>OFGJ01000160.1_pt1 | contig 65926 bp, 41 predicted proteins | sample 1521731 | NCBI WGS metagenome assembly OFGJ01 (sample SAMEA3504126, study PRJEB24116) | mouse gut metagenome | biome: mouse gut; feature: mouse-associated habitat; material: faeces | place: Denmark | collected 2011 | reverse complement strand
GACAGAGAGACAGAGAGACAGAGAGACAGAGAGACAGAGAGACAGAGAGACAGAGGACGGAGGACAGAGAGACGGTGGACGGAGAGAGGAGGACGGAGGAAGGAGTATGACGTATCCGGTAGATCCGGATGCCGGCACTGACGGATAATATAACCGCCACAAAAAAGGGTGTCCGAATCATTCGGACACCCACTGCGATATCTCTTGACGGGTTGCCCCGACGAAAGACTACTGCTTCTCCATCTGAGCCTTCAACTCGGCCAGACCGGCGATATCGCCAAGTGTGGTCTTCTCGACCGAAGCGTTGATCTTCTTGACAGATGACTTGGTAGCATCGGCTGCCGCACGACGCTCGGCCTTCTCGGCTGCGACCTCGGCACGCTTAGCCTCTTCGAAGATGCGGCTGTGCGACAAGGTAATACGCTTGGTAGCCTTAGAAAATTCGAGCACCTTGAAGTCGGCCTTCTCGCCGGCCTTCAACGTCGTGCCGTCCTCCTTGACGAGGTGACGTGCAGGGCAGAAGCCCTCGATATTCTCGCCCAGCGAGATGATGGCGCCCTTGTCGGTAAGCTCGCTCACGGTACCCTCGTGGATAGTGTCGATGCCGAACTGGCTTTCGAAGCCGTTCCAAGGATTCTCTTCGAGCTGCTTGTGACCCAGGCTAAGACGACGGTTGTCCTTGTTGATCTCCAAAACTACGACATCGAGATCGGCACCGATCTGCGTGAACTCGCTCGGGTGCTTGACCTTCTTCGTCCAGCTCAGATCCGAGATATGTACCAGACCCTCGATACCGTCCTCGATCTCGACGAATACGCCGAAGTTAGAGAAGTTGCGTACCTTGGCTGTGCACTTGGTGCCGACAGGGTACTTCTTCTCGATGTTAGACCACGGATCGGGAGTAAGCTGCTTGATACCGAGCGACATCTTGCGCTCCTCGCGGTCGAGCGTCAGGATGACGGCCTCGACCTCGTCGCCGACCTTCATGAACTCCTGTGCCGAACGCAGAGGCTGGCTCCACGACATCTCCGAGACGTGGATAAGACCCTCGACACCCGATGCGATCTCGACGAAAGCACCGTAATCGGCCATAACGACAACCTTACCCTTGACCTTGTCGCCTACTTTGAGGTCGGCGTCGAGCGCCTCCCACGGATGAGGAGTAAGCTGCTTCAAGCCCAGAGCGATACGCTTCTTGGCCTCGTCGAAGTCGAGGATAACGACCTGCAACTTCTGGTCGAGCTGCACGATCTCCTCGGGGTGGCTGACGCGTCCCCACGACAGATCGGTAATATGGATAAGACCGTCGACACCGCCCAAGTCGATGAACACACCGTAAGAGGTGATATTCTTGACCGTACCTTCGAGGATCTGACCCTTTTCGAGCTTCGACATGATGATCTGCTTCTGAGCCTCCAACTCGGCCTCGATCAGAGCCTTGTGCGATACGACGACATTGCGGAACTCCTGATTGATCTTAACGACCTTGAACTCCATGGTCTTGTCGACATATACATCGTAGTCGCGAATGGGCTTCACGTCGATCTGCGAACCGGGCAGGAACGCCTCGATTCCAAATACGTCGACGATCATACCGCCCTTAGTGCGGCACTTGACATAACCCTTGATGATCTCGTCGTTGTTGAGAGCCTCGTTGACACGATCCCAGCTCTTCAACTGGCGAGCCTTCTTGTGCGAGAGAGCCAGCTGGCCGCCCTTGTCCTCTACCGACTCGACATAAACCTCCACCTTGTCGCCGACTTTCAGGTCGGGATTGTAGCGGAACTCGGTAGCGGGGATCATACCCTCGCTCTTGTAGCCGATATTGATCGTGATCTCGCGCTTGCCGATCTCGGTAACGGTACCCTCTACGACCTCGCCCACGGCGACGTTCGAAAGCGTCTTGTCATAAACATCGGCAATCTCCTCACGGCTCTGGTTGTATACACCCAGATCGTTCTCGAATGCGTTCCAATCGAAATTCTCGTTGGCTACGTTTTTCATTTGTTCCATAACGGAAAATAGTTTGCGATACAATCGCTCGTTAAAAATTTGACATTAAATAGTTTACCACGAGCGACACCCATAAGGCACGCTACGGAATGCAAATGTAATAATTATTTGCATAACAGCGAAATATTAATACCGTTTTTTATCTCCATTTGCAGCATGTTATCCTCCGCCGGGAGGCTGCAAGTGGAACGACTATTGCAAAACGCCGAAATATATACTATATTTGTACGGTCGGGCGTTATATACGGAGCCAGGCCCGGAGACGAGCCCGACAGTGACAGCCCAGGCGCGTAAACGATGCGCACGGCGAACGACACAACGATATTATGAAAAACATACTATATTTTATTGCCGCCTCGCTGGCGCTTCTGACCACGGCGTGCAGCGATTCGGACGACAGACCGGTCAACACGACGCCCGAAAAGCTCGACGGCTCGGAGTGGTACGGCGAGTGCGAGGACGACAAGACGCAGAACAAATACGCCGCGACACTTACCTTCGGCAACGACGGCACCTGCACGTGGGTCCTGCGCGACGAGATCGGCGACCTCTTCTCGTCGACACAATATCTCTACGAGTACAACTCGCCGAACGTAACCATATACCTGTCGGAACCGGACGCGGAGACGGGCGACCTGAAAGCGGCCTTCAACGGCTATGTGCTCGACAAGGATCAGGCGACGATCGGCGGACGCAACGTATACACCATGTGGCTCTACGACACGCAGCACAACCCGGCAGCATATTTCTGGCAATATTAACGATACGATAAATAATAAAGCGACCGAACCATGAAAAATATCTTTACTATCGCCGCCGCTCTTCTGGCGACGCTTTTCGCGGCATCGTGCGATCCGCACAAGGACAATATTCCCGAGACCATACCCGACTCGCTCAACTACACCGAGTGGTACTCGGTCGGTCAGGACGGGGAGCAGAAGCTCTACTACTTCCTCAACATCCAGCCTTCGATGTCGACTCTTACCACCAAGGATGCTCCCGAAGGCAAAATATTGAAGCAGCAGCCGTTGGAGGTAACCTACAACAAGCCCAACGTCAAGATGTACTTCTTCGACGGCGGAGGACGCTTCGCGGGCTATATCATCGACAAGCAGCACATGATGATCGACGGCAGAAACGTATACGTGATGCAGCTCTTCGAGGTCGACGAGGATGGCAAGGTACTGCTCGACGAAAAGGGCGAACCGCTCTCGACGATGATCTTCTGGAAGGAGTAACGACGATAGCGCCCTCGGGGCTGCCTGGGAGTGCTTTGGAATAGATAGTATTTACCGGCATTCGGTTAACCGATAGAGCCGCAAGCGCTGTCCGAGATTATCGGACAGCGCTTTTTTTATTCGTACTGCTTACGTGAGCTATCCGTAATATGCGATTTTCCGGAAGGGGTGGGGAAATTTGCCGACATCCTTTTTCTTGTCATCCGCTGCCGCCTCGCCGGAGGTGCAACGACCCATGTCGCAGAGCAGCGTTCGGCAGAACAGTCATAACATACATCGCCTGCATGGGTGCCGTGCAGCCACCCTATCGATTAGATATGAGCAGTAAACGGCCATGCTGGCACGCCGGGTACCGCAGCGCAATCTTATCGCCAGGCATTTTTATCTTCCCACTGATAGGTCGGGTGCATTACCATTTCGCGGCCGTCGGCCGTAAGGAAAGATATTCGGAACTTATAGGCGCCCATCTTTTCCGGTATACGCAGGAAATACATACTTCCGAGGCAATAGCTCTGCTCCGCAGAAGCATCAATATAACCATCTTCTTCCCTTATTCCTATCATCGACAAGTCGTATTCGGTCAATCTATCCAAACGCTTGTAAATCGGACAATCGACACCATATTTACTTCGACATATTACCGGCGTCAACCTCCGATCCCATTCCGAGTCGGGAACAGGATCGAAACATATATCACGGTCCAACCCTTGTAGCCCCTCGATATTAGGCCGGAAAGTGTACGACATGAACACCATTATGTCGGACAGGGAGGCCCCGGCTGGATGATCCGCATCGAAATCCGATTCGCAGCTCACATCTATCTTAACGAACTCTACTCCCGAATAGACTATATACGGATAGTCGAGAACTGTCAACTTGCCTATTACGCCTTTTGAAAGCAGCCCGCTGTAAAACGAATAATCGTCGCAACCCCAATCGCCGAAGCGGTCGCAACGCTCGATATAACTATCGAACTCCTCGCCCTCGGAGTTGAACGCTGCCAAATACTCCGGCTTCGACATGCCGATATGAACATGCGGAACATATATGCCGCTCTCTATACTGCCGCTGTCGGGCTCCCACATTTCAATACCGTCGAAGAACCAATAACCGTGAACGCGGTGCTCTATATTGACCAGAACGACTTCATAACCCGGTGGGTATGCGCTTCCTTTTCCCGTATTGCAACTAACGGCTGCAACCATTGCAAATAACGCGAACAATACTTTTTTCATAGGACTATATATCATAGGTTATCATTCGGAAATATCTGAAATAATCGTAATAATACGGCTTCTTCGCAAGCAAAGAATCTTTTTCCCATTTTTTATATCCCTCGTTAGTATTAAAGCTGTCTTTCAGCACAAAATATCCGTTGCGGCCTTTCTTATTATTATACGCATCGCTGCCCCAACCCCAGTTAATATGGACAAGCGTCTGATGTTTCGAACGCGATTTGTAAACGTCTATATCGCCGGTGGCATAAAACAAAGACTCGGTCTTTTCATAGTATCGCTTTACATAGCCGTCCAGAACGAAAGCATGCCCCGAGTTAGACACACTGCCGTCCTCGGCATACCTCTTGCCGCTTGCACCGAGATAGACCGGCTTGCCGGCATCGAGCATACCGAGAGCGCGGCGCTGATTCTTTTCATTGAAGCCGGTACGTTTTTTCAGGTTTCTGAAACCGTAATTTCCCAAAGTTCGCTTGGCCTTTCTCGCATTCGAACTGCTGCCACCCGGATCGTAATCTACATTGCAATTGGCTTTCGAGCCGAGCTCCTTGCACATGGAGGCATATTGTATGGCAATTTCCCTACTCGTAAGGTTATTCGAATCTTTCATCTGCTGCCAATCGCACGGCACATCGTTGAATCTCGGATTTTTAGGCAGCTCGTGATATGCCATGATCTGGGCCACGGCGATTACGACACAGCCGGCGGGACATCCTGTGGGGCACAGGTTGTCGAACGGATAATTTTGATGCCACTCCGTTTCTAACAGCGGACCGACCTTAACATCAGGTTCCCATTCGCCATGCACGATACGTCGCGTCGGCGTAACCGGTCTCGAATCCTGTCCCAGATGAATGTCGACCATCTCCGTACCCGGCCTGTTCAGCAAATCCGACAGGATAGAATTGCCGGTAAGCGACATCGGTAAATCCGGATCATCGACAAACGGCAAATCATCCTCCTCTCCCTCTTCGAAAGGGCAATCGTGTTCGTCGTCATCGCCTACGTAGCCGCAATAACATTCGTCATCGTCGCCATGAATATATATATCGTGCAAAATATCGTATCCCGATGCGACGTAATCTCCGAGCCTGTCGGCATCCAGCGAGCCGGATTCGGTAACGGCATATACGGGGTCGAGATAATCCTGACCTCCCAAAACGGCAAAGCCCTCCGAATTGTCGAAATTCACGACATATACCAAAGTATCCGGCAATAACGATCCGTCTTCGGAGCGGGTGTTATGACCTCCGCATACGGAGATATTGGCAACAGAATAGCGTTTGCGGCCGCGCGTCGACGGATAAATATCATCGAGGACAGCATCCAGTTCGGCCAAAGCGCAGTCCAATGAGACCGTCGAGCCGGCATTCATCTCCGTTTTACCCAGTTCGGAAAATGTACCCGTCTCCTCACGACACGGGTCATTAGTACATGAAAAAAGCAAAAGCGATACGAACGCCGCCCTCAGATAATTCACATAGTACTTCATGTTAAAATAGGTTGTTATAATACGGTCTTTCGTGCTCTGGCATCATCCGAAAAGACGCGGACAGCCTCGGCGAAATAAAAACCGCGGTTATTAAACAAGTACCGATGTATCGAAATTAAAATACTGGTCGGCTATCGATAACAAATATACTAATAATTGAAAACAAATGCAAATCTATTTGCAATTTGCCGAACGGGATTATATCCGGGCGTAATCAAATATACGGAACGCAAACGAAACTTCGCCCGGATGGGTAATACTTATCGTACGTCCCATTCGGGAGAAGCGAGTGCACGGAAGTAGAATGCCATGACAGAGTAAACCTGCCCAATACCCAACTACCGAATTTTTCGTCAAATTGCTGCATATGCAACTCTGCGACAGAGTAAGGCGATGGGACATACTGACGTATTTCCCATTGCCGAGCGACGAGCAGAGGACGCAGATGCGGTAATTTCACGGAAAACACCGAATTTTTCGTCAAAAGACGTCAGTAACGGTGCCGACATGAAATCGGGGCAGACGGGTAGTACTCAATGTACGTCCCGTTTGCCCCGATGATTGAGGTAACGCTAATGGCGCTTTTCACGGAAAATTAATTTTTCTGTTATAAGTGGCATTATACAACGCAAACGAAGTGGAGCCGGACGGGTAGTACTTGGCGTACGTCCCCGTTCGGCTCCACGAGTGCGCGGCAGTAGAATGCCGCTTATAACGAAAAATTACTTCGTGCGCTGGACATAACTATTATACCGCCACTTGGCATTATCCTCGGCAGCCTGGAACAACTCCTCTGCCTCGGCGGGGAAGGCCTTTTGCAGAGAGGTGTAACGCACCTCCTTCATGAGGAAGTCGCGGAACTTGGTCCAGTCGGGCTCCTTCGAGTCGAGCATGAAGGGGTTCTTACCCTCGGCTTCGAGAGCGGGATTATAGTGCCAGAGATGCCAGTAGCCGCACTCGACGGCCTGCTTGCCGACGGTCTGGGTGCGCGTCATGCCGCCCTTGATACCGTGGTTGATACAGGGTGCGTAGGCGATGATGAGCGACGGGCCGGGATAGGCCTCGGCCTCTTTGAGCACGTTGAACAGCTGGGTCTGCGAAGCACCGATAGATACCTGGGCGACATATACATAGCCGTAGGTCATGGCGATTGCGCCTATATCCTTCTTGCGGATGCGCTTGCCGGCCGAAGCGAACTTGGCCACGGCACCCACGGGAGTAGCCTTAGACGACTGACCGCCGGTGTTTGAGTATACCTCGGTGTCGACGATAAGGATGTTGACATCCTCGCCCGAGGCCAGAACGTGATCCACACCGCCGAAGCCGATATCGTATCCCCAGCCGTCGCCGCCGATGATCCACTGCGACTTCTTGACAAGCCAGTCTTTCATTTCGAGGATCTTGCGGCAGTAGTCGCAGCCGCAGGCCTCCATCATCGGAACAAGACGGCGCGTAACCTCGGCCGAGGCCGACGACGAACCGCGTGCGGCGATCCACTCCTTCATCGTGCCCTTCAACTCGTCGGAACACTTGGTGCACTCGGCGATAGCCTTCTGCATATACTCCTCGATGCGGTCGCGCAGCTTCTCCACACCCACGTGCATACCCAGACCGAACTCGGCATTGTCCTCGAACAGAGAGTTGGCCCATGCCGGACCTCTGCCCTCGGCGTTGGTGCAGTAGGGGGTCGACGGAGCCGAACCCGAGTAGATCGACGTACAGCCCGTAGCGTTGGCGACCATCATCTTGTCGCCGAAGAGCTGCGTGATAGCCTTGATATAGGGGGTCTCGCCGCAACCTGCACATGCGCCCGAGAACTCGAACAGCGGCTGTGCGAATTGCAGGTTCTTGACGCTCTTGGTCTTGTCGACGACCTCGTTATAACCGACGGTCTCGGTAACGGTCTTCCAGTTGGCGATCTGCGCCTGCTGCGTAGAGAGCGGCTTCATGACCAGAGCCTTCTGCTTGGCGGGGCATACGTCGACGCAGTTGTTGCAGCCCGTACAGTCGAGCGGCGATACCTGAATGCGGAACTTGTAGGCCTTGGTCTCGCCCAGTCCCTGCTTCCACTCGACGCCCGTAGCTGCGGCCTGCTCCTCGGTGGCGAGGAACGGACGTATGGCGGCGTGGGGGCAGACATACGCACACTGGTTGCACTGGATACAGTTTTCGATCTGCCACTCGGGAACGTTGACGGCGATGCCGCGCTTCTCGTAGGCTGCCGTGCCGTTGTCCCACGTACCGTCCTCACGGCCGTTGAATGCCGACACTGGCAGGCTGTCGCCCTTCAACGCATCGATAGGCTCGCATACCTCGCGCACGAATGCCGGAACATGGCTGTCGATCTCATGCGCAGCCTCGCGCACCTCGATCGACGCCCACTGCGCGGGCACTTCGACACGCTCGACGGCGTTGCCACCGGCATCGACGGCGGCGTAGTTCATATTGACTATGTCCTCGCCCTTCTTGCCGTATGACTTGTAAATGGCATGCTTCATCTGCTCGACGGCCTTGTCGAAGGGGATGATGTCGGCGATCTTGAAGAATGCCGACTGCATGATAGTATTGGTGCGCGAACCGAGTCCGAGGTCGGCCGCGATCTTGGTGGCGTTGATGATGTAGAACTTGATGTCGTTACGCGCCATGTACGACTTCATGTGGTCGGGCAGCGAAGCGCACGTCGTAGCGGCGTCGTTCACAGAGTTGAGCAGGAACGAACCGCCCTTTTTGAGGCCTTTCAGCACGTCGTACTTGTCGACATACGACGGCACGTGGCAGGCCACGAAATCGGGCGTGGTAACAAGATAGGGCGACGTAATGGGGTTGTCGCCGAAGCGCAGGTGCGACGAGGTGTAACCGCCCGACTTCTTCGAGTCGTAAGAGAAGTATGCCTGACAGTACTTGTCGGTCGAACCGCCGATTATCTTGATCGAGTTCTTGTTGGCACCCACCGTTCCGTCGGAGCCCAGACCGAAGAAGAGAGCCTCGAACGTACCGCTCTTGGCCATAGATACCTCTGCGCCGACGGGGATCGAGTGCATCGTAACGTCGTCGACGATACCAACCGTGAAGTGGTTCTTGGGCTCGGCGGCGGCGAGATTGTCGTACACGGCCAGCATCTGTGCCGGCGTGGTGTCCTTAGACGAGAGACCGTAGCGTCCGCCGATAATCATCGGGCGATTGTCCGACTCGTAGAATACGTCCTTGACGTCGAGCAGGAGCGGCTCGCCATTGGCACCCGGCTCCTTGGTGCGGTCGAGTACGCAGATGCGCTTGACCGACGCGGGCAGCACTTCGAGCAGATACTTCGCCGAGAAGGGGCGGTAGAGGTGTACGGTAATGACACCCACCTTGCGACCCTGAGCCGTCAGGTAGTCGACGCACTCCTTGATAGTCTCGGTAACCGAGCCCATAGCGATGATTATATGCTCGGCATCCTCGGCACCGTAATAGGTAAAGGGCTTGTAGGTGCGTCCCGTGATGCGCGAAATCTCGGCCATAGTCTCGGCCACCATGTCGAGCACGGCGTCGTAGAACTTGTTGGAAGCCTCGCGCGTCTGGAAATATATGTCGGGGTTCTGAGCCGTACCGCGCGTAACGGGGTGCTCGGGGTTGAGAGCACGCTCGCGGAATGCCTTCAAGGCATCGCGGTCGAACATCGCCGTGAGCGACGCCTCGTCGATAAGCTCGATCTTCTGTATCTCGTGCGAGGTGCGGAATCCGTCGAAGAAGTGTACGAACGGAACGCGCGCACGCAATGCGACGATATGCGCCACGCCGGCAAGGTCCATGACCTCCTGCACCGACGAGGTGGCCAGCATGGCGAAGCCGGTCTGACGCACGGCCATGACATCCTGATGATCGCCGAAGATCGACAGAGACTGTGCCGCCAGCGCACGCGCCGAAACGTGGAACACGCCGGGCAGCAGCTCGCCCGAAATCTTGTACATGTTGGGAACCATCAGCAGCAGACCCTGCGACGCGGTAAAGGTCGAGGTCAAAGCACCGCTCTGCAACGAGCCGTGCACGGCGCCCGCGGCACCCGCCTCCGACTGCATCTCGACGACCTTGACCGTATCGCCGAAAATATTCTTGCGCCCCTGCGCCGACCACTCGTCGACCAGCTCGGCCATTGTCGACGAAGGCGTGATGGGATATATGGCCGCTACCTCCGAGAACATATAAGCTATATGAGCCGCAGCATAGTTGCCGTCACATGTAATAAACTTCTTTTCTGCCATTTCGTATAAGTTTTATGTACTGAATTTTCCTAACCGATACGCTCCGCAACACTCCGGAGCGTCTGCAAAAACCGTTGCAAAGGTATTTATTTCTATCGAAAATTCATAGTAATTGCAGTGTTAATATTCTAACATCGCACGCCGGGCATCGCAGCTGCCGCGCAAGCTCTTTCTAACGGATCGTATAACATTGTATTTCAAACTGTTTTACACCGGCAGACAGAGATGTTTCATTTCGAAACCGGCAATGATTTCGATATTATCGAAGCTATTGAAACCGCTTCGGAAAGGTCGCAGCAAAGGCTTCGCAAACGGATGATCCGAAAGATGAACATGCCGCATATCCACCGTTGAGCCGAATGACCGAAAGGCTCAATTCTCATGCTGCCGTCAGGAACAAAAACCGCCGGAAACGACTCGTGCGAGCCAACTGAGGGCGACTGTTGTCTTAGGTGTAACAACTGGGCAGCTGATAAGGCACTATACAAATCGGCACTTGATCGGCGATTGCAGCCGGCCTCGGCGCAAACCGCAGCTATCATTGCAATACACACTCGGGTCGTCCGCATTATACAGCCTTATATGTATCACATATGATACGCACAAGATGAAGATATGTTCTTTTCTTTGAGTTAAAAATTTTTCCCTATGGATATGGATTACAAGATCCAGATTCTGTTGATCGCACGCAGAATCAAAGAGTTACGCAAACAGCAAGGCCTTACCGTGCAGGAATTGGCGTATCGTTGCGACATCGAAAGGTCGAATATGAGCCGAATCGAAGCCGGACGTACCAATCTTACGATCAAGACGATGTGCCTAATTTGCAACGCTTTGCACATATCTCTCAAAGAATTGGTATCCGCCACCTGACAATCAACCATTTAATATCTCGCAAAGGAAATGCCGCAAAAAAATATGCTCCGCCGAGGCGGAGCATATCATGAACATAGTTATACGGCGCGCTACCGGGCGCGCGTATAGCGGAAGATGTTGGCGCGGCGCTTGTCTCCGTCGGCTTCGGAACGCGATGCGAAGCCCAGATACAACGCATCGCCGTGCACCTTGATGCCCTCGGCCTCCATATATCCCGACTCGGTAATGCCGCTGGCCGAAAGGGCTTCGCGATCGGATGCTATCGCCACCTCCGTGCGCGGCTCGATGATGTTGCCCTCGAAGTCGAATACGGTAAAATATGCCGCCGAGCCCTCTTTCACGGTGCCCTCGCCCTCGAAGTAGTATATCTTGCCGCTGTCGACGTCGAAGCCCTGCCATGCGTATGAGGATATGTCCGTCGAGTGGTCCTCGCCGCTCTTGGGTATGCCGAAGCGCCCCAGCGGCGTGAGTTTCGTAAGGTCGCGCACATACGCCTTCGGAGAGTTGGTCGACGCCGGATCGGTACTCGTGCCCCCGCCCCAGTTGCGCGAGGGCAGCGTGACATAGCTGCGCGGCAACGCCATGGCCTCGCTCAGACGATACATGACGAACATGCGCTGCGACGAACCGGGATAGTTTATCGCAAGCACGTCGCCCGCAGCATCTATGGCCGGATGCAGCTCGCAGATGCCGCCCAGATAGAACAGGTCGCCGCACTGCTCGGGCAGAGTCGTCGCCCCGTCGACGAACTCGGTGCGCGTTACGACGCTGTTGCTCCAATAGTCGTTCGACGAGTTGCGCGAGCCGTAGGTGCCCGTCCAGACATAGCGTTTTCCGTCGGCCGACCGTTCGACGGCCATGTTGGTGCCGTGACCCGAATAGCGGAATATCATCCGCTCCGCGGGCGACTCGCCGCGCCGGGCGTGCATGACGTAGAGATCGTGCTTGTCCGAGCCGCCGAGCTGCATATACCAGATGCTGCCGTCGCTGTCGATATCGAAGCCCTGCATGACGGTATTGCGCACCAGATATACCCCTTTGGAGTAGATGTTATCGGCATCGAACTCCCCCACTCCGGTGGTCGAGACGCCCGCCGGGGTAACCGAGACACCGATCGAGGCCGAAAGATCGCCGAGCGTAGCCCTGACGACGGTCTCCCCCTGGCCGACGGCCTCGATACGGACGTTATCGACGACGGCCACGGCAGCATCGGCTGACGAGAACTCCACGTCGTAGCCCTCGGCCCAGACCTCCCTACCGTCGGCGAGTGTAATGACGAGCTCGACGGGATGCGACGAGAGAGGCGTATACGGCACAGCGCCTGCGGCCGAACGCAGCGATACCTCCTCCGAAGCGAACGCTATCGCCACCGGAGCATCGGCCGTCTGCTGCGGCTCGGCCGGCGCGCCGGCGCACGACGAAAGGCTGCCGGCCAATAAGATCATACAAGTGATTTTCATGACATATACTCTGTTTAGCGCATCTCGACCGAGAAGCTCTTGGGACGCTCCATGACCTGCGTTGAGCTATGACCGAACAGGTCGGTAACCTCTATGGTCACGGTCGATGTAGCGCTCGAAGCACGGAATTTCCACATGTGGTTGTTGTAGCATGTAAAGAAAGCCGATGTCTTGCCCGTATATGCGATCTTGTGCATCGGGTCGCGGCCGCGCACCTGCACGCCCTGCAACTCGCGCCCCTGCTCGGTAACGCGTATCGTCCAGCCCGGCTCCCAGTCCCAGATATTGACCAGAATATCGTTCTGCCCGTAGCAGTCCTCCACGCCGTCGGCCGTCGGCGTCGTGCCGAAGTCGGGCGAGGCGGCCGCAATAACAGGATTGCGCAGCACTTCGTTCATGTCGTAGGCGCGGAACATATAGTCGCGGTCGCGGCCTATGCCCTTGTAGTGCCACTCGACGTTACGGCCGTCGAATGCGAAGACCTCGTAGCCGCCCGGCGAGCCGTCGCGGCATACGTTCACATCATAGCCGGCGTCATGATACGTACCAGTCCACCACCACGTGCCGCTGGTGGCCGCGACGTTGATCTCGTGTATACCGGAATTGGCATGCAGGATACGCTGGTTGATGTGCGAGTGTCCCGATATGACATAGACATTGTCGAACCCGCTCAGACGGTTCATAAGCTCGTAGGCGCCCGTCATGCCGATCGTATGGTCTATCGCCCCGTTCTTCTTGCAGCCGCGGAACAGGTTGGCGTGCATGACTATGACCAGCGGCGCCGACTTGTCGTCCACCAGCGCGAGGTCGCGTTCGAGCCATGCAAGCTGAGCGGGATCGACGGCCTCGGTATAGTCCAACTTGCCGATCGAACCCTGCGAGCCGCCGGTATTGCGATATATGATGTTGTCGAGCACGACGAAGTGCGCCGCTCCGATATTGAACGAGTAGTAGGTCGGGCCTATCGTCTCGCGGAACAGCTGAGAGGAGAGCCAGTCGTCGGCATGGTATGGGTCGTTGTCGTGGTTGCCCATAGCATGGAATATAGGCACCGGATAGCCGTTGCGAGAGAGCTCCTCGCGATAGTCCGTCAGGTCGTAGTTGCGCGGATACCAGTATTCGTCCCAGCTCATGTCGCCCATGCAGACCGAGTATACCGGACAGTCGGCCGCAACCGCCACACCACGGACATCGGCGAAGAAACCGTTCTCCCAGCGGAACTGCGCCAGATCCTTGCTCTGACGATTGGCGACATGGTGGTCGGTCGAGGCGATGAGCATGAACCGCGAGTTGTCGACGGCAGAGAGCGTGAAGTCGTGCTGCTCGTGTCTGTCGACCGAGGCCGAGAGCCGGCGAAAGAATTGCGGGATCATATACGACGAACACTCGACCTCGTAGCCCGACGGGATCGAGATGAACAGATGTCCGCAGCGCTTATCGGACTGCATCGAATAACGTCCGTCGGCGTCGGTCAGAACGCACAGATCGCCGTCCGAGACCACTACGCCCTCAACAGGCCGCCCCTCGGTGTCGCATACGCGTCCCGAAAGGTTGTCGCCCTGCTCTTGTCCGCCCACAACGACGCTTAAAGTGGCCTGACATGCGGCGTATGTCGCGATGATCTCGGCCGAGCCGGCACCCACGGCCTCGACCATACCGTCGACCACACGCGCCACGCGCTCGCTCGACGTATGCCAGACGACATCGGCAGCGGCTATGGCACGGCTGCCGCCGCCTTCGAGATCGGCCGTAACGCTCAGCTGCACCTTCCGCCCGGGGGTCATGCGTATAAGGTCATCGCCGTCGATCGAGATCGACACGACCCCGTCCTCGGGCTTCGGTGCGGGCGGGTCGGCCTCGGACGAGCCGCATGCCGCAGCCATGCCGAGCATCATGGCCAGCACCGTAAACAAGGAGAATATCTTTCCGAAAATATTCATATCGCAGAAAATGAAAAGGGCTCTCCGGCCGCACTGTTGCAGCCGGAGAGTGCCCGTCGGTTATTACAATACCACACGTATGTTGTCGATGAAGAATCGTCCGTATCCGCCCGGATAAGCGGCCGCCTGCGCAGGACCTATCTTGATCTTGGTCTGTGCGGTGCAACCCGTTATGTCGAGCGTATTGGTGGTCCAGTCCGAAGTCGAGCCGCACGACACGTTCTTCGCGGTCTGGCCGTCGGCGAAAGCGCCGCCGCCCTCGACGATGACCGTAAGCTCGATGCACGAAGCGGCGTTGTAGCGCGCAGCATCGAATTTCAGCTCGACGCTCTGACCCGCAGCACGCTCCCCGAGCTCGGGCGTACGTATCCACACCTGCTTGTTCTCGGCCTCGTCGCCGTACCATGTCGTCGAACCGGTGCCCAGCTGCATATAGCCTCTCACGCCGTACATCAGCAGACCGTGCCAGCCGTCCATCTCGCACTCGAAGCGGAAGAACTTGCCGTCGCTCAGCGCGCCGTCGTTGGTAATGTCGTTACCCGTGTAGAAGCCCTGCGACTGACGGAACGACGCCTCCATGTTGTTGCCTATGCGGAAGGTGTTGTTGGTATACCAGCCCTCGTCGCCGCTCTTGAACGTGGCGCCCTGCTCCTCGCGGTACTCCACCTCGCGGATGTTCATCAGAGGATCGTGCATGACGGCGAAGCCGCCCATAGTACCCTCCTTGTCGGAATAGGCCGAACCGCCGACCGAGAAGGCCGAGCACCAGTTGAGCATGCGGTGTCCCAGCTTTATCGAGCCTATGCAGTCGGTGCCGGCGATGAAGTGGTCGAAGTTGACGTTGAGAAGCTCGTTGGCGCCCGACTCGTAGAACGACTTCTTGCCGCCCACCTGTCCGTCGGCCTCCAACGCCACCCAACGCTCGTTGAGATACTGCGGTATGCCGCGCACGATGATCTCGAAGATCTGGTGCTTCTCGTCGGCGCGGTAGATCTCGAAGTCGGTGCATGCCGAAAGATTGCCGCCGGCGACGCACATGTGGGGCACTACGGCGCGCATCTGCGCCTCGGTCATGCGGCTGCCCGCCGCAGGGCGGCAGATCAGATATGCCGTCGTAGGCGTCTGGCGATATATCTCCACAACCGACGGAGCATGGTTCTCCTCTATGGCATCGGGATCGCCCAGAATGTCGAACGACAGATTGTCGAGCAGAAGCGTCTGCTTGAAGCGCGGAGTGACGCGGAACGAGACGAAGTCGTCGTCGTAAGTCGAGAGGTCGACGCGCTGCGTGGTGTAGCGGAACACCTGATTGTCGGTCTGGCAGTCGCCGCTGATATCGACCCACGTATCGCCGAAGTCGGGCGTATACTCCACCTTGATCCAGCGCTCGAACAGCGACGGGTCGTCGCCGTTCTTCTCGATAAGCGATGCGTAGGTATTGTAGGCCACGTCGAAGCTCATCGTGACGGCCTCGGTCGCAGCGCCTACATTGACGTTGCAGACATAGAACGTAAGATCGTCGTTGATATGCGCCGAGGGATGAGCCTCGTTATAGTCGTAAATGGCCGAGTATGACGCCAGCGAGCCGTCGTTGGCACCCAGGCCTCCGTTGTTGGCGTTGCCGAAGTAGAGGAAGCCGTCGTTCTCGTTCTCCGTTTCGAAGCGCGTGCCGTGCTGCATGTCGACGCGCAGACCCGCCCAGTATGCCACCGACGACGAGCCCTTGCCCGTGGGCATGAAGCCGTTGTAGTAGTTGACCAGCTGGCGCTGCTTGGTGTTCTTGACGATGAGCGCACCGTCGACCGGCGTGCCGAAGGTCTCGTTGAAGATATTGATCGTCTGGTCGAGCGTATCGAACGCCAGTCGGATATGCTTGTATATCTTGCCGCCGTTGTCGGTATCGGTCGACGACAAGGCCTCCTCCAAGGCTACGGTACGGATACGCACCGCTCCGTCGTCCATAGTAAATGTAAACTTCAAACCCTCGCCGGCAGCGATCTCGAACTCGCCCACGGGCAGCTTTATCGTCGAGCGGCCGCTGAGGGTCATATAGTCGTTGTTACCGGTGCGGAAATCTACCGTCAGGCGCTTGCCCTCCGACTCGGCCGATACGATCTCGCCCGTGGCCGAAACCTTCGCCTCGAAGCCGAAGCCGCCCGTCATATCGTTCTGAGATACGGGCTCGACGACCATGCCGGCGAGTTTGAGTCCGCTGCCCGGAACGGCGAGTTCGAGGCAGGGGGTTACGGGCTTGAACGTAAGGTCGACGCTTTCGGGGTCGGTTGCGCCGTCGTACTCGACCTCGGCGCTCGCCACCATTACGACCGAAGCGGTATTGCGGCCGTCGACTATATGCTGCTCGGCCGGAACGGCCACGGCGAAGCTGCCGTCGTCATTGCGGTCGACGTAGGGCGCCACGGCCACGAACGAGACCTTGCCGGCGGCACTCCACACGGGAGCCGTCGTACCCGACAGCTTGGTCCTCACGCCTGCGGCATCGGCCGTAAAGCGCGACCACTCCATGACATCGCCTCCGAGTCCGATCTGCTCGCCGGCCTCGAATTTCATCATGCCCTCGTCGGGCATGGCGCGCGTGCCCATGTCGACCAGCGCATAGTCCGAGCTGGATATCATACCGCTGAACACGGTTCTGCTTACCGGGTCGATGCCCGGCTCGTCGTCCTTGCAGCCGACCATGACGGCGGCCGCAAGCAACGGGAAAACAAGTCTTTTCATAAATCCGAAATTTTGTGCGTTTTATTAGGTTATTCGTTTCTGCTGCCGCAGGGCGGCTGTCACTCCTCCCAGCCGGGGTTCTGGCGCAGCGCCCGGTTGACCTGTATCGCATCGTAGGGTATCGGATGCAGATACATCCTGTCGCTCCACACGCGTCCGGTGGTCGAGCCGTCGGCGGCACCGTAGGGGTTGTATACCAGCATGTCCTGTTTGTTTATCATCAGCGTCGGGTTGTCTTTGAGCACCAGATAGGTCGTGCCGCGCTCGGTGCCCGCCTTCTTCTGCACCACGCAGACATATACACCCTCGCGCAACTGCTGAGGCACGCCCAGCGGCGCGTAGATACCCTGCCACTCGCGCTCGATAAGATGTCCCAGATGCCAGCGCATAAGGTCCTCGTAACGCGTATTCTCCATGAACATCTCGCAACCCCTCTCGCGGCGTATCTCCAACAGAACCGGATCGGTTACCGAATCGTCGAAGTAGGACACAAGATAGGGATCGGCCGACGAGGGGTACGACACGTCCTCGATGCCGGCACGGCTGCGCAGCACGGCGACGGTCCGGATCCAGTCGTCTTCGGTAAACTCGCCCAGCTCGGCCTTGGCCTCGGCATAGGCCAGCAGCACCTCGGCGTAGCGCATTATGGGAATGGAGTTGAAGCTGCGCGCACTCGACTCGTAGTAGTCGTTGTCCATGTTCCACTTTATGACCTGATATCCGGTACGCGTGATCGCGAAATTGGGCGAATAGTAGTCCAGGACGTTGTTCTGCGTCTTGCGGTACGACGGGGTTACGATCGTCTGCTGCAAGCGCAGGTCGCGGTCGGCAAGCTCGTCGACGAACGAGTTGCGCGCATACCCCGCCGCGTCGGTATAACGCGAGCCGTCGAGTTTGAGGTAGGTATTGAGGAACTGCTTGGTCATCGACCAGCAGTTGCCGTAGGTCGACGACGAGAATTTCCACGTGATATCGTTCAGAATAGACTTCTCGGAGCTGTACTCGCGCGCCCACAATATCTCACGGTAGTCGACCGTCTCCGAGTTGAACAGAGCGCGGTACTGCGTCGAGCGGTTGGCCGTCGCATCGACGATCTGGTATCTGCCCGACTCCATGATCCGGGATGCGGCATCGACCGCCGCGCGCAGATAATCCTCGCCCGTACCCCACTGATCGTTCCATGCGGCGAGGGTCTCGGGATTTACATCGTGGTACTTGCGGTAGGTGCCCTCCCACAGACATACGCGCGCCTTGAAGGCCAGAGCTATGTAGCGGTTTATAACGCCGGCATTGACATAGGCGTCGGTATCGAAGCAGTGTTCGCAGGCGTAATCCAGATCTTCGAGTATCTTGCTCATTACCAGCTCGCGCTCGTCGCGCGCCCTGTACAGTGCGACCATATCCTCGGCGTCGATCGGCTCGCCGTACCACGGCACGCCGCCGAAGGTCTTGACCTTGGCCCAGTAGAACCATGCGCGCCAGAAGCGTCCGACACCCTCGTAGTGGTCGAGCGTCGCCTCCGACACGCCCGAAACTTCGCGCATGTGGGAGAGGAAATAGTTGATGTTGTAGAGCATATTCCAGTCCGATATGCCCCAGCCGGTCTGGTTGGTCGCATTGTAGCTGTCGAGGTAGTAGCTCGACAGATTGGTGCGTGCTACATACTCGGCGTTCTGGTCGCCGTAGGTAAGTGTCGTCGCGGCCGAAGTGTACTTTACCAGAAAGCCGTTGGCATAGTTCAGCAGACTCTTCTCGTCGACGAAGTACTTGCCGGCATCGACCTTGTTTATCATGTCCCGATCGAGAAAATCTTCGCACGAGCAGAACAGCATCGTCGCCAGAGCGGGAATCAGGTATATGGATTTTTTCATGTTCGATCGATTGTTAGAATGTGATGTTTACGCCGAAAGTAACCGATTTGAGCATCGGATAGTTGTATCCGTCGGCATAGTCGCCTGCCGTGGTCGAGTTCGTGAAGTCGCTGTCGCCGCCGCCGAACTCCGGGTCGAAATTCTTGGTAACCTTTCTCAGAGGCGTCCACGTGAAGAGGTTCTCGCCCGTGACATATATCCTCAACCCGCTGAAATGTATCTTGCGCATCATCTCCTTGGGGAACGTATACGACAGCGTGATATTCTTCAGACGGCAGTATGCGATGCTTTGCAGGAAGTGGTCGTTGGCCTGACCCATAGTAGTCTTGGCATCGCCGTCGCCCTTGTTGCCCTTCGAGGTCATGTAACCCGTCATGCGAGGCCAGTAGGCATCGGCATTGGGGTTGGCCTCCGTCCAGATGTCGTCGCCAGTATGCTGGCGCAGCATGAAACTGTACGGGCGGTTGTACTTGCCCCAGAAGAAAGCGGCCTCGTTCGAGGGATACCAGTCGCGTTTGCCCACGCCCTGAAAGAACAGGCTAAGGTCGAAGCCGGCATAACCGACATTGAGATTCAGACCGTAACAGAAGCGCGGCGAGGTGTTGCCGATGATCTCGCGGTCGCCCGGATCATCGAATGTGTTGGCGCCGTTGTTGACCGAACCGCTGCCGTCGAGATCGTAGAACTTCATGTCGCCCTCGCGCGGCTGGTTGCCCTGGCGGTTGAATGTAAAGTACTCGTTCATGTTGGCCCAGTGGTCGAGGTCCTGCGCCGTGTAGAGGCCGGCATAGCGGTAACCCCATATCTCGCCGATCTCCATGCCCTCGTAATAGTCCGTCAGGCGCTTGGTGGCGTTGTTGTAGCGCGTAACCCACGAGCGGCTGTCCCACAGCATCGCCTTGATGCCGTATGTAAGGTCGTGCCGGCCCGCATGCACCGCATCGCGCCATGCGACGCTGACCTCCCAGCCCATGGTTTTTAGGTCGGCGTAGTTGCCCTTGGGAGGGTTGTTGCCGAATACGGCAGGCAGGGTCATGCCGACGGTAAACATGTCTTTCGTGTCGCGGCGGTAGACATCGCCCACGACATTGAGACGGTTGCCAAAAAAATCCATGTCCAGGCCTATGTCGTATGTAACGACCTTCTCCCACGTCAATCCGTCGGGTATGGGGTTGGGAGCTGCCGTATACGAGGGCGTGTTGCCGCCTATCAGATACGACGTGCCCTTCTGAATGGTCATCGACTGCATGTAGGAGTAGGCCGCCACGCTGCCGTTGCCCAGCATGCCCACCGAAGCGCGCAGTTTGAGGTTGTCGAGCCAGCTCTCGGCGCCCTCCATGAAGGGCTCCTCCGATATTCGCCAGCCGAACGATCCCGACGGGAACATCGCCCAGCGCGAGTTGGCCGGGAACTTCGACGAGCCGTCGTAACGGCCGCTCAGCTCGAACAGGTAACGGTCCTTATAGTTGTAGTTGACGCGTGCGAAGATACCCACGAAGCCCCACTCGTAAGAGCCGTCGTCGCCCAGCAGATAGTAGTCGCCGTCCATGAGCGAGAAGTTGGGCTTGTCGGTCAGAAGGCCGCGGCGATAGGCGTATGTCGTATAGTACTTGCGGTCCTCGATGTTCCAGCCGGCCATGACCTTCAACGAATGGTCGTCGCCCAGACGGGGCGTCCAGGTAAGGTAGACGTTGCCGGCCATATAGTTGTTGTTGAAGTATTTCTGTTCGAGCGAGTCGAAGGCCGCACGCGACGACGGCAGCTCGGGGCCGTTCTTGAAGTCGTATATGGCCTCCTTGCGGTCGCGCTCCGACTGGTTGTAGTAGTATGTGAAGTCGCCTTTGAGCTGCAAGACATCCTTCATCAGGTCGAATGTCATGGCTATGTTCTGCGTCATGTCGAACTTCTTGTTGTGCTGATACGAGCGGTCGGTCTGCATGCCCGCAACGCCCACGCACACGGCCGCATCGGTCCAGCTGCCGTCGGGATTGGTTATCAGCTGCATGGGATAGCCCTGGTGCTCCCACTGGCGCTGCACGAGCATCTTGCCAGAGTAGGACATAGGCTGGCGGTAGGTGCGGTTGACGAACGAGGTGTTGCTCTCGACAGTCCACCAGTCGCGGATCTTGCCCCATACCTTCACTCGACCGTTGTACTGGTTGTACCAGTCGTTGACGGCGTTGTAGATGCCGTCCTGCGAGAAGTAACGTCCCGAGATCGAGAACTTGATGCGCTCGCTGCCGCCCGATATGTTCAGCGAATGCTGGTGCGCCGCGGTGCTCTTCTTGTATATCGCAGCATCCCAGTCGGTATTGCCGAAGTATTCGTAGCGTCCCGCCTCGTTGACGCGCCAGCGGTCGAGCGACCGGTCGGCGTCGCGCCGTTTCAGCTCCTCGTACCAGGCGTTGTTGAACGCGAAGAGGTTGTTGATCGAAGTGGGGTCGTAGCCGTAGCAGTTGCGGTACGATTCCAGAAACTGGTCGGTCCACTGCAAGCCGTCGTTGACCATATCGGGCTTGACCGTGCGCGAGAGGATCGACACCGAACCGTCGTAACGTACCGTGAAGCGTTCGCCGGCGGCGCGCTTGGTCGTGACCAGTATGACGCCGAAGGCACCGCGCGCACCGTATACCGCGGCCGACGAAGCATCCTTCAACACCGATATCGACTCTATGTCGTCGGGGTTGATCGTGGTAATGTCGCCCTCCACGCCGTCGATCAGCACGAGCGACGAGCCGCCCGAGCCTATCGAGCTGGCTATGCCTCGTATGCGCAGCGTGGCGCCGTGCGAGGGTTTGCCGTCGGTAAACTGCAACGTCAGTCCCGGCACCTGTCCCTGCAACGAGCGCACGACATTGGGGTTGGGACGGTCGAGCAGCTCCTTGCCCTTGATCTGCTCGACGGCACCGATCAGATCGCGCTTGCGCGTGGTGCCGTAGCCGATCACGACCACGTCGTCGACACGCGTCGAGGCCGACTCGCGCATGGCGGCATCGATCCTCGTGCGTCCCGCAACGGCTATACGTTCGTCGTCGAAGCCGATATACGAGAACTTCAACGTATCGTCGTCGCGAACGCCTTCTATGGCATATTCGCCGCGCGTACCGGTCAGAGCGTAGTTGTTCGTGCCCTCGACCACGACGGCCACACCCGTCAGCGGCTCGCCCGACGAATCGCTGACGACACCCTCGACACGTCTCGCCGAGCCGGTGCCCTGCGCCCAAGCCCCGACGAGAGTCGCCGCAAGGCAGAGCGTCAGCAACGAAATTCGGAATAAGTAGTTTTTCAGCATGTATCGAATTTTTTAAGGTTTTATCTTATTTGTCCGCCGGCAGCTCTTCGGTAAATGTCTCCACGATGAGTCGTCCGAGAGCCTCGGCCTGAGCGTCGGTCGCCGTCAGAAAGCGGTGCGTTCCCCCTTCGCACGGCTCGAAGTGCATATACCCCTCCGAGTCGACAGACAGACGTCCCGGCTCGGATACAGTGAACAGATCCTCGCCGGCCGTAACCCACAGCACCGACATCAGATCCCATGCGGCACGGTCGTAGGGCATCGGTCTGTAAGCCCGGTATCCGTCCACGACGGGATGATGCTCCGCCCAGTCGAGCCCCTCGGCCATTATCCTGCCCGGAAACTGCACCTGACGTCCCAGCTCGAACGGAGCGCAAACGATAGGCGTAGGCCACTGATCGAAGAGCTGCACGGCCGCATCTATGTCGTTGACGATGTTGAACTCGGCGCGCGCGGGTTTGGTCGCCGTGGGAAAGCTGCCCGCCATGATCGACAGAGAGGCCACCTTACGCGCGACAAGCTCGCGGCCTGTAAGAGGCGATATCGCATCGCCACCGCTCGACAGAAGATCGGCCAGCGTCGTGGCGAAGCCGAGCGATATGACCGTTACCGAACCGTCGTCCGAGGCAGCGAGCAGACGCCGGTACATGGCCACCGACTCCTCGATCTGCTCCGGACTCTTGGTGCGGGCATAGAGCGGATGACCGTCGGCATCGCACATGGCCGTTACGGCCGCCGTGTAATCGCACGCCTCCCCGTTGGCCACCAGACGCGCACCCTGTGCCAGCGGCGTCGAGCCGAAGCCGTAAAAAGTATTCAGAATGTCGATATAATCGGTCGCCGTCGCGCTGAGCTTATGGTTGCCGATACCGAGTATCTCGACCCTGCCCCCGCGTGCGGCACGATAGAGCAGATCGAGCGCCAGCGCATCGTCTATGTCGTTGCCCATGTCGGTCTCGACGATTACCGGCACCGCACGCAGCTCCGCCCGGGCGGCCGTCTGCGGCTCCTTTTCGCCCGCCGCGACTATCATCGACAATCCGGCCGCGAAGAGCATGAACATCAGCGCCAGCAGGCCGCCGGTGCGTCTGTCGGCACCGCGGAACTCCTTCCAGACGAATACGCCCCAAATGGCGGCGATCATCGGCGCGCCCTGACCCAGAGCGTATGATATCGCAGCTCCGGCCTTGCCTGCGGCTATATAGCTGAAAGCCGTACCCAGACACCATATCGCACCGCCCAGCATACCGACCAGATGCGTTGCCGCCGAGCCGCGGAACCACTCGCCGTAGCCTACCCTATCGCCGACGAACGGATGCCGCATGGCCAGAGTGTTGAATACGAAATTCGACAGCAGCACGCCCACCGAGAAGACGAATATCGCCGAGTAGGGCGTCAGCATACCCTCGGTCGGGTTCTCGAAGTGGTCGAGGTCCATTGCCGCAGCGACGAAACGATAGAACATCGACATCAACGCACCGGCCGCAACGGCCAGCATCAGCCCCTTGCGGTTGCTGCCGCCCGACTGTCTGCCGCTGTTCATACGGGCAGAGGCCAGACCGTTGCACACTATCGCCGCGACGATCAGCGCGACGCCTGCGAACAGCACCACGGGGTCGCCCTTGGGAGCGCCGAACCAGTTGATGAATACGCCGAGTACAAGCGCAAGACCTACGCCCAGCGGAAATGCCACCGCCATGCCGGCCAGCGACACCGAGGCCGAGAGCAGGATGTTCGAGGCGTTGAATATAGCGCCTCCGGCCACGACACTGCCTATATTGCGCCAATCGGCCTGCGCCAGATCCCTGACGAACGAACGTCCCTCGTCGCCCGTGCTGCCCATAGTGAAGCCCAACAGAGCGGCGAAGAGCACCATCCCCACGACATAGTCCCAATAGAACAGCTCGTAACGCCACGTCTTGCCGGCCAGCTTCTGGGTGTTGCCCCACGAGCCCCAGCACAACATCGTGATAAAACAGAATATCACGGCAAGCATATAACTGTTAACGATAAACATAAATTAGGTTTTATTAGGTTAAAATAGTCTCTTTCGGCAGATTACAGCTCGGCCGTCGCAAGCGCCCCGCATGCCGGCAGCCCCGGTTGGGATTTGCGGCCTGCCTGCTCGGAGGCGATCATTGCATCGACCTCGGCACGGTACGGTATCGACGGCTGCGCGCCCTTGCGCGTAACCGATATGGCCGAGCAGCAGGTCGCGAAGCGCACCGCCTCGCTCAGCGACCGCCCCTCGCTCAGTGCGACGCACAGCGCGCCGCAGAAGGTATCGCCCGCGGCCGTGGTATCGACCGCGTCGACATTCAGCGCCGCGACGAAGATCGCGCTTCCATGCTCATAGACCAGCGCACCGTCCGCTCCGAGCGTTATGACCACCCTGCCCACACCGCGCGCGGCGATCGCGCGCGCAGCCTCGACGGCGCTGGCACGGTCGACGATCTCCACGCCGCTCAGAGCCGACGCCTCGGACTGGTTGGGCACTATCGCGTAGAGCGACTTGTATATGGTATCGGGCAGCGCGGCCGCGGGTGCCGGATTGAGTATCACGCGGGCGCCGGCGTCGCAGGCTATGCGTGCGGCATATTCGATGCAAGCGAGCGGCGATTCGAGCTGCATGAGCACTATGTCGGCCGACGCTATGACCCCAGCCGCACGCTCGATATCCTCGCGCGAGATCGAATAGTTGGCACCCGAAGCCACGACTATGCGGTTCTCGCCGCGGCCGTTGACATTGATAAGAGCCACCCCCGACGGCGCCGAGCCGTCGACAGATACATAATCCGTATCGATGCCCTCGGCAGCATAAGACTGGCGCGCTTCACGGCCGAACATGTCGTCGCCGACTTTGGCGACGAACGTCGCACGACCGCCCAGACGCGCTATCGCAACGGCCTGATTGGCTCCCTTTCCGCCCTGACTCATCATGAAATCGCCGCCCAGCAGCGTCTGCCCCGTTTCGGGGAAGCGCTCGGAGCGAACCGTCATGTCGGTATTGGAGCTTCCTATCACGACTATCTTTTTCATATATCCGTTAAAAATTTTAATAATTGAGCCTCTATCGATGCAAATCCCATAAAAAAATAGCTGCGCAAACATTTGTGCTTTTCGAATATTTTTTGCGCAAATACACTTTCCGAACTAACTTAAACTGTGATTTACCAGCACAAACACTCCGAAACAATCACTGAACCCATAAATATGAAAGATTGCAACCGCCTTTATCCTGCTTGCACAAACGTTTGCACAACCATACAAATGTACAATGTTTTTCATAAACAGCAAAATTTTTCATATTTTTTTTATTTCAGCACACAATTTTTAATACTTTTGCATCAAGCGCAACCGAAACGAAAAACTCTCATGCAAAAAGCTACATTGATCGGAATAGCCCAACGAACAGGATTCTCGGTGTCGACCGTCTCACGCATACTCAGCGGACAGGCGGAGAAATATCGTATCAGCAAGAAGGCTGTCGAGGCCGTATGCGAGGAGGCGCGACGCTGCAACTACACGCCGAGCCTGCTGGCCAAGAGCCTGCGCATGAACAAGACATTCACGCTCGGACTTCTGATACCCGGCGTCGACAACCCCTACTTCGCCAACATCGCCAGCGCCGTCATTCACGAGGCCAAGACGCTCGGCTACCAGATGATAATAATCGACACGCTCGAAGATGCCGCCAACGAGCGCGAGGGCATAGCGTCGCTGCTCTCGCGCAAGGTCGACGGCATAGTCATCGTATCGTCGGACGAGAATGCCGACTATCTCGAAGAGATACACCGCACCACGCCGATGGTTCTGATAGACCGTCATTTCGAAGGTACTACACTGCCCTACGTATGCTCCGACAACCGGCAGGGGGGATACGACGCCACCTCGCACCTGATAGGCATGGGACACCGCAACATACTCTGCATACAGGGCGTCAGACGCTCCATGCCCTCGCGGCAGCGTGTCGACGGCTACCACGCCGCCATGCGCGAGGCGGGACTCGACCTAACGGCACGCGTCGTGGGCGACGACTTCACGATCCGCAACGGCTATCTCGAAACCAAGCTCGCATTCAGCTCGCCCAACCCTCCCACGGCGATATTCGCGCTGAGCAACACCATACTTCTGGGCACGATCAAAGCCGTGCACGAGCTGGGGCTGCACATCCCCGACGACGTGTCGATCGTCGCATTCGACAACCAGATATACATGGACTTCCTCAACCCGGCCATAACGCGCATAAGCCAGTCGACCGCCGAGATGTGTACGCTCGCCATGCGCATCCTCATGCAACAGATATCGGGCGACAGCACCTCGGGCGTCCAAATGCTCCTGCCGCCGAAGCTCGTCCTATGCGACTCGGTAAGCATACGCCACTGATTCGCCTGCGAGACACCTATATTATATAGCGGGACTTAGACGACGGACAGTTGCTGCCGCACGCGCCGCAGTTTCGCTCTTCGTGGCACTCAGGGTAGCGGCATTCCCACAGAAGCGTCACAGCCCAAACAGACAAGCGTCCATCTAACAAAACCGCCCGGGCACTTATGCCCGGGCGGTCTGTCATCATAAGGTACAAGATCATATACTCGTAACGGTCACGGCACTGCTTTGCAGTCCGTCGCCCTCGACGCGCAGAACGATCTCGCCCTCGACGCCTTTTATCGAGCGCACTATGGCCAGCGCCTTGCCGTTGAACAGACGTATGCGGCCGCCTTTGAGGCTGTCGTGGCTCGTGGCGTCGCCGTTGTCGACTCCGACCAGCTCGCCCGCACCCTCGACCGTTATGCGCAGAGCATTCATCGCCGTGGGCATGAAGCAGCCGTCGGCATCGACCGCATCGATCGTAACGAACGAAAGGTCGTAGCCGTCGGCCGCGATCCGTTCGCGATCGGGCGTGAGCGTCAGCCCGACGGCCTCGCCTGCCGTGCGCCGCGTTTGTCGCATGATCTCCTCGCCGTCCTTGTATGCCACTGCCGTGATCTCGCCCGGCTCGAATCGGACGCCCTCCCACAGCGCATGCAGCCTCTCGGGGGTCTTGGCGCTGCGGCCGATCGAGCGGCCGTTGACCAGCAGCTCGACCTCGTCGGCCGTATTATAGTATGCCCACAGATCGACCTTGTCGCCCTCCGACCAGTTCCAGTGCGGGAACAGATGCAGCGTAGGCTCGTCGGTCCACTCCGAGCGGTACATGTAGTAGCAGTCCTTGGGGAACCCGCACAGGTCGACGATACCGAAGTACGACGAGCGCGACGGCCACGAATAGGGCGTCGGCTCGCCCAGATAGTCAAATCCCGTCCAGACGAAGGTGCCGGCAGCATAGTCGCGGTCGCGCACCGCGATCCACGCCGTCTCGTGCAGCGTAGCCCACGGCGCGCGGCAGTGGTCGTAAGCCGAGCACTGGTGGTGCGCGGTATCGTAGGGCAGGTCCCAACGCTCGGGCATCACGTGCAGCTCCGACGACGGGTTGAGATAGAATCCGCGGCTGTTGAGCGCCGAGGCGGTCTCCGAGCCGATGAACGGCACGCCCGGATACCATACTCTTACCGAGTCGTAGTCCTGCTCGTGGTAGTTGAAGCCCACGATGTCGAGCGCACCCGAACGCAGCAGGTTGTTCATCGGACGCGTCTCGTTGCAGCCGGCCGTCACGGGGCGCGTCGCATCGATCTCTTTGAGCGTCGATACGAGGTGGCGTGTCATAAGCACGTTCTGGTTGACTTCGGCGTCGTCGGCCGACGAGGAGTCGCGACCCAGAAAGTTGAGCAACATGTTCTGCTGCTCGATCGGCAGATCGCCGAACTCCTCGCTCAGGTCGTCCCACTGTTCGAGTATCTCGTTGCCGATGCTCCACATGACGATCGAGGGGTGGTTGCGGTCGCGCTTGACGAAATCGACGAGGTCGCGCTCATGCCACGCGTCGAAATAGCGCGAATAGTCGTACTGCGTCTTGGCCCTGCGCCACATGTCGAACGCCTCGTCCATAACCAGAAATCCCATGCTGTCGCACAGGTCGAGCAGCTCGGGCGCGGGCGGGTTGTGAGAGGTTCGAATGGCGTTGCAGCCGAACGAACGCAGTATCTCCAACTGACGCTCCAACGCGCGACGGTGCACGGCCGTGCCCAGCGCACCCATGTCGTGGTGCATGCACACGCCTTTGAGCTTCATTCCGCGTCCGTTGAGGTTGAACCCGCGGTCGGCGTCGAACTCGAAAGTGCGTATGCCGAACGGAGTCGAGTACTCGTCGAGGGTCACGCCGCGATACTGCAACATGGTGTGCATAGTATACATGTGAGGGTCGTCGACATCCCACAGATGCGGCGATGCGACGGCCATATCCATCTCCACGTCGAGACTCTCGCCCGCGGCGACGGCCACCGTGCGATGCTCCTTGCGCGACTTCTTGCCGTCGGCATCCTCGATGCGGTTGACCACCTTGACGCGGCGTTCCGAGTCGCTCTTGTTGGTTACGGTCACGACGACATGCACCCGCGCCGTCTCGTCGTCGACCTCGGGTGTGGTAATATACGTCCCCGAGTACTCGACGAAGAGATCCGACGTCGAGACCAGCCGCACGTTGCGGTAGATGCCGCAGCCGGCGTACCAGCGCGAGTTGGGCTGCTCGGAGTTGTCGCACCTGACGGCGATCGCGTTATCCTCGCCCTCGGCATTCAGATACGGCGTAATGTCATACGATACAGACGAATAGCCGTATGGGCGGCTGCCGACCTTATGCCCGTTGACGTATACCGTACCGTTCATGAATATGCCGTCGAACTCGACATTGACCACACGGCCGTCGAGACGCGGCGACGGGAATCGTTTCCTGTACCAACCCACACCGCCGGGCAGAGCGCCGCTCCACTCGGTCGAGGGGTTGTTGCGGTCGAACACGCCCTCGATGCTCCAATCGTGGGGCAGATGCAGCTGTCGCCACGACGAGTCGTCGAACTCCGCGGCGGCATAGCTCTCCTCGTCGCCGAGCGTAAAGCGCCAGTCGAAGTTGAAATCTTCGACCGTACGCGGCGACTCGACCTGCCGGCATCCGGCCATAAGCAAAAGTGTCAAAAGCGGCCCAAAAAGTCTTTTCATGATATTCTCGATTTAGCTTTCACTATGCGGCGACATCCCCTCAGAAATCGTCGCTACGGAACGGCAGCGCAGGCAGCCCGTAGCGGCTGCGCACGTTGCCTTGCAGAAAGTTGCGGAAACAGTAGCGCACCGCCACGGGCTCCGCCACCTGGTCCGACCACACCACGATCGTCGACGAGTCGAAGCCCTCCCTCGCGGCCTCGGCCGCATGGAACACGCGGTCGGCGCCGCATATCTCGAATCCGCGTATCGCGCCGTCGAGCGAAAGACGGTCGTCGGCGTTCTTGTAATACACGCGCATTCGCGAGCCCTCGCGCTCCGCACGGTCGAAGACAGGCCCCAGCGTGGGCAGCCCCTCGATGCCGTAGTCGCTCAATGCCCACAGAGCCAGACGCTCGGCCACCTCGCGCTTGCGGCGCGGGTGTATCTGGTCGCGCTCCCAGTCGTAGACCAGATCGTTCGTCGAGACCATGCCCGTATGCTCCGCCATAGACATGACGCGCTGCTGCTGCTCGCGCAACAGCGCACCGCTGCCCGGATAGATGCCGGGTGCCTCGCCGCCCCCGTAATCGTATGGCGCTATCTCGACATAGTAGAAAGGCATCTCGCGGCCGAATGTATCGCGCCAGCAGCCGATCATCGTCGCGAGCTTGTCGGCATATGTCGTCGGGCGTCCGGTATTCGAACAGCCCTGATACCACGCCACGCCCCTTATCGCATAGTTGCGAAGCGGATATATCATGCCGTCGTACAGCGACGCGGCACGCGCCCACCGCTCCTCGGCAGGCCTTTCGGAAAACCCGTCGTCAGCGAGGTCGTAGTCGTCGAAGCGGCGCTGCCTGTCGAGCCCGATCCACGACTCTATGGGTGTTCCTCCCCACGAGCTGTCGACGATGCCCACCGGCACGCCCAGCTTGCGTTGCAGGATCTCGCCGAAGAAGTAGCCCACAGCGCTCCAACCGCCGACGCTCGCCCCCGCTGCCCGCTGCCACTCTCCGCCGGCGGTATCGTCCGCAGGCGACATGGCGGCCGCACGCGGCACCTTGAAGTATCGCAGCGCATCGTTGTCGGGCGCCAGAAGCGCCTCGGCCGCGCCCTCGACCGGACAGCCCCAGAAACCCCTGACGGGCATCTCCATATTGGACTGACCCGAGCACAGCCACACCTCGCCTATAAGGATGTCGGCAAGCTCCGTGCGCCGGCCGTCGTCGAAGACGATCGAATGTCTGTCGAACGAGGCCTCGGGCGTTCTTATGACAACCTGCCAGCTGCCGTCATCGGCGATTACGGTCGACCGGCGTTCGCCCCACGAGGCGGCGACGGTCAGGCGTTTGCCCGGCCTGTCGCTCCAACCCCACAGCCTCACGTCGCTCGACTGCTCCAATACAGCCCCGTCGCTCAATATATGAGGCAGGCGCACCGCGGCTGCGGCGAACGGCATCGCCAGCAGCCACAATACGCCCGCCAGAAAGAATCGTTTCATGCGAAACAGATGTTAGATGTTGACGCCCAGATCGGCATCGGCCGTGCAGTCGAGTCTCTCGACCAGACGGTCGCACTGGACCGTATAGCTGCCCTTTTCGAGATGCCACTCGCCGTCGCGGCCGACGAATGCCAGACGCTCGGCCGGAATCTCGAATACCACGCGGCGGCTCTCGCCCGGCGCCAGAGAGATCTTCTCGAAGTCGCGCAGGCGGCGCGCATCGGGTACGACAGATGCCACGTCGTCGTTGATGAACAGGAGCACGCTCTCCTTACCGGCACGCGAGCCGGTATTTCTGACCGTCACGCAGATCTTTATCACGTCGCCAGCCTCGAACTCGCGACCGGCCTCGACCTTCAAGTCCGAATACTCGAAGGTCGTGTAAGACAGTCCGTATCCGAAGGCCCACTGCACCGATACTACGGCATTGTAGTCGTAGGCGCCCTGCATCGTGCCCACGCTCTCCGAGACCTTATGATCGTATGTGGTCATGGCATTGGCATACTTGGGATAGGTATAGGGCAGCTTGCCAGACGGGTTGACATTGCCGTAGAGGATGTCGGCTATGGCCGAAGCACCCTCCGTACCGGGCAGATAGGTGTGAAGCACGGCCTTCATACGGTCGGCGAACGACGATATTATGCGCGCACGACCCTCGCTCAACACCAGCACGACGGGCTTGCCCGTAGCGGCCAGAGCCTCGGCCAGCGCCTGCTGGTTGGGCGATATGGCCATGTCGGTAAGGTTGCCCGGAGTCTCGCAATACGAGTTCTCGCCCAGACACAACACTATGCAGTCGACGTCAGCCGCAGCACGCACCGCAGCCTCGATGTCGATATTGGTCTCGTCGTAATAACGTCCGCCCTCCTTGTACTCGACACCGGCGGCATAGACTATATCGTCGCCGCCCACGGCACGCATCGCGTCGAGGATCGTCACGCCGTCGGGCAGCACCTTATCGACGATATCGCCCTGCCAAGAGTAGCTCCAACCGCCGCACAGAGGACGCAGACGATCGGCATTGGGACCCGCCACGAGCACCTTGGCGCCCTTGCGGAGCGGCAGCACGGCATCCTCGTTCTTCAACAGCGTGATCGACTCGCAGGCGGCATCGTAGCATGCGCGGCGAATCTCCTCGCCCTGAAACGCGGGATAGTCCCCGACGTAGGTATTGGGTCTGTCGATCAGCCCCAGACGCAGTTTCATACGTATGACGCGCGCCGCGGCATCGTCTACGCGCTGCTGCGACACCTTGCCCTCCTCGACCAGCTCGACGAGCAGAGGGCAGAAATTGACGTCGTAAGGGATCATCGACATGTCGATGCCGGCATTTATGGCCAGACGTATCGCATCCTTATAGTCTACGGCTATCTTCTCGCGCGAATATAGGTTGACTATATCGGCCCAGTCGGTCACGATGACGCCGTCCCAGCCCAGGCCCTCTTTCAGCCAGCCGGTCAGCAGCTCCTTGTCGGCATGCGTGGGTATGCCGTTGATCGAGGCCGAGTTGACCATGACCGACAGCGCGCCCGCCTCAATGGCGGCCTTGAACGGCGCGAAGTGCTTTTCGCGCAGTTCGCTCAGCGACACGTATGCCGGTGTGCGGTCCTGACCCGAGTTGGTCATGCCGTAGGCCATGAAGTGCTTGGGACACGACGCGATATGACAGGCGTCGATGTGGTTGGGGTCGTCGCCCTGATAGCCCAGCACCATTTGGCGCGCCATTTCGGCCGACAGATAGGCATCCTCGCCGAAGCTCTCCCACACGCGCGACCATGCGGCCTTGCGGCCGAGATCCATAGTCGGCGAATAGGTCCAGGGGATGTTGCTCGCCCTGACTTCGTAGGCCGTCTTCTCGGCCATGTCGCGCACCATAGAGCGGTTGAACGACGCCGCAGCGTTGATCTCCTGCGGGAACAGGGGCGAGCGGTGCGTATACGTAGCGCCGTGAATGGCGTCGATGCCGTAGAGCGTCGGCAGCCCCGTATAGCGTATCGAGACCTCGTTGATACGCTCGATGATCGCGTTCCACTGCTCGGCCGTGAGCGCCTTGCCGGGGGCGTTGAGCACCGAACCGACCTTGTACTTCTCCATTATCTGCTGCAAGGCCTCTTCGTTCAGCACGAAGGGCTTGTCGCCGGCGACACCGCTGACGCTGTTGCCGAACATGTCGATACCGACCTCGGCCATTTGACCTACCTTCTCTTCGAGCGTCATCTTAGAAAGGATCTTTTCGACCTGTCGTTCGATGCGCGCATCGCGGGCGATAGCCGTGCGAGCCTGCCGGGGCTGCGCCGCCACCGACGATGTTGCAATCATTGCGGACATAAACAATAATTTGACGATTCTCATGGTTTATAAAAGTTTTGTTAGGTTCGATTACGGATACGCCGCCATGCCGACTCGATCGACGGGACGGTGTATCTGCCCCATACCGCATGGTACCAAGGCGCAGTCAAAGGTAGGTATTTTTCGGGAAATTACTTACATACACGCATGCGAAATCGCGGAACACTCCTCCGAAGCAACATAAAATTATCGTCATTTGTCAAAATATCACAACAGCGCAGCGCCCCTGAGCACGACGAAAAAGGGGAGCCGCAGGCATTGCAGCTCCCCTATCGACGACTCTCTCAGTCCGTTATTCGATCGTCCACGTCTCGCCCGAGCGCAACAGATCGTCGACCGAGGCGATCTTTGACTTGGCCTTTACCTCCTCGATCTGTGCAGCGACCTTGGTATCGTATACATTCTCCTCGGCCACGTCGCGTATCACGCCCACGGCCACGGGATATTCGGGATACTTCATCGCGGCGAGCATCGAATGCAGCGTCGTATCCTGCGTATGCGCGTCGTGCACGAGGATATCGTCCTCGGTATAGCCATCCTCGCCGACGGTTACGACCTTCAAGCGCATGTTCTCGAAGACCAGACCCTTGCGGCGCTCCTTGCCGAAGAGCATCTTCTCGCCGTGGCGCAGCAGGATCGTATTCTCCTCGCGCGTGGCCTTGTCGCCGGCGAACGACGCATGAGTCTTATCATTGAAGATCACGCAGTTTACCAGAGCCTCGACCACTGCCATGCCGTGATGCTTGGCCGCAGCCACCAGACAGTCCTTGGTCAGCGCTACCTCCATGTCGATCGTGCGGGCGAAGAACGTACCCTTGGCGCCGATTACCAGCTCGCCCGGGTTGAACGGCTTCTCGACCGTGCCGTAGGGCGAAGTCTTCGTGATCTTGCCCAGCTTGGTTGTGGGCGAGTACTGCCCCTTAGTCAGACCGTATATCTCGTTGTTGAACAGTATCACGTTCAGGTCGATATTACGGCGTATAGAGTGTATGAAGTGGTTACCGCCGATAGCCAGCGAGTCGCCGTCGCCGGTGCAGACCCATACCGACAGATCGGGATTGGCCGTCTTGATACCGGTGGCCACGGCATTGGCGCGGCCGTGTATCGTGTGGAAACCGAAGGTCTTCATATAGTAGATGAAGCGCGACGAGCAGCCGATACCCGACACGAACGTGAACATGTTGTGCGGCTTGTCCAGAGCGTCGGCCACCTCGGGCATGGCGCGCTGCACGGCGTTCAGTATAGCGTGGTCGCCGCAGCCGGGACACCACTTGACCTGTTGATCGCTCTTGAAATCGGCGGGCGTATATTTGTATTCTGCCATAACTATATCTCCGTATTAAAACATGGTGTTGAACTTATCTTTCAGCTCTACCAGCGTGAAAGGCTGACCCTCGCACTTGTTGTACTGCTCGAAGCGGATCGAGGGGAACGTCTGACGCAGATATGCGGCGAACTGTCCCTCGTTGAGCTCGCACACGACGATACGGTCGTAGCGCGACAGAACCTCCTCGACGCCGTGCGGCAGCGGGTATATATAGTTGAAGTGCAGATGAGCTATGCTGCGTCCCTGCTGCTGCAAATCCCTGACGGCGCTGTGCAGATGTCCGCGCGTACCGCCCCAGCCCACGACCAGCACATCGGCCTTCTCGTCGCCGAACACCTCGGGTGCGGGCAGCGAATCGGCCACCAGCTCCACCTTGCGGCGGCGCGTGGTAACCATCTCCTGATGGTTGGCCGGATCGTAAGATATGGTGCCTTTGAGATGATCCTTTTCAAGACCGCCGATGCGGTGCTCCAACCCCTTCTTGCCGGGGAAGGCCCAGCCGCGCGCCAGCTTCTCGTTGCGGGCGTAAGGCATGAAGTCCTGCTCGGCATGCGGCTCCACGACGGGAGGCGTAATGGTCGGATAGTCGCTCATCTGCGGTATGCGCCACGGCTCCGAGCCGTTGGCGATGAAGCCGTCGGTAAGCAGCACGACGGGAGTCATGTGCTCCATGGCGATCTTGCTTGCCATGAAGGCATAGTGGAAACAGTCGCTCGGCGACGATGCCGCCACAACGACCATAGGGCACTCGCCGTTACGGCCGTAAAGCGCCTGCATAAGATCGCTCTGCTCGGTCTTCGTGGGCAGACCCGTCGACGGGCCGCCGCGCTGTACGTCCACAACCACCAGCGGCAGCTCGGCCATGACGGCAAGACCCATAGCCTCGCTTTTGAGCGACAGACCGGGACCCGAGGTGGTGGTCACGGCGAAGTTGCCGGCATAGGCGGCACCGATCGAGGTGCAGATGCCGGCGATCTCATCCTCGGCCTGCACCGTCTTCACGCCCAGATCCTTGCGCTTGGCCAGCTCTTCGAGGATGACCGTCGCCGGCGTAATGGGATACGAACCGCAGAAGAGCGGCAGACCGGCCTTCTCGGCAGCGGCGCAGAAGCCCCATGCCGTAGCCACGTTGCCGTTGATCGAACGATAGGTTCCCTTTTCCAGCTGTGCCGGAGCCACCGTATAGGTGTTGGCGAACTGGTGTGTGTTGGCCGCATAGTTGTAACCGGCGTCGATAGCGCGCTTGTTGGCCTCGGCCACGAGCGGATTTTTCTTAGCGAACTTGCTCTGCAAGTACTGTTTAGCATGGTCTTCGGGACGGTTGTATATCCAGAAGCAGATGCCCAATGCAAACATGTTCTTGCACTTGACCACCGATTTGTTGTCAAGCTCCATGTCGGCCAGCGCCTCGCGGGTCATGGTCGTGATGTCGGCCGCCACGACATTATAGTCCGACAGTCCAAGCTCCTCGATAGGATCGAGCGTTGCGAAGCCCGCCTTGCGGATGTTATCCTCGGTAAGCGTGTCGCCGTCGAGGATGACCGTCGCACCCGGTTTGAGCCACTTGCGATTGGCCTTCAACGCCGCGGGGTTCATCGCAACCAGCACGTCGCAGTAATCGCCCGGGTTGTCGATGCGATACGAACCGAAATGCACCTGAAAGCCAGATACGCCCGCTACCGTACCCTGCGGAGCGCGAATCTCGGCCGGATAGTCGGGGAACGTCGAAATGCCGTTGCCCAACAGAGCCGATGTGTCCGAAAAGAGTGTACCCGTAAGCTGCATGCCGTCGCCCGAATCGCCCGAAAAACGAATCACGACATCCTGCAACTCTTGTACGTTTACATTGTTCATTTTGCCTGTTAAGTTTGCAGTTTAGTTATAAATCAAAGTTTCAATAATACAAATATAATTAATTTATCAATCCGAGCAATGTTTCTCGTTACGATTTCTAATTTTTCGATATAAAAAACATCCGCCTCCGCCGGCCGTGCGCCGAAACCCGCAACCGAGTCTGCATAAATCGACGGGGGCGCACAGCAATGCCGCACGCCCCCGTCTAATATCTCACGATCAGAACTTCATTCGAGGATCGCCCGCGAAAGGCTTCTCGCGCATGGGCTCTATCGCATAGGGCAGCGACTCGGGCGAGGCGCTGCGGACGAACGGCTCTGCATCGCCGCCTACGCGCACGCGGCGGGCTCTGCGCTCGAAGCCGGCCGGCTTCAACGGGGCGCGCAGCACAGCCGACTGCGAAGCGATGAACTCCTCGGCAGGCGAAGCGTCGGCCTTAGAGAGGGTAATAGGCACCGCTACGCCGTGACCGAGTATACCGGCCTCATCCCTCGCCATTCCCACAAACGAGTAGGTACGGTCGAAAGGCAGTACATATACGCCCGAACGCTTGTCGTACTGAACGTTGTCGGGATTTCCGCTGTCGTAGCCGAAGGTAATGAGCATCATCTCGATCCAGTCGTCGCTCTCGTTCGACCAGTCTTCAACGTAGAAATTCGTATACCAGTGCGCTGCCGTAGCATTCGGCTCGACCGAATACGAGAGCAGTGCCATACCGGCCAGATCGCCATATTTATCGGGATCGAGCGCCGCAAGCGCATCGCCGTCGTAGTGGTGTCCCTGAACGAATGCGAGCGACGCATCGCTGATTATATGCTCGGGCGTAGTGAACACCTCGCTTACGAAGCCCTTGACGGCAGCCGCCTCGCCCGTCTCCATATCGACGCTCATGGCGTATATTCTGTAATCGGTCTGGGGCAGGAGATCGGGGTAGGTATATGTCTGGCGGCCTATGATACCGGTCTCCATGAGGTACTCGGCCTTGGTGCAGACGAACCACTCGGCACCCCACTCGATAGAGGCGTCCATAAGCTTCTTGACGGCAGCATCGACGCTGCCTTCCGCCTGCAACGTCTCGTCGTAAACGGATGCCTCGATGATGTCCGAATAGTAATATACGGCCGACGAGCCTGTCGTGGTTACCGTAGCCGACTTGTGGGTCAGCTCGCCTATTTCGATATCGACGGTCAGTGCTGCCGGATCGTCATCGGCCGACATGGTGTGTACCGGCACCTTTACAAGCGGAGTCGTCGGGGCATCGTCCCAGCCGAATACGAGAAGATAATAATCCGTATCGGGTTTCAGGTAGTCGATATCGCCCAGCCACGTCGTACCGTGAGTGAGGAACTGATCCATTACTTCGTTGTACTTGTAGATGTCGGCGACCTCCCACATTATAGCCTCGTCCGAGGGGAGCTTGTCGCACATATCCGCCGGCTGAACGCTCCACAGATAGCCGTCTTCGTTGGTAGCCTCGACCGTCGCCGTGAAGCCCGAGAACGATATCGTCTCGATAGTGACGGTCAGCTTGTTGTCCGAGGGAGTGACGTCGGTGGTCGTCAGCTCCAACACCTCAGGCTCGCTGTTCACGCGGAAATCCTTGTCGATGCCGATAGCGAAAGCGTAGTACTTCTCTCCGGGCAGCAGGTCGGTGCGCGAGAAAGTATCCTCGCCGCAGCTCGAAAGGTTGTCGAATATCTGCTTTCTCGATGCGCCCATGCTAATATAGTGGCTGACCAGAGACTCCACCTGAGCGGCAAAGGCGCCGCGGTCGCCGCCGTATGCCTGATAGGCCTCCTCGTCGAAGATATTCAGGAAGAATGTCGTGGTCGAGGGGTCGGCAACGGCCTTGACCTCGGCCGAGGTCTTGGTCAGCGACGTGATTTCGAGCTTGAACTTGGCATCGACCGTAGGTACGGCAGGCGTCTCGAAGCGGCAGGTATATACTTTCGTAGTAGCCTCGCCCTTGGTCGACAGACCGTAAGCATAGAGAACATACTCCATACCCGGACGGAGCATATCCTGATCGGCCTCGACATCGCCCTTCGTCAGATTGGCTTCGAGCCACTCTTCGATCGTCAGTCCGGCCTCATCGGCAAGCTCGATGAATCCTACCAGATCGTCCGATATAAGCTCCTCCTCGCTGGCGAACTTGTCGTACTCCGAGGCAGGATTGATGAAAATGACATAGGGCATGGTCTTATCTTTCGGCTGGACCTTAATATGAGCCGTATCGAGCGTAATATCACTTACCTCCAAAACGAAATCCGCATCCGGTACGGGTGGTACGGGGTTGGGGTTGTCGGGATCTTCTCCGCATGCGAAAGACAATACGGCAGTCGCAAGCAACATAAAAGCGTGTCTGAATTTCATAAAAGATTGGTTTAAGCGTCGTCCACTGTAAATAGGCAAAAATCATCATACGGCCGACTTATACGATGCTTTACAAATGTAGCATTTAATATCGACTAATCGTAAAAAAACGGCAATAAAACTATACGCATTCGAAAAATCGAACACGATACTACCCTTCGACAACATATTTTTCAGCATATTGCATAAAACATACACGCCGGAAGACAATCTCCGAGCGATTATCCTCCGGCGATATATGCCGATCCTGCCATGCAGAATCCCTATTCGTAGATCAATTCGAGATCGTCGACCAGCAGGCAGCTGTCGGTGCTGCCCGTAAAGTAGTCGCCCCAGCGCGAAGCCGAACATACGACGATCAGGTGGGTAGGCATGCGCGAAGTCGACACGTAGGTCACGGGGATCGTGAACTCCGTCCAGCCGTCGACGCTCTCCGTGAGGATCATCTCGCCGTAACCGATCACGGCGGGCGATGACGACGAGAAGAACGTATTCGTATCGCGCGTATCGATCGCTATCGGGCTCTCCGGATCGCCTCCGTACTCCTCGGCCGTCCAGTCGCCCACGGCGATGTATATCGCACCGTTGTCGGGATCGCCCTTGGCCAGATTCATGCCCGCAGGCGACGAGCCCACGCGGTTGATGTCGCCGCGTTTGTATTTGAAGTAGCCGTGCAGCGCCGTAGGATGACCGCTGTACGGGCGTCCGAAGTGCACGATGCCGTTGGTGCCGACCGTCTGCGCGAAGCGTCCCAGAAAGAGGTTGCCTGCGGCGAACTTTCCGATGCCGGCCATGTTGGGGTACATCGACTGCAACGAGGCCGATGTCGTGCCCGCAGAGCCCGGACGCGTATCGGTCGAGGGGGTCGTAAGGTTGAACGCGTCGCCCAGAGTCGTGGCGCCGGGGTTGCCCGAGCCCCAGTAGGGCGCAGCACCGTCGGCGTATGGCATCCAGCTCTTCGCCGGCTTCGACCAGCTCTCCAAACCTCCGTTCTCCAACACGGGCGCAGCCTCCGTTGTCACGTCCGCTACGGCCGACTCGTTCTGGCCGGAGAATGCCACCACCTGATAGGCAGTCGAGGGTTCCAGCCCGCTCACGCGCGCCTTGAAGCTGCCGCCGTCGACCTCGACGTCGGCAACGTCTATCCACTGCTCCTGCCCCGCAGGACGATAACGGAAGCCCAGCTCCGAGCCGCTGCGTCCAGAGCCGTAGAGCCATATGCTGCGCGCCCACGCATCGACCGACGTGAACTCGACCTCGACCTCGGAGCGCACTACGCGCAACGTCCACATCTCGGTTATGTCGTGATAGCTGATCTCTATATGGCGCACCGTATCCTCGAACGAATCGATAGTCGAGGCATCGGGCGAATATGTCGTGATCTGTTCGGGTCCGAGTTTGAGAGCGGTCACGCCCGTTGCGCTCAGGTCGCAGTCCATAGGCACGTAGGCCGTAGCGATACGGCTCTCGACATCGATCTCGGCCTCGCCGATCTGGTTGTCGACACGGAAGTAGCGCTCGATAGTCTGCTCGGCCGTGACCGTCCACTCGAACGACTGGTAGAGCGACAGCGTGACGTAGAGCGGCGTGCGCATGTCGAAGACGCCCGGAAACGCGACGCTCGACTCGGCGCCCTCTGTAAGCTCCACATGCGTTATGTCGACCGCACGTATGTCGGTGGTCTCCTTCAAACGCATAGTGACGGTATGTCGCGACGAGTCGATCTCGGCCGCCGACAGCAGACCCTCGGCCTCCATGGCCACGATGTCGAGCTTGATGACCGGATAGGGGATGTTGTTCTCGATACATCCCGCCGCAAGCGACAGCACCGCCGCCAAAAACACAGCATATATTCGTTTCATCCTCTAATTCTTCTTTTTGTTCCACAAATGCACCACCATACCGATATTTATATCGGCGATATTGAATTTAAGTCTCAGACCCGACTTGGTGCGTCGTCCGGTGTGCTCGCCCGTCTCGTCGCTCTGGTCGATCTTGTTGTAGTAAAGACCGCCCAGTCCGAACGATACGGTGGTGCACACATTGGGAAAGATATATACCGCCATGCCGGGGTTGAAGTTGAGCTTGAAGCCCGTATTGCGGCTGTGCGAATACTTCTTCTCGTCGCCGTTCATGTAGGAGAAAGTCATCGTTCCCGTCCTTGCCATAAGCTCCCACTCGGCGAAGAATCCGATGCGCCCCTTCTGGTCGAGCCCCATGTAGGAGCGGTGGAATATCGACCACGAGTAGCTCGAACTGCTCATCGACATGCCGTCCATGGAGAACGAAAGGTCGTTCTGCTCGCCCAGATCGAGCGCTATGTTGCCCAGCTCGCCGTCGATATTCTCGTATCCGAACCTTAGGCCGACCACATTGTTGTCGCGGTAGGCATAGCCCACGAAGGGTTTGATCGTGGCCATGGAGCCTTTGAGGTTGATATCGTCCAGTATGAGCATCATCTCCGTATCGTCGGCCTTGATCGTGCCGTAGGATGCCGTCAGACCGATCATCACTTCGCCCTTGTAGACGCTCTTTATCTTATTTATCTCGCGGTCGATGCGGCGCTTCATAGGCAGGAAATGGCCTTTCTCGATCCTGGCCGCCCGGCCGCCCAGCGAGTCATTTCCGGCCGCATAGGCGGCACGCACCTCATCCGTTGCAGATAAAAACGCCGAAAGCAGCAGCAATATTATGAATCTTTTCATCGCGTCGCAGTTTAGAGATAAAACGAAACGCCGAATCCGATCGACAGCAGGTTGACCTTGAAGTTCATCATGCTGGTCTTCACTTCGCCCACCTCGACGCGGTTGTGCGTCTGCTTGGTGTGGTCGTATGATATGCCGAAGACACCGATGCTGATCTCGAATGCCATGTTGTTAGTGGCGAATGCCACGATGCCCGGTTGCAGACCCACCGACGTTCCGAAATGGGTGGCGTAGGTGCCGCGGTACTTCTGGAATCCGTCCAGCACGCCGTCCTCGGCCACCAGGGCGGACTGCCCGCCCGAGAAGCAGAGCTGTATCTCGGTAAATATGGCGAAGCGGTTGGAGCGCCCCATAGGTATGTACTGACGCCAGAAGAGCGCACCCGAGTAGTCCTGCCTTACCTGATGATAGTAGTCGACCTTGATGTTGACGCCCGACTCCTCGTCGCCGAATTTCAATCCGGCGTTGTCGATGCCAAGCATCGAGCGGCCGTAGATGAACCGCGCGCCGACGGCCATATTGTCCTTGGGCGAATAGGCTATCATCGGGCTTACCTTGACGGTATAGCCGGTCGAGGAGATATCCTCTATAATCAGGAACTTATACGTTTCGTTGTCGTGCGTGGAGTAGGAAGCCGAGCCGCCGAATATCCACTGTCCCTTCGGGACGAAGGTCTGCGAGGTGCTGAAACCGCGGTGGCGGCGAGCCTCGTTGGGGCTGACGGCCAGAGGTCTGGCGTTATCCGGCGACGCACTATCCGCAGCCGCCAGGCAGGCTCCGTATCGCGTCGCGCCATACGCGGCAAAAAGGTCGCCGCCACGCTCTGCACCGAAGATGCCGGCATAGCGCTTTGCCGCGACCCCTGCGGGCGCGGCAAGCAGCAAGACAATTATGGTCAGATATAATCTTCGCATTCGTCGCAGTTTAGTAAACCAGTTTCACGTCGTCGATATACATGTACGAATCCTCCGAACCGCAGAAATAGTCGCCGTAGGCACTGGTGGCGAACGACACTACGATGTAGTTGGGGCGCTCGTCGCTGATGTAGGTAAGGTCGATCGTCTTCTCGTACCACTCCGCCGCCGACTCCTGCGTGCGGAACACGCCGTAGGCCACTACGCCCGGCTCCTTATCGAGGTTCTCCACGTCGAGGAACGTTGCGTCGATGTTCGACGTGTCGACGCGGCGCGGCTTGGTCCAGTTGGCCAGAATGACGACGGCCTGATTGATATCGGTTCCGCTGATCGGCTTGCCCGAGTTGCGGTTGATCTCGCCGGCATTGTTCTTCATCCAGAACTTCAACGCCTTGGGCTTGGCAGTGTACTCGAACGGACGTCCGAAGTCCACCATGCCGTCCAGTCCGCTGAGCGAGAAATCTCCGACGAACAGGTTACCCGCCGCGAATTTGCCTATACCCATGGCATTGGGGTAGGTAGCCTTCAAATATGCCGACTGCGAACCTGCGCTGCCTGCATGTATGTCGGTCGAGGGCGTAGTCAGGTTCCACTTGTCGCCCAGCGACGTCGAGCCGGGGTTACCGGTCGCCCAGAACGGGGCGTCGCCCTGAGCGTACGGGAAGTAGGCCTTGTCGGGCTTGCTCCACCGCTCCATGTCGCCGTTGGGCAGCTGCGCCCCCTCGGGCATGGCAACGGTCATCGTGCATCCCTTCTGCGCCGACGAGAGCAGCAGTCTGTACTCGTAGCTCTTTCCGGCATGGAAATCGGTACCCGAGGCGGTGTATGTCCCGTCGCCGGCGGCGACGGCCGTCGTCTGGCGCCACTCTCCGCCCTGCTCGCGGTAGGCGATCGCCACCGACGCAGCCGAGCTGTCGAACACCGTGGCCGTGAATGATGCCGTACCCGTCCACAGATCGTAGTCGTCATCGCCGAGCGGATTGACGCCCTGCGTCCTGTACTCGACAGGCTTCTCGATCTTTCCGCCGTCGGCATCGACCACCTTGAACAGAAGCGAGTGTACTCCGCCGCTGAGCTGCGCGAAGAAGTCGTCGGCAAGCGTCAGCCGTATGTTCTTGTCGTCGGTGCGCTCCACCGTCACGCCCGGGCACGACGACGAGAGCATGTCGTAGACGGTCTCGCCGACCGCTATTTTGAGCTGCGTTATGGCGGCCTGAGCCGATACGACGTATGTATGCGAACCGCTCAGATAGTCGTGCCGGATATCGGTATCGAAGCCCTCGCCCATGATCGTCGGATCGGGGCTGAACGATATGTTGTCGTCGAACTCCTCGATCGTCTCGTCGACCGATGCCGTGAAGACGAGCATGCCGTTGGCATCCTTCGAGTACTTCAATCTGACGGTATAGCGCGCTCCGGCCTTGACGTCGGTTATCGTTCCGGACTTGGCGATGCTGCCCTCGACGGGGTGCACGCCCTCGAAGCGCCACGACAGCGTAGCGACATCCTGCGGCATCAGAAAATATCCCTCGCCGCTCTGGGTAAAGGTCATCCTCGGCGCAGGCACGATCTCGTCCTCGGGGGTATCGAAGCTCTCGGCCGCGATGATCTCGGTCGAATAGCCCTCCTCCAACGACTCGCCCACCGAATCCGCATAGGCTACGGCCACCACCGTCGAGCGCAGTTTGCAGTCGACCGTCACGTTGCTGATAAGGCCGGCCTGCACCTTGAAGGTCTGCTCGCCGCGGTAGAGCTTTGCCGTACGCGAGGCGGTTACCGTATCGTCGCCCACATCGACCGTCACGCAGTAGTCGTCGGCCACAAGAGCCAGATACTGCGGCACGTCGCCGAGCGAAGTATAACGTCTGACGAGCTGCCTCTCGCCGGCATTCTCCGACCCTGCCGGCGCTATCTTATATATCTTGATGACGATCTTATCGTCGGGCGACGGCGACGAAGCCAACGCCAAGCCGATCTTCAATGCACCCTCATCGGGTTCGAGCTCGAAGCGCGGGTCGGCATCCTTCGTGCATGCCGCCGCCAGCACCGCCAGCAACATCAATGTCAATATCTTTTTCATGACTCTGTCCTCCAACGTTATTTTACCTCCAAGATTATCCTGCCGACAACCGACTGACCGGCCGCATCGGTCACGGTCATGCGGAACTCGTTGACACCCTTGCCCGTAATCTGCAAAAGTCCCATGAACGTCGACGATATGCCCAGAGTGTTCTCGTCGATAAGGGTCTTGCCGTAGACGGCATCGCCCGTGGGGAATCCCAGACCCTCGATCTTATCCTTGTACTCGCCCGGATTGACCAGATCGAGATGCGAAGTGATACCGACGCCCTCCAATATGGACGGCGTAAGCACATCCGAAATTATATCCACCGTAAAGCCGGCTATGCCCTCAGGCGCCGTCACGCGGATCTTGCACTCCAAATCGTCGGCGACGATATATGGCACGCCGAGCGTATGGCCGATCCACTCGATGCGCGGGGCGTTGCTGGCGCCGCCCACCGATACGGTCAGTGTAGCGCTCGACGAGCGTCCAGCCTCGTCGACGGCCGTTATCTTATATGTGTGAGTACCGGGGCAGTCGTGCATCAGCACCGCCTGTAAGCCGAAGCGCAGCCTTACTGACGTCTGTCCGAGAGCCGACAGCGGATAACCCATCATCTGCAATACGCCCTTGGCCACCGTCGGGTGGCACAGATCCTCCGACAAGGGGATCATGGCCGTATACTGGTTCACGAAGTCGGGGTTGTCGGAGGCCGCCTCGACCGTCAGACGCGCCAGCGGCGCCTTGGCCGTGATAACCACCGGAATAGCTTTGAGGAACGCACCGTCCTCGTTGAACATATCGTCGGTCAGCGTGAAGACCTGCGACAGGTCGTGGCCCTCGCCCACGATCGTCGGCAGCTCGTCCTCGTCGGCGATGACCTCCTCGCACATGTAGGTAGCCGTGTCGAAGACGATCTCCTCGTCGTAAGCCCACGTATCGCACGTCACGCCGATAGTAGCCGTACCGTCGCTCGAATGCTGTATCACGACGTTGATCTTGCGCCACTGGCACGCCTTGACGTTGGGTATGTCGGCGGTCATGTCGATGTTGGAGTCCTGACCCTTATAGCGGCACGAGAGTTCGAGGTGCAGCGTATTCTTCTCGGCCGTCGGCGTGAAGTATCCCGCACGCGTCTCCGTACCGGCGAAGGTCAGCGAGTTGGGTGCCAGCGTAACCTTCATCGACGTCTTCTCTATGTCGATCTGGTCGGCGAGATCGGCCGAGCAGCCGACCGTAACCTTGATATTCGTAAGTTTGCACACTATATCCTCCACCGTCGTGGTCTGCTTGCGCGTGATGACTACGTCGGTCGAGGCTCCGTATACGGGGGCATCCCAGTCGGCGCCGGCCATATCGCCCGATTTCAGAGTGAGCTTGTACACGCCGCCCGGCAACTCTATCGGCGCAGCCGGACGCTCGCCGTAGAGGAACGACTGCACCGCAACGCCCTTCGCATCAGTAATGGTCACGGTAAACGTATCGATGTCGGGGGCGCCGGCTCGCGTCGAGTTCTGCGTCGGCGTGGCTATATTCTCGGTGTCGACCATGACCGAGGCCTGCATACCGCCCAGCGCCAGAAAACCTATGTTCTCCTTGCCCGGGTCGGGTGTCACGTTGTAGTCGGCCTTATCCTTATCGCACGCCGCAAACGACACGGCAGCAAAGGTCAATGCTGTAAAAAGTCGGATCATATTTTTCATATAGTGCGTGTTATCAAGAGTTTTCATTAAGTTCCTCGTCTATCTCGACACTCTCGACCAGAGAGTCGTCGAGACGTATCTCCAACGTCGCGCGACCGGCCGTCGACACGTCGAACGAGACGGTATATATCGTCTGCGGCTTCAAGCCCGTGCGGCTCATCTCGGGGAGCGTTACCGTCACGGGATCCTTGCCCGAGGCGTTGGCCTGCTTGACGGCCGTGCCCGTGACCTTGAACGAATCGGGTGCGATGAAGAGCAGCTTCTCGGTAGGCCGGCTCACGTCGAAAGTCCTGCCGGCAGCCGTGGTCAGAGCAAGCTCATGACCGCCGGTAAAATAATTGAGGAAGTTATCGGTATACTCGACCTTTATCATGGCATTGGCGATGTGCGCCGTCACGGCGACCTCGGTATTCTGACGCGCCACGACCGTAAAGGGCTGCTCGCCGCGGAATGCCACATCGTCGTATCCCTCGACCGTGACGTCGCCGGCCTCGACGACCGCCTTATATTCGCCTTTGTATAGATAGTTATCCTCGTGGAATTGGGCTATCGCATCCCACTCTTTGGTATAGTGCAGCGACACGCCCTCGATCGTCAACTTGAAGTCCTCGACAGAAGGCATCGTACAATTCACCGTCGTTCGCGTCTCGACAGCTTCGTCAGAGGGCTGGCATGCGATTCTCACGCCGCCCATCGTTCCGCCCTCAATCCGTTCTCCGTCATCGGTACATGCCCACGACAGCGAAAGCAGACACAGTGAAACAAGCAATTTTTTCATATCATCGGTTTTTATCATTTCTATTGCACACTCTTGATCCTTACGGTTATGTTGTCCAGATAGAGCCAGCAGTTGGCATTGGTCGCATTGGCGTATCCGGTAGAGTTGACCTCCCACGACAGACGATACTGGTCGGTCGCGCCGCGGAGCGTATAGGCCGCATGGTGGGGCGTTTCGAACGAGGCGTCCGACTCCGTCCACGGGTCGAATCGCGTAGCCCCCTCGATAAACCATGACGTATCGTGCTGTTTGCCGTCGATAGCTCCCGCCGACGAGGTGTCGTATCCGTAAACGGCTATCGGATGAATGGCCGCATTGCCGGCATGTCCGCCGCCGTAATCCAGCTCGACCTCCACATCGACGCTCACGCCGGGCTTGATTCCCGTAAGGCGCGGCGAATCGAGTCGGCCGTGATAGCGATATTTGGTGTTGAATATCGTACACTGCGTGCGGCAGCACACTCTTATGCTCGTGTGCGCCAGACCGCCCACACGGCAGCCCGACCACCCGGCAAGGCCGTTGCGGTCGAACATCATCGAACCGGTATACGTGTCCGACGTAATACCGCCCACACCCGGGTTGTCGTGTCCGTCGGTAAAGTCGCCTATATTGTCGAAGCGCTCCTCCAACAGATAGGGCACCGACGTCGTGTACGAGTAGCTGGCATAAGGCTCTACGGCGCCGAGATTGATCTTGCGGCTGACGATCGCATGCTCCGACTCGAAGCTGAGCGTGAAGTCCGCCCCGTCCCAGTCGGGGCGGTCGAATACGCCCTCGTACTCCAACTTGTAGACATGCTCCTCGTTGCGGTCGAACGACGCAACAGGCTGTCCGGCACCGTCGTAAATGAACAACTTGCTGTAATCCTCGCCCAGATTGTTTTCGGGCACGCGGAACTCGAACGAAGTATATCTGTAAAGATCGGGCGTAGCCATGCGTATCGGGGTCACGTGTCCCGACGCCAGAGCAAAGCGTGCCGGATATGTCGCATCGACCGAGTGGCGTCTGTCGTTGGATACGCGATATGTGATCTCGCCGTCGATGCCCTCTGCCGTAGGCAGTACGAAGGCCCATATGGTATCGCCGGCATCGAATCCGTCGGCGTTCTCGATGACCAGACGGTTCGACTTCGCATCGATCTGCGGCGCGGCATCGGGATCCGTGACATCGAACGTGACATCGCCCACTACGGGTTGCGGGAAGACTATTTCCAGACGCGTGAAGCGATAGCCGAACAGGTTCCTGTTCTCGGGGATGGTTATGCGCAGCGCGTGCATCATGTGGTGCATCGACACCCTCCACTCGGGTGCCTTGACAGAGGTTATGGCCGCCGCGTTCTCGACGGGCGAGGCTATCATAACGTCGCCGGCACCTGCGTAGCGTCCGTCCTGCACCTCGGGCACGCTGTACGTCGCGGCGGTGCCGCTGAGCGACTGGGGTACGGGGTAGGCCATGAAGTAGTCGTAATCAGCCTCGGGCATCCGCTCTATGCGGCCGGCGAACATAGCCGTGGCATAGCTCGCCGTGAAGTGGCGCAGCGTGAACGGCGCGGCCTCGACGACCATGCGTCCGGCATCGTCGCGCGCCCACAACGCTATCTTGTCGCCGACACTCCACCCTACCGACCCGCCGTCGTCCATGATCCATGTACGCGTATCCTGCGACAGGGTCAGACCCAGCATCGCCTCGACCGTCGGCCGGTCGGTCTCCGCACCGTCCTCTGCGGGGCGGACGCACGAGACGCTCGCCGCCAGCGACAGGGTCACGACCAATATTGCGATCAACGATCTGTTCATAGATATATCCTTATATATTTATAATAATCATGTCGGCAAATATAATTCATACTTATTTATTTACGAAATTAATTCAACAAACGCCCCGTTTTTCACAACAGACGACACGGCAAAGGCACCCGCGCCGCCGCCCGAAACAGCCATCGTACACCTGCTGCGGCCGCTGCGAGGGCGACGGCAAAAAAAATCGCGCGACGGGGTTGTTTTTCCCGACGATAATTCGTACATTTGTAGAGCAATGCAGCAACAGATGCGACATAGCGCGTCCGGAGATTATCTCAACATCAAGCGGCGCGACGAATTCCACGCCTGAGGCGCGGAGGTGTGTCGCATGCCTATGCCGCCTCACTCGACGCAAGGCATTCAGGCCGTCGGACGGCCCCTCGCAACGAATCATTCATTAACCTTAAAACACATAAAATATGAAATTACCTTTCTCGGAATCATTCCGTATCAAAATGGTCGAACCTATCCATAAGAGCACTCGCGAGGAGCGCGAGAAGTGGATCCGCGACGCACGTTACAACCTGTTCAACCTCCGCAGCGACGAGGTCTTCATCGACCTTCTGACCGACTCGGGCACCGGCGCCATGAGCGACCGCCAGTGGGCCGGACTGATGCAGGGCGACGAGAGCTACGCCGGCGCACGTTCGTACTACAACATGAAGAACGCCATACGCGACATCCTCGGCTTCGACTACTTCCTGCCCACGCATCAGGGACGCGCCGCCGAGAACGTACTCTACTCGACCATAATCAACGAGGGCGACGTACTGCCCGGCAACTCGCACTTCGACACGACCAAGGGTCATATCGAGTTCCGCAAGGCGCACGCGATCGACTGTACGATCGACGAGGCTGCCGACACGCAGTTGGAGATTCCCTTCAAGGGCAACCTCGACCCGGCCAAGTTGGAGAAGGTGTTGAAGGAGACGCCCAAGGAGCGCATACCGGCAGTCGTGCTGACCGTCACGAACAACACGGCCGGCGGACAGCCCGTATCGATGGCCAACATCCGCGAGGTATCGGAGCTGTGCCACCGCTACGGCGTGCGTTTGCAGATCGACTCGGCCCGCTTCGCCGAGAACGCATACTTCATCAAGACGCGCGAAGAGGGCTACGCCGATAAGTCGATCAAGGAGATCGTACGCGAGATGTTCTCTTATGCCGACATCATGACCATGTCTTCGAAGAAGGACGCCATTGTCAACATGGGCGGCTTCGTCGCATTCCGCGACGAGCAGCTGTGGCGCCGCTGCCAGATGTTCTGCATTATGAACGAGGGCTTCATTACCTACGGCGGCATGTCGGGTCGCGACATGAACGCTCTGGCAATAGGTCTGGACGAGGGTACCGAGTTCGACTATCTCGAAACGCGCATCAAGCAGGTAGAGTATCTGGGCGCCAAGCTCGACGAGTACGGCATCCCCTACCAGCGCCCCGCCGGTGGTCACGCTATCTTCGTAGACGCCAAGAAGGTGCTTACGCACGTTCCCAAGGAGGAGTTCATCGCCCAGACGCTTGCCATAGAGCTCTACCTCGAAGCAGGCATCCGCGGCGTCGAGATCGGTTCGATACTGGCCGACCGCGACCCCGAGACGCGCGAGAACCGCTATCCGAAGTTGGAGCTGCTGCGTCTGGCCATACCGCGCCGCACCTACACCAACAACCACATGGACGTAATCGCCGCTGCGTTGAAGAATGTATACGACCGTCGCGAGCAGATCACTCACGGCTACCGCATTACCAACGAGTTCCCGATCATGCGCCACTTCACGGTCGAGTTGGAGCCCGTCAAGTAAGGCACCCTCTTCCGATACATGCAGACCGCCCGTATATTGCGGGCGGTCTGTTTTCATATACGGCGGATCGATGCTCAGGATAGCGTATACGCTGCCCGAACGCCTTGCAAGGCCGGCGGGCGCAGCTACGGCTTACGCCGTTGTTGGTAAGAATCTTCCTGCACTCCGGATCGTGTATACCTTGCTCGGTCGTCGTATAAGTCTGCCGGTCATAGTTACGGCTTACGCCGTTTTACAGATTGTACCCTCCCCCTAAATCCCCCTCCTCGGAGGGGGACTTGTTGTCGCGCGCCAGCGCGCTCCGGGTGGAACCCGCAAACGACTTCGATTCTGGCAGAGTTACATTTTAATATCTCGGCCAGGTCATGCTTACACTTGCTTCTGCGCTATGGCTAATTAGCATCTTTGACTGCGTCGAAAATACTCTCGCTCGGCAAATTGCAAGTGAACTTGCATTTGCCCTCGCTGATCGCTGTCTTTGACTGCGTCGATGGTACTGCGCCTCGAAAAAAATGCAAACGAGCTTGCTTTTTTCTCTCGGCTAATTCGTACCTTTGCCCTATGCAGGATACGATGTCATACGACATAAAATTCGTCGGCGGAGTGGGAGAGGCTCGCGCGAGGCTGCTCGCACGCGAGATCGGCGTGCAGACGGTAGGCGATCTGCTCTACCGCTTTCCGATGCGCTACATCGACCGCCGGCGCATATACTCCCTCAGCGAGATAGACGAATCGCTCGACTCGACGCTCATACAGCTGCGCGGACGCATAACGGGAATATCCTACTCCGGAACGGGTCGCAAGCAGCGCCTTACGGCCTCGGTAGGCGATGCGACGGGCACCACCGAGCTGCTGTGGTTCCACGGCATAAAGTGGATAGAGAAGCGAATAGAGGTAGGCCGCGAATATATGATCTTCGGACGCCCGTCGTTCTACCGCGGCACGTTCAGCTTCGTACATCCCGAGATCGAACCGATCGAGCAGGCGCTGTCGCGCAAGTCGGAGAGCGGCTATCAGGGTATCTACCCCTCGACCGAGAAGCTCTCGCAGGGCATAGGCGCCAAGGCCATGTCGACGATCATCGCCAACGCATGGCAGCTGGCCAAAGACTCCGTGCGCGAGATGCTGCCGCACGAGATGCTGCTGCGCCACGGCCTTATGCCGCTGCGCGAAGCACTCTACAACATACACTTCCCGCAGTCGCCCGAGAAACTGCGGCAGGCACAATACCGGCTCAAATTCGACGAGCTGCTGGGCGTGCAGCTTACCATACAGTCGCGCCGCACGGCACGCCTGTCGCGCGGCGAGGGCTTCATGATGCCGCGCGTGGGCGAGGCGTTCAATACGTTCTACCGCGACAAGCTGCCCTTTCCGCTGACCTCGGCACAGCAGCGCGTCATAAAGGAGATACGCGGCGACATGATCTCGGGCCGCCAGATGAACCGTCTGTTGCAGGGCGACGTAGGCAGCGGCAAGACCATGGTAGCGCTTATGTCGATGCTGCTGGCCGTCGACAACGGTTATCAGGCCGCCATTATGGCCCCGACCGAGATCCTCGCGCGCCAGCACTACGCCTCGATGAGCCGCATGACCGAAGGGATGAATCTTCGCATAGCCATACTGACCGGATCGTCCAAAACCAAGGAGCGGCGCGAGGCGTTGGAGCGCACGGCCGCTGGCGAGGTCGACATACTCGTCGGCACGCATTCCCTGATAGAGGACAAGGTGGCATTCAGGCAGCTGGGCTATGTCGTCATAGACGAGCAGCACCGCTTCGGCGTCGAGCAGAGGGCAAGGCTCTGGGGCAAGAACAGCCGCCCGCCCCATATCCTCGTGATGACCGCCACGCCCATTCCGCGCACGCTGGCCATGACCCTCTACGGCGATCTCGACGTATCGGTCATCGACGAGCTGCCGCCTGGACGCCGCCCCGTGCGCACGTTCCGCTACACCGACTCGTCGCGGTTGAAGATGTTCGGCTTTCTCCGCGAGGAGATACGCAAGCACCGTCAGGTGTATATCGTCTATCCACTTATCAAGGAGTCGGAGACGATGGACTACAAGGATCTCTACGACGGCTTCGAATCCATATCGCGCGACTTTCCGCTGCCCGAGTACCGCATAACGGTCTGCCACGGCAAGATGAGGGCCGAGGACAAGGAGGCCGCAATGGCGCAGTTCAAGCGCGGCGAGGCCGACATACTGATCGCAACGTCGGTCATCGAGGTGGGCGTCGACGTGCCCAACGCCACGGTCATGGTCATCGAGTCGGCCGAGCGGTTCGGACTGTCGCAGCTGCACCAGCTGCGCGGACGCGTAGGCCGCGGCGGCGAGCAGTCATACTGCATACTCATGTCGGGCGACAAGCTCTCCAAGGAGGCGCGCGCACGTCTCGACGCCATGTGCCAGACCAACGACGGATTCCGTCTGGCCGAGCTCGACCTGAAACTGCGCGGCGCAGGCGACATGCACGGCACGCAGCAGAGCGGCGAGACGTTCGACCTGAAAATAGCCGATCTGGCCGCCGACACCCAGATCATGCAGATCACGCGCGACGAGGCGGTGGCCGTACTCTCGGCCGACATCGATCTGTCGCAACCCGAGCATGCCGGGCTGAGGAGACTCAGAGAGCGTTACCGCTCGCACGACAAGATGGATTTCTCGCAAATATCATAATAGTTTGCAACGAATTTCGTTATCTTTGCAGATCGGAATAACAACATATCTAATATGGCACTCACAAGATGCAGCAAATGCGGAAACCTCGTATCGGACAAAGCCTCGGCATGCCCGATATGCGGCCATGAAGTATCGGCGGCGGCCGCAACGACGGCGCCGGCCTCTACACCCAAGACGCTGAACGACATTCTGGCCGAGCGCGGAGCCGTGCCCGAGACCCTCAACGACAGACTCCAACGCGAAGCCGCGGCGAGCACAGCCCCTGCGGCCGAAGCCGACGCCACAGCCGCACCCCGCCGCACTCAGGAGCCGACAGCAGAGCGGCATGCTCCGGCGCAGCAGGTTCCGGCGCAACAGACCGAGACATCCGCTACTGCGGCAGCCTCCGCATCCCCGCGGACGGCATCGCGCGCAGCGGAACCTATCTTACCCGACCCACGTGCTGCCGACAGCCGATATGCACAAGATGCCGGCACGCCCGCAGAGGAGCCGTGGCGCCGCGACGACGATGACGACGAGAGCTACGACGACGAGCGCCGCCGCCGCGCGGCTATGGGCTACCGCATAGCGCTTATCATACTCGTACTTATCATCATCCCGCTGGCATTCTTCTTCGCCAAGTATGTCAGCAAGGTGCGCGACGTCGAGCGCAATGCCGAGCTGGTAGCCTCGGCCAAGCAGATGCTCGAAGAGGAGAACTCGCAGTTGGAGGCCGATGCCAAAGACCTCGTGGCCGAGTTCGAGAACATGAAGATACAGAACGACACGATGCTCGTCAAGTACCAGCAGGCTACGGCGATGCTCGAACAGTTGCAGAAGGAGAAGACCTACAACTACAACCAGATCAACAAGTACAAGCGCGAGCTGGCTACATTGAAGGATGTCATGAAGGGTTATCTGCGGCAGATCGACTCGTTGAACAGCATCAACCGCCACCTGCAACAGGAGAACATATCGTTCAAGAAGGATATCGCCACGGCGCAGCTGCGTGCCGACGTAGCCGAGGAGAAGGCCGAGGAGCTGAACACCAAGGTGCGCATCGGTTCGGTCATCCGTGCGCGCAGCATAGCCCTCGCATCGCTGGGCGCCAAGAGCAACCCCGTCTCGCGAATCAAGAACGCCAAACGCCTCAGAGTCGATTTCGAGCTCACGGCCAACGAGCTGGCCGAACCGGGACAGAAGACCGTTTACGTGCGCATACTCTCGCCCGAGGGCTATCTGTTGTCGGGCGACAACGTGATAACGTTCTCGTTCGAGGGCGAGGCGCTCATAGCATCCGCCGAGCGTACCGTCGACTACGAGAACAACGACGTGCCGGTCAGCATCTTCTACACCGGCAACGGCTTCACGCAGGGCACCTACACCGTCCAGCTCTATACCGAAGGACGCCTTATCGGCGAGAACGAAATATATATGAGATAACGGCGCGGCAGGATGCGGATTATCGTGAAGAAATTCGCATCCCTGCTGCAATAACCGCAGCCGACGGCACTTGCAATATATCCGCTCGCCGGCAGCATGTATCAGCGCAGCAGACAACACTCGCGCGATACGCCGATAATGCCGTAACCTGATATTCGGCACTACCGGATACGACCGCAACACCCCGGCGGCTTAGCAGCATATACCGGTGCGACAGCAGGCAGCGATCCTATATTCCGGCAACTCCGCCGCACGATAGATCAACCGGGTACACCCGCAATATGCCACTGACATCCCAGCCTGCACGGCAGCCACAGCAGCAGTGCGAGCACAGCCCCGACAAACGACATCCCCTGCATGAAATGTCATGCAGGGGATGAATCTTTTAGGGTACAGATGATCCAACACTCTCGGCCGACGCCGGTTGAGCCCCCGACCGATACGGCCGCAACTCAGAAACTGCCGGTTATCATCTGCACTGTTACAACGCTATCAATCTGTATTTCTTACGGATTTCTGCAACCCCGGATACATCGGCCTCGGGCAACGACGCAATCAACTCCGCCAGACCGTAATCATTTATTATCCTGCTATCGAAAAGCGTGTAACCGATCAACTCGCCGGATACATCATCATGTGTCAGCAGATATGTTTTACCTGTCAGAGGGTCTACATAACGTCTCATGAAATCTACATCGAACTCGCTTCTATCAGCCTCCTGGAAACTTTGCGGATAGATTACGGCAAGCGAATTACGCGCATGTATGGCCAGATGAGGGAACAGAGCACCGACACGCTGCCGCTCCTCGCTATAATAACGGTCATAATCGTTATCTGGCAAATATCGCGTTCGGATCAATACATCCTCGCCGTAGCGAGTTACAAGATGAGTATAATATTGCGTTCCCTCTTGCAATATCTTTTTGGACAAATATATTTTCGGCTCCTCGAACTTCGTAAGCGGCCATACGCATGTACCGGTCTTATAATACTCGTAAAGTATTTCTTTAAGATTATCCTCCTCGATAGCCTCTGTAATAGGGATCAGACAACCTGCCGGCAATTCCGCTATCGCAAGATTCGATTCATTCGACAGTGAATTGCACCATGTCGAAAGATCGACAGTAGGAGCACACAACTCTCTGGCATCTGTAAAGTTAGCATATACCGGCAATCCACCGACGGTATTAATAGAAAACTCTATTTTACGAAATTGATTCGTTTCAGACACGAATTTCTGAGTGGACTTACCGATGCTCAAATTACTGCTAATCGATTCCGAATCGTTGCCGTCCGACGATTTTTCCGATATACAAACAGACATTTCTGTGTTCATATTCTTTTCAAGCACTGTTTTCTCAATGTATTGAGAATACTTTCTCTTTCCTCTGAACAATCCCGTAACTTTTCCGCCCGAAATGAATTTGGTCAAAATAAAAGCGCCGAAACTATCTATAAACTCCTTAGGCGTATAATAATAGGTAAACTTGACAAATCCCGGACTCAGATACTTATATAATATCTCATTTTTAAGATATTCGGGCATGAACAGCTCATACTTACGATCGCAAAACTTTATATTCATCTCGCCGTAAATGTACTCTGCTTCGGATGACGATTCTTCTGTGAAGACCTTACTATATGTCTTTTCCGTACCTATTTTGAACAACAGACAATTTATTTGATAACCGTCCTTAATCACATCCTTAACCTGTGATTTCGTCTCGTATCTATCGAATCCATAAAATGAAAAACTTGTCGACCGGCTCTCCTTGATCGGCACGGAATAATAGGCATCTGGATAATCGTCCGAATACTTATCTATATCGATAACCCGTATTCCGATATTTTTCAGACTTTCCAACGGGTAATCTGCAACCTTGAACGAACGGCCTACCATATTACCGAAATATATGTCTCCGACAATATTGAGACGATTGGTCAATCTCTCCGCTACATAATCTGTCAGCGGATAGTCGGGATCACGTTCGCGCAGGATTATGTCACCTTCATCATCCGCTATCGGAATACTCTTATCTTCATCTGTTTTATTACATCCGCAAAGCCATACCAACGATGACAACGCCAGAACGGACCATATCTTTTTCATTTATATATTCGTTTAAGGATCATATAATCGTAATTCTCATTGAGCATAGGATATTCTAAAAGCCGCATCCGATTATCTGTTCTGCTGTCTATCCACCAACTCCCTGTAATCAATGTAGCGTAATTGAATTCGACTACTCGATCCGTGTGGATGTACTTGAATGAATAGGCTCCATCACCATTATTGATCGTATAGCACCCGCTATTTTCTACATTGAACAGTATCCGAATGTCGAATGTTTCGCCATTCCTAATGAGCGTGCCCTCCCAGTTGGTCTGTTCGAGCGTGGCTGAACAGTCTACGGGTCTGCCAGGCGCATCGTCATCCTTATCGCACGACATGCAAAAGACCGATAACAGCACGACGGCCGCCAGACGCAAGAATAATTTTTCCATAATGATTCGATTCTATTTATTGGTTAGTTACTATACAAATATACGAATAAGCCGGGACAAATGCAAACTCCAATGCGCAAATATCGCATCTTAGCACAACAATCCCGCCGATGCCATATATATCTGCATGTCAAAAAAAAAATACCCCGACAAGAGAATCCCTGTCGGGGTAAAAACATCTGCCCGTGCCGAACACCGCGGCTCGCGGCATAATAAAGGGTTTGTCTGCGGGCGCAGACCTCCGGGACCGTTAACGCTCACGCATCTTGGCCAGTCCGCCTTCGAGGAAAGTCACGAAGCCGTCCACATCGAGATCGTATCCGCGCACGGGCATCAGCTCCTCGTCCTCGGGCGAGAGCAGCACGTATGCCGGCTGGGCGTTTACACCGAAGCGCGACTGCACGATATACGAATTTTTGCGGCCGAGCTGCTTCAACGTCTTGCCGTCGGGCGTAGTCAGATAATCGGCCTCGGCCAGATCCATTTTGTCGTCGACATAGAGTGCCACTACGATATAGTCGTTGCGCAGGATATCCAGCACGCGAGGATCGCTCCATACGCGCTGCTCCATTTCGCGGCAGTTGACGCAGCCGTGACCCGTGATATCGACGAACAGCGGCTTACCCGTGCGCTTGGCCTCCGTGAGAGCCTCCGGCAGATCGAAATAGCCCGACAGCCCCAGCGGCAGATGCAGGTCGTCGCCGTACTTGACGCTCTTGACCTCGGCCTTTTCCGATCCGAGAACGAAATCCTGCGTCTGCAACGGCGGCATATATCCCGACAGAGCTTTGAGCGGAGCGCCGAACATGCCGGGTATCAAATATACCACGAACGAGAATGCGACGATCGACAGCGCCAGACGCTTTACAGTCAGATACTCCATTTTGTCGTCGTGGGCGAAGCGTATCTTACCCAGCAGATAGAGACCCAGCAGCGAGAATACGACGATCCATATCGCCAGATAGACCTCTCTGTCGAGCAGATTCCAGTGATAGGTCTGGTCGGCGACGCTGAGGAACTTGAAGCCCAGCGCGACCTCGATGAAGCCCAGAACCACCTTCACGGAGTTGAGCCAGCCGCCGCTCTTGGGCAGGTTCTTCAAAACCGACGGGAACCAGGCCAGCAGCGTGAAGGGCAGCGCGAAAGCCACGGCGAAGGCGCCCATAGTGACGATCGGCGACCAGAACTCGCCCGAAGTCGACTTTATCAGCACCGTACCTACGATAGGACCCGTGCACGAGAACGACACCAGAACCAGCGTCAGCGCCATGAAGAATATACCCAGAAGACCGCCCTTGTCGGCTCCCTGATCGCTCTTGTTGACCAGCTTCGAGGGCAGCGTGATCTCGAACGCACCGAAGAACGAGGCGGCGAAGATCATGAATACGACGAAGAATATGATATTGGGCAGCCAGTGGGTAGCCAGCCAGTTGAATATGTCGGCCGTCACGGCGTCGCCGCCGGCAAAGCGCGTGATAAGGATTATCACGGCGATAGGCACGACATAGAGCAGCACGATGAAAAGGCCGTACATCAAGGCCTTGAAGCGTCCCGCCGCAACCGACGAACTGCCCTTCATGAAGAACGACACGGTCATCGGCACCATAGGGAATACGCACGGCGTCAGCAGCGCGGCGAAGCCCCAGATCACGGCCTCAATGATAAGAGCCCAGCTGAACGGCTTCTCGGCCGGCGACTCCGGCTCGGCCGCAGCGATACTCTCGCCCGTGGCGGCCATGTCCTCGGCCGGTTCGACGCTCTGCGCATCGCCCTCGACGGCAGGCGCGACGGCTGCCGAGGCGTCGCCTACGGCTACTTCGAACTCCCAATACTCCGGCGAGTGGCATGCGCCCTCGACGCAGGCTATCCACATCACCTCGCCCTTGACAGTGGCCTGCGCCGCCGTCAGTCGCAGATTCTGCGTCAGTACGATCCTGTCGAAGTAGACCGGATCGCCGTCGTAGTCGCGCGTTGCCGCAGGCTCGGCAATTGCGCCGTCGAGCGTGTAGCCTACCGCATCGGCGAATGTTACCTCAGTGGGCGAATAGGGGTTGTCGGTACGATAGGTGTGCCACCCCTCGGTTATCTCGCCCGTCAGCGTCAGACGATACAGATCGCCCTCCAACCGCTCGGCCGACGCCGACCACTCGACAGTGGTCGCATTCTCGTCGAACGCGGGCACCTGAGCACCGGCCGTCGTCGCAACCAGCGAGACGATCAGTGCCGAAATAATTGCTGTAAATCGTTTCATAATATGGTTAAATGTTTTGTAAAAATCTCTCTTCTCCTCCGTGCGTCATATCCGCGGATACCGAGTCCGGGACAAACATACAAAAGTAATGATTTTTTTCGAGCGGGCAAACATCTGCGACATAATTATTCGATTTAAGAGCGTGTTACGGCTGCCGCAACCATACGCGGGCAACGCGTCCCCGGCCTCGACGCCGACCGAAAACATGGCCTGCGAGAGGGAGGAAGAGCCGGCAAAAGATCGGGAGCGGACGGTCACAAAAGCAGACACGAGCGGAGAGGGTGTTGGAGGACAATCGGAATAACTGGCGCAAGCGGGGCGGAGATCGGGAAAACCGGCATAGGCTAAGGGAGGATAGAGCTGCCGGACGCAGCCGGCATAGACGACATCCGCAAAAGACAAGGAGGAGCGACAAGAGCGGGCTGAAACGAGGCGGGCGCGCAGGGAGCTGGCGGGCAGGGAGCTGTGGCCGGCGGACAGGAAACAGTGGCTGGCGGGCAGGAAGCAGTGGCCGGCGGGCAGGGAGCAGTGGCTGGCGGGCATGGAGCAGTGGCTGGCGGGCATGGAGCAACGGTTGGCAGGCATGGAGCAGCGACAGGCGGACATGGAGCAGCGGTTGGCAGGCATGGACGCAGCGGCTGGCGGGCATCGACGCAGCGACAGGCGTGAAAATCGAAAAAAAATCGCGCCCGACAAAAGCCGGGCGCGAGAGATCAGCTCCGATGAGCGGATACTATTTGGTAACTCTTTCGAGCCACTTGACCATAGAGAGCATGACCAGCATCGACAGACCGCATGCAGCCACGAATACGAACCACGTAGCCCACATCGGAACGCTCGTGTAGAGCAGACCGCCGACGAAGAGCAGCGAGTTGCCCACGGCCGTGGCAGCGAGCCAGCAGCCCTGCATCAGACCCTGCATGTGAGGGGGAGCCACCTTCGAGACGAATGCCAGACCCAGCGGCGATATGAACAGCTCGGCAACGGTAAGGATGAAGTAGAGACCCACCATTACCCACGGCGTAACAAGAATGTCCCTGGTCTGGTCGGCAGTCATCGTAGCCAGCTCGGCCTTAGAGGGCAGTGCCAGAGAGAAGAGCATCAGGAAGAGATATGCCGCAGCGGCGATACCCATACCCATAGCGATCTTCATCGGTGTAGAGATCTCCTTGCCGCGGTTGCGCAGCCAGCCGAACAGCCACATGATCAGCGGCGTCAGCGTAACGACGAAGAAGGGGTTGACGCTCTGGAATATCTCGGCGCCCTTGATAGTCGTGAATCCGAGGTTAATATTGATAACGTCCAGATTGACGTAGTCGCGAGCGAAATATGTCAGCGAATAACCGTTCTGGTGGAACGACACCCAGAAGAAGATTACCACGCCGAATACTGCGAACAGAGCATAGATGCGCTGCCTGATCTCCTGCGCGTCCATCTTGATCTCCTCGGCCGATACGGCTTTCTTGCCAGCTGCTGCGACGCACTTCTTGGCGGGATCGGGGAAACGCTTGCGGTTGGTAATGTAAATTACCAGCGACACGAGCATCATGACGATAGCCGCCATGAACGCATACTGGAATCCGCGGTTGAACACTTCGAGATAGTCGTTGCAGAATGCGCCGAGATCGGCTACGGGCGAACCGTCCAGCTGAGCCTCGCCGGCGAACTGTTGCAGGTTGGCCATGCTGCTCGACGACATGGCTTCGCCCTTGTCGATATACTCGTGGCAGAGCTCGGGCAGCTTGGCGTTATAGTCGAAGTTGTGAACCTTCAACCACCAGTTGCGCACGCCGATCGCAATGAACGGAGCGAAGAAACCGCCGATGTTGATGAACATGTAGAATATCTGGAAGCCCGATTCGCGCTTGTCGCTGAACTCCTTGTTGTCGTACATCTGACCCACGAGCGCTTGCAGGTTGCCCTTGAACAGACCGTTACCGAATGCGATTACCAGCAGGCCCAGACACGTAAGCGTCAGATACAGACCCTTGCTGGGCACGGGTGTGGGCGTGGGAATTGCGATAATCAGGTAACCGACCGCCATGACGATCAGGCCCCACATGATAGTGCCCTTGTAGTTCTTGGTCTTATCGGCGATGATACCGCCGACCAGCGCAAGCAGATAGATAGAGGCATAGAAGCCCGAGTAGATGTAACCCGCCGTCTTCTCGTCGAGCCCGAACTTGGCCGAGATGAAGAGCGTCAGAATAGCCATCATGATGTAGAAGCCGAAGCGTTCGCCCATGTTGGCCAGAGCGGCGGCGATCAAACCTTTTGGTTGTTTAAACATAGCTTTCTTTCTATTTTTTAATTGACTAATTAAGTTTTAATCTCTACAAAGATATAAAAATTTCGTATATTTGTGCAAAATCGATCACAAAAAGATATGGAAGCGCAAAAAAAGCGTTTGGCCGTCGTCGAAGCCGACCCGTGGCTCGAACCCGTCGAGGGAGAGCTCGAACGTCGGCACGCCATGTACCTCGGCCGGCTCGACGACATAGCATCGTCGTCCGGCTCGATCGTCGACTATGCCAACGGATACCGCTACTTCGGCTGGCAGAGAGACGAGCAGATGTCGGGCTGGTGGTTCCGCGAGTGGCTGCCCGAGGCCGCCGACGTCTATCTGTTCGGCGACTTCAACTCGTGGCAGCGCACGCAGCTGCGGCTCGACAAGGACCGCAACGGCGTGTGGAGCATATTCCTGCCCGACGCGATGTATGCCGGCCGGCTCGTCCACGGCTCGCTCTACAAGATACACGTCCACGGTGCCAACGGCTGGCACGACCGCATCCCGGCATGGGCGCGGCGCGTGGTGCAGGACGAGGCGACGAAGAATTTCACGGCGCAGTTCTGGGCGCCCGAACCATATGTATGGCACGACGGCGGATACCGTCCCGCCGACGAGCCGCTGCTCATCTACGAGGCCCACACGGGCATGGCGCAGGAGCGTCAGGGCGTAGGCACCTATCGCGAATTTTCGGACCGCATACTGCCTCTTATAAAGGAGGAGGGCTACAACGCCGTACAGCTCATGGCCGTGGCCGAACACCCCTATTACGGCTCGTTCGGCTACCACGTATCGAGTCTGTTCGCACCCTCGTCGCGCTTCGGTACGCCCGAGGAGCTTAAAGCGCTCGTCGACCGTGCGCACGCGCTCGGGCTGAGGGTAATCATGGATCTGGTGCACGCCCACTACGTCAAGAACCTCAACGAGGGCATAGCCGCGCTCGACGGCTCCGACCACCTCTACTCCAAAGCCGGGGAGGCCGGTTACCAGCCCTATTGGGACTCGATGATCTTCGACTACGGCAAGCGCGAGGTGCAGCACTTCCTGCTCTCGAACGTCAAATACTGGCTCGACGAATACCACTTCGACGGCTACCGCTTCGACGGCGTAACGTCGATGCTCTATCATCATCACGGCTATGTCGACTTCGATTCGCGCGAAAAGTTCTTCGACGAGGGTGTCGACCGCGATGCCGTGGTCTACCTCTCGCTGGCAAACCGTCTGGTGCACGAGTTCCGCCCCGAGGCGGTTACCGTCGCCGAGGACGTGAGCGGCATGCCCGGCATATGCTCCCCCGCCGACGAGGGCGGCATCGGCTTCGACTACCGTCTGGGCATGGCCATACCCGACTACTGGATCAAGATACTCAAAGACCAGAGCGACGAGGAGTGGAACCTGTGGGAGATGTGGTCGGTCATGACCAACCGGCTGCCGTCGGTCAGAACGGTCGCCTACGCCGAGTCGCACGATCAGGCGCTCGTGGGCGACAAGACCATCGCCTTCCGACTTATGGACAAGGAGATGTACTACGCCATGGATCGCGCCTCGCAGAGCATCGTCGTCGACCGAGGCATGGCCCTGCACAAGATGATACGCCTGATGACGATCTCCACGGGCGGCGAAGCCTACCTCAACTTCATGGGCAACGAGTTCGGCCACCCCGAGTGGATCGACTTCCCCAGAGAGGGCAACGGCTGGTCGTATGCCCATGCGCGCCGGCAGTGGTCGCTTATGGACGACGAGAATCTGCGATACGCCTTTCTGGCCGGCTTCGACCGCGCCATGCTCGCACTCGTAAAGCGCTTCGGCGTGCTCTCGGACGGCTACCCCTACAACCTGCTCATCGACGAGAAGAACAAGACCATGGTCTTCTCGCACAGCTCTCTGGTATTCGTATTCAACTGGCACCCGACGGCCTCGATCCCCGACTACGAGATGCCAGTGCCGTGGCCGGGCAAGTATACCCCGCTGCTGTCGACGGACGAGGAGCGGTTCGGCGGGCTGGGGCGCACACGCACCGGCGGCGAACACTTCTCTATCGACGTCGATAGCGGCGACGGCACGCCGCGCCACACCATACGCATATATAATACGTCGCGAACGGCCGTGGTGCTGGAATACAAAGGATAATAAAACTCTAACCCGATAACGTTATGGCTTTAATAAAATGCCCCGTATGCTCGGGCACCATATCCGACAAAGCCGCAAAGTGTCCTCACTGCGGCACGCAGTTCGAACAGCGGCCGAAAGCACCCGCTGCAACGGCAGAGCCGGCCGCGGCACCCGCGCAGCAGCAGCCTGCACAGCTCCGGCCTGCACCGGCCGCGGCACCCGCCCCCGCCGCGAATAGCAACGGCTCGCACGCATGGCTCTACGTTCTGCTCGCGCTGCTGCTGGCCGCAGCGTGCGGTGCAGGCGTCTACTTCTACAAGAAACACGACAAGGCTGCCGAACGGCCGAGCGCGGCCGACAAGATCGCCGCACTGGTAGACCGATGCGATGACAGCAGCGGCGACGCTTACGGATACTGCGAAGAATATTACGTTGAAAACAGCGACGAATACTGTTGCGAGGAGCCTGCGCCGATGCCCTATGGGGAGGTGTGGAGCATGGACGAATATCCGCAACTCGCCACGCACCGCTACAACGACATCTACACCGTATCGACCCTCAGTCTGACGGGCGATCCGGAATGGATCAAGCCGCTGCTGCCCTTCGGCACCGGCCGCGCCGCGGTCTTCGCCGATCGCATCTGGCTGCGCGGCACGACGGATTCATCGTCAGACAACAATAAAATAGCACTTCTCGAATACGGCACCGTGCTCGACGTGGTGTCGGTCGTAAACGACAAATGGGTGCAGGTCGAAGTCGCCACGGGCGAGAACCGGCAGCGTCGCGGATACGTCGCGCAGGAGTTCGTCATCGACACCGACGCCTTCGCCGTAATGCACCGCCACGTCACGCACGACACGGCCTCACGCAACAGATTCCCGCAGGCCAAGTGGCGCCGTGCGCTCGGGGCGGCGCTCCGCATGCTCGATGTCGATGCCGACGACGACCGCGTAGTGATAGGACACATGCGCAAATACGACTGCGCACCGCGCCGCTTTGAGGTGTTCCGCCTCTCGGACCCCGACACGGGCAACGGCGTATATGCCTTGATCGAATTTTTCGACGGCGACGAGGAGTACCGCACGCTGGGCTTCACGGCCGACTACCCCATTGCCGACATCGCCAACACCTCGCTCGGCGTATACGAAATAAGTTTCATCTGCTCCTCGAACCGCTAAGCCATGAGACGACTCTATATCCTCGCAGCGGCCGCCATGACCGTCATCGCGGCATGCGGCAGCTCTTCGCGCGGCACAGCCGCCCAACCAGAAAGCCCCGGTACCGACAACGCCGCCACGGCGGCGGCTCCCGAAGCTGCCGATCCCCGGACCTCCGACGAGCCGCAGGCCGACGGCGATGCGACGCGTCCGGCACGCATCGTCATATCCAAGCAGAGCATGACCCTCTCGCTCTACGATGCCGACGATGCGCTCATATGCCGCTTTCCGGTCGCCGTCGGCCGCAACCTCGGCAACAAGCGCCGCCCGGGCGACATGAAGACCCCCGAGGGCGACTTTAACGTGCAGCAGATACAGCCGGCCTCGACATGGACCCACGACTTCGGCGACGGCAAGGGTGTCATCGAGGGTTGTTACGGCAACTGGTTCATAAGGCTCAAAACACCGCCGCACAAAGGCATAGGCATACACGGCACGCACGACCCAGCCTCCATAGGCACGCGCGCCACCGAGGGCTGCATCCGGCTGCGCAACGACGATCTCGACAGCCTCAAACCCTTGGTGCGCATAGGCATGGCAGTACGTATCGACTCATCCGAGGCCGACCGCGCCGAGGACAGACGCATAGACAGCATATCGAAGCCGGCGGCACCGGCGCCTGCACGCAAGCCGGGCGGCACGTCGGACGTCGACGACGGCAACGCCGCATGGCACACCGTCGCATCGGGCGACACGGCTTCGGCCATAGCCGCACGCTACGGCACCACGCTGAGCCGGCTGCGCGAGCTGAACCCCTCCAAGAGCGACTTCGACCGGCTCTCGCTGGGCGAACACATCAGAGTCCGATGACAGAACGG
>OFGJ01000157.1_pt1 | contig 66462 bp, 52 predicted proteins | sample 1521731 | NCBI WGS metagenome assembly OFGJ01 (sample SAMEA3504126, study PRJEB24116) | mouse gut metagenome | biome: mouse gut; feature: mouse-associated habitat; material: faeces | place: Denmark | collected 2011 | reverse complement strand
AATTGAATATCAATAATTTCAAAGCACTCTTATGATTTTTTAGTGGACACTAATGCTCTCATTTATACAAATACTCCTGTCAACGCTTGCATACTTGCAATTGCTTGCCGTTGAGCCAACGCCCCTCCCGCCTGACGCCACGCCGCAGGCTGATGTGGCGTCGCGCACCGAGCCGCCAATTGAGCTTGACTCTATTGGCAGCCCTCTACATGCCGCCGCCGATGGCGCAGTCACGATAGCAGCTGAGAGTTCTTGCGCTCGCAACCTATCTGATTGCTGCCGGGCCTCAGGCGCCGATCCCGATTCGCAGTTCATCCACAAAGTCTATCTGAAGACCAATATGCCGGCATGGGCCATGTTGTGGATAAACGCGGCCGTGGAATTTGATATCACCGAGAGGGTGAGCGCCCAATTGCCGGTGTATTATTCCGGATTCAACTACTTCACGCGCACACTGAAATTCCGCACCTTTGCCCTACAGCCATCTCTGCGCTGGTGGCCGCGCCGCGATAATATGGGGTTCTTCCTGGAGGGACATTTCGGTCTGGCGTGGTATGACTTCGCTAAAGACGGCGAGTTCCGCTATCAAGACCACTTCAAGCGCCGCCCGGCCATCGGTGGTGGCATCGGCATCGGTTATCGGTTCCATTTCAATTCCAATCGCCGCTGGACAATGGAGGCATCACTGGGCGCAGGTATATATCACCTGAATTACGATATTTTCGAAAATCACACCAACGGCTATATCGTGGGACAGCGCCGACGCACTTTCTACGGCATCGACCATGCGGCCCTCTCCATAAGCTATAGCTTCGACCTCGGCAAGAAAGGGGGTGTGAGATGAGACGCCACACTTTAATACTGTCGTTGCTGGCAATGATGACCGTCATGGCTTCATGCGTGCATGAATGGCCTGAAAATCTCCACCCTGAGCGCGAGGTGAGACTCAATATCCACCACCGGCTTGACTGGTCGGAGTCGCTGGAGATAGAGGTGACTCGCGCCGCACAACCATCGCAGCTCGCCCGCTACCACATGATGGTGTGCGAGGCGGGTAATCCGTCAAATCAGTTAGCGGTCAGCGAGTTCACCACCACCGACCTGACCCGCGCCGACTTCACCACTTCGCTCCACCTCCAGCCGGGCAACTACGACCTCTGGGTATGGAGTGACTGGGCTGACACCAACGGGAAATCGCTGTGCTATGAGTCTTCCGATTTCAGCCATATCCACTATCCCGAACCATATCGTGGCGGGAATGAGATGCGTGATGCGCTGCGGGGCATGACGAGCTTCACTATCGATGACAACTATCTCTCTGACTATAGCATCGACATCGACCTGACTCTCGAGCGTCCGCTTGCAAGATATGAGTTCATCTCTACAGACTTGAATGAGTTTATCGACAATGAGACCTCACGCGGTCTGATGCAATACCCATCGTTCGATGCGCCTTCGCGACTCCCGGAGATGGATAACTACACCGTGAAGATGATCTATTCCGGATATATGCCTTCGGAGTTCGATAATTTCCAGAACAAACCGGTCAATTCTACCACAGGCGTCAGCTACACGGCCCGCATCCGCCCTATCAGCGACGATGAGGCGCTTCTGGGATTCGATTATGTCATGGTGAATGGCCATGAGTCGAGTATCCCGGTGGCTATGGAGCTCTACGACCCGGAGGGTACCCTTATCGGACGCACCAACCCTATCGACGTGCCCACTCAGCGCAACCGCTGCACCATCGTCCGGGGTAAGTTCCTGACCTCGAAGGCTACCGGAGGGGTGGGTATCAACCCGGACTTCAACGGCGATTTCAACATCGAGATACGCTGATTCCCCCACCGGCCCTGCACATCCTGCTTGCACGACCTCCCCTGCCAACTTTGCCGGATGTTACTTGCAACCCCGGCATCAAATCATAGCATAACAACAACTAAACCACATCACGAACAAAACAATCTAAAATACCCACATTATGAGAAAATCTAACATTCTTCTATTCTCGGCAGCTGCAATGCTGCTGGCCACATCCTGCTCTCAGGAGGAGCTCGTGTCGAATCCTGCAGGTGACGGCAATGTGAATATCAGTGTGTCGCTGCCGAAGGCTATGGGCACCCGCGCGTTTGCCGACGGTCTGTCGGCCACCCGGCTCCAGGTGGCTGTCTATGACGCCACCACCGAGAACCTGGTGACCTCTCAGGACTACTCCTTCGACCCCGCATCGCTCAGCACCACCATCTCGCTCAGCCTCGCACAGGGTCGTGCCTACAAAATCGCTTTCTTCGCAAGCCCGGCCGCTGGTGATGTCTACACCCTGGACACCGACGCGAAGACAATCTCGGTCGACTACACCAAGATGACGGCCTATAACTCAAACGACTACGACTGCTTCTACAAGCTCGAGGATATTCCCACCGTGACCGGTCCTGTCACCCGCTCGGTGACTCTCACCCGTCCGGTGGCGCAGATCAACTGGGGCACCAACGACCTCGCTGAGGGTGCCGTCATCGCCGATGACAACTACGGCGCCGGCGCAGCAAAGCTCGTCAGCAAGATGACCGCCAAGGCCTATTCAACTTTCAACCTCTTCACTTCTGACGTGGATGCCGACTCACAGGTGGATGTAGAGTTCCCCTACCTCGCTCGCCCCGCAGCCACAGAGGCATTCCCCGTGGAGGACTACGACTACGTGTCGATGCAGTATCTGCTCGTGCCGCAGGAGAGCTCGGTGGTCGACCTCAAGCTCGAGGCCACCAACGACGCCACCGGTGCAGTGCAGAGCACAGTGCTCGTGACCAACGCCCCCGTGCAGGCCAACTACCGCACCAACATCTACGGTGCACTCCTCACCACCCCCTCAAACTTCACCGTCACCAAAGAGATCAACTTCACCGACGATATCTATCAACCAATCGAAGTTGAGGCACCTGCTGAGAACGCCGACGGCACTTACAGTGTCTCCACACCCCAGCAGCTGGCATATGTTGCCCAGAATCCCTCTGACTGGAAAGGGAAGACAATCGTGCTCGACAACGACATCGACCTCGGTGGCATGGCTTGGCAGCCTATTGGCTCTAATATCGTGGCTGACGCTTCATCCAACAACATGAATTGGTTTGAGGGTACATTCGACGGCAACAACCACACCATCAGCAATTTCCGCTGCGATGCATCAGGTGATTACGCCGTGGCCGGTCTCTTCGGCGCTCTGCGAGGGGTGGTGAAGAACCTCACAGTCGAGAATGCCTACATCTCTTCTACCCACTATGCCGGTGCGATTGTGGCTTATTCTCACAATAATAACTCCGCCACCTATGGCGACGGCAAAACTTACCCAGCCACCGGCTATGCAATCGAGAACTGCAAGGTAATCAACTCCACCATCAAGACCACACCCAATCGTCAGGCTGACGGCAGCTACGACAACGGCGACAAGGCCGGTGCCGTAATCGGTTACGCCAACTCTATCTTCACTGTCAGCGGCTGCGAGGTTTCAAACTGCACAGTCGAGGCTTACCGTGACCTCGGTGCTCTCGTCGGTTATGTAGGCGGTAAAAGCACCAGCGACCTCCCGATCAAACTTGACAACAACAAGGTCACCGATGTGAAGCTTATCCAAAACTTCACCAACGGCTATAAGGAGGTATCAGCCGTCAAGGATCGCCATGGTGTATGGTATGGATGGAAGGATTATGAGCCCACCTCTTGCAGCGGCAACACTGACTCCAACATCACCTTCACTACAAAAGCCGATGACTCTGCCGCTCTCCGCACTCTCCTTGCTTCGGCCTACGATGGAATCCAGATCGAACTCGCTGCGACGGCCTATAGCACCAAGAACCTGACTTTCGCCAAAGATGTGGCTATCACATTCAATGGCCAGGGTGCCGACAAGACCTCGATCAATGCCGAGCCCTACCCTGCCGCTCACGGATGCGACCTGACATTTAACAATCTCGCTATCGTGACCACCAAGATGGCAGGCACTGAGATGGGATTCTACCACACCAAGAAGACCACCTACAACAACGTGACTATCAAAGGCGAGATCTTCACCTATGCCTCTGAGGGTGAGACCTTCAACAATTGCACATTCGTGCCGAATGCTGTCAACGGTCCAAGCAAATATTCTGTATGGTGCTACGGCGCTCAGAAGACTGCGTTCAACGATTGCGTATTCAACAACAATGTCGGCAAGGGTATCCTCGTCTATAATCATGGCGATAATCTCGGCACTTATGATATCGCGGTAACTGACTGCCGCTTCAATGTGCAGTCGGATGGCACTACCGCTACTGTCACCGATAAGGGTGCAATCGAGATCCACACCGAGACCTTCACCTCCAACACCAAGGGCACAGTCAAAATCGCCAATACAACCTATTCGGCTGCTTACGGCGGCGGTCTTTGGAAGGAGGTCCACAACACCGCTCCCGTTGAGCCGACAACCTTCTTTACAATCGTAGTGGACAACGAGACCGTGCAGACCGGAACTCGCTGAAAATATACTTCATTATGACATATGAGTGGGGCACATCGGTGCTCCGGTGTACCCCGCTCAAATTCGAATCATTTACATTTCTACATTCCTGAAGCGGGGGCCTCAGATGGCCGGAGTGATTCAGCTTTCACCGGCTTCCGCTTCCAATTTAATTGTATGATAATGAGAAAATCCAACATTCTTCTTCTCCCGGCAGCTGCAATGCTGCTGGCCACATCCTGCTCTCAGGAGGAACTCGTCCCGAATCCTGCAAGTGATGGCAATGTGAATATCAGTGTGTCGCTGCCGAAGGCTATGGGCACACGCGCGTTTGCCGACGGTCTGTCGGCCACACAGCTCCAGGTGGCTGTCTATGACGCCACCACCGAGAACCTGGTGACCTCTCAGGACTACTCCTTCGACCCCGCATCGCTCAGCACCACCATCTCGCTCAGCCTCGCACAGGGTCGTGCCTACAAAATCGCTTTCTTCGCAAGCCCGGCCGCTGGTGATGTCTACACCCTGGACACCGACGCGAAGACAATCTCGGTCGACTACACCAAGATGACGGCCTATAACTCAAACGACTACGACTGCTTCTACAAGCTCGAGGATATTCCCACCGTGACCGGTCCTGTCACCCGCTCGGTGACTCTCACCCGTCCGGTGGCGCAGATCAACTGGGGCACCAACGACCTCGCTGAGGGTGCCGTCATCGCCGATGACAACTACGGCGCCGGCGCAGCAAAGCTCGTCAGCAAGATGACCGCCAAGGCCTATTCAACTTTCAACCTCTTCACTTCTGACGTGGATGCCGACTCACAGGTGGATGTAGAGTTCCCCTACCTCGCTCGCCCCGCAGCCACAGAGGCATTCCCCGTGGAGGACTACGACTACGTGTCGATGCAGTATCTGCTCGTGCCGCAGGAGAGCTCGGTGGTCGACCTCAAGCTCGAGGCCACCAACGACGCTACCGGCGCAGTGCAGAGCACAGTGCTCGTGACCAACGCACCCGTGCAGGCCAACTACCGCACCAACATCTACGGCGCGCTCCTCACCACCCCCTCAAACTTCACCGTCACCAAAGACAAGAACTTCTTGTCCCCCGACTACAATAATGAAGTCAAGGTAGATACTCCTGAAGGATTCACAGCAGCTCTCGCCGACACCCGTATTGAGAAAATTGAGGTTACCAAATCAATCGACCTCTCTGATGCAACTGACGATGAGCTGACCTTCTATACCCCCAAGAGAATTGAATTGGCAGATGATGCTCAGATTACGCTTGCCACAGAGAAATGCCTTACCGCTAAAGATGGTCTGGTGCTGACTGGTGGAACTATCTCAAATGAGCCGACAACAAGAAGTGCTGCTGAATCTGAGGCCTACAAACACAAATCGCTTATCCACATCACCGGTGGCGATCTCGTAGTTGATGGTGTCACCTTAATCAATGACCCCAATCACCACTACCATGGCAATACTTACAACTCAGCTGCCATAGCATACTGGAATGACGTGAATGTGACAATCACAAATTCACGAATCATCTCCGGCATGTTCACAATATGCGGCATGGGACGCAATGTAGCTTCAGGCGAGATTATTCTTACCGACTGCTATCTTGAATCTAGTTCTTCCTACTACGACAATAAGTCAAACTGGGCCTACGCAGCCAGAATCTTCGGTTCGAAGGCAGAGCTGAACAATTGTGAGGTCAAGGGTATACAGGGTGCACTCTCCCTCGAATGCGATGCTACAATCAATGGCGGCAAATATTATACTTATAACTCTGAGGGTTATACTGACGCATATTACGCCGTGCAGCTGACCAATAATGCCCGTCTCACAATCAATGGTGGTGAATTCTATGCTCCCAACAATCGCAGTGGTGAAGACATCGGTGGCACCAGCTGCATCGCCGGCAATGACAATGACGTCAATCTTCCTGTAGGCCGTGTAGTAGCCATCACCGGTGGGAAGTTCAGCGGTAAGCCTTATGTCACGGAAAAAATTGACGGAGTCAAGACCACCGAGGTATTCTCTCTCGAAGGCTCAGATTACCAGTATTTCGCCATCGATGGAGATGACCAGTACAAGTGGGAAGTCAAAAAGGCAGAATAAGCAATCTGTTCCTTAATTGATTATCTATAATTCATCAGCCATAGGAGCGCAGGCTCCTATGGCTGATTCTCGTTTTTTTGCTATCTTTGCCGGAAATTAATCGTATAAATGAGGTATGAAAAGAATTGGGATACTGAGCGACACCCATAGCTGCTGGGACGACCGATATGCACTCTACTTCGCCGACTGCGACGAAATATGGCATGCAGGCGATATCGGCGATATCGCGCTGCTCGAGCGCCTGGAGGGAATCGGCCCCACGGTGCGCGCCGTGCGCGGAAATATCGACCACGGCCCCGTCAGCCGCCGATGCCCCGAACTGCTCATCTTCACCGTCGAGGAGGTGAAGGTGCTGCTTACCCATATCGGTGGTTACCCGGGCAAATGGAGTCCGGGGATGAAGAAGCTGTTGCGCGAGGAGGGTATCCGCCTGATGGTCGACGGTCATTCCCACATACTGCGCGTCATGTACGACCACCAGCTCCAGCTGCTTCACATCAATCCGGGCGCCGCCGGCCGACAAGGGTGGCAGAAACAACGCACCCTCGTGCGCCTCACTATCGACGGCGCCGACATGCGCGACTGCGAGGTCATCGAACTATCGCCGCAGACTCCCGCCTCATGAGCGGCCCCCACTAAAATGCACTGTAATGCCCCGAAAATCCACGCATACCCCACTCACCGACATTCTCATAAAATAGTTTAAGGTGCGCTTTTACGGGCTTATATTTGCCCATCTCGCGATTTTTTAGTAATTTTGTGGTTAAAGACCGCTCTACGCCCGCGCCACTCAGGCGACGGCGTGCCGCGGCCTCAACTGAGGGAAGATGCTGCGCAAGCCTCCCCCTCGAGATTCACAAGTGACTTAACTACACCATGCAATCAGACGACAAGATTATCCCTATCAATATTGATACGGAAATGAAAAGCGCCTACATCGACTATTCAATGTCGGTGATAGTCTCGCGCGCCCTACCGGATGTCCGCGATGGATTCAAGCCTGTGCACCGCCGAGTGCTCTACGGCATGAATGAACTCAAGAATTTCTTCTCAGGCAACACCAAGAAATCCGCGCGTATCGTGGGTGAGGTGATGGGTAAATATCACCCCCACGGTGACTCTTCCATCTATCTCACTATGGTGCGACTCGCCCAGGACTGGTCGCTGCGCTATCCGCTCGTGTTCGGTCAGGGTAACTTCGGCTCTATCGACGGCGACTCGCCGGCCGCGATGCGTTACACCGAGGTTAAACTCGCCCGTATGGGTGAGGAGATGCTGGCCGACCTCGACAAGGAGACCGTAGACTTCGTGCCGAACTTCGACAATACCCTCAAGGAACCCTCTGTGTTGCCGGCACGCATACCTAACCTGCTCGTCAACGGCGCTTCGGGTATCGCCGTGGGTATGGCCACCAACATGCCCCCTCATAACCTTACGGAGTCGCTCAACGCCTGCCTGGCATATATCGACAATCCCGAGATTGACGTCGAAGGACTTATGCAGCATATCACAGCCCCCGACTTCCCGACAGGAGGCGAAATCCTGGGCATGCAGGGTGTGCGCGAGGCTTACATGACCGGCCGCGGGCGTATCGTGATCCGCGCGAAATGCGAGATCGAGACCGACGGCAACCATGATGTGATCGTCATCTCTGAAATTCCGCATGGCGTAATCAAGAATGAACTCGTAAAGAGCATCGCCGACCTGGTAGAGGAGAAGAAGATCGACGGCATTGCCGACATCACCGACACCTCGGCCCGCGGCGAGATGCATATCGCAATCGACATCAAGCGCGATGCCAACGCCAACGTCATCCTCAACAAGCTCTACAAGATGACGCAGCTCCAGACATCGTTCAGTGTCAACAACGTGGCCCTCGTCAACGGCCGCCCGCGCACCCTGAATCTGCGCGAGCTGATTGCCAACTTCGTGGAGCATCGCCATGAGGTGGTGATCCGCCGCACCCGCTACGAACTGAAGAAGGCCGAGGAGCGCGCCCACATCCTGCGCGGTTTGATGATTGCCGTCGACAATATTGATGAGGTTATCGCCATCATACGCCGCTCCCGCACCACCGATGAGGCCCGCGCAACTCTGGCCGAACGCTTCGAGCTCGATGAGATTCAGACACGCGCAATCGTAGAGATGCGCCTGCGCCAGCTCACCGGTCTGGAGATGGATAAACTGCGCGCCGAGTATGATGAGATAATGAAACTCATCGCCCACCTCAATGACATCCTCAGCAACGATGAGGTGTGCCGCCAGGTGATGAAGGATGAGATTATCGAAATCCGCGATAAGTATGGCGATGAGCGCCGCACACGCATCAATCATTCGGCCGGCAACTTCAATGCCGAGGATTTCTATCCTGACGACGACATGATCATCACCGTCTCGCATATGGGCTACATCAAGCGCACTCCCCTCTCGGAGTTCCGCACCCAGAACCGCGGAGGCCTCGGAGCCAAAGGGAGCGACACCCGCAGCGAAGACTTCATCGAATATATCTACCCGGCCACAAACCATAACACGATGCTCTTCTTCACCAAGAAGGGACTCTGCTATGCACTGCGTGTGTATGAGATTCCGGAGGGTGCCAAGAACTCGAAGGGACGTGCAATCCAGAATCTGCTCAACATCGCCTCTGACGATGCCGTGACCGCGTTCATCAATATCAAGGACTTCGGACGCGGCAATGAGTATTGCCGCAGCCATAACCTCGTGTTCTGCACCAAGCAGGGCATGATCAAGAAGACCAATCTCGATGAGTACACCTACACTCTGGCCATGGGCAAGAAGGCCATCAAGATCCGCGAGGATGATGAGCTGCTGCAGGTGTCGCTCACAGATGGCAACTCTGAGATTATCCTCGCCGACCGCGAGGGACGCGCTATCCGATTCCATGAGAGCAAGGTGCGTGCCGCCGGACGCGACACCATGGGTGTGATCGGCATGACGCTCGGCGACAACGGCGATGAAGTCGTGGGCATGATCACCATGAAGGCTGACTCCAACGATTCAATCATGGTGGTGAGCCAGAATGGCTTCGGCAAACGCTCCGACCTCGAGGACTACCGCATCACCAACCGTGGCGGCAAGGGCGTGAAGACCCTCAACGTCACCGACAAGACCGGCGAACTCGTGGCCATCAAGAATGTCACCGACGACAATGACCTCGTCATCATCAACCAGAGCGGTATAACCCTGCGTCTGGCCGTGAAGGATGTCAGAATTCAGGGTCGCGCCACTCAGGGTGTGAAACTCATCGACCTCTCGAAGCGCGGCGACACAATCGCCTCGGTATGCAAGGTGGATTCTGACCCTGAAGAGGAGGAGATGCCTGAGGGTGCTGCCGACGCGGATGATAACAACGGCAATGAAATTGTTATAACTGCAGAGACCGAAGTGACCGACATCAATCCTCAGGAGGATACTGCCCCCGCAGACTCAGCCGCATCTGATGCCGAAACTTCTGACAATGAATAAAATATATAAACCTAAATAAAGACTTTCGGATGAAAAAACTGATGACATTCGCGCTCTGCGCTGCAGCCGTAGGCTCAATGAGCGCCCAGAAAGTTAACGTCGACAATGCCAAGAAACTCGCCGGCAAACTCGACAAGATTGAAGAGGCCCGCAGCCTTATCCAGGAGGCTATCCAGAATCCTGAGACAGCCAACGAGGCCAACACCTACTACGTGGCCGGCAAAATCGAATTCGATGCCTACGACAAGGGTCAGCAGGCTGCCATGATCAATCCCGAGGCTGCCAACCCGGTAGAGATGGCCCAGCAGCTCCTCTCGGGCTACGACTACTTCCTCAAGGCTCTCCCCCTCGACTCTGTGCCCAATGAGAAGGGTGAGGTGAAGCCCAAGGTATCGAAAGATATCGTAGGCAAAATCTCCGGCCACGTGAATGACTACTTCACTGCCGGCGCCAACATGTATGAGGCCAAGAAGTACTATCCCGAGTCTTACAATGCCTTCATCATCTATGCCGATATGCCCGAACAGGCATTCCTCGGCAACAAGGCCCCCAATATCGATGAGGCCAACCGCGCACAGGCATATTTCAATGCCGCCCTCGCCGCATACACCGGCAATGAGGTGCTGAAGTCGGCCGACGCCTTCCGCGCCGCCCGCACCCACGGCTTCGAAGACCCCAACGCCTATATCTACGAAATCGCTTGCTGGCAGAATATCATGCAGAAAGACTCGACTATGGCCGACACCGCCCAGGAGCGCATCTTCGAGGTGGCCAACGCCGGCAACGAGAAGTTCGGCATGACCCAGCCCATCTTCCTCAACAACCTCGTCAACACCTACGTGATTGACAATAACTTCGACAAGGCTCTGGCTACAGTCAACGCCCTGATGGAGGCCAACCCCGACAACGCCAACCTCTACGGCCTGCGCGGTTTCGTATATGACCGTGCCGAGAACGATGAGGCTTCGCTTGCCGACTACCGCAAGGCTGCCTCTATCGCTGACTGCGACTTCGAGACTCTGAAGAACGCCGCCAAGAAAATCTACCGCGTAGGCACCGAGAAGTTCGCCGCAATCGATCCGGCCGACCAGGCTGCCAAGATGCAGATCAAGCAGGAGTACTACGACCCGGCTTTCGAAATCGCAAAGCGCGCAAAGGAGATGCAGCCCACCGACGGCGATGTGCAGCACGTGTATGACGCTATCGACTACGCCATCACTACCTACTTCCCCGCAAACTGATAGGCAGATTTATATATTAAAATATTTTAATATATAGCATACTTTTATAGGTGCGTCACTGAGTGGCGCACCTATTTTTATGTTGCTCAACACATTTTTTTGCATTTTTCGTCAAAAAAAATATCGGATTTCTTTATAGGTTGGAGATTACTTTGTAACTTTGTAGTCAGTAAACCCCTCCACAAGTTCCGCAAGACCTACCGGGTGGGTAGACATGCACATACAAAACAAGTTTTCTCCTATGGGACTTTTCTCTTTTACGCAGGAAATAGCGATGGACCTTGGCACCGCCAATTCCATCATCATACATAACGACAAGATTGTGGTCGATGAGCCATCAGTGGTGGCCATTCAGAACAAGACCGACAAAGTGATTGCCGTGGGCACCTCGGCTCATCAGATGGAGGGTAAGGAATCACCCGGCATCCGCACTATCCGTCCGCTGCGCGACGGCGTGATCGCCGACTTCGATGCCGCAGAGCAGATGATCCGCGGCATGGTGAAGATGGTCAGCTCGAAGCGCAGATGGTTCTCACCCTCTCTGAGAATGGTGGTGTGCATCCCGTCGGGTTCTACCGAAGTTGAGGTGCGCGCCGTGCGCGACTCAAGCGAGCATGCAGGTGGCCGCGATGTATACATGATCTACGAGCCTATGGCAGCCGCCCTCGGCATCGGTCTTGATGTAGAGGCGCCGGAGGGAAACATGATTGTCGACATAGGTGGCGGCTCGACCGAGATTGCTGTCATCTCACTCGGCGGCATAGTCAGCAACAAGTCTATCCGTCTGGCCGGAAATGAGCTCACCGCCGATATCCAGGAGCACATGGGACGTGTCCACAACCTCAAGGTCGGCACCACCATGGCCGAGAAAATCAAGATTCACGTTGGTTCGGCTCTCGAGGAACTCGACGACGCTCCGGAACCCTTCGTAGTCACCGGCCCCAACAAGATGACCTCGCTCCCCATGGAGGTGAAGGTGACACACCAGGAAATCTCGCATTGCATCGACAAGTCAATCACCAAAATGGAGGTGGCAATCCTGGCAGCTCTCGAACAGACTCCCCCAGAGCTTTACGCCGACATCGTGAAGAACGGCATCTATCTGGCCGGCGGCGGCGCACTGCTCAGAGGTCTGGCCAAACGATTCAGCGACCGCTTCCAGATTGAATTCAAGATTCCCGATGACCCGCTGCACGCTGTGGCCCGTGGCACAGGTGTCGCCCTGAAGAATATCAACCGATTCTCCTTCCTGATACGATAATCACTGCTTGAAGTGAGAAACCTTCTTAATTTCATAATCAGATATAGCACATGGTTCGTTTTTACGATCTATGTGCTTCTGAGTTGTATACTGCTCACTAAACGCGACGACTACCACGCTTCGGTGCTCTTCTCAAGCGCCAACGTGGTGAGTGGTCATGTCTACCGCACAGCCACCGGTGTGACCGGATATTTCAATCTGCGCAGTATCAACGAGAGCCTGCAGGAGTCGAATGCGGCGCTTGAGAATGAGATTCTCAACCTCCGCAATCAACTCGCCGACTATCAGGCTCTGGTGTCAGATTCGGGATATGTACATCATGAAGACCGATTCGACTATACGCTGGCCTCTGTAATCAACAACTCCACACGCCATCCGCGCAACTACTTCACCATCAACCGCGGCACATACGATGGCGTCCGCCAGGGCATGGGTGTCGTTGACCACAACGGCATCGTAGGCATCGTCAATGTGGCCGGGCCGCACACGGCGCGTGTCATCTCGATTCTCAACCAGACCCAGCACTTCTCGGTCAAGCTCAAAGACACCCCCTACGTAGGCTCGCTCTCCTGGAAGGGTGGCGACCCTTCGATAGCATATATGGAGGAGGTGCCGCGGCACGCGCAGTTTCATGTAGGCGACACAGTAGTCACCTCCGGTTTCTCAACCACATTCCCCTACGGCATCAACGTAGGCACCGTCATGAACCGTGTGCGCATGGCCGACGACAATTTCTACATCCTGAAGATCCGTCTCGCCAGCGACTTCAAGACCCTGAGCACCGTAAGGGTTATTACCGACTTCTACAAAGCCGAATTAGACTCCCTGAGCACCTTCGACGTAGAGCCCACCCAATAACCCCAGCCCCCACCTCTCCCCAAACTCCCATCTCTCCCGGAACTCCCATCTCTCCCAATCCTCCCAAAACTCCCAACTCTCCCACCCCGCCCCTCAAGAAATGAACAAACAGACAATAACAATGGCCCTACTGTTCGTAGTGCTGATACTGGTGCAGGTGCTGATCTGCAACCATATCATGCTCTTCAATGTGGCAGTGCCATTCATATTCATATATTTCATCTTGCGCCTGCCTGTGGGGATGTCGAGGATTCTGCTCCTGACTCTCGCCTTCGTCATGGGCTTGCTGATTGATGTGTTTTCCGACACTCCCGGCGTCAACTCACTGGCCTCGACACTGCTGGCCATGATGAAGCGCCCGGTGTTCTATGCCTATGTGCCGCGCGACGACAAGACCAAGATCATTGTTCCCTCTATCGCGTCGGTTGGGTGGCAGAACTATTCGAAATTCGCTCTGACCATGTCGGCCCTGTTCTGCTTCATAGCTTTCAGCATCGAATACTTCAGTTTCGCCGGCATTCAGGATATCCTGATCCTCACAGCCGGGAGCGCAGTCCTGACCTTCGCTCTCATCATCGCCGTCGACTCACTCATGAATGCCAATAGCAAGGTGCTTGCCTGATCACGATGAAAGATTACACTCTCAACAAACGCAAATACGTCATAGGAGGCTTCATCACTCTGCTTGTAATCATATATATCGTCAGACTATTCGACCTCCAGGTGGCCGATGACCGATATAAGCAGAATGCCATGAGCAATGCCTTCCTGAGGCGTGTGATATATCCGGCCCGCGGTCTGATGTATGACCGCAACGGGCGCCTGCTCGTATTCAATCAGCCGGCCTATGATGTGATGCTCATTCCGAAGGATGTGAGCAAAGACCTCGACACCCTCGCGCTATGCGATGTGCTCGGCATAACTCCCGATGAGTACGCCCGCAAGTGGGAGGAGATGAAGGACCCGCGACGCAATCCGGGTTACTCCTCTTACACTCCTCAGAAACTTATATCCCACCTGTCGCAGGAGGACTATGGCCGCCTGCAGGAGAAACTATACCTCTTCCCGGGCTTCTTCGTGCAGAAGCGCACAGTGCGCCAATACAGTTCGCCGGCGGCTGCCAACATTCTGGGCAATATCCGCGAGGTGTCGGCCAAGGATGTGGAGAAGGATGACTACTACCGCGCCGGTGATTACACCGGCGACCTCGGCATTGAGAAGAGTTATGAGACCGATCTGCGAGGCAAGAAGGGTGTGGAGATTCTCATGAAGGATGCCCATGGCCGCATCAAAGGGCGCTATGAGAATGGCATTCATGACGAGGCCCCAATCTCGGGACGCAATCTGACGCTTTCAATCGACATGGACCTCCAGGAGTATGGCGAACGCCTAATGGCGGGCAAAATCGGCGCTATCGTGGCTATCGAACCCAAGACGGGAGAGGTACTCTGCCTCGTGACGTCGCCCAACTATGACCCTTCGTTGCTCGTGGGGAAGCAGCGCGGCCGGAATTATGCCGAACTTGTGAGAAATCCCTACAAACCCCTCTATGACCGCGCCATACAGGGCGCGTACCCTCCCGGCTCGACCTTCAAGCCCACGCAGGGTCTGATTTTCCTGCAGGAGGGTGTGGTGACGACCTCTACGGTCTATCCCTGCTATCGTGGCTATGTCAATGGTCTGCGTGTGGGTTGCCACGCGCATGGTTCACCCATCGCCCTCAAGCCTGCTCTCGGCACATCATGCAATGCCTACTTCTGCTGGGGATTGAAGAATATGATCGACAAGCGCGGCACCACTGCCTCGAAGCAGTTTGAGAAGTGGAAGAATTATATGGTCGAGATGGGCTACGGCTATAAGCTGGGCATCGACCTGCCGTCAGAGAGCCGTGGATTCATACCTAATTCTGAATTCTACAGCAAGTCTTTCCGCGGAGCTCACTGGAGTGCCAACTCTATCATATCGATTGCCATCGGTCAGGGTGAGGTGCTGGCGACTCCGCTGCAGATTGCAAATCTCTGCGCCACCATCGCCAACCGCGGATACTTCTACACTCCGCATGTGGTGAAGGAGGTGAAGGGGGGCGCCATAGATTCTATCTATAGCGTGCGCCATAAGCCCAGCATCAAGAAAGAGTATTATCAGGATGTGGCCGAGGGTATGCGCATGGCAGTGCTCGGAGGGACCTGCCGCGGGGCGAATCTGCCCGGCATCGAGGTGGCCGGAAAGACCGGCACCGCCCAGAACCCCCATGGCCGCGACCATAGCGCCTTTATGGGTTTCGCTCCCTATGACGACCCGAAAATCGCGGTGGCGGTATATGTCGAGAATGCCGGATTCGGTGCCACCTATGGTGTGCCTATCGGCTCACTTATCATTGAGAAGTATCTCAACCGCGAGATCAGTCCGGCGCGCCTCTATCTTGAGGAACGAATGTTGAACTCTAATACGATTATTTCAAGTGACGTCAAGAAACACTGAGGCAAATGTGTCGATGTTCAAGAGCCTCGACTGGATGACAATCCTGCTCTACGTGCTTCTCGTGGGGGCAGGCATCATCAGCATCTATGCGGCGAGCTACGACTTCGACAATGCGGGAATCTTTGACTTCAATGAGTTCTCGGGCAAACAATTCGCCTGGGCGGGTCTGGGACTGCTGCTCGGCGGCGCGGTGCTGCTGCTTGACTACCGTCTCTATGAGGCGTATGCCTACCCTATCTATGGCTTTGTGATATTGGTCTTGATTCTGACCATTTTCATCGCCCCCGACATCAAGGGGTCGCGGTCGTGGATTGTGCTCGGGCCGGTGTCGCTCCAACCTGCTGAGTTCGGCAAATTCGCCACTGCGCTGGCTCTGGCCAAGCTCTTTGATTCATATAACTTCAATCTTAATCAGAAGTTATCGAATTATTTCCGGGCGCTGACCATCATCTTTGTGCCTATAATCTTGATTCTGCTGCAGAAGGAGACCGGCTCGGCGCTGGTGTATCTGTCGCTGATATTCGTGCTTTACCGCGAAGGTATGAGCGGTCTGGTGCTCTTCTCGATGCTCTGCGCGGTGGTCTATTTTGTGGTGGCGGTGAAGTTTGCCGATCCGCTGATACTGGGTATTCCGCTTGGCGAGTTTACGGTGTTGCTGATCATTACGCTGATTTTCTGCGCGATGCTGGTGTTCTATTGCCGCGATATCATTATCGCCCGCAATGTCATAGGGGCTTATGCGGCGGCGGGAGTGGTGGTGACGGTGCTTGCTCTCTGCGGCATCGAGGTGAATGGGGTCATCTTCTTCCTCTCGATACTCGGGGCGGGAATCCTGTATGTGGCGATAGCCATGTTCCGCCATCGCATCGGCAAATTCCTGATTACAATCGGATTCGCCGCAATGTCGGTGATGTTTCTATTCTCGGTCAACTACGTCTTCAATAATATCCTGCAGCCTCACCAGCGCCAGCGTATCAAGGTGACTCTGGGCATAGTCGAGGATCTCAGGGGAGCAGGTTATAATGTAAATCAGTCTAAGATTGCCATCGGCTCGGGGGGTGTGGCCGGAAAGGGGTTCCTTAATGGCACCCAGACAAAACTGAAGTATGTACCCGAGCAGCACACCGACTTCATATTCTGCACCATCGGCGAGGAGGAGGGCTTTATCGGGGCTACTGCAGTGCTGGTGCTCTTTCTGGCTCTCATATTGCGCCTCGTGCATATTGCCGAACGGCAGCGCACTCCATTCGGGCGTGTCTACGCTTACTGCGTGGTGAGTTATCTAATCTTCCACCTATCAATCAATATCGGCATGGTGATAGGGCTATGTCCGGTAATCGGCATTCCACTCCCCTTCTTCAGCTATGGGGGCTCATCGCTGTGGGGCTTCACGATACTTCTGTTTATCCTGCTGCGCATCGATGCCTCACGCAAGGAACGCCGCGACTGAGTTTTCACGTGCCTCGGCCGAGCTATCAGATTACAAACCGGTGCAACCGGGCTATCGAATATCCAACCTGCGCGATTTAGCTATCATTTAGCGCGGCGCAACGACATAGTTAAAGCGGCGCAAGGCTTAGGGAGACACCCCTTCTGCCTTGCGCCGCATTATCTAAAATTGGGATTACTTGTGCGGGATTACTTGTACTGGCTTTCCTATTCTGGATTACCTGTATTGGATTACTTGTACTGATTGAGAAGTTTCTCAAGGTCAGCTGCCGAATGCACTCCGGCGCCGCGCCACTTCATATCGCCATCCTTGTAAATCATCAGTGTCGGCACCGAGCGCACGTTATAAAGATTGGCGAGCGATTCATTCTTGTCGACATCAATCTTTATGATTTTTACTGACTCGCCCATGCGGGCATGCAACTCCTCAAGCACGGGGTGCATCATCTTGCAGGGTCCGCACCATGTGGCATAGAAATCCACAAGCACCGGAACATCTGTATTTACAAGTTCTTCAAATTTGTTCATAATCTTGCTTTCATTAATTGGCTGCTGCGGAAAGCCCGCAAATGGCCGCCGGAGTTAGCTGCTCCCCTGCGGGGGAGAGCGCTTCCTGGCTTCATTTATACAACGTCAGAAGCCCATGCAATGTTCATGAATCTTAAGCGACCTGGCAAATTAGTAGCCGGACAAGGTAAATGAATATGTAGTTACTCTTGAGTCAGTTCGAATGCATCGGCATCCTGCCATGCGGGGAATTTCTCGCGGAATCGCTCAAGTTTCTCTTTGCTGAGAGTGGCGTAGATATAGTCTGTGGCTACGGGGGTGGATATATCCTTACCTTTGAAGTCTAAGGCCATAGAGCTGCCGTCGTATTCAAAATCTGCCAGGTCTACCCCACGGCAGTTGACACCGGCCACATAGCATTCATTCTCGATGGCACGGGCTTTGAGCAACTGGTTCCACGCGTCGACACGCACCTTGGGCCAGTTGGCCACGGCAATGAGCAGGTCGTAGTCGTTGGCCACATTGCGGCACCACACCGGGAAGCGTATATCGTAGCATATCACCATAGCTATCTCCCACCCGCGGAATCTCACCTTCAGACGCTCACGTCCGCGCGAGAATGATTTATGCTCTCCGGCCATTGTGAAGAGATGCCGCTTGTCGGCAAAGGTCTCTTCGCCTGAGGGTTCGATAAAGAAGGCGCGGTTGTAGAGTGAGCCGCCGGTGTCGGCGATAAAACTACCGGCAATCGCCACACTATGCTTATGGGCCAGATATTTCAGGAAGTCGATGGTCTGGCCGGTGTTGCGTTCGGCAAGCGGGCGGATATGTTCTTTGTCGACTCCTGAGGGGAAGCCGGTCGAGAAGGTCTCGGGCACAATCACCAGGTCAGTGTCAGGGTGCAGATTGGCGAAAAGCTGCTCAAGATGCCGGAGGTTTCGCTCCTTGTCTTCCCATACAATCTCCATAGGAAGGAGGCATAGATTCAGATTCTTGTTGGTCATGATATTTAGGCTGTAGTGAATTTTTCGGGGTACCGGGCCCATGCGGCCTTATCGGCATAATATCGCTTTATGGCGGCCATGTCGGCAGTGGCGTCGCCTGTGGGGTGATATTCGTCGGCGATGCGTATGATTTTGTTTTTGAAGTCGATGACTCCGAGCTGAATGGGCACCTTGGCACCATAGGCAATATAGAGGAATCCGGTGTGCCAGGCGTCGGTGCGGCTGCGTGTGCCTTCGGGTGTGACGGCAAGATTCATATAATCGCGGCGATTGAAATCGGCCACAATCTGCTCTGTGAGGGATTTGCCTGACTTCTTGCGCGACTCTACGGCTATCCCGCCATAATGGTACAGCAGGTATTTGAGCGGCCAGAAGAACCAGAATTTCTTCATCAGGAAGTTAGCCTCCCTACCGAGACTGCGATATGCCGCGAGCCCGAGCACAAAATCCCAGTTGGATGTGTGCGGAGCCACGCATATCACACATTTGTCGCGCCGAGGAGCCGTTATATCGACTCTCCAGCCCGTCATTTTCAACATTGCGCCCCAGATATTCATAATCCTTTTCTATTGATGCTTTTGACTTGACCCGGAAGTCAAGATTACTTCCGGGTGGGTGGATTCATTTGCGAAAAAAGCGGAACAGGAATCCGGAAGATTCCAGTCCCGCTATATCTTGGCGTGCCGGCTGCAATCAGTTGACAGCGGCCTTCTGCGCCTGCTTCACCGATTCAGGAAGAGCAGCATTGAATTCCTTGATCGACTCGTTGATCTGGTCGTTGAAATCTTTCTCGATCTTCTGGAAGAGCTGACGGAAGAAGTTGCGCTTTGCAGCTGCATATTCCTTGTGGTCGGCAAATGACTTGGCGCCACGGTCGAAGAAGCGGTTGGCGTTGTTCTTGGCATTCTCCACGGCTGCGAGGGCTTTGCCCACTGCTGATGAGATACCTTTGCGGTCAGCGCCTTCGATGTTGTAGTATGCAAACATCATCTCCTCTATCACCGATGCACCGAGTGCATCTACATATTTCTTAAAGTCTCTCTTATTAACCATAGTTATTTGATAATTTTAGGATTTTCAGTCTTGAAGTTGAGCATTCATCCCCGAGCGCGGGGTGCATCTCGGGGGTATTGGCGGAGGCTACGGCGATTACCGTCTAGGCTCCCGGCCGACATGCTCTCTGCAAATATAACGCTTTTTTCCGAAAAAAGTAAGATGACGCCCCAATTAAATAGTCTCCCGAGCCGCTTTTACACCGATTTTATCACTCTTTGGGGCCTCTCGATGATAAAATTGTTTAACTTTTTGGTTGAAAGTTTAAATGACTTCGATGTCAGAAACTGTGGGTCGCACACTGCATTGTGGCGAGGTCGATGGTAAAAAGCCGGTTGATGAGCATCTCTCCCTGGGCGGTTATATACTTCAGCGCTTCGGCGGCCTGCACCGATGCTATCAGCGACGCAGCGGCACCCATCACACCCAGCACCTCACAGGGGAGCATGGTGGGGTCGGCATCCGGACGCGGGAAGATATCGGCAAAACGAAGTGTGCCATCGTCGGGGCGGCCGCTGACGGTAGTGACCTGCCCATGCCATTGGGCCACTCCCCCTATGCAGGCCGGGCGCCCTATGAGAGCCGATATCTCGTCGGTCATATATTTTGTGGCTGGATTGTCGGTGGCATCGATGATGAAATCGTAGTCGGCCAATATGGCGCGGGCATCCTCCTTGCGAATCATCTTGCAATATTCATCGACCCTTATCCCGGAGTTGAGACGGCGCATTTTGTCGGCAATTGTCCCGGCTTTGCTCTCTCCGGCCTCGGCTTCGGCAAAGAATAGCTGGCGCTGCAGATTGCTGATGTCGATGGTGTCGAAGTCGGCTATGCCGATATGCCCTACACCGGCTCCGGCGAGCAACATGGCCACCTGGCCACCGAGTGCGCCGCAGCCTATTACAAATACAGAGGCGGCCGAGAGTCTCTGCTGACCCTCGGCCCCTATGCATGCGATATTTCTTGAATATCTGTTTTGAGTCATTGCTTCAATTGCTTATGGATGTTGCCGCAATGACCATGGCTTATCATTGAAGTTGGGTCAACAACTTATCCGCAATGCCAGAACTTGCGCACAGTCTCCATCATCTCTTTCGGGTTCCCCTCGAGTTTCTTGCGGAGATTGCCATCTTTATGCTTGCGGAGCTTGGCGATAATGCCATCGATCAATGCGGGTGAGAATACATCATATTTCTCGAAATCGGCGCGGTTGGCATCGAGTGCGTCGGCCGAAGCCACGCAGCTGTCGGGCAGCGATTCGAGCTGTTCGAGTTTCTCTTTGTTTTCGTCGTTGTGGATATTTACGCTGACATACATGTCGTGGGCACGCTGCAGGGCGTTCTCAACTTCGAAGCCTGTGCGGGCTGCCACCACCATGCCGGCGATGAGCTGATAGACATCGGCTGAGCAGTCGGCCGAACGCAATTCGGCAGTCTGCTTCTGCGGTGCGGCGGCACGGCTATCCTTCTCAAGAGGATTGGCCTGCGAGCACATGTCGATCTTGCCGGTCCAGCCCAGGGGCACTCGCACGAGCACCGAGCGGTTGCGGTCGCCCCAGCAGATTGATGTTGGAGCCTCCTGATGGGGCACGAGACGGAAGTAGCTTGTGGGCACCTTGTTGCCGAAGGCTGTGATGGCGGCTGCATGGTCGAGTATGCCGGCGATGGCCTTCTTAGCCACATCGCTGAGTGCGCCATCGGCATCAGTCATCATGTTGACACCATCTTTCATGACCTTGAAGTGGATATGCAGACCGCTGCCTGCCTTGCCGGCTGTGATCTTCGGAGCGAAGGTCACATCATACCCTCTGCGGGCTGCCAGGCCACGGATAATCCATTTTGCAATCATCAGATTGTCGGCTGCCTGAATTGCGGGCACGGGCAGGAACTCAATCTCGTTCTGCTCGTAAATCTTGTCGTCGAGGGTGAAGTTGCCCACCTCGTTGTGGCCATACTTGATCTGGCCGCCGGCCTGGGCAATCATGGCCATGCACTCGGCGCGGAAGTCGCTGAATTTTGAGTAGGGTGCCGATTCATGATAGCCCTTCTGGTCAGATGCGGGGAAGAGGCCCGGATCGGATGAGATGACGTAGTATTCGAGCTCACCCATGGCATAGAAGTCCATGCCTGTCACTTCGCGGAATGACTCTACGGCCTTGCGCAGTGTGTATTCGGGCGATGAATGCAGAGGCTTACCCTCCTTATCGAAGAAGGATGCGAGCATCGTCAGTGTGGGTATCTCTGCGAAGGGATCCACAAATGCTGTGCAGTAGCGTGGAATCACGTAGAGGTCGCTGTTGCCGGCCTCGATGAAGGGGAAGAGCGACGAACCGTCGACACGCTCGCCGTAGCTAAGTATGGAGTCAAGATATTCGGCATCGTTGATGACGAAGTTCAGTGTCTTCAGTCGGTTGTCGTCAGCCGGATACATGAAGTTGATCATGCGGATGCCATTCTCCTCCACATAGCGGATTATATCCTCTTTGCGGAACATGGCGGGGTCCTTCTGAAGGTATTGCACTACCTTGTTGGGACAAAGTTTTACGTTAGGATTCATGGTTTTTCAGGTTAGATTTATTCTAATGTTTATTTTATAATGAAGTAAATTTCACTTCAATATGAGTATCAACGCATTAGGCCTTCACACCCGCATTCTCTGCGGCCTCTCCGCTGCGAGAGGCTGAGGGGGGCGTGAAGAACCTCTACAAAATTAGGAAAAAAAATCGGATTCACAAAAACCTTTTTGCATCGCACGATGTTTTATAATCGAAAGAAGATAAGAATCGTTTCATGATGTTAGGTTAGTTAGAAAGTATTATTAAAACAATACGTTCAATCGCCGGTCCGCTTGTGAAAGTGGCCGGCGATACTTTTATACTCCTCCCGCCCGTGAGATAGCCCCGGGCATCCCACCCCCTCCGCTGAGCAAGTGGTGAGGATATAGTGAGCGACTGGCTTAACTCGAGTGGTTATTCGAGTGGCTCACCCCTACATATATAACATCGGCCTGAGTATCTCTTGGGTAGATACTCAGGCCGATGTTATATAGGTGATTGTTATAGGCTTGCGTGCCGCGACTGACGCTTATGATTCGCGTTCGGCGAGCGGCGCGATGAGCTTATAGCCTTTGCCATGGATATTGATGATCTCGATGTCGGGGTCGCTCTTCAGCAGCTTGCGGAGCTTGGTGATATACACATCCATACTGCGGGCATTGAAGTAGTTGTCGTCGACCCAGATGGTCTTCAACGCATAGTTGCGCTCGAGCACATCGTTGAGATGCTCGCAGAGAAGGGTCAGAAGCTCTGACTCCTTGGTGGTGAGCTTGGTGGTGGTGTCGTCGGCAATGAGCACCTGCTTCTGGGTGTCGAACGTGAATTTGCCCAGCTGATATACAGTAATCTCTTTATCGCGCTTACCTTTCACACGACGCAGGATGGCATTGATTCTGACCACGAGTTCCTCCATCGAGAAGGGCTTGGTGATATAGTCATCGGCGCCAATCTTGAACCCTTCGAGCACATCCTCCTTGATACTCTTGGCTGTCAGAAAGATAATGGGCACCTCACTGTTGACATTTCGTATCTCTTGCGCCAAAGTGAATCCATCCTTCTTGGGCATCATCACATCAAGCACACAGAGGTCATATTTATTCTTTACGAAGGCCTTGTAGCCCTTGTCGCCATCATTGCAAAGATCTGCGTTGTAGCCCTTGGCCTGAAGGAATTCGCGGAGAAGCATGCCGAGATTCTCATCATCTTCGCAAAGTAGAATTTTCATTTTGTTATCCATAGTCGTGAGTTTTATTATTTTCAGGTTGGCCGGCGTGAGATGAGCCGGGGTGAAAGTGAGGAGGAGGGGCATAGCCGCGCACGATTTACCCTGCGGTTATATCCTTTTATCATTTTAACACTTTAACGAGTGTTAAGTTTAGTAAATCTTGCTCATTTTTGCTCTGAGACCCGAATTTTATGACATTTCTGTTCGTGCGAAGGGGTATAGGCTCGCTCTTCATGCAGCTCTGCACTCTTAAAATATCGGGTCATTCATGAGCTTTGAGGCGAATGCGCTGACTCGCGGTGGGACACAGGGGTCAATCTTCGAGCACATCCTCTTCAGCAAGCGGCAGACGGATGATGAATTCGCTCCATTTGCCATATTCACTCTCGGCGGTGATGGTGCCTCCGAAGATTGTGACCATCTTCTTCACGTAGGCCAGTCCGAGGCCGAAGCCCTTCACATCGTGGCGGTTGCCGGTGGATACGCGATAGAATTTGTCGAATATCCTCTTGAGGTCCTCTTTCTTTATGCCGATACCATTGTCGCGGAAGCGTATCTCGAGCTGATTATGGCCTATGTCGCGGGTCGACACCTTGAGTATCGGGGGCGTATCATCCTTCATGTATTTCAAGGCGTTGTCGAGCAAATTGAAGATGACGTTGGTGAAGTGCATCTCATCAAGGCGGCATTCAGCGTTGATGGCATCGAGGTCTACCTCAATCTTGCCCCCATCTTTCTCAGCCTTGATCTTTTGGGTGTTGACTACATTATAGATGATATTGTTGACATTCACATCCGAGAATTTCAGTGCCGAACCACCGGCATCGTCATACACCGACATCTGCAGCACCTTATCCACCTGGAAGCGCAGACGCTTCGACTCCTCTCCTATCACTCCGGCAAGATGCTTGAGCGATGTGGGGGATTTTCTGACCGAATCATCCTCAAGCATCTGGGCAGCAAGTGAGATGGTGGATATCGGTGTCTTGAATTCGTGGGTCATATTGTTGATGAAGTCGCTCTTCATCTCCGAGAGTTTCTTCTGCCGGAATATCAGAATCACCGTGTAGAGGAATATCACCAGCAATATGGCGGTGAAGGCCAGCGTAGGGATTATGAAGCGCACCGACGAGAAGATATATGAGTCGCGGGTCGGGAATTCCACCACAAGCTTATAATTTCCTCCGGCATTGGGGAAGAGAGTCGATTGATATTTGGCGAAATCGGCGCGGCTGTCGAAGCCTCGCGTCTGATAGGCATAATTGCCGTAGGCATCAGTCACACCGAAGGTAAAGGGCAACGACACACCATTTGACTCCAGTTCGCCGCGAAGATACTTGCGCACCTCCACCGAATCGGCTCTTTCGAGCAGCGGACGCGAGGGGGCCTCACGCAGTATATTGAGGATAATCTCGTTAAGAAGATTCTTCTGATACTGATATTGCTTGCGCAGCGATTCCTGAAGATTACGGTAACTGTCTGACACATTCTGTGTGGCCGACGGATAAGTGATGCGGTGATGCGCCGATGAAGCAGCCTCCATCAGAGTTTCTGACGACACCTCCGTCTCATCAATATACTCATCGCCACCGTTGGCATCAAGCATTCTGACATCCTCTTCAAGATAGTGCAGTGTCTCCCGGCGCTCAAGCATCTCGACAGTAGAGTGCAGGGCGCGCATCACATTTTCCGAGAACTGCGCTTCTCGCATCTTGACCATATTCTCCAGATACATTATCTGAAAATATAGGAGTGCCCCGAAAGTTATGGCCATAACTCCCGTGAGCAACCATATGAGGGATTTCTTCATTATTCTAATCTATTTTCATTTTTTAACAATCAGAGCGTCCTTTGGTTTAACCCCCCACCACCACTTTTATTATACTACCCCCGCCACAATCCCCCCTTTTTTATCCCAGTATATGTTTTGCAACATCCCAAATTCACCCCATATAGCCGACAAGAAAGGGCCACCCGTACACCCCTAAAATGCCGTAATGGAGGTTTTGAAAGTTTTTTAATCTCCTGAATAACTTTTTCTTTCGTGATGCATTGTCGCCCTCAAATAAAATGTATAAATTTGTAACGCTACAGCTATGGCTCTCTACTAGCCTACAACCTGAAGCTCCGAGGCACTTGTAAGTCAGCGGCTACCTTCATATCTGATGATTAGCGCCCATATCTGATGATTAGCGCCTCGGTCTCCTTTTCCTCCTTTACTCTAAAATGCACAATAAATGAACTCCTTCATCGAATCGAAAGGGAATTATCGCAATCTTATAGTATATAAGAAGGCTGAATGCATCTATGACATCACCTACCATTTTGCCCATCTGTATCTATCGAATAAAGACCGCACAATTGACCAGATGATTCAGGCTGCACGAAGTGGAAAACAAAATATAATTGAGGGGTCAGCCGCATCGAAGACATCGCGCGAAACTGAAATAAAGCTATTTAATGTAGCAAAAGCGAGTTTTGATGAGCTTTTAGCTGATTATGAAGACTATATAAGAGTGAGGGGAAAACTCTTTTGGGAGAATGACCAACTGAGTAAAGTACGGGAATTCTGCAAAAGCAACAACGACTCAGCATTTTATCGAGCGATTGTGAAGCAACGTGACGATGAGACGATTGCCAATCTATGTATCACCATGATCAGACAAGAATTATATCTGTTGGATAGACTGATTGAACGCGCTAAAGCCGATTTTCTGAAGAATGGCGGCATAAGAGAAGAGATGACCCGTGCGCGCCTGAATTACCGCAATGGGAATTCTGGGAGCTATGGGAATACTGGGAACTTTGGGAAGACTGGGAATTCTGGGAGATATGGGAAGTATGGGAATGCTGGGAATGCTAGGAATGCTGGGAGTTATGGGAAGTATGATCCCAGTAATCCCAGCAATCCCAATAATCCCAGCAATCCCAGCAATCCCAGCAATCCCAATAATCCCAGCAATCCCAATAATCCCAGTAATCCCAATAATCCCAGCAATCCCAGCAATCCCAATAATCCCAATAATCCAAACAATCCCAATAATTAGTAATCTCAATGCCAGTGCGGCATGGGCATATGGAATTTTTGTAGTAAATTTGCGTTATTATTAGCGTAGACTACTTTGATGAAACGAATGAAAATGAATCTTATATTTCAATCTCTATGGCCGAAGCGCAGTGGCTGCAATCCGGAGCTGGGGCGCCTCCACCGCTCTGCTATGCTGGCTAAATGGCTTATTTGCTGCGTGGCTGCGGGAGTTGCTATGAGCTCATGCTCTGATAATGAACCTCCTGCTCCTGAACCTCCGTCACCGGGTGTGCCGACACAGAGCGAAACCTCTATCCTGCTCTATGCTGTGGCTTCGAATAATTTGTGGTATGACCTGCAGAATGATGTCAATGAGATGATTGCCGGGGCCGCACAACTCGATCTCTCGCAGTCTGACATATGGGTGTACTCGCTGACGCCGAAGGATGACCCGACGCTGCGCCATCTGGTGCGCGGTCAGGATGGTGAGCTTGAACTGGAGGTGGTGAAGGAGTATTCGAAAGAGCAGTACTCTACCGATCCGGCAAGAATCTCGGGGGTGATAGATGATTATATCTCACTCTCTGAGGCGTCTCACCGCGGACTTATCTTATGGAGCCATGCATCGGGTTGGACTCCGGCTTTCGCTTCGCACGAGGTGCCGCAGCCGTCTGTCACTCCCGATAGCCGGGGAGGGCTGCACATCGCCGATGCCAGCTATGAAGATGTGGCAAACCATGCGTTCGGCGTAGACCAGTATCTGGGGCAGACTGACCAGTGCGACATAATCGAGCTGGACGACGCTATTCCGGCTTCGACGTTTGATTTCATTTGGTTTGATTGCTGCTATATGTCGTCGATTGAGGTGATTTATCAGCTGCGCGACAAGGCCTCGACGATTGTGGCCTATCCTACGGAGGTGGCCAGCGAGGGTATGCCCTACCAGCTGACCATACCGCATATGGCTGCCAAAGATTTCGACCTCGTGGAGGCTGCAAAGGCTATGGCAAACTACTTCCTGGATGGTGGTCAAGTGGTGACGATTGCTGTCGTTGACACCTCTGCCCTCCCTGAGCTTGCAGCGGCTGCCGAGACTGCCGTGAAGGGCACCCGCATCTCCACCCGCGAGCTGCAGCTCTACTCGCGCTCTCCGAATGGGCCATTCTATGATTTCGGCCAATACACACGCTCGTGGGGAGCCTCGCTCGGCGAACAATGGGATGCCGCGCGCTTTGAGCAGGCTTTGCAGAATGCCGTGATATATAAGGCGGCCTCAGCCACAGGCTTCGACCGCCGTCCGATAAATCCTGAGAATTTCAGCGGCCTGTCGGTGCATTATTTCGATGACTTCGAAGATGATGCGTCGGAATATTATAAGCGGCTCGATTGGTTCAGGGATGTATACACCACTGTGCCCGAATTCTGATGAAGTTTAAATAACTTCGATATCGACCTCATCTAAACACCAATATTTCAACAATCTATCGTGTTACAGACTGACGATCTTCCAATAGTGCCGGTGCCGGACACTCCGGAATCTGGCAAAGCTGCCTTCGAGGCTCTGAAGGGCCTCTCGTTTGATGACGCCATCACCAAGATAGCCAACAGTTTGGTGGATTTCTCTTTCAAACTGCTGATTGCAATCCTGGTCTTCTATGTCGGACGCTTCGTGATCCGCAAGATTTATAACCTTATCGGCACGGTGATGATTAACCGCCATGTCGATAAGTCGCTCACCACATTCGTGTTGTCGCTGGTGAGAATGGTGCTGTACTTCATTCTTATTGTCACGATTGTCGGGATTCTGGGATTGGAGACAAGCTCCTTCCTGGCTCTCTTTGCATCGGCCGGTGTGGCAATCGGTATGGCACTGAGCGGTACGCTCCAGAATTTTGCCGGCGGCGTGCTGATTCTGCTACTTAAGCCTTACAGGGTCGGCGACTATATCGAGGCGCAGGGATTTGCGGGCACTGTGAGCGAAATCCAGATTTTCCACACCGTCATCAATACTGCCGACAATAAGCGCATTATAATCCCCAACGGTGGACTCTCCACGGGCTCAATCAATAATTATTCGTCTGAACAGTATCGCCGTGTGGACTGGACTGTAGCTCTGTCGTACGACACTGATTACGCAGCAGCCGCAGAGGCTATCAAACGCATTCTCCTGGCTGATGACCGCGTGGTAGAGAAGTTCGTGGAGGATGATATGGAGAAGCGCCTCAATGCCGGGCACGAAGTGCCGACAGCCGAAGAAGAGGAGACTGACCACAATGACTCCGAGCATCATGATGCAGCGCAGAATGACGACAACCGCTCATGGTGGCAGCGCACATTCCATCGCCGCAAGAAGCATCACCAGGTGATTGCCGGCAAAGTAAAGCAGCGTGTGGGATTAGGTGAGGTCAACCTGCCGCGTGCCGACCGCTCACCATTCGTGGGTCTGGCGGAATTGGCCGACAGCAGCATCAACCTCACAGTCAGGGCGTGGACTCACAGCTCTAATTACTGGGGACTTTTCTTCGACATGAATGCACGCTTCTATGCCGAGTTGCCGAAGCAGGGTTTCTCTTTCCCATTCCCGCAACTGGATGTGCATCTTGACCAACCCTGCCAACAAAAATAATCTTACGACACGCGGCGGCATCACACCGCCGCGGAATTCCTGACCGACATGAAATATCTTTTCCCTATCTATCAATGGCTGATAGCAGTGCCGATATTAGTGGTGCTCACTGCCATCACGGCGATAATCACCATCCTGATGACCACCATATGCGGCAATCACTTCTGGGGCTACTACCCGGCCCATATCTGGAGCCGATGTGTGTGCGCGATGCTCTTTGTGAGGGTCAAGGTGAAGGGGCGCGAGAATATCGACCCCTCCACAAGTTATGTGTTTGTGGCCAATCATCAGGGGGCGTTCGACATATGGGCTATTTACGGCTACCTCAACCATGACTTCAAATGGCTGATGAAGAAGGAGCTTGAGAAGATTTTCCTCGTGGGGCGCGCCTGCAAACGCGCGGGGCATATTATGGTCGATGACTCTTCAGTGACCGGCATCCGCACCACAATCGAAGAGTCGGAGAAGACGCTGCAGGGGGGAATGTCGCTGGTAATCTTCCCGGAGGGGAGCCGCACCTTTGATGGCAAGATGATTCCCTTCAAGAGAGGGGCTTTCATGCTGGCGGCTGAATACAAGCTGCCGGTTGTGCCAATCACTATCGACGGCGCCTTCCGCCGAATGCCGCGCACCACCTACACCGCCACTCCCGGACGCATCACCCTGACTATCCATAAGCCAATCTTCCCGGGCGAAAAGGGATTCAATACCAAACGCCTCATGAAGCAATGCTTCGATGAGATTGAGTCGGCACTGCCGGAGTGCGACCGCACACAGCCCGAGGCGCAATAATTGCCCCGGCTCTGACTACTCTACACCATATTCACAACAGCATGAATCTTCCACCAATTATACTTATCGTATCCGGTTCTGACTCTTCGGGGGGTGCCGGAATGCAGGCCGACCTGGGGGTTGCCCGCATGACACAGATTTACCCCATGACCACTGTGAGCTGCATCACTTCGCAGAATTCCAAGGGTTTCCGCAAGATGCAGAGTGTGGATCCGGTGCTCTTTGCCGACCAGCTTGAGGCGGCCCTGTCGGATCATTGCCCGACTGTGGTGAAAGTGGGTATGCTCCCTTCGGCCCTGCATATGGATATCCTGGCTGATATGCTGGAGCGATATCCTCATGGTCCCGTGGTGTTTGACCCCGTGATGGCGCCAAGCGATGGCGAGAATAATTTCTTCGCCGACTGGTGGGAAGATTCTGCCGTGATGCACAAATTCCTTAAGCATGTGTTCCTGATGACGCCAAATTCGGTGGAGGTGCGTCGCCTGGCCCGTCCGCTGATTGATAAGGAGGGGAAGGGTGAGGCCGGCGAGCCGGAGGTTAATGAGGATGTCCCGTTTGACCCGATGGACATGGTGTCGGCTCAGTTCCTTAAGAAGGAGTATGGCATAAAGCATGTGCTTATCACCGGTGGCCACTCAAAGCGTACACCTTATACCGACTTCCTGGTCAGCGACAACGACCTCCAACAGCCCGATGAGGCTATCCTGCCGGCTCAGGCGCTTGCCGTGACTCCGTATGAGGGGGAATTCATCGACACACCCAATACCCACGGCACCGGCTGCGTATTCTCTACGGCCATCGCATGTATGCTGGCGAAAAAGATGCCGGTCGAACGTGCCGTCCATGCGGCTAAAATGCTGGTGCAATTACTGCTAAAGGCTGCCAAAGGGATAAAATTCTACGACAATATTCCGGGCCCCGTCTACCTGACTCTCCTTTCTCCTGACGATGAATCTTCACTCTCACAGGCCCCACCTCCGATGATGAACTGAACACTGACATCATCTCAGCGCCTTGATTTCAAGAGTCAATCAGGCCGGACACCATCGACAACCTGACTTAAACTTCATCTACACATGTCTGCTAAATCAATCTTCATAAATGGCGAGCCTACGACGCTCCCTGAATATGTGGTAACTGTCAAAGATCTGCTTAAATGGCGCAACATACCGCTGAGCGGCACTGCTGTGGCTGTCAACTCTCGCCTCGTGCCCGCCTCACGCCATGAATGCACCCAACTCGAACCCCTCGACAAAGTCTCAATCATCTCGGCGGCATATGGTGGCTGACCTGCTCACTGCTCTGCCATCGTACGATAGCGATGATTTCCTATTGATCGGCATAACTCCGCCACATATATTCGATGGTGAGGCCGACAGAATCACATCATTGCTGGAGTCAGGCATACGCCTCATCCATCTCCGGCACCCCGCAGCTTCGCTGCCCGAAATGCGGGCTCTGCTGGAGGCGATACCGTCGCACCTGCACCCTCGCCTGACGCTTCACGACAGTTTTGAGCTCTGCGAGGCATATGCCATAGGGGGAGTGCATCTCAACTCTCGCAATCCCTCGCTGCCCGACACGTTGAAACCGCTCGCCGACAGACTGAGGGTAAGCCGCTCCTGTCATTCGCTCCACGAGTTGGCTGACTGTGGAGCGATGGATTATGCCACACTCTCCCCTATCTTCGACTCGATATCAAAAGATAGATACCGGTCAGGCTTCCCCCCCTCGTCTTATCCTCAGCTTGCACAGCACATAAATGAGTGCGGCGTGAGGGTTGTGGCTTTAGGGGGGGTGACTGCGGAGAGATTGCCGCTGCTGCACCAGCTTAATTTCAGCGGAGCCGCAATGCTCGGAGCCCTCTTCAAGCCCGTATAGTCTCCATTTCGCCATCATTTAGACCCTGATTTATTTCTGAATCAGAGATTATTTTGTTATTTTTGCAGTTGAATCCTCGACCGCCGAAATCCTCTGCGATCTTCAGTCTTAATTTTCATTAAACACAAAGAAAGATCGCTGATGAATTTGTTAATGCTATGACTACTTTAGATTAACTCGGCAGGCAACGATATTACGGATTGCTCTTCGATGGATATAATAACATGTTATTCAGACAATTATGTTACAATACATAACAAACACACACTGCGGCCGCTCTATTCCTGAGCAAGTGAAGGCCGTGCTTGAGGGGGGATGCCGTTGGGTGCAGCTCCGCATGAAGGATGCCTCGCAAGAGGAGGTGGCTGAGATGGCTCGCCAGATTAAGCCGCTCACCGATGAGAAGGAGGCTTTCCTGATTATAAATGACTACGTGGATGTCTGCCGCGATGTGAATTGCACCGGTGTGCATCTGGGCAAGACCGATATGCTCCCCTCAAAGGCCCGTATGGAACTGGGTCCTCTGGCTGTGATAGGTGTCACGGCCAATACATTCGAGGATATCGAGGCTGTGCGCGCGCTTGATATCGACTACATCGGCATGGGTCCCTTTGCCGACACCCGCACCAAAGAGAACCTCGCCCCGATTCTGGGTATTTCGGGTATTGCCAATCTCTGCAATGAGATGAATGCAGCCGAAATCAATATCGCCCATGTGGCGGTCGGCGGGGTGAAACTCGATGATGTGCAGGCTCTGCTTGAGGCTGGCTGCGATGGCATAGCTGTGAGCGGCGCTATCGCTAATGCCGACGACATGGTCGAGGCTACCCGCCGGTTTATCAGCCTGCTCCCTACTGAGGATTAATTATCAGCGCTCTCGCGTTCTTATCACTCTCCTCCTTTTCATATCTATTACTTTCTCCCCAACCTCTCTGCATCACCACGCGTCTCTCCTCACACCATCATCTCACCTCTCTCCCGGAATATTACCTTTTTCAATACCTGCATGATGAACGACATTCTCAAGATAGGTCCCCGCGACTTCACCTCGCGTCTTTTCGTGGGCACCGGCAAGTTCCCTTCGTCAGATGTGATGCAGGAGGCTATCCTTGCCTCCTGCTCCCAGATGATCACCGTGGCCATGAAGCGCGTCAATATGCTCAATGAGGCTACTGACGATATGCTGACTCATATCAACCGCGAGCATGTGCAACTGCTGCCCAACACATCGGGTGTGCGCAATGCCGAAGAGGCGGTGCTGGCCGCACGCATGAGCCGCGAGATTTTCAACACTCCGTTTATCAAACTGGAGATTCACCCTGACCCGCGTTATCTTATGCCCGACCCCATCGAGACTCTGAAGGCCACTGAGGTGCTTGCGGCCGAGGGATTTGTGGTGTTGCCCTATATCCAGGCGGACCCGGTGCTGTGCAAACGCCTCGAAGAGGTGGGTTCGGCTGCCGTGATGCCGCTCGGCGCTCCGATCGGCACCAACCGTGGACTCCTTACCCGCGACATGCTGCGCATCATCATCGAGCAGAGTAATGTGCCTGTGATTGTGGATGCAGGCATAGGTGCTCCCTCACACGCCGCCGAGGCAATGGAGATGGGAGCAGATGCTGTGCTCGTCAATACGGCCATAGCTGTGGCCGATGACCCTGTGGCCATGGCCCGCGCTTTCCGAAAAGGGGTCGAGGCCGGACGCGAGGCGTTCCTCGCCGGTTTGGGAAGCACTTCTCTCACTGCCCAGGCTACCTCGCCCCTCACTTCATTTCTTGACAATCTTTAATCTTTCGCGACAGATTTTCTACGCGACTAATTAATCTACCATACGATTGAGTCTCCTCAATTACTGATAAGATATCAATCACAGAATCAACTGACTGAATCATGAAAATCGAGAACATAGACCTCTCGGCCTACCCGAAATCAGATAAAATATATGTCGATGGCAAACTCTTCCCCATCAAGGTGGGAATGCGCGTCATCCACCAGTATCCCACGGTGAAAATCGAGAACGGCCACCGCGTGGAGTATCCTAACGATGATATCACTGTCTATGACACATCGGGCCCCTACACGGACCCGAATGTGAAGATTGACATCAATGCCGGACTGCCGCGCACCCGCGAAAGCTGGGTCATCGACCGTGATGATACTGTGCTGCAAGAGGATATCACCAGCGATTATGGCCGCGCACGCCGCGATGACGCAGCTCTCGATGCCATCCGGTTCCCGGTGAGCCATAAGCCGCGTAAGGCTAAGGAGGGGCAGCGTGTCACCCAGATGCATTATGCCCGAAAGGGTATCATCACTCCTGAGATGGAGTATGTGGCTATACGTGAGAATCTCGATAATGAGCGCCGTGGCATAAAGTCGCATATCACTCCGGAGTTTGTGAGAGATGAGGTGGCTGCCGGACGCGCTGTCATCGCTGCCAACATCAATCACCCCGAGGCTGAACCCATGATTATCGGCGCGGCTTTCAGCGTGAAACTCAACACCAACATCGGCAACTCGGCTCTCTCTTCGGGCATCGAGGAGGAGGTGGCAAAGGCCGTGTGGAGCTGCTATTGGGGTGGCGACACTCTGATGGACCTCTCTACCGGCGATAACATCCATGAGACCCGCGAATGGATTATCCGCAATTGCCCGGTGCCGGTGGGCACAGTGCCCATCTATCAGGCTCTTGAGAAGGTGAATGGCGATGTGCGCAAACTCACATGGGAAATCTATCGCGACACTCTTATCGAACAGTGCGAGCAGGGTGTGGATTATTTCACTATCCATGCCGGTGTGCTGCGCGAGCACGCTGAGCTGGTGAAGGAGCGCCTCACCGGTTGCGTGAGCCGCGGTGGTTCTATCATGACCCAGTGGACTGTGCTGCACAATGAGGAGAGCTTCCTATACACTCATTTTGATGAGATTTGCGAGATCCTGAACAAGTATGATGTGGCTGTGTCGCTGGGCGACGGCATGCGTCCGGGATCCACTCATGATGCCAACGACCGCGCACAGTTCCTCGAACTCGATGTGCTCGGCCAACTCTGCCAGAAGGCATGGGAGCATGATGTGCAGGTACTCATCGAGGGTCCGGGGCATGTGCCTATGCATAAAATCAAGGAGAATATGGAGCGCCAGATTTCGGCATGCAAGTCGGCTCCTTTCTACACTCTCGGTCCTCTGACCACCGACATCGCTCCGGCCTACGACCATATCACATCGGCCATCGGGGCTGCAATCATATCTAATCTTGGCACTGCCATGATTTGCTATGTCACTCCGAAGGAGCACCTGGCTCTGCCCAACCTAAATGATGTGCGCGAGGGTGTGATAGCCTACAAGATCGCTGCACATGCCGCTGACCTTGCCAAGGGTCATCCGGGCGCCAATGTGCGCGACGATGCTCTCTCGAAGGCGCGATATGAGTTCAGATGGAAAGACCAGTTCAATCTATCGCTCGACCCTGAAAAGGCCAAGCGCTTCTATATGGAGGCTCGACGTAACGCTCACGAGGCCGACGACCGCTTCTGCACTATGTGCGGCCCGAATTTCTGCGCGATGCGAATCTCCCAAAATATCGAGGAGGAATGTCAGAACTAAACTGCAAGACCAAGAAATACTCGGATCCTGACCGTGACCATATCTTTGGTCACGGTTATGCCGAGATTATCGACCGCTATGACTGGGACTCGACTGTGAGACTCGTGGCCGAGGCCACGGCCGACGATGTCGAGCGCGTCATGCGCAAGGCGCGGCGAAATGTCAAGCCCCTCACGCCTGAGGATTTCGCGGTGCTTATCTCCGAAGCGGCCGCACCACGCATCGATGAGATGGCGGCCTTGAGCCGACATTTCACTGCCGAACGCTTCGGCAAGACAATCTCGATGTATATCCCGATGTATGTGGGCAACGCATGCACCAACAAGTGTATCTACTGCGGATTCAATCATGATAACCCGATGGCGCGCACGGTGCTGTCGCTCGAGCAGGTTGAGGAGGAGTGCAAGGCTATCAGGAGGTTGGCTCCGTTTGAGAATCTCCTGATTGTGGCCGGAGAATACCCGGCTCTGTGCGGTGTGGATTATCTTGAGAAGGTGCTGAAAGTATGCCGTCCATACTTCCATAACCTCACAATCGAGGTGCAGCCCATGCGCAGCGCCGACTATGAGCGACTGACTCATGCCGGACTCAACGGAGTGGTGTGTTTCCAGGAGACGTATCATCGCGATTCGTATAAGCTCTATCATCCGCATGGCATGAAGTCATTCTTCGACTGGCGTCTGAATGGATTCGACCGTATGGGTGAGGCCGGGGTGCATAAGATAGGTCTCGGCGCTCTGCTCGGTCTCGAGGATTGGCGCGGAGATGCCGTGATGCTGGCCCGACATCTGAGATATCTGCAGAAGAAGTACTGGCGCTCGAGATTCTCGGTTAACTTCCCGCGTATGCGACCCTCTGAAAGCGGATTCAAGCCCAAAAGCATCATCTCCGACCGCCAGCTGGCCCAGCTGACTTTCGCTTTCCGACTCTTCGACCACGATGCCGACATCTCGATATCCACACGTGAGGCCCCTCTATTCCGCAACAATATGGCCACTCTCGGAGTGACCTCTATGAGTGCCGGAAGCCGCACCGAACCGGGTGGCTACACTCATGCGGCCGAGGAGCTCGAGCAATTCGAGGTGTGCGACTCGCGCACTCCCGCCGAGGTAGAGCAGGCCATAATCGAGGCCGGCTATCAGCCCGTCTACAAGGATTGGGATGCCATATTCGACTGATTTTCAACTCCTCATTGAAGTTGCATTATATGAGTGCCGAAGTGTCTGAATCGACCCTGCGGCACTCATTTTTTTGTTTTGGGGCGAACCTCGGCGCTTGATGCCTTGTTATCTGAATAGACCGCTTTGCGGGCTCGTGAGTCACTCTGTATGATTTTGCAAGTGACACATGAGCAAACATGCAGATGAGATGAGAGTGCGCCCCCTGGTGCCGCGCTTACTGAATCTCGCATAAAACCTTAATTTATTTAAATTCAATATGTCAGAAAACATGAAATTCACTCAGCCACCTCTCCCCTACGCCCCGGACGCTCTGATGCCCGTAATCTCGCCTGTGACAATCGACTTCCACTATGGCAAGCATGAGCGCGCCTATATCGACAATCTCAACCGCCTTATCGAGGGCACAAAGTATGCCGACATGCCGCTGGAGCGCATCATCGTAGAGAGCGACGGCCCGGTGTTCAATAATGCCTCGCAGGCTTGGAACCATATCTTCTACTTCTTCCAGTTCAACCCCTCCGGCCAGAAAGTGCCGGGCGGCAAACTGATGGAGCGCATCGAGGCGCAATATGGCTCGTATGAGGAGTTCCAGAAAGAATTTGAGGCTGCCGGCGCATCTGTATTCGGCAGCGGATGGGTATGGCTCGCTAACGATGAGGAGGGTAAACTCTCTATCATCAAGGCCTCGAATGCCGACAATCCCCTGACGCAGGGCCTCAACCCGATCCTGGTGTTTGATGTCTGGGAACACGCCTACTACCTCGACTATCAGAACCGCCGACCCGACTACCTCCACAAAATCTGGGACATAGTCGACTGGAGCGTCATCGAGTCAAGATACCCCTTCTGAATACCCTTCTGAAGAAGAGTGAATAGTAGCCAGATGTTCTGACGGCTCTCCGACATTCACTCTCAGCACACAAAATTAGGCCTCAGTCAGCTAAAAATAGACGCAGTTTTACGACTGATATCAGATATTTTTTGTAATTTTGTTGTTATAAATATAAGAGCGGGTGGGAAATCCAGGCGGTTTCCCACCCACTCAGATATGTATAATATTATTATTCAGCTTAATAATTTCTTCAAGAATGCTCCCTACATCTGATTTGCAATCAGCCATAATAGAAGCCATATACGATAAGAAGGGTCAGAAAATCAGTCTTATCGACCTCGCTGACATCGAGGTTTCGCCGGCACCGGCTCTGATCGTATGCCAGGCACGATCTTCGGCTCAGGTCAGCGCTATCGCCGACAACATCCGCGATGAAGTGGCCCAAAAGCTCCACATCAAGCCTTATGCCACTGATGGATATCGCAATGCGCAATGGATTATCGTGGATTATGGCAGCATTATGGTGCATGTATTCCAGCCGGAAGTCAGAGAGTTCTACCGCCTTGAAGAACTTTGGAGCGATGGCAAACTCACCGAACTTCCTGATATCGACTGAGTCAGAGCCACACCCTAATTCCATTTTTTCGAACTATGATGAACCTGATGCCTAAAAAAAATAACCGTAATCAAGGGCGGCGTCCTCTATTCAATATGTATTGGATGTATGCCCTGATTATCATGTGTCTGCTGGGTCTCTATTATTTCCAGGACAATAAGCAGATTAAAAATGTAAACTGGACCCAGTTTGAGGAGGCTGCCGCATCGGGGCAGTTCTCTAAAATCACCGTGCTGTCTGAAAATGGCATAGCTGAGGGCCAGCTTAACGATGAGGGGCTTAAAGCTCAGAAAATCAAGACAGAATACTCTTCAAATTCCGAAATACTCCTGAAGGCCACCATACCCTCGGCCGACAAAATCTCTGACAAAATCGATGCCTGGAATGCCAATCTTGTGGCACAGGGTAAACCGGAGATGGATGTGACTTATGAGAAAGGGTCTGACCTGATGAAACTCTTCTGGTATTTCGGACCCATAGCGCTCTTTATCTTCTTCATGTTCTTCATGTCGCGACGCATGAGCAACGGCGGTGGCGCCGGAGGCGGCATATTCAATGTCGGCAAGTCGCGTGCCAAGGTCTTTGATAAGTCTGACGGTACGAACGTCACCTTCAAGGATGTGGCCGGTCTGGCTGAAGCTAAGGTGGAGATCGAGGAGATTGTGGAATTCCTTAAGAATCCGCAGCGATACACTGAACTGGGTGCGAAGATTCCGAAGGGTGCCCTGCTCGTGGGCCCTCCGGGCACCGGTAAGACTCTGCTGGCCAAGGCGGTGGCAGGTGAGGCAAACGTGCCGTTCCTATCCACTTCGGGTTCAGACTTCGTAGAGATGTTTGTGGGTGTAGGTGCGGCGCGTGTGCGCGACCTCTTCAAACAAGCAGCTGAGAAGGCCCCATGCATTGTGTTTATCGACGAGATCGACGCCGTGGGCCGCGCGCGTGGCAAGAACCCGAGCATGGGGGGCAACGATGAGCGCGAGAATACGCTCAACCAGATGCTTACCGCCATGGATGGTTTCGGATCAAACAATGGAGTGATTATTCTCGCCGCCACCAACCGCGCCGATATGCTCGATAAGGCTCTGCTCCGTCCGGGACGATTCGACCGCCAGATATATGTCGACCTCCCGGAACTCACTGACCGCATCGAGATATTCAATGTGCACCTGCGCAATCTTAAGGTCAACAGCAAGCTCGATGTGGAGCAGCTGGCACGTCAGACCCAGGGATTCTCGGGTGCCGACATAGCTAATGTATGCAATGAGGCTGCGCTCATAGCAGCACGCAACAACAAGCCGGCCGTAGACTTCGATGACTTCATGGGAGCAATCGACCGAATCGTCGGAGGCCTCGAGAAGCGCTCGCGTGTCATTACCCCCGAAGAGAAACAGGCTATAGCCACCCACGAGGCCGGACATGCCACCATCTCTTGGCTGACACAATATGGTAATCCGCTGGTGAAGGTGACTATCGTGCCCCGCGGACGCGCCCTCGGAGCTGCATGGTATGCTCCTGAGGCTCGCCAGATTATCCCCACCCAGGCTCTGCTCGACACTATCTGCGGGATGCTCGGAGGCCGCGCGGCTGAAGAGGTATTCCTCGGTCAGGTGGGCACAGGCGCAAGCGACGACCTGGAGAAGGCCACAAAGATTGCCCGCTCAATGGTGATCATGTACGGCATGAGCGACAAACTCCCCAACCTCAACTATACCGACTCTACCGGGCAGGACTACGGCTTCACCAAGCCATATTCTGAAGAGACGGCCAAGCTCATAGACGATGAGGTGAAAAACATCATCAATTCGCAGTACGAAAGAGCGAAGTCAATTCTCAAGGAGTATGCCCGCCAGCATAATGAGATCCGCGACATGCTTATTGACCGCGAAGTCATCTATCACGACGACGTGCAGAACATCCTCGGCAAGCGCAAATGGAAATCACGCACCGACGAGATTCTCGAACTTAACGCCGCCGATGAGGAACGTCTCCGGAAGACTGAGCATAAAAGTGACTCTGCTCCGCAGAAGGCTGCCGGCGACAATGCCGAGGTCAACGAGATTGTGGATGAAATCAGAAATGCCCATCCCCACCGTGCGGCATCGCCCGCTCATCAGGCACCCGCTGCCCCACAGCCCGCTGCCGACGACGATGACGATGACGCAGGCACTCCGCCGGAATTCAGACACAACGACTGATTGCGCGGCGTACCCACCATTTCGGGCTGATAGCGCTCAGGAGTCTGAGCCTTTCCCCCTCCGAAACATCTGAAATATCTGCACATAATCTCATCACCTTAAAAATACTGATACCTATGGCCATCAAACCTTAGGTATCTTTTTAAGGGTTTTCGGGAAACTATTTTGCAATATTTAGTTTTAAACCTACCCTGCCGCACCGTGTTATAATTATGGCGCAATGGCAGTTCAACTGAATCAGGCGGAGTCTTATCCGCCATGCATAGTCTGAAATAAATAATCCAACATACACTATAACTTTATGAAGCTAAACATTTTGTATGCCGGCTCTGCCCTCCTGGCACTCGGCATAACTGCAACAGGATGTAACAAAGATGCCCAGCAACAGCAGCAGGCTGCTCCTGAGCTGGCAGTGATGACCGTCGACACTGAAGATGCCACACTGACTACAGGCTATCCGACTACACTCCAGGGCGAGAACGACGTTGAGATCCGCCCCCAGGCCACCGGCTTCCTGACTCGAGTATGTGTCCGTGAAGGACAGAAAGTCAGCAAGGGCCAGGTGCTCTTCGAAATCGATAAGGTTTCGCTTCAGGCTGCCGTCGACCAGGCGCAGGCAGCTGTGGCTGTGGCGCAGGCAAATGTCAACACTGCCCAGACCAACGCCAACAACAACAAGATGCTCCTCGACAAGAACATCATCGGCGCTCCGGCCTACCAGACCTCTGTCGACGCCCTCAACGCTGCAAAGGCGTCGCTCCGCCAAACCCAGGCCAACCTCGTGGCCGCACAGAAGAATCTCTCTTATTCTGTTGTGAAATCTCCCATCTCAGGCATGGTGGGCAAAATCGACTTCAAAGAGGGCACTCTCGTGAGCCCGTCGACTCTGCTCACTATCGTGTCTGACAACTCTGTCATGGAGGCTTACTTCTCTATGACCGAGAAGGAGATTCTCGAACTCACCGACGGCGGCAAGCGCTCGGTTGAGGATGCGCGCAACAAGATGCCGGAAGTTGAGCTGCGTCTGGCTGACGGCTCTGTCTATCCGCAGAAGGGACACATCGTGTCAATCTCCGGTGTGCTGGATTCATCTACAGGCAGCGCCCAGATCAAGGCAGCCTTCCCCAACCCCGACGGCATGCTGCGAAGCGGCAACACCGGCGAGGTGCTCTTCCCCTCTATCCACAACAACACCATCAAGATTCCGCAGAGTGCCACATTCGAGATTCAGGACATGAAGTTCTGCTATGTAGTGGGCGATTCTGCTAAACTCCATTCTACTCCGATCACCGTGGCTCCTGAAAGCGATGGCCAGACTTATATCGTCACTTCCGGCCTCTCGCAGGGTCAGACTATCGTAATCGAGGGTGTGGGCGTGACTGCTCAGGATGGCATGATCATCACTCCCAAGGCAGCTGCCGCCCAGACTGCTCCGACTGCTAAATAAGATATTTCAGACATAATTTATTCAAAATGAAACTTGACGGATTTATCAACAGGCCGGTGCTATCGACCGTAATCTCGATCTTTATCGTGATTTTCGGTCTGCTCGGTCTGGTCAGCCTCCCTATCGAACAGTATCCTGACATCGCGCCTCCTACTATCCAGGTGTCGACAACCTACACCGGTGCGAATGCGCAGACTGTGCTGAACTCCGTGATTGCTCCGCTTGAGGAACAGATCAACGGTGCGGAAAACATGGACTACATGGTGTCGACTGCCGCCAACAACGGCACAGCCACCATCAACGTATATTTCAAACAGGGTATGGACCCCGACATGGCGGCTGTCGATGTGCAGAACCGTGTGGCCAAGGCTGCCGCGTTCCTGCCTACTGAGGTCAACCAGGTAGGTGTCATCACCCAGAAGCGTCAGACTTCGATGCTGATGGTGCTCGGTATGTATGACCCGGAGGATAAGTATACCACCCAGTTTATCGACAACTATATGTCAATCAACATCATCCCGCTCATCAAGCGTGTGCCGGGTGTGGGTGAGGCAATGGCCTTCGGCTCTGACTATTCGATGCGTATATGGCTCAAGCCTGATGTGATGGCTCAGTATAACCTGATGCCCTCTGATGTCACTGCAGCGCTTGCCGAACAGAACGTCGAGGCGGCTCCGGGCCAGTTTGGCGAACAGGGCAACCAGACTTTCCAGTATGTCTTGAAGTATAAGGGTCGTCTTACAGAGCCCTCTGAGTTTGAGGATATCATCCTCAAAGCCTCACCCACCGGTGAGATTCTGCGCCTCAAGGATGTGGCTGATGTGGAGCTGGGGCGCCTGACATATGGCTTCCAGAACCTCAACGACGGTCACATCGGCAGCTCGGCAATCGTGTTCCAGAGCGCAGGCTCTAACGCCACTGCCGTAATCGAGGAGATCGATAAGCTCATCGATGATGCCCGCAAGAGTCTGCCGGCCGGCATGGTAATCGAGACCACCATGAGTGTCAACGACTTCCTCTTCGCCTCTATCCATGAGGTGGTGAAGACTCTTATCGAGGCATTCGTACTAGTGTTTATCGTGGTGTTTATCTTCCTGCAGGATTTCCGCTCGACTCTGATCCCGATGATTGCCATCCCGGTGGCTCTTATCGGTACTTTCTTCCTGCTATACATCTTCGGCTTCACCCTCAACCTTCTCACCCTCTCGGCTCTCGTGCTTGCGATTGCGATTGTGGTCGATGATGCGATAGTGGTGGTGGAGGCGGTGCATGCCAAGCTTGACCAAGGCTATAAGTCACCGCGCAAGGCCTCAATCGACGCGATGCGTGAGATTTCGGGCGCCCTTATCTCCATCACCCTCGTCATGATGCTTGTGTTTATCCCGGTGTCGTTCCTGGGTGGCACTTCAGGTATCTTCTATCGTCAGTTCGGTCTGACAATGGCCATGGCCATCGGTCTGTCGGCTGTCAACGCGCTTACTCTGTCGCCGGCTCTCTGCGCCCTCTTCCTTAAGGGTCATGATGAGTCGAAGAGCCTCAAGGAGCGCATGGGCGATGCCTACGGCGCTGCTGCCGAGTCGATGAAGGAGACTTATAAGAAGCGTCTTAAGTTCCCGCCGCTGGTGACCACGCTGCTGCTTATCGCGGCTATCGTGTTCCTCGTGCTCGGTTGGTATACGTTTGAGAATGTGGCTCTGAGCTGCATCGCAGTGGCTGTGGCTGTGCTGGCTCTTATCGGCATATTCACCCGCGACTTTATCGATGCGTTCAACCGCTCGTTTGACAAATTGCTCCGCGGATACCGTGTGATTGTCAACTGGTTCTGCGCCCATAAAATCACCGGCTTCACTCTCGTGGCTGCGTCAGTGGCTGTGCTCGTATGGCTTATGGCTATCACCCCCACGGCCCTTGTGCCCACTGAGGACACCGGCACAATCATGGGTGCTGTCACCATGCCTCCGGCCACTTCGCAAGAGCGCACACAGGAGGTGATGAACCAGGTCGACAGCATCATCGGATCGATTCCGGCCGTGCAGAGCCGCACCGCCATCACCGGATATAGCTTCATCGGTGGTCAGGGTAACACTTATGGTTCGTTCATCATCAAGCTCAAACATTGGGATGACCGCGATGAGGCCACCGAGAGCGCTCAAGCTATCCTCGGTCAGCTCTTCGCCAAGACTTCGGTCGTGAAGGGTGGACGCATCATGTTCTTCCAGCCCCCTATGATTTCGGGTTATTCGGTGTCTAACGGTTTTGAGGTGAAACTGCAGGACCGCACCGGCGGTAGCCTCGATAAATTCTTCGAGGTCTATCAGAAGTTTATCGGCGCGCTCAACGCCGACCCGGCTATCCAGATGGCATACTCCAACTTCAACCCCACTTTCCCGCAGTATCTCGTAGAGCTCGATGTGGCCAAGATCAAGCAGGCCGGTCTGACTCAGAGCGCTGTGCTGCAGGCGCTGCAGGGTTACTATGGCGGTATGTATATCTCCAACTTCAACAGCTACGGTAAGCTCTACCGCGTAATGATGCAGGCTGCTCCGGAGGCGCGTGTGTCGCCCGAGACGCTGAAGCAGATCAAGATCCGCAACGGTGTCGAGATGGCGCCGATCGATAACTTCGTCAAGCTGACACGCGTATATGGTCCGGACCTTATCGACCGCTTCAACATGTTTACGGCAATCTCCATCACCGGTACGCCGGCTCCGGGCGTATCTTCGGGTGAGGCTATCGCCTCAATCAACCGCATCGCAAGCGAGACACTCCCCGTGGGCTATGGCTTCGAGTATTCGGGCATGACGCGTGAGGAGTCATCGGGCTCAAGCGGTGGCACAGGCTATGTGTTCGCTCTGGTGCTCCTGTTCGTCTACCTTATCCTTTCGGCTCAGTATGAGAGCTACATCCTGCCGTGGGCCGTTATCCTTTCGGTACCCTTCGGATTGATGGGCGCGTTCCTCTTTGCCCGAATGATGGATATCGCCAACAATATCTATCTCCAGATTGCCCTCATCATGCTTATCGGTCTGCTCGCCAAGAATGCGATCCTTATCGTAGAGTTCGCGCTCGACCGCCGCAAGACCGGCATGAGCGTGCTTAACTCGGCCATCCAGGGCGCTGTGGCGCGTCTCCGACCGATCCTCATGACCTCGCTGGCCATGATCATCGGCCTGCTGCCGATGATGTTCGCACATGGTGCGGGTCGCAACGGTAACCAGGCGCTCGGCACAGGTGCCATAGGCGGTATGCTTATCGGCATGATTCTCCAGGTGCTCGTGGTGCCGGCGCTCTTCATGGCTTTCCAGCTGATTCAGGAGAAGATCTCGCCTGTGAAGTGGAAAGACAAAGATGTCGAGGAACTCTCATCGGAAATCGAGCAATACGCGATCAAGAAATAATTAAGGGCTCTGCACCGCCCCTTCACCCCGGAGAGGGCGGTGCAGGACTCTAACTTTCATAAGATTATGCTTATAATGAAAGCTAAATTCATAATTAAGACATTGGTTATTGCCGCCGTGGCATCAACGACGCTGTCGAGCTGCAATATCTATAAGAAATACTCGATCCCCGAGGATAATGCGATAATCAACGATTATCGCCGGGCGACTGAGGCAACTCCCGATTCGGCCTCTCTCCCCTATCTCGGATGGCGCGAGGTTTTCACCGACCCGCAGCTGCAGAGCCTCATCCAGACAGCTCTCGACAATAACACCGACCTCGACAACGCCCGACTCAACGTCGATATCGCGCGCGCACAGCTCAAGGGTGCTAAACTGAGCTATTTCCCCTCGCTCTCAATCAACCCCAACGGTGGCACCTCCTCATATGGTGGCAGCCATATGAACTGGACCTACACCATCCCGGCGGCCCTGAACTGGGAGATCGATGCTTTCGGCAAGATTCTCAACCGTAAGCGTGGCGCTGCCGTAGGTGTCGAGCAGGCTGAGGCTTACCGTCAGGCGGCGCAGTCGCAGATTGTATGCGGTGTGGCTTCAACTTATTATGCACTCGTGCTGCTCAATCAGCAGCTCGCTCTGACCCAGCGCACTTCTGAAATCTGGGCTGACCAGGTGCAGTCGATGAAGGATATGAAGCTCGCCGGCATGGTCAATGAGGCTGCCGTGGCCCAGAGTGAGGCCAACTACTACAGTATCCTCGCCTCTATTCCCGACCTTGAGCAATCTATCCGCACCACCCAGAACACCCTCTCGCTCCTGCTTGACACCTACCCGCAGGAATGGCAGGTGACCTCTGACCTGAATTTCGATATCCCGGAGTTTATGGTGACAGGGCTGCCGATGACTTATCTTGCAGCACGCCCGGATGTGGCGGCCGCCGAGCGTAGTCTGGCCGCGGCCTACTACACCACCAATTCAGCCCGCGCCGCCTTCTATCCGAGTCTCAACATCTCGGCGCAGGGTGGATTCACCAATCTGCTCGGAAGCCTTATCTCGAATCCCGGCAAATGGTTTATCCAGCTGGCAGGCCAGCTCACCGCGCCGATCTTCTCGCGTGGCCAGAACATCGCCACTCTTGAGGCTGCCAAGGCAAGTCAGCAGATTGCGCTCAACAACTTCGAACATTCGATTCTTTCAGCTTCGGCCGATGTGTCGGACGCTATGGTGAAATACACCAAGAATCATGAGAAGCGTCAGCAGGTCGACAAGCAGGTCGAGGCTCTGGAGCGCTCGGTAGAATACACCCAGGAACTTCTCACCTTCAATCAGTCGACCACATATCTTGAGGTGCTGACCGCCCGCTCGGCTCTGCTGCAGGCCCAGCTCACAAGCCTCAGCTGCTGGCACAATAAGGTGACCGCGCTCATCGAGCTCTATCAGGCCGTGGGCGGTGGCCGTTAACTTGGTCTATAAGCCTGCATCGCCTATTTCAGGAGGATGCTCGCTCCCAACCCCTCACAACAGAGGCATATAAAGAAGTTGCTTAAAACTTTTTACGAAAAAGCTTTAAGCAACTTCTTTACTTTTTTCACAAAAAGTTTAAACGCCATATCTATATTTTCCTTAATTTTTTTGTTGTAAATATAATAATTTTTATTAGTTTTGTAATCGGATTGATGCTTTCGCTGCACCATGGTCAATAGCCGGACAATGCAGTGGTGCACCCTCCGACGTTGGCCGCACCGCGACCTCACAGGGACGCAAGTCAATCTGCCAGTAATGTATAACCCTTCTAATACCTTCCGCACTATGAATAAGATCAGCAAACTCGCATATGTTGACCCGATGGCTAAACTGGGCGACAACATCACAATCGAACCCTTCGTGTTTATCGAAGGTAATGTAGAGATTGGCGACAACTGCCACATCCGCCCGAATGCCGTAATCCGCTCCGGGGCAAGAATCGGCAAAAACAACATCATCCACGAGGGTGCTATCATCTCGGCTAATCCGCAAGACTTCCGTTGGAAAGGTGATGACAGCTTCGTCATCATCGGCGACAACAATACGATACGCGAACACGTCATCATCAACCGCTCAATTCACCCCGACGGCGCCACACGCATCGGCAGCAACTCATTCATCATGGCCCAGACCCACATCGGCCACGATTCGCAAATCGGCGACTATTGCGTGCTGGGCAACGCCGTCAAGATTGCCGGCGATGTGAAGATTGCCGACTACTCGATTCTGTCGTCGAACGCTCTGGTGCATGAGGGTTGCGATGTGGGCGAGATGTGCCTCATCAAGGGTGGCTGCCGTGTCAACAGCCATGTTCCCCCCTTCGTCATCATGGCTCATAACCCGATTGAATACAAGGGCATCAATTCTTATGTGCTGCGCAAGTGCGGCAAGTCTGAGAAGACTATCGATGATATCGCCAGCGCCTACCGCCACCTCTATGGCTCGGCCACATCGGTATTCAACGCCATGCGTCGCATCAAGGTCGATGTCGATGACTCGCAGGAGAAACAGCAGATTCTGAAATTTATCGAAGACCACGATCTCACGCTCGCTGCCATTCCCAAAGATCTCACATCTGAGGATTAAGCTCATCTCCCCCCTCCTCACCGGCCTTATTAGCCACCCCACGCCGCAGTTGAATCATTAATCTTCAGCGACACCATGGGCCCAAAACTTAATTAACCGCAAAAGAATAGGTCTTTTGCGGTTTTTTTCTTAATTTTGTAGTTTGTATGCGATGTGACGCTCCGTCATGTCGCGGCAGGCGTGCGGACACCGCGCCGTAGCTCCTGTCTAATAGACTGATTCATATTAACTTCTCTACCCGGCAAAAACAATGCTTGATGCAAAAAAAACTACTATCCGCGCCCTTTCGGGTGGTGTATATGTGCTGCTGATAATCCTCGCGTGCTGTATGCAGAGCCTCGGTGTGGCCCTGCTGGCGCTCCTCTTCGGCATCCTGGGCATATCTGAGTTCCGAAAAATGCGTTTCGGCTCTGAGGGCGTCTCAATGGCCATGAATCTTTACAACATGGTTGGAGGTGCCTGCCTTATCTTTGCTCCGGTGCCCACAATGCCTCTCCCCTACGCTTTCGCGCTGCTCTGGGTGTTATGGCTTATCGGCCGCATGATTCTCACCATATACTCGGGGCATCAGCACCCTGAGAAAGTGTTTGCCGTAGATATGGCTGCGCAGATATATATCGCCCTCCCGATGGCTCTGATGACTTATGCCGGATTGCATCTTTCGGCCATGGGCTCATCATGCCTGCCCCTGCTGGCAATGTTTATCATCATTTGGGTCAATGACACCGGGGCTTTTATCGTAGGAAGCATCTTCGGACGCCACCGCCTGCTGGAGCGTGTGTCGCCTAAAAAATCATGGGAGGGCTTCTGGGGAGGCGCAATCTTCGCCATTGTTGTGGCAGCTGCCATGGGAGCTTTCTGGCCCGCGCTGGCCATCGGCTCCATCTGCAACCATACGCTCTTCTGGGCAATCGGTGGTCTGATCGTGGCGCTGGCCTCTACATTCGGCGACCTCTTTGAATCAGTCATCAAGCGCAATCTCAACCTTAAAGATTCCGGTAATCTTATTCCGGGCCACGGCGGCATTCTTGACCGCATCGATTCGCTGCTGATGGTCATTCCGGCTATGACCGTATACTACATCATCTACTCCTCATTCTTCTCAAATCAGATTATTTGAATGCCATGGTTTCGACAAGCAAGATATTGATTGCAGGCACTCTGCTCTCACTGCCTCTCCTCGCCCAGGCTGAGACCGACCTTCCCAAGGTGACTATCCTCGGCAAAACTTTCTATTATTATGAGTCTAAAAAGGGGGAGTCGCTCTTCGGCATTGCCAATCACTTCGGATGGGACCCGGAGATTCTGACCAACACCAACAAGGATGTGTCGTCGCCCCTCGATAAGGGGACTCTCATATACTATCCGGCCCCCAAGACCGAGCGCACGCCATCGGCCAAACGCCAGACCGCACTCTCCGAAGGGGGTAGCATCACCCACACTGTCAAGTCGGGTGAGACAATCTATGGCATATCGAAATTCTATGATGTGCCTCTCGAGACGATCTATGCCCTCAACCCCTCTGCACGCGACGGCATACGCGCCGGGCAGACACTCACCATCTCCAGCCCCACGCCACAATCTGATCTCGATACAGAATCCGATGGCATCACCTATCATAAAGTCAATGAGGGGGAGAGCCTATACGGCATAGCCAAAAGCTACAACACCTCCGTGCAGGATCTCTACAAACTCAATCCGGGCATCTCTTACGACAATCCCGAGGTGGGCGAGACTATCCGTATAGCCGCTGATTCGCGGGCTGATGAAATGCATACTGAGGTCGTAGAGGAGACACGTGTCAAATCTCTCTCAACCTATAAAGTGCGCCGTGGCGACACCTGGGCCTCGGTGTCAGCATCTACGGGTGTGCCTGTAGATATCCTGAAGGAGGCTAACCCGGGCATTGCCAAGCTTAAGCGGGGCGACGTAATCACTCTGCCTGATGTAGAGACTGTTGAAGTCGAGCACACTTACGTGGCCGAGGACCCGCGCGAGGCAACTGAAGAGGGGCGTCGCGAATTATATAATGAGGTCCACAACCTCGGACAGGTCTCTGCCGCTGAATCAGGCATTGTCAATCCTGACGCTGTGAAGGTAGCCGTTGTGCTCAATGATGTCGATTCCAACCGCGACATGGAGTTCGCTCGCGGTGCCTTGATGGGCGTCAACGACATTAAATCGCGCCCCTTCCCGACGGCCATTACAATTCTCGACGGTAAGTCGTCGATGGCCGACGTCATTGCCTCGCTCGACTCTTTCGGTCCCGATATCCTCGTCACCACAGCCGACAAGGAACTCCCTAAATATCTTGCCGAATATGCCAGCTCGCATTCCATCCATCTGATCAATGCTTTCGACGTCAAGGATGAGGCTTATCTTGAGAATCCGGCAATCATACAGTATCTGGCACCGACATCATACTTCAATGATGAGGTGGCCACCTACATCGGTAAGACCTATCCCGACTATCAGCTTCTCATAGCCGGCAAGATGGATGCATCCGACACCATGGGCGAGGCGATACTGCAGAATCACATCGCCGCCACATCATCCATGCCTCAGGAGATTCTGATCACCGAACTGGCCGACTTCACACTACCGGCTGAAGATGGCAAATATCTGATCTACGCCACCCCCTCCGCACGCGATGATGTCAAGGATGCCCTGGAGCGCATCAACACTCTGCGCGACAACAACCCGATGGCCGATATACGCGTGATCGGTCGCCCCAACTGGGTGACAATGGTCGATGCCCAGCGCCAGCTCTTCGACAGCAATGCGGTGCTGCTGCCGTCGCGATTCTATTTCGATTCGGAGGCCTCGGCCTCCCGGCGCTTTATCGATGGTTTCAAGGCTCTCTACGGCCACACGCCCATGAAATCATACCCAGTGTATTCGGCCACTGCCTACGACATCGTCACCTACTTCATACCCAACATCAACGCCACCGGAGGCGACTTCAACGCCACATTCACCGACTTCCCCACCCTGCAGTCGCCAATCGGTCTGGAAAGAGTCAACAATTGGGGAGGATTCGTCAATCCGGAAGTCTATGTGGTGGAGTTCCAGCGCTACGGCTCGCCTGAGAAAATCACCCTCTCGCCCGACGAAAAAGAGGAGGCAGAATGAAAGCTGATGTACGCAAATCAATACTGCGACTTGCAGTCGGCGCTCTCGCTATAGTCGCCACCCTTGCGCTCCCTGGCCGTGCGGCGGCTCAATCGCATTACTCGGCCAACATATCGGTCGGCGCCCGCGCAGGCGCCGATATATCGCGCAATTTCTTCAATCCGAGTGTGAAGCAGGTGATGAAAGCGGGTGCACTGGCAGGAGTAACCTTCAGATATATCGAAGAAAACCATTTCGGTCTGGCTGCCGAACTCAACTGGATCCAACGCGGATGGAGCGAGAATTTCGAGGGTGCACCCTATCACTATGCCCGCACTCTCGACTATCTGCAGCTTCCGGTGCTGGCTCACATATACTTCGGCCGACGCGCTAAATTCTTCGCCAACGTCGGCCCGTTGATCGCCCTGCGCATCAGCGACTCCGAGAGCTGTAACTTCGACACATCCGACACCTCCTCACTGCCCGACTTTCCGAAATGGCACTCTGTGGCTCAATATGCCGAACCTATCACCCAACGCATCGACTACGGCATCTGTGCCGGACTGGGTGGTGAATTCAGCATCACCCCGCGCCACTCCATCACTTTGGAATGCCGCTTCTACTATGGCCTGGGCAACCTCTTCGGATCATCACGACGCGACACCTTCAACGCCTCAAACTCAATGGCACTTGAATTCGCCCTCGGCTACTGGCTCAGAGTGAAATGATTAGTCCCGCCGTAAAGGAGTTGATGAGGGGCTGCCCACACTAAACGCTGCTCCATATGATTTTTTAATTCAGCAGCGTCTTAATTTCGACCGGCTCCCTACCTAAAAATTAATCCCCTTTTATGGCTAATTCATAAGAAATTATTAACTTTGCAATTATTAGTGACTCTCAAAGACTTGGCTCTGGCTGGCATCAAGTCCACCGGCTTACAGGCGCTCACCAGACTATAGTCTATGGCAGACACTAACTTAAAGTTCATAACCTGGCGCCACCACAATCTGCGCCATCGACTCTCTTCTCAACCCAAAACAGTTGACTACAAGCAATATACAATAAATTTATTACAATAAATGGCACAGAAGATCTATACATTCGGCGACGGAAAAGCCGAAGGTAATGCCGGGATGCGCAACATCCTCGGCGGCAAGGGTGCTAACCTTGCTGAAATGAATCTGTTGGGCATGCCGGTGCCTCCCGGCTTCACCATCACCACAGAAGTCTGCAACGAGTATACCCAATATGGCCGCGATAAAGTGGTTGAAGACATCAAGAGCGATGTGCAGAAAGCTATCGCCCATGTCGAGAAACTCACCGGTAATAAATTCGATGACCCCTCAAATCCCCTTCTCGTATCTGTTCGCTCAGGAGCTCGCGCATCTATGCCCGGCATGATGGACACCGTCCTCAACCTCGGCATGAACGACGCCACAGTAGCCACTATGGCCGAGAAGAGCGGCAACCCCCGCTTCGCATGGGATAGCTACCGCCGCTTCGTGCAGATGTACGGCGACGTGGTACTCGGCATGAAGCCCGCTTCTAAGACCGACATCGACCCCTTCGAGGCTATCATGGACGAAATCAAAGAGGAGAAGGGTGTGAAATTCGACAACGAACTCGATGTCGAAGACCTCAAGGAGCTCGTGAAGCGCTTCAAAGCCGCTGTGCTCAAGCACACCGGCAAGGACTTCCCCGAATCTGCATGGGAGCAGCTCTGGGGTGGCATCTGCGCCGTGTTCGACAGCTGGATGAACGAACGCGCAATCCTCTACCGCCGCATGAACCAGATCCCCGAGGAATGGGGCACAGCCGTCAATGTGCAGGCTATGGTCTACGGCAACATGGGCAATAATTCTGCCACCGGCGTGGCATTCAGCCGCGATGCCGCTACCGGCGAAAATATCTTCAACGGCGAATACCTCATCAACGCTCAGGGCGAAGACGTGGTGGCCGGCATCCGCACTCCCCAGCAGATCACCGTAGAGGGTTCTCGCCGCTGGGCCGCACTCCAGGGCATCTCTGAAGAGGAGCGCCGCGAGAAATATCCCGCTCTCGAGGAGACTATGCCCGACTGCGCCGCTGAGCTCATCGCCATCGCTCACCGCCTCGAAGACTACTACAAGGATATGCAGGACATGGAGTTCACCATCCAGGACGGCAAACTCTGGATGCTCCAGACCCGCAACGGCAAGCGCACAGGTGAGGCTATGGTGAAAATCGCCATGGACCTTCTGCGCGACGGCATGATCGACGAGAAGACTGCCCTGCTCCGCATGGAGCCCCAGAAACTCGACGAGCTCCTGCACCCCGTATTCGACAAAGATGGCCTCAAGCGTGCCACTGTCGTAGCAAAGGGTCTCCCCGCTTCGCCCGGCGCCGCCACCGGCCAGATCGTATTCTCTGCTGATGAGGCTGAGGAATGGGCCGACAAGAAGAAGAAGGTTGTGCTCGTACGTATCGAGACTTCGCCTGAAGACCTCCGCGGCATGGCTGTCGCCCAGGGCATCCTCACTATGCGCGGCGGCATGACATCGCACGCTGCCGTTGTGGCTCGCGGCATGGGCAAGTGCTGTGTGTCAGGCGCTGGCGAAATCATCGTCGACTACAAGGAGAAGACCGTCAAGATGAGCGGCAAAACCTACAAAGAGGGCGACTGGATCTCGCTCAACGGTTCTACAGGTGATGTCTACGACGGCCAGGTGCCCACTACCGAGCCCGAAATCGGTGGCGACTTCGCAGCTATCATGAATCTCGCTGCCAAATACACCAAGACTCTCGTACGCACCAACGCCGACACTCCCCGCGACGCCATCCAGGCACGCAACTTCGGCGCTCAGGGCATCGGTCTCTGCCGCACAGAGCATATGTTCTTCGAGGGCGACCGCATCAAGGCTGTGCGCGAAATGATTCTCGCATCCGACGAAGAGGGTCGCCGTGCAGCTCTCGCAAAACTGCTCCCCATGCAGCGCGGTGACTTCGAAGGCATCTTCGAGGCTATGGACGGCTTCGGCGTGACAATCCGCCTGCTCGATCCCCCGTTGCACGAGTTCGTACCCCACCAGACAGCCACTCAGAAGGAGCTCGCCAACGAGATGGGCCTCACTCTCGAAGAGGTGAAAGCTAAAGTTGACTCTCTCGAAGAGTTCAACCCGATGCTCGGCCACCGTGGCTGCCGTCTGGGCGTAACTTATCCCGAAATCACCGAGATGCAGACCCGCGCCATCATCGAGGCAGCTCTCGCTTGCAAGGCCAAGGGCTTCAAGGTATACCCCGAAATCATGGTGCCCCTCGTAGGCTCTCTCAAGGAGCTGCAGAACCAGGCAGCCGTAATCAACATCACTGCCAACAAGGTATTCGAGGAGAAAGGCGATACAATCCCCTACAAGGTCGGCACAATGATTGAGGTGCCCCGCGCGGCCCTCACAGCCAACCAGATCGCCGAGGTAGCTGAATTCTTCTCATTCGGCACCAACGACCTCACCCAGATGACCTTCGGATTCTCTCGCGACGATGCTCCCAAGTTCCTCAAATTCTACAAGGACCACGGCATCATCAAGGTAGATCCCTTCGAAGTACTCGACCAGGAGGGTGTAGGCCAGCTCGTACGCATGGGCGTAGAGAAAGGCCGCGCAACACGCCCCGACCTCAAGGTAGGCATCTGCGGCGAGCACGGCGGCGAGCCCAGCTCAGTCAAGTTCTGCGCCAAACTCGGCATGAACTACGTCAGCTGCTCACCCTTCCGTGTGCCCATCGCCCGCGTAGCAGCTGCCCAGGCGGCAATCGAGGACTAAGCACAATCCCCTGACAATCGCATCCTTAGGCGATAACCTGCTGTAAAACGGCAGGTTATCGCCTAAACTATTCTAAGACCCCTCGCCAGTTCCTCACGATAACCGCGCACAATATGTAGAATTTGCTTACAAAAAATGATACATTTTTCAGCGGGTGCGCTTACAAAGAGTTTACAAAATGTTTACAAACATTATTTCTTATCAATCAAATAATTATGCCAATATTTAAAGCAATCGTAAGAACGAAGCGTAAAGACGGATTCTATCAGGTCTACATCAGGTGTGTGCATAACCGCAAACCAGGATACATAAAGACCGACAAACTTGTCACCGACAAACAAGTCGACACCCACGGCGAAATCAATGATCCATTCATCAACGAGTATTGTGCTCAACGAATTTTAGAGTTCACTCAACGCCTCAACCGCCAGGAGATTGCAAGATGGACAGTCAAACAGGTTATCGACTTCCTGGCTACTGAGGATGAAGATTTGTGTTTCTCTGATTACGCACGCCTTCACATCGACCGAATGTTGGACCGCGGGCAAATCAGAAACGCACGCAACTATGAGTTGGCACTTCGCCATCTCGAAAGATATGCCGGCACGACAAAGATCATGTTCAGCCATCTCACATCAACGTGGGTGAATCTCTGGATTAAGGAACTTGAACCCACAGCCAGGGCAAAGGAACTGTATCCCGTATGTCTACGACAAGTATTTCGTGAGGCTATAAGGGAATACAACGACTATGACAATAACATCATCAGAATAAAGACTAATCCGTGGACAAAGGTCAACATTCCTCAGTCAGACAGAGCACAGAAGAGGGCCATCAGTGCCGAGGACTGCCGGAAATTCTTTACCGTACCCCTGCCCGACTCTCTGTCGTCACGGCCGAAAAGCGAACTGGGAAGAGATGTAGCCATGATGGTATTGTGCCTTGCAGGCATCAACACAATCGATCTCTTCAATTTAAAGAAAACAGACTATCGACATGGCGTCATAGCGTATAAGCGGTCCAAAACCATGAAGAGCAGAGCCGACGAGGCCTACATCGAAATGAGAGTCGAACCAATCCTACAATCCCTATTTGAAAAATACAGAGCTGATGATGATGATCCATATCTTTTCTCATTCCACAAGAGATATGCTGATAGCGACAGTTTCGGCGCTAATGCCAATGCTGGGATAAAGGATGTATGCAGACTTCTGAACGTTCCTGATGATAAACTTTACTGTATCTACACCTTCCGCCATACATGGGGAACGATTGCACAGAATGATTGCCACGCATCAATCTCCGAAGTCGGATTCGCCATGAACCACAGCGGCGGTCACAAAGTCACGCGGGGATATATAAAACCGGACTTTACCCCGGCTTGGGAACTTAATGCCAAGGTCGTTGAATTTATATTCTTCTCCAACGCCCCGAGCAAGCTGGGTGCGGCAAAGGACCTCAATCATCCTGATGACGAGGATAGACAGTTCAGATTGTCGCCGAAAAAACTTGTATATGCCCGCGCCTATTTCCGTGGAGAGCTTTTGGCCGAGATAACTGACATTGGATTCTCAAACGTTGATGAGGTCATTGAGACTCTTTCAAAGAAATTGCCAGACACCATTCCACCCGGTTGCGCGGTCCACTTCCGAATAAAGGATGTTGACTCACAACTGGAGGTAGTCTACGAGCGCACAAAAGGAAAAGGATTTTAGGGTTCAATAATTTGAATCCTAAAATCACCTCTCTCCAACAGCTTTTTTATGGCGTGCCCCCTTCTACCAAATTTTCATTCTCCCCATAAGCTTCAAAATCATAAAACAAATACTACCTAAAAATTTTTATTGCTGTCCGATAAAAATTTTTGAGAAGTATCAAAATAAGGGCTGACACATTTAGGACGGCCTTGATTATATTGAAGTATCGCTATTTACGATTCCTTATTAATCCTATTATTGAAATCTCGGAGGGCAGAAACCATATCATCAAATGGAAGAGACTTCCCATAGATCATTTCTACCTGCATCGTTTCATAGTCATGTTTCCAAGCGTCATATACACTTTCCGGAGGAATGAAATTGAGGGTTGTCTTACCCAATGTCGAGTAATCGAAGCCTTTCAATCCAATAAATGTCTTACGATGCTCAATAACCGTGTCGTAGAGATCCCGATCTGCCAACGCCTCATCAGCAATAGGGGTGTTTAACATCCTATGGACATCATATAGATGACGTGACATTCTGTCGATTCTTATTTGTCCTTCACCCTTGGCAAATTCCTCATGCAGGAGGAATATCTTTTCAAGGAATGTTCGCTTTGGCATTACCGCTCTTACAGAGAACTTTGGCTCGGCGAATAAGGCACCCGGAACAGCACTATCTATAAGAGAATCTATCAATACATCTTCAATTGGTTCTGCCATTGACCGGCCACTCACTTCAATTTTTACAACCGGTGGTATATAGTTTATAGGGGAAGCAGTCTGTTCATACTCTACGAAAATCACCTCGGGGTCAGTGGTGCTTACTGGTGTGATATTGACATAGACTTTGAATTTGTCCGCATCAACACCGTCCTTAATCATTTGCTCCCGGAGATCAAATTGAAGCTTCTCCCTTACAAATGAACAAGCAACTCTCCTCAGCTTGTCGCTTATCTGATTTTTGCTGAGTTTTCCCTCAAAACCAAGAAATTCTCTGGTTATGCCGATGTCAGCATCTTCACTCATCCGCTCTATCAGATGCCAGCATTTACTCAAATTCGTACCGCCCTTGAACGATAGATGTTGGCTATACGGTAACTGAAAGAGTGCTCGTAACACTGCGGTCACCCACCAGTCTTTTTCGACGATGGCTGACTTAAGACCAATCCTTGTCTGGAGGTTGTCAAGAATCTGCCGCCTTTCTGAAGACTCTATATCTATGAATTTCATCTCAATTCTTTTAAAATTTTTTGAACCCAAGACGGAGCAAGAGTCAGGTCATGTAAATAATCTTCCTCGCCGACATTTTTAAGATGTTCGGCGATAATCCTTTTATCATCTTCGGTTACTTTGCCATTCCCGATTTCTCTAAGTGCCACAACCACAAGCTCCATGGTCTTGTTCTTGTAGGCGAATCTCTTCATATCAGTGCTTCTTTTGAATAGAAGTCCGCGTCCATTTCCTATACTTAGGTTTCTGGGGGAACCATCTGTATAATAGACCACGTTTGCCGGCATCTGTGTGGAAATTCCAAGAGCATTTAATGCTGCTGACCCGGTGGGGGCAATCCTACACTTTTCCTTTTTAGCAATCGCCTGAGCTATGTCATCGATAGAAGGGTACATTACACCCATTCCCCATTTATCATCTATTAACGGGTAACAATAAATACCTTGTGCCAGTCTGATGATGATTTTGTCTTCGCACAGGCGTACTAAAGCAGACCGAATCGTATCGCTGCTTTCCTTTGCTGAGAAGTCATCCGGAAAGAAGATACGGCCTCTTCCTGACCCCTCTATTGTAGTCCTTATGTATTCATAACCGCTCATTGAGATCTTTATTTTGCCACAAATTTATGTAATTTTTGTGGCAAATCCAAATTTTCCGCTTATTTTTCATACTTGTCTTTCTTAGTTAAGGAGCTTATTATCAATCTTTCGCGTCATTACCATCAATTGTCTCCGTTTCAAGATCAATTCCAAAGGCATCTTTCAGAATGAGATAGTCGAAGCAGAGTGCCTTCGGGCGGCTGACTTTCTTCTTCTTTACCTGCTGACCGTTCATAGTTTCGACTGAATAATCTCGCCCCAAAAGTCAAAATTTGTTGAGAGAATGTTGAGAAAAAATATCTAACCAACTGATTATCCAGTGTTAATAGATTGTGCCCAGGCGGCAATCGAGGACTAAGCACAATCCCCTGACAATCGCATCCTTAGGCGATAACCTGCTGTAAAACGGCAGGTTATCGCCTAAACTATTCTAAGACCCCTCGCCAGTTCCTCACGATAACCGCGCACAATATGTAGAATTTGCTTACAAAAAATGATACATTTTTCAGTGGGTGCTCTTACAAAGAGTTTACAAAATGTTTACAAACTTTATTTCTTATCAATCAAATAATTCTTCTCATCCGATTTTAGATATTCAAATAATTTCGGTAACTTTGTTCCAGAAAGGCTTGCCCCATCCGTTACGGACGTAAGGTGCTCGGACTTCATCAAGGACAGAGCACGTTGGGATACGGCCTTTTTTGTTTTATAAAATGTTTTAGCTGTAAGATTCCATTCACCGTGGGTTTGTAATACCGCTCAATAGACATTGATAAAGGTAGTTGAACGTCAGCCCAGCTCCTTTTTTGCCGCAAGGTCGGGGCGTGGGCGCCCCTCCTCCCAGGAGGCTGACGCCGCAGAGGGAGCAGCCCTCAGAATGCCCTACCGGCATTATTTTAGCGTGTATACGTAAAATTTCACCTCATAACTATTGGATTTCTCAACTCCTTTTAGTAACTTAGCAACCTCACAGGTGCCCTCTCGATTAGAAGATGTGGACATGTGAGCTCCATTTTTAACGCTCGGCACCATGTCGAGCGTTTCTATTTCTGCGACTTCGTAACTATGTTGGTTAGCATTTTTTGACATACCAGTCGCCTTAGGTTTGCAACCTACGGCAAATAAACTGCTTATAATAAGACTTTTGGCATTTATTAACACTTTTCCCCATTGCAGACTTACTCAAATACTTGTCAATAGAGAGTCTGCTTACAGTATAGCGAACCACGCAAACGTTACTGTCATGATATTGTTGCGACATTCTTACAAATGTATTACACTCATTGTCGTAAGGAGCACTTTATCTTGCGGAATGGGCTGCGCTCGCACCTCAGACTGATGACAATATCGCGCACGAGGAAATAGGCACGTATGGAGATAAAAAAAAGCCCATCGAAGAATCGGCTGGACTTAACCACTCCCCCGGCAGACGCCGAAGTTACATCCTCATCATCGAAAGGCGATGCAAAGTTACCAAAAAAGTGCGATAATCCACATAGTTTATCAGCAAAATTTCGGGAAACTACTATATAGGCATATAAAAGTGACTTTTGCTTTCCTTGACTCTATCGGAGGATTGGCACGCCCTTTCTTCCCTTTCAATGTGCTTGCATCCTCAATGATATCGATATCAATACCAAGCGCTTGCGCCATCTTCTTCAACTGCTCTATCATTCGCGAGCGAAGATTGCCGGCCTCCTGCTCCTGCTGAGTCTTCTCTTTGGAGCTCTCTCCCCACGGCTTACTCCATACATCATCGAAGTCCGTGGTGGCATTATCCGTTTGCTTTCCAGTTCTATTTTCTATTTCACTTAAGTTATCTTTAATTTTAGCACTCTCATCCAGAAGTTTTACCACAGGATCGTAGGATTTCTCAACTCCTTTTAGTAACTTCACGCCAGTTATCGTGGATATTGAATTTATCTGAATATCCATAATTACTTCTTTAGAAATATTTTCAGGAGAAGCGGGGACGTCTAATGCGTCCATGATTGTCCGGCCTGAAAATGGCTCGTTTATAAGCTCCACAGCTGCCCCTTCGAAGCTGTGGGGCTTATTTTTTGTAATACTCCGTGAGTCGCCCTGGGTTTGCAACGATTTTGCTGCAATGTCGGGGCGTGGGCGCCCCTCCTCCCAGGGGGCTGACGCTGCCACATGTTGCTGCCCATCGGAATGCCATACCGGCATTATTTTAGCGTGTATTCGTAAAATTTTACCTCATAACTATTGGATTTTTCTAATCCTTTTAGTAATTTTGTGGTCATGATCGAGCTACTCTCATAGCGGTAGGGGGTTACGGCCTCCTTGTTTTGACCAGGGAGCAGCTCGATTTCTTTTTTCCTGTGCGTTTTCAGCTCAAATCACTTTCTCACCATCCGCTTGTTTTTCTGACGATAAAGCGTTATCTTTGTCTTCAGAAGAAAGCTCGCTTTGCGGAGTAGTTGTGCCATTCCGCTTGCCTTTGGGTTCCGTTTCAATGTCTGTACTGCTGGCGGAGGCGGGCTTTGTTGAAGAAACAGAAGAGTACTTTGAGGAGTTATTCCCGAGCCATTTGATGCAGTCTAGGCTTCTGGTGGCTACGCATTTTCCAAACCTTGCTGCTCGGCCGAAGCAGTAGCTGCGTCTTTCGGAGCGCGCCAAATACACTTTCCTCAGTTAAGAGTCGCAATATCTTGTTGCGGCTCTTTTCTTGATTGGAAATCACGACTTCCATTCCGTCTTTACTCACAGGTATGGATGTGAAGTACGTGCCATATATCATATGAGCAATCCTGTAAAGATACAAATGAAAAAGGGACTTTGCATCAATTCATTAGATTATTTTTTTAACGTAATCTGTCAACTTTCCAGCCGGATTGGTTGTGAATATCAGAACTTTTAAGTAAATTTACGGTCCCTAACCGGGTTATCCCGTTGTTAGTGGTAGCATTTGAAGTGCTTGGCTTATGCGAGCCAAGCACTTCGATTTTTACAACCTCTTGATGGGCGCATTAGGGATTCTCTGTAAAGTTACAAAATATCTATGACTATGATAAATAATCAGTTGACTATTTTCTGAATATCCCTAATTAATATTTTTTGTACCAGGTGACCCAACTCAGTCACCATGGGTTTGCAACCCACGACATAATAAACTCCTTACAAAAAGATATTTGGTGCTCAATTCGGCTACCCTTGCGGCAAGGTCGGGGCGTGGGCGCCCCTCCTCCCAGGAGGCTGACGCCGCAAAGGCCACCTCCCGTTTCCACCGTACTCCCGTAAAAGCCGTTCTCCCGCTATCAGAGGATGTCATCACTTGGGGTCGATCGGCATCCGGCACCATCCGCGTCGCCACAAGGCGCATAGCGCCAATGTGCCTGCGCCACATCCAATTGTATGAAACAAAATCCGCGTTAATCCATTCCATCCGCGTTCGCAACGAGCAGCGCTGCAGCGAGTAAGAGAAAAATCAGCGCCTAAAAATTCCTTTCCTCTCTTACCAGTGAAAGTGTTAACGGAAGAAACTTCGCCGGCTGTCAGCCTCTGGGAGGAGGGGGGGCATCGCCCCGACACGGCTTGACTGCGCCCAGGGAAGGACACCAAATGTCTTTATTCAGAGCCATTCATCTTTGTCACATTCCAATACGAGAGGGGTGCTTAACGCACAAAAAAATGTCCAACATCAACGAGGCTCGACTTAACGACTTGGATCCTGCTGACGCTGAACACGTCACAAAGTTAGTAAAAAAATTTACAACACCCAACAACCGAGTGCATAAACATTTCTTTTTCGGGCCCTCAACTTGTTTTTGTGACTACAAAGCGCTATCTTTGCCGTCATATGAAATATGGTCGGACGTAGGAACAAGGTCCGGTTCCTTCGACTCAGTCGAAGCCTCGGTTAAGTACCACTCAGAATCGAGAGGCAATATTTACAGAATCATACTCCTGAACAGATGGATATTGGCGGGAATTGGGTCCGTTGAGAAGTACCAGTTGTTCAGGAGTTTTTCTGTGTAGTAATACTATCTCGCGCAACGTCCGTAAAACCACCTCTACTGGGACATAAATCATTATCCTCACTCTGAAATGGGAGCACGGCTTTTAACGGGAGCGCGGGGCTACGGGAGAACGGTCGCTAACGGGAGAACGAGGCTAACGGGAGAACGGTGCCTGTCGCCGTGGGTTTGCACCTCACTGCTCAATAGACATATGATAATATGCCAGTTGTGCTTCAGTCCAGGCGCTTTTGAAGAAAGGTCGGGGCGTGGGCGCCCCTCCTCCCAGGGGGCTGACGCTGCAGAGGGCGCAGCCCATCGGAATGCCATACCGGCATTATTTTAGCGTGTATTCGTTAAATTTCACCTCATAACTATTGGATTTTTCTAATCCATTTAGTAATTTTGCGACCATAATCGAGTTGCTCTCATAGCGGGAGGATGCTTCGGCGTCCTTATTTTGACCAGGGAGCAGCTCGATTTCTTTTAGCTTATATGAGCTCCGGCTTATACCTTTTCTGATGAACGCTGTTATGTATTCTGCTCAGCAATGCAAGATGTGAACAAGAATCATGTGTATTCTCAATTACACTCATCGTCGTAAGGAGCACTTTATCTTGCGCAATGGGCTGCGCTCGCACCTTAGGGAGGATAACCCTGATATTATTACACAGGTGGATGCCCCCTCATACGGGCATAAAAAAGTCCGGCTAATGCAAGGCAGGACTTAACCACTTCGTCCTTGCACCATCCGGACGGTGCAAAGTTACAAAAAAAATCTGACAATCTACCCCAACTCGCAAAGAAATATATCGGTAGAATCTGCATACTGAGGCAGAATAGACATCTGATGTGAAGATAGTTGCGCCTCAGTCCATCTAATTGGCTGCGAGGTCGGGGCGTGAGCGCGCAACACCGTTAAGTTAAGAAGGACCAATTGGTAAGATTGGGAAGGAATTTAACGGCGCGGATTTTTTCGCTTGTTGCTACGCGACTGCGCCGCGGATGGGAGGGATTAACGCGGATCCTTTTGTGTAATGCGCTGGGTTTACACGCAGGTGGGGACGGATGCATCTCGGCGCTGAGCGCCTTGATGCTCGCGGATGGCTGCGCACTCCCCCTTGATACGGATTTCACGGGAGAACGGGGCTTACGGAAGAACGTAAAAGCCGTGCTCCCGTCACCACGTTCTCCCATGAAAAGGATGTAGTCTCTTGGGGTCGACCACCATCCGGCACCATCCGCGTCGCCAAAAGGCGCATAGCGCCAATATGCCCGCGCCCCATCCCTCAGAAGCACCCAATGGGTATAACTCAGCGAAAGTCCTTCGCGGATTACACCGAGAGGGACTTTCTTGTAGAAGTAGCTGATAAGCTGGTTATTTACCAAGAGACTTGAACATTTTGGAGATGCAACGCTTCTTCTGCTCCATGTTTGGATGGACATACAGGTTGAGAGTCGTGGAGATGTCTGAGTGGCCTAAGAGAACACTGACGGTCTTGTAGTCGCAGTTGCTTTCGATGCAGCGTGTAGCGAATGAGTGGCGCAGACCGTGGAACTTGATTGCCGGAATACCAAGCGACTCCATCAATCGCTTATAGTAGCTGCGGTAAGTGCGCGGCTCTATTGGATTACTATCGTTGGAGATAACATAGAATCCGCTATTGACCACCTTCATAAGCGGTTTGATGAGTGAGAGGGCTTCTGCGCTCAATGGTATCTCACGGATGGAGTTAGGGGTCTTTGGGTCGTTGATTACCAGTTCAGTGTGCTTCTTCTCTCCTTCAAGGATATAGATGCGTTCGATTGTTCGCTTCACCTGCAAGGTGCCGGATTGGGGATCAATGTCTTCCCAGCGCAGAGCGCAGATTTCACCGATTCGAAGGCCTGTGGTAAGACATAAGTAGATGCCCAGGGCCTTGAATGAGAAGTTGGCTTTGATATGATCGAGGATTTTCTTGTGGTTGGCTATTGTCAATACTTCGATATCAGCCGGAGCTGTGTTGGTGGGATATTTGATGTCCCACTCTGCATGTTCCATCCACTTGTTCTTAACTCCGTGCTTCATTATCATCTTCAGCACAATTAGAATATCTTTGATGGTCTTGACACTCAATCCAGCATTGAGTTTTTCAAGCACAAAGGTCTGAACGGTTGATTCACTCAGTTCGGTCATGCTGCCGAAGTACGGCAACAGATGGTTCTCAAGCGTCAGCATATAGGCTGCAAATGTTGACCGCTTGACATACGGACGCTTTTCCTCTTTCCAAGCGTCCGCGATTTCTCTGATAGTCAGATGCGTCATAATGTTTATATTATTGGTAATTCTGAAAATTAGAGAATTATAATGATTACCTTAGGTAATATCACTCAATAATAGGACTTTTGTTCCACCTTTGCGCTTCCCCGGCTTCTCCGACGAGTGGAAACGTATAAAGGTTTCCGAGCTGTTAGACTTTTATTCAACAAATTCTCTTTCATGGGATATGCTGAATTATGATGGCGGAGAAATAAAAAATTTGCACTATGGCCTGATTCATTCAGGACTTCCTACATTGGTTGACGTTAGCAAAGATTCTCTTCCATTTGTTAATGAGGCTTCCACTCCGAAGAAATACACTCTATGCAAAGAGGGTGACGTAGCATTCGCTGATGCCTCCGAAGACACTAATGAAGTCGGTAAGGTTGTTGAATTTCTGAATACAAATGGAGAGAATATTATAAGTGGTCTTCATACGATTCATGGAAGAGATAAATCAGATACGACTGTTACGGGGTTCAAGGGTTATGCTTTTTCTTCAATGCCGTTTCATCATCAAATTCGTAGAATAGCACAGGGAACTAAGATATATTCTATCTCAACCAAGACGTTTGATGAGGTATACATCGGCGTGCCAACCAAAGACGAGCAAGCTAAGATTGCCAGACTGCTTCAACTATTAGATGAGCGTATCTCTACCCAACACAAAATAATTGACAACCTGCAATCCCTAATCAAGGGACTTATACAGCGTTTAAGTCAAGAGGGATTAGCAAATAGAAGATGGCAAAAAATATCGCTATCTGAGATTCTTACGGAGCGAAACGAGTTGAATGCGGATTATCTTCCAGTGCATTCTGTTTCAGTAAGTGCGGGCGTTGTCAATCAAGTGGAATACTTGGGAAGATCTTTTGCTGCAAAAGACACCGCTCATTATCATGTTGTCTATAATGGCGATATTGTCTATACAAAGTCTCCGACTGGTAATCAGCCTTTTGGCATTGTCAAACAAAGCCATTGCATGACACCGGTAGCTGTTTCGCCATTATATGGGGTTTACCAACCACATTCTTTTGAAGTCGGAAATTACCTGCATTACTATTTCCTTAATCCGTTGAATACCAACAACTATCTTTCTCCTTTAATCCAGAAGGGTGCAAAGAATACAATCAATATCAGTAATCAGAGATTTCTTGAAAACAGAATTCCATTGCCTATTGATGAAATGGAAGTAAAGCTTGTCTCAGACTCACTATCGGCTCTAGATAAGAAGTTAATGTTGGAGTTTACTGTTCTAACATCGCTGAAACGACAAAAGAATTTTTTATTGAGAAATCTGTTTATATAAATAGATTTTGCAATAGATAATCCTTTTGATTCCGATATAGGCTAAGTATCTGCTTTTCGTAATCATATAATCTACAAATTGTGTCAAGTCTGTTAGAGACATACGATTGCAGAGTTTTATCAACTATGGGAATTCCAATGTTTTGAAAAGTATCCATTCTTAACGATGGTACAGTAGATCCAACGGCTTTGCGGATAAAATAGTTATTTTGTGTAGAAAGAAAATGATACACAAACCGTGGAATATAATCTTTGTTGAAATTGGTTATCGCATAGCATCTTTGATGAAGTGCAAATTTACCATTATAATATCTAGGAAGGAACTCCGACCCTTCTCCAGCATATATTATGGCTTCAGCATCGAATCCAAATGAAGAAAAGTATTTCATATCCTCTGATCTATCGAAAAATGGATATAAATCATCGGCATATTTACTTATGGCATCATTAGTGTCCACTAAAAATTTTGGAGGACACTAATCGGTTAAATAATTAAAC
>OFGJ01000132.1_pt1 | contig 71415 bp, 55 predicted proteins | sample 1521731 | NCBI WGS metagenome assembly OFGJ01 (sample SAMEA3504126, study PRJEB24116) | mouse gut metagenome | biome: mouse gut; feature: mouse-associated habitat; material: faeces | place: Denmark | collected 2011 | reverse complement strand
GCTATCAATACCTGTGTGGAGCGGTTCGGTACGTATTTCTTTGATTATGGAAATGCCTTTTTGCTGGAGTCGTCCCGTGCCGGAGCTGATATATTGAAACCGGACGGTGATTTTAAATATCCGTCGTATGTGCAGGATATTATGGGACCTATGTGTTTTGATTACGGTTTCGGTCCTTTCCGGTGGGTTTGTACCAGCGGTAAGGCTGAGGATTTGGCTAAGACGGATGAATTGGCTTGTAAAGTTCTGGAAGAATTGGCGGCTGACTCGCCCCGGGAAATTCAGCAGCAGATGCATGATAATATTCGCTGGATTAAGGCTGCGGGTGAAAATCATCTGGTGGTGGGTTCGCAAGCCCGTATTTTGTACGCTGATGCGGAAGGACGTATGCGTATTGCAGAGGCATTTAATAAAGCCATTGAATGGGGAGAAATTTCGGCTCCGGTGGTATTGGGACGCGACCACCATGATGTATCGGGAACGGATTCTCCTTATCGTGAAACTTCTAATATATACGACGGCTCCAGGTTTACTGCGGATATGGCAGTACAAAATGTGATTGGTGATTCTTTCCGGGGAGCAACGTGGGTTTCTTTGCATAATGGCGGAGGTGTAGGTTGGGGGGAAGTGATTAACGGTGGCTTCGGAATGTTATTGGATGGTTCGGCTGATGCAGAAAGACGGCTGAAATGTATGCTATTCTGGGATGTTAATAACGGGATAGCCCGCCGGAGCTGGGCACGCAATCCCGGAGCCATGTCGGCCATTCGCCGCGAGATGAAGCGCACTCCCGGTCTTTGCGTCACCATGCCCTCCCTCGCCGACGACTCTCTAATTGACTCTTTATTCTGAATACCAACATAATCATTCCTAATTTATGGTACACCATATCAGCCCGGCGCGGCTCACGATCGACCGTGTCGGGGAAATTCTTGAGAAGAAAATGACTCTCGCCCTGAGCGAGGAATCCATCAACCTGATCACACGTTGCCGCGAATATCTCGACAACAAGATCGAGACCTGCACAGAACCGATCTATGGAATCACCACAGGCTTCGGTTCGCTCTGCAACATCTCCATCGGCCCCGACGATCTGGCCACCCTTCAGGAAAACCTTGTCAAATCACACTCTTGTGGTTGCGGCGAGACCGTTGATCCGCAGATTGTCCGGCTTATGCTTCTGCTGAAAATCGAATCGCTTGCATTTGGAAATTCCGGAGTCCAGCTTTCTACCGTCCAACGGCTCGTCGATCTGTTCAACGCCGATATAATACCTGTGGTCTATTCTCAAGGATCGCTCGGCGCATCCGGCGACCTTGCTCCATTGGCAAACATGTGTCTCCCGTTGCTCGGACTCGGTGAAGTTTACCATAAAGGGATCCGCCGTCCGGCATCGGAAATCATGGACGAAATGGGATGGCAACCCGTACGCTTTGCAGCCAAGGAAGGCCTCGCGCTTTTGAATGGCACCCAATTCATGTCGGCCCATGCTGTGTTCGCCATTCTACGTGCACGTCGTCTCAGCCGTCTGGCCGACAAGATCGGAGCGCTTTCGCTCGACGTGTTCGATGGTCGCATAGAGCCGTTCGGCGACGAAGTCAACGCCGTTCGCCCCCATCCGGGACAGCTGGAGACCGCCCGTGCCGTCCGCGCTCACCTCAAGGGCAGCGAAATGATCCGCGGCCATAAAGTCCATGTGCAGGATCCCTACTCTTTCCGCTGCATGCCTCAGGTGCATGGCGCGTTCAAGGACACCCTCGCCTACGTGGGACAGGTGATCGAGACCGAAATCAACAGCCCCACCGACAACCCCACTATCTTCCCGGAAGAGGACATCATAGTGTCCGCCGGAAACTTCCATGGCGAACCCATAGCACTGCCAATGGATTTCCTGACACTCGCGCTTGCCGAACTTTCGAATATATCCGAACGCCGCATCTATAAACTGATCTCCGGATCGAGAGGCCTACCATCATTCCTTGTTGCAAAACCGGGACTCAACAGCGGATTCATGATTCCGCAGTATGCCGCCGCATCGATCGTGAATCAGTCGAAATCACTTTGCTGGCCCACAAGTTGCGACTCCATTCCCTCGTCGCAAGGACAGGAGGATCATGTTTCAATGGGCGGTAACTCTGCCACCAAGCTCTGCCGTGTAGCCGACAACACCGAAAGGGTTCTTGCCATCGAGCTATTCAATGCAATGCAGGCTCTCGACCTCCGCCGTCCGGCTACAACATCACCCGAACTTGAAGCCTGGCACGAAGCCTACCGCGCCTATGTGCCTTTCATCGTCAACGACACCGTAATGTCGCCTCTGATCCAGCGATCTGTTGAATTCTTACGCGAAAACCCATGATCATATCAAACATAGGACAACTTATCGGCATCGCCGCGCAAGCCACATCGGCTCTGCGTGGCGATGCCATGAAACACGTCGGCATCCTTGAAAACGCTTGGCTCCGCATTGACGGAGATCAGTTTGCCGAATGGGGAACAATGGACCGGTTCCCTGCCACCGACGGCTCGGAAAAGATTATCGACGCGGCTGGGGGTGCTGTGCTTCCATCTTTCTGCGATTCCCACTCCCATATTGTCTACGCCGGATCTCGCGAGCAGGAGTTTGAGGACAAGATCCGCGGACTATCCTACGAGGAGATCGCTCGTCGTGGCGGTGGCATCCTCAACTCTGCCGACCGGCTCCAGGCCACATCGGAAGATGAGCTTTTCCGCCAATCGATGATCAGAATCCGGGAAGTGGAGAAGATGGCCACAGGCTGTCTGGAAATCAAGACAGGCTACGGCCTCACAACCGAATCTGAACTCAAGATGCTCCGTGTGATAGCCCGTATCGCAGAGGCAACCCCAATGCATATACGAGCCACATTTCTTGGAGCGCATGCCGTAGGCCGTGCCTTCAAAGGCCGTCAGGCAGATTATGTCGACATGCTTTGCCGCGAGATGCTTCCGGCAATAGCGGCGGAAGGTGTGGCCGATTTTGTCGACGTGTTCTGCGACGAAGGCTTCTTCTCGCCGCAGGAAACCGATCGGATACTGCTGGAAGCGGCTCGCTTCGGAATGAGACCGAAAATCCATGCCAACGAACTTGCCGTCTCCGGAGGCGTGCAAGTCGGGGTAAAACACTCGGCTATATCAGTTGACCATCTTGAACGGATAGAAGCTGACGAGATCAGCCTCTTGGCCGGATCAGAAACCATCGCCACAGTCCTTCCGGGTGCATCCTTTTTCCTCGGCATGCCATACGGCAAAGCCCGTCAACTGATCGACAATGGTGCCGCTGTGGCTCTTGCGTCCGATTATAACCCGGGATCATCCCCTTCCGGGAATATGCGTATGGTAATGTCGCTCGGATGTATAAAGCTGAAGCTAACCCCTGAGGAATCGCTCAACGCCGTGACCATCAACGGAGCTGCAGCTATGGATTCTGCCGGACGCTACGGATCCATAACTCCCGGCAAAGTGGCTAATTTCTTCATCACTGACCCGATCCCATCGCTCGCTTTCATCCCCTACGCCTACGCCACCCCCATCATCCGCACAGTCTTTCTCGCCGGACTCCCCCTCTCCTGACTACCAATTAATAGTTCAATGTCAAAGGTCTTTTTGAAATTAGGATAGAATCCGGAGGTAATATTTTTCGCATTTTCTGCTGCTTTGATAAAGGATGTCTTGTAGTTTTATTTAACGCATTCCAAAAGAAAACGCAGAAAACACCTCAGAAAGAAATTGAAAGAGCTGAACGACTGATGATTGAATATTTCAACGATAAGAAAGATGGAAACAAATAATTATAAATTATTAGAGTCATGTGACACTTTGGATCAGTTACTCGATGTTGAGTATGGTCCAAAAGGGTCAATTCAAAGGGACAAATTCGACGAAGAAACGCGTTCTTTCTGTCTCGCTGAAACACTTAAAGAAGAACGTATCCGCGCTGGTCTTACACGCCCTATTTCGTATATTTGAAGGTCCTGGCCGACGTGTAAGCCTGACTATTCTTTAATTTTCTGTCAGTTATAAAGCACCTCTCGAAATACTTACCGCAGGAACTTGGGAGCCTGGAGGAACAGCCCGAACGTCAAGCCGAAGTTCCATCGCCCTGATGGGACTCCGGCATAGTGGGTATAAGCCGAGACATTGGCAAACGGCAATGTGACAATGGCTTCTATCTGTCCGAAGAACGACACCCGGGAGAACCAGTCACCATATCGCGCCGTACCGTCGGCCTGCGCGAATATCGGACGCATCGGAACAAACACATCAGCACGTCCTCGCAGCTGCATGATGCCTGACATTTTCCAGATCGGAACAATGCCGCCGACGGCATAGCCATTGCCACGGAACGAAGGCGTAAACACATTCGTATACGATGCCGCCGGATTATACGAGGGGGCATCCAGTATTGACGCAGCATACGTAGGTAGCAGCTTTCTGGTTGATGCAAGTAGATTGACCTCTGTGCCTAATGCGAACCGCGACGACAGGTCGAAGAAATTACGAGCCGTAAACTCCACCTGCCCCCAGGTGCGTGATCGGCGGATGCGGTCGCCGCTGTTAAATCCCGGATCCTCTATGTATGCGTGGCCGGTCACACCCATTGCTGTCAGCCGGTAATTGGCACCCGCTGTAGGCACCGACTCCGAATTCAGCGTATTGTACTCATAGTCGGCTCTGACCTGCGCGAGATTCTGCCACAACAGGTTGTATCCTTCACTGCCGGCTGTTGTCATCGAATAACACTTGTCGGAAAGATGTCCGTATCCCACACTCAGCTCCCCTTTTCCACGTCGGCCGAGAGCGACGCCGTACGACAAGCGGCCGAAATATTCATTAGCCACAGCGAATGTAGGTTCGCTCATCTGGAAAAACAGCTTGTCCTTGCCGAAATATTTCTGTCGCGATGCCACTACTTTCAACTGTAGGCTCGATGGTCGGGAGCGAAGCAAGCGGATATGGGCATTCCCCTCAGCAGCCAGATAACTCTGTCCTATCCAGCCGTTCATCCGAAGATCAAGAGAATTATAGCTCAGAGTCTTATATCCGGCGGTAAGAAAAAGCATCGAATTTGTCGAGGTGGACAAATAGCCCCCTACACCTACCGACAGATTATCCTTGAGCGTCGATTGCAGATGGAGCGCAAACAAGCCCGTCGAATCATTATAGCTGGCCGTTGGTTCAAGATTCTTGAACTTTCCGGGGGTGATGGCCCGATAGAACGCATCTTTCGCACGCTGAAGCCCGAAAGTGTCGGCCTCATTATGGGTGAACAGCGATCTGACGTATGCATTCTGTGATGCTGTGCCGCCATCAACGCTGACCGTGTCAAAACGCAGATAAGGAGTCTGCGATTTGAACACATCGCGTCTCAACGTTCTGGCCTCTGCCGGGATCCGTGAATGTATCCTCCCCTTGATCGAGTCCATCATCGACATTGCCTTGTCATAACCTATCTTGTAGATACTCTTGGCTTTATCGAAGTCGAGAAGGCCGAATTCCTCCAGATGGACGCGGATCTTCACTCCCTGATCCTCAGGCAGACTGTAATCACTGTGCTGCATGATCATGGTCTCAAGCTGAGACACAAGATTCTGGTTTTCATCCGGAGCATCCGCTGTCGAAACGTCAACGCCGATCATGATCTGTGGCGCGAAATTGTCTCGCATCACGTCAACAGGAAAGTTATCGTAAATACCACCGTCATAAAGCAATGCTCCGTCACGGCGGATCGGGTGAAACACGAGAGGGAAACTCATCGAGGATCTGACGGCATCGCCGAGCGAACCATGTGAGCTGACAACCATCCGCTTGTTTGTCATATCCGACGAGACCGATCTGAACGGAACGAACAGCCGGTTGAAATCTCCGCCACACTGAGCGGTATATGGAGCAAAAAGCTCCATGAAAGCGAAATTCATAGGCAGCGGATTGATAACACTCGATGGCAGGACAGATTTCCAGCGGTTGGCATCGTTGTCGCCGAGATTGAGTGTCAGCAACGTGGGAAGCGGTTCATCCTGCAAGAAATAATAAGTCAGTTTCTTATCGATAGTTCCGGTCGACCAGTGGGCAAAACCGCTTGATCCGATCAGTTCCATCATCTCCTCAGTTGTGAAACCACAAGCATACAGGCTGCCCACAATAGCACCCATCGATGTTCCGGTGATATAGTCGATCGGTATGTCGTTTTCTTCAAGAGCTTTGATCACACCGATATGCGCTATGCCCTTCGCACCGCCACCGCTGAGCACAAGACCTACCGACTGGGGCGCGGCAACTGTATCCGACGCAACAGGCGCAGCCTCCGCCAGGAAGGCCACGACAAAGAAAACCACTGTCAATATCAAATGTTTCATCGCGGCAAAGATAGCACTAATTTAGCTCAATAGTTTGCTTTTCTGCGCTTTTTTACATCGCCTACCGCAACATTTTTGTAACTTTGCACTACTAATCTATTCCATCGACATAAGAAGAAAATGCCTAATAATCAATTTGACTCGCTCGACTGCAAGATACTCAGCCTTTTGTCACAGAATGCACGTAAACCATTCCTTGAGATAGCGCGTGAATGCGGCGTTTCAGGTGCTGCCGTCCATCAGCGTATTCAGAAACTTTCCGCCCAGGGTGTGATACAAGGCTTTGAATCCCTCATCAATCCTTCGGCAATAGGCTATGAAACATGTGCTTACATCGGCTTCATGCTCTCTGACCCGACCAAAGCCAGCGAAGTGTCCGAAGAACTCAGAAACATTCCTGAAGTGGTGGAAGTCCACTACACCACAGGCAAATACGATCTATTGGCAAAACTCTATGCCCACAACAACCGCCATCTCCTGCAAATTATCCACGACAGGCTCCAGAGCCTGAATGCAGGACGAACAGAAACGCTAATATCGTTCAAAGAAGAATTTCGCCGTCCGGTGCCCACCGATGGCTACACCCAATAAATCCAATCAATTGAACACCCCACCCATCATCGCCGGACTCGCCTCATCAGAGGCCATGCGCAGTATTGCCGAGTGCGCGGAGACTCCATTCCTGCTGCTCTCGCTTGATGCAGGATCCAAGATCGACATCACGGCTTCAGGCCTTGACCGAATGGCCTCGATAATGGCCGACTCAGGTGCATCTGTCATTTACTCCGACTTCCGGACAATAAACCCCGACGGTTCATCGGTCATCACACAATGTATTGACTACCGCCCCGGTTCAGTGCGCGATGATTTCAATTTCGGCACTGCTGTTCTCGTCAACACAGAAATGTTGAAGCAAGCCGTCGCCGAGATGCCGCATGGCTATCAGCATGCCGCATGGTATGATGTCCGCCTCCGTTTGTCGGAAAAAGGGCCGATACTCCATCTGCCGGAAGTGATCTATTCGGTTCTCCCGGCTGAAACCGGCAACAGTGATTCCGAGCAGGTTCACTTCGCGTACGTCGATCCACGCAACGCCGGAGTCCAGACGGAGATGGAAAAAGCGTTCACCGCCTATCTCAAACGCATCGGAGCATGGCTTCCGCAACAGACTGCAACAGCCGATTTCGGACAGGATTTCCCGGTAGAGGCCTCCGTTGTAATTCCGGTTAAAAACCGTGTAGACACAATAGGTGACGCGATTTTCAGCGCTCTCGATCAGCAGGCCGATTTTCTGTTCAATGTGATCGTAGTCGACAATCATTCCACCGACGGGACAACAGACGTTATCCGACGGCTTGCCGACGATCCGCGGCTCATCCACATAATCCCGGAAGAGACATCCCTCGGCATTGGCGGATGCTGGAACCGCGCCATAGCCGACCCACGCTGCGGACGGTTCGCCATTCAGCTCGACAGCGACGACATCTACAGTTCATCTTCAACCCTGACAACAATCGTCGATTGTTTCCGTCGCGAGAAATGCGCTATGGTTGTCGGTGCCTATAGCCTGACCGATTTCAACCTAAATCCGATTCCCCCCGGAACAATCGACCACCGCGAATGGACTCCGGAAAACGGCCACAACAATCTCCTGCGTGTCAACGGTATCGGTGCGCCACGGGCATTCGCCACAGCCATTGCCCGACGCTTCCCGTTCCCCGATGTAAGCTATGGCGAGGACTATGCCATGGCTCTGCGCATCAGCCGATCCTACTCCATTGGCCGCATATTCGACGTACTCTATCTCTGCCGCCGCTGGAATGGCAACAGCGACGCATCGCCTTCCGCGGAAAAAATCAACCGCTTCAACAGCTACAAAGACTCTCTCCGCTCATGGGAAATAGCCGCACGCAAGAAGGGACTCTGAATCTGAGGGATTTTATCGACTCACAGCTTGCCACATGGCCGCTTGCTGCTGATAACTTCCGAAAGTTGGCTCAGGTTGTGACCCGACGTATTGCAACCTCAGATGGCTGCATATCTTTGCAACATAATCCGGCTCGTGCCGTCTCCACCGGTGCCGACACCACCGCCACAGCCATCGCTTCACGGCCATGTTTCCTCTGCCGCACCAACCGCCCGGGGCAACAGCAAGCCCTGACTTTCGCCGGGAAATACGAGATTCTGGTCAATCCATTTCCAATCTTTCCCGACCACCTGACCATTGCTGCTATCGACCATGCTCCCCAGCGGATCCGGAACCGCATATCCGACATGCTCTCCATGGCATGCCGGATGGATGGCTTTACCGTGTTCTACAACGGACCGGCATGTGGTGCATCCGCTCCTGATCATGCTCATTTCCAAGCCGTGCCATCCGCATGCCTGCCTATATGGGAAAAGCTACCGGATCGTCAATCCAAACCGGTTGAGATCCACGACATCCTCCCCCCATGCATCTCAATTGTGACTTCAACAGCCGAGGATGCGGAAAAACATACACGCCACGTGCTCTCCTGTCTTCCGACCGACACGGACACAGGCGAACCGAAAGTGAACATATTGACCCGATTCACCGGAAACCGCCACCATATCATCATCATTCCGCGACGTCGCCATCGCCCGACATGTTTCGGACGCGATAATGATCTACGGACAAGAATGATCAGCCCGGCATCAATCGACATGGCCGGTATGATCGTCGTGCCTCGCCGTTCCGACTTTGAGGCAATCACATCTCAGGAAGCAGAAGATATAATCACCGAGACCGGTATGCCGGCCGAAGAAATAAGAAAACTGATGACTCCAACACTGAAGATAGGAATTGTCGAGGCCGAGGAACTGACCATATCGTTCTCCGTCCCCTACACCGATAATTCCGGAAATTCCATAAGCGGAACCGTTCGTTTCACTAACCTTGATGCGCCATTGCGCCTTATCCCGTCAGACACCGATGCCACATTCACCATCCGCGACGTGACAATCGGGATTGACTTCCACTGGCAACGTCACGAAAACCAGACCTTCCGTGGAGCACTATCACTTATTCCGGACAACGGACGGATTCTGGCCGTAAACGAGATCGACGTTGAAAGCTATCTTTGCAGCGTCGTATCATCGGAAATGAATGCCTCCGCACCGGAAGAGTTTCTCAAAGCCCATGCTGTTATCTCCAGAAGCTGGGTGCTCGCCCAGATCAACCGCCAGACCGGCTCGCAGGAGTACCCATGCAGTGTCACGGACGACGAGATCATACGCTGGACCGACCATTCAGCCCACTCGCTGTTTGATGTCTGCGCCGACGATCACTGCCAACGTTATCAAGGCTGCACACGTGTCACTTCCGAGGCTGCCATTCGCGCTGTAGAGGCTACCCGGGGATTGGTACTGACTTTCGACGGCCAATTGTGCGACACCCGGTTTTCAAAATGCTGCGGAGGAATCACCGAACAATTCTCCACCTGCTGGCAACCGGTGGATTATCCTTATCTGCAATCTGTCACCGACACTCCGGAAGCCATAAGTGCCGACATATCATCCGAGGAAGCGGCCACAAGATGGATCAGCACAATGCCTGATGCCTTCTGCGCCAATCCTCCGGCAGAGGTTCTGGAAACAGTATTGAACGATTATGACCGATCTACACCTCATCTCTACCGCTGGACAGTGGAATATACCGCCGACGAACTGGCAGCCATAGTAAAGCGTCGCACCGGCACAGATTTCGGGCAGATCCGAGATATCCGACCGCTCCATCGCGGACCATCGGGACGTATAGACCGGCTTATGCTCGCAGGAACAAAAGCAGCACGAATCATCGGTAAAGAACTGGAGATACGACGCACACTATCAGAATCGCATCTCTACAGTTCGGCCTTCATCGCCGAGGGATCTGACCGGAATGAAGCCGGGGTGCCTCGCCGCTGGGTTATCCGCGGTGCCGGATGGGGACATGGTGTCGGGCTATGCCAGATAGGCGCAGCCGTCATGGCCTCCCGGGGATATTCCTACCGCGAGATCCTCGCCCACTATTTCACCAGATCAGAACTGACAGAGCTATACCGATGAAGCGCGTATCAACAAATCCATGGTGCTGGGTTCCATCCCTGTATTTCACCGAGGGACTGCCAAACATCATAGTGGCCGCAGTGGCTGCAATCATGTACAAAAGGATGGGGCTATCCAATGCCGATGTCACATTCTATGCCTCCCTGCTGACGCTCCCGTGGGTAATCAAACCGCTATGGAGTCCGTTCGTCGACATATTCAGCACACGTCGCCGCTGGGTAACGGCAATGCAGTTTCTCATGGCCATCGGATTCGCAGCTGTCGGATTCTCCATGCCGGGACAACTGTGGTTTCAGTTCTCCACCGCCTCATTCATGGCTGTCGCCTTCCTGTCAGCCACCCACGATATTGCCGCCGACGGTTTCTATATGCTGGCACTCTCTCAGGAACGGCAATCCTTTTTCGTTGGCATACGCACCGCGACCTATCGCCTCGCAATGATTGCCGGACGCGGACCGCTCGTGATGCTTGCCGGCTATCTTGAAACAACGATGGGCGACATTCCCGAGGCATGGGCAGCCACATTCTACATCGTAGCCATCGCACTCACCATCCTTGCGGCCTATCATTCACTGATCCTGCCACATCCAGCCTCCGACAAGCTCCATCAACGGAAAACACCGACAGAAGTGTGCCGCGAATTCATAGCCACATTCCGCGAATTTTTCACAAAACCCGGGATTGTCACAGCAGTACTGTTCATGCTGTTCTACAAATTGCCCGAAGCCATGCTGACGAGCATGATCAATCCGTTCCTGCTCGACCCGGCAGAAGCCGGAGGGCTCGGTCTCGACACTGGGGAAGTAGGCATAGCCTATGGGACGGTGGGCGTTGTCGGGCTGATGCTTGGTGGGATAATAGGCGGCATGGTGGTGTCACGCAACGGGCTTCGCCGCTGGATGATGCCTATGGCCTGGGGCATGTCGCTGACCTGCGCCACCTTCCTCTGGCTCAGTTATGCCCACGCCTCAGGACTGATCGAAGTATGCGTATGTGTGTTCATCGAGCAGTTCGGCTACGGATTCGGGACAACAGCCTACATCCTCTATCTGATCCACTTTGCAAAAGGAGCCAAAGCCACCTCTTTCTATGCCATTGCCACAGGCATCATGTCACTTGGGATGATGCTCCCCGGCATGATTTCCGGATGGCTACAGACAATGATCGGCTACGGCCCGTTCTTCATAGTGACCATGGTCTGCTGCGTGGTGACAATTCTTGTTGCAAAAGCGGCAAGGCGGCATATTGAGTCAGGAAAATAATCCTGTCGGCCGACCTTATACACGGGAAGAGTGTTATAATGTAAATCCAAACACTCACTTGACCCATGAATACAGAGACTAAATCATTGTTCGACCTTTCAGGCAAAGTAGCCGTTGTGACAGGTGGCGGCGACGGGATAGGAAAAGCCTGTTGCAAACTTTTAGCAGCTGCCGGAGCGAAGGTTGTTGTCAGCGACCACAAGATAGAAAAAGCAGAAACCGTAGCCAACGAGATCATATCTGATGGAGGAACGGCTGCCGCCACAGTCTGCGATGTTCTGTCGGACAGCGATCTGACCGCACTTATCGATTTCACTATACAGACCTTCTCCACCGTCAATATCCTTGTAAACAATGCCGGAATCGGAGGGGGCGGACGAGAGAATCCGTTTAATATCGACAGGGCATACGTTGAACGTGTCTATGCCATCAACTTGTTCGCACCATGGCAGCTATGCAAACTTGCAGCTCCCCACATGCAACAGTCCGGCTACGGCAGCATCATCAATATATCGTCGATGAGCAGCATAAACAATGATCCCGGAATGGCCATATACGCGTCATCCAAAGCTGCCCTGAACCATTTGTCATCCAACCTTGCCCACGATTACGGACCAATGGGGATCCGCGTCAATTGTGTGGCTCCCGGTGCAACGCGGACAAAGGCACTTGCCTCTGTGCTTAACGCGGAGATAGAAGCACGCATGCTTTCCCACACTCCAATCAACCGCCTTGGTGAGACCTCCGATATAGCAGGGGCGGTACTATATTTCGCGGCCCCGGTCTCCGGATGGGTCAGCGGACAAACGCTCATGGTCAATGGCGGTGGCACTCAAACCCTTGATTGATCGACAGGCACTGATATCGGATTTCACAGATCTATCACGGGTGTCAGTTTTTCCCCCCGGGAATTGCAATCGATATTAATATTCATTAACTTTGTGATCTATTTGATCTGTCCAACCTGATTTATAATAAAATCCGCCATACCCCATGAAATCAAGCACACTCGCCATCCTGTTGATGGGACTCATAATAACAGCCTGCGGCAACAACAGCTCCGATGGATCGGTTACAATCGACGCCGCTTCCGTAGCCAACGGGCCGGATTCCGACGCTTCGGCAATGCCTCGCGACACATCCGACCTTATCAACCCTGCCGACACTGCATCCACTCCCATAGAGCGACAGGAAGATAAGCCGGCGTTGAATCTGAAACTGACGAGTGTGGATGATGTGAAGAATTTCATGGCGTCCTCTCCGCATGCCGATGCCTACTCCAAGGGTATCCTCCCCAAGATCGCCGACGATAATCTCGACTACGCTATAAAATTGCTTGAGAATCCACATGACTATTTCATTGTTGTCGACAAGCCGTCGATGTATGTCGTGCTCTACGATAAATATGGCCGCGAACAACAAGCCTACAAGATGGCCTGCTCAAAACGCTACGGGACAAAACACAAACGCCGCGACAACCGCACTCCGGAAGGGTTCTTCTCGGCAGAAGGCATCTATGACTCCACCGACTGGCTTTACACCGACGACGACGGAAAGACTCACCCACAGAAAGGACAGTTCGGACCTCGCTTTATCCGTCTGAAAACCGATGTGACCCGACAGATCGGGATCCACGGCACCTGTGCGCCATGGGCTCTCGGAAGCCGTGCAAGCCATGGGTGTATCCGCATCCACAATGATAACATCATGGAGTTGATCAAATACGTTGAAGTCGGTACTCCGATCATAGTCAACCCATCTGAACGCGACCAGAAAGTGAACCGTGAGGAAGGCTATACGATTCCATCAATAAATATCGGAAAGGCCAAACCGGCAGCCAAATCAAGCAAGCCCAAAGAGGAAAAGAAAGCGGACACGGCGGTAAAGAAGGAGGAAACCAAAGAGTTGAAAGCATCCGAGCCAGCGCCAGAGCCGGAAAAGACTGTTGAACCGACCACAGTAGAAGCCGATCCCGATCTTCTTGACTGATGCCACACCCGAACAAGGACTCCGGATCTCCACGCGGTCTGATACTCAAGACCATGTTACCTGTAGCCATCGGAATTGCCGTGGTGATATGGCTGTTAGGGCGTGAGTTCTCGGTCAGTCAACTTCTGAGCATTCCATGGAACACGGCTACAATCGCCGCTCTTGTCTTTGTAGCCGGACGCGAATGGGGCATGATGTGGCGGTGGCGCGTGCTCACCGACCATAAGCTTTCATGGCGACAGACATTCCGCATAACCATGCAGTGTGAATTCACATCCGCCATTACCCCAACAACAGCCGGAGGATCAGCCCTCAGCATGATTTTTCTCCACCGGGAGGGCATACCTCTCGGAAGAGGGGCATCGCTGACCATGCTGACCCTGATGCTCGACGAGCTGTTTGTTGTCATAGCCTGTCCGATCATATTCCTACTCATTCCGGGAGGTGAGATCTTCGGATTCGCTGCCGGCAAAGGGTTCACTATAGGTGTGCGCACAGCTTTCTGGATAGTATATGGAGGTATCTGTCTCGTCACTCTCATCCTATATCTTGGCGCACTGGTCATGCCTCACAGAATAGCCGCTATAATCTCCGGAATATTCTCATGGCGATTGTTGCGAAGATGGAAACAGCAGGCCGACGAGACAGGCCAAAGCATGATAGAGACCGGTTCCGATATCCGCACCAGACCGCTTCTATGGTGGCTAAAGGCCATGGGAGCCACAATAGTCACATGGATATGCCGCTATCTTGTTGTCAACGCATTGTTCTGGGGATTCGCAGCCGCCGCACCTCAGGCCATAGTTTTCGCACGTCAGTTCATTGTCTGGACACTTCTGACCATCAGCCCGACACCCGGCGGCAGCGGAATCAGCGAATGGCTCTTCACAAACTATTACGGAGACCTCATAGGCAATCTGTCGATCGCATTGGTCATTGCAATCATCTGGCGTCTTATCTCCTACTATATCTATCTTGCAGCCGGAGTCTTCATGTTGCCCTCATGGATCCGCAAAAGCCACAAAAAATCCGCCCCCTGACAGGAGCGGATCCGTTTGTTTCTTATTTATCCGGATGCGTTATCCAAGACGGTCGATGCCAAGTTGGATTCGACGGACAGTCTCGTCGCAGCCGAGAAGCTCGGTGATATCGAACATGTGGGGTCCCTTGCACTCGCCTACCACTGTCAGACGGAAAGCATTCATCACGTTTCCAAGATGATAGCCCTTGTCGGCAATCCATCCGAGCACAACCGGTTCAGCTGCTTTGCTTGAAAAATCCTCAAGACCTTTGAGCACCTCGATCAGTTCGCCCATGATAGCCGGCATCTCTGCATTCCAGCGTTTGCGCACTGATTTCTCTTCATATTCCTCAGGTTCTACAAAGAAGAACTTGCTCTGATCCCACAGATCGCCGACGAAATTGATGCGTCCTTTTACAAGTCCGACCACACGGGTTATATATTCGTCAGTCCAAGCCGACGGATCAACGCCATGCTCTTTCAATACAGGCTTGTACATCTGCGCCAACTCTTCATCCGACATTTCCTGAAGATATTTATGATTGAACCATTTCCCTTTCTCGAAATCGAATTTGGCTCCGGAACGAGAGCAATGGTCGAATGAGAATTTCTCGATCAGTTCATCCATCGACATGATTTCCGTGTCATCGCCCGGATTCCAGCCCAGCAGAGCAAGGAAATTGACAACGGCCTGCGGCAGATATCCGCGCTCGCGATAGCCGGATGAGATCTCTCCGCTCTTGGGATCGTGCCATTCGAGGGGGAACACCGGGAAGCCGAGGCGGTCGCCATCGCGCTTGCTGAGTTTACCCTTTCCGTCGGGCTTCAGAAGCAGTGGGAGATGTACGAACGAAGGCATAGTGTCGGCCCATCCGAAAGCTTCGTAAAGAAGAACGTGGAGCGGAGCCGAAGGGAGCCATTCCTCGCCACGGATCACGTGGGTAACCTCCATCAGATGGTCGTCCACGATATTTGCCAGATGGTATGTGGGCAGATCGTCGGCACTCTTGTAAAGCACCTTGTCATCGAGAATCGAAGAGTTGATGGTCACCTTTCCGCGGAGCAAGTCGTTGACCTCCACATCGCGTCCGGGTTCGATCTTGAAACGCACAACATATTTCTCTCCGCCGTCAATCAAGGCCTTCACCTCATCGGCCGGCATCGAAAGAGAGTTACGCATCGACATTCGTGTCGACGCATCGTATTGGAAATTGGGCGTTGCGGCACGGGCAGCCTCAAGCTCGGCAGGAGTGTCGAAAGCAATGTAGGCTTTTCCTGCATCGAGAAGCATCCTGACATGGTCGCGATAGATGTCACGACGTTCACTCTGCTTGTAGGGGCCATAGTTGCCACCTTCGCGCACACCTTCATCGATCCCGATACCGAGCCAAGCGAGAGCCTCGTTGATATAATCCTCGGCACCCGGCACAAAACGCTGCGAGTCGGTATCCTCGATACGCAGGATCATGTCTCCGCCATGCTGACGTGCAAAGAGATAATTATAGAGGGCTGTGCGGACGCCTCCAATATGCAGAGGTCCGGTGGGCGATGGTGCGAAACGCACCCTGACTTTTCTTTCCATATCTTATGTTATGTTCGTGTTTTTTTATTTTACGCGCAAAATTAATCAAAACCTACCGATTATCCCAACCTCCCCATCCCAAAATGTCATTCGCAGGAATCAGGTGAGGGGTTGGTGAAGATGTGGCGGATGACGGAGGGATAGTGGAGCATTTCGAGGCGGCGGACTTTGGCTTCGATGTCGGCGGCGGTGTCGGTGGGTTCCACGGGAATCCGTGCCTGAAAGAGGATCTCGCCACGGTCATATTCCTCAGTTACGCGGTGGATGGTAATGCCGGTCTCGTTGTCGCCTGAGGCAATAACCGCATCATGGACATGACGGCCATACATACCGGGTCCGCCATGCCGCGGCAGTAGCGATGGATGTATGTTGAGGATCCGGCCGGCATATCTCTGTATGATAAACCCGGGAATCAAGAGCAGGAATCCTGCCAGAATGATTATATCGGCATGCAGGTCGTCCAGGATACCGGAGATCAGGGAGCTGTCAGCAAGCATAGAGCGGTCAACAACCCTCACCGGGATCCCCATGGACTTTGCTTTTGCAACGACTCCGGCATCACTGCGGTTAGTGACAATGGCTGTCACTGTCAATCCGCATCCTGCTCCGGGGCCATTATTGAAATATCCGGCTATGTTTTCCGCATTGCTACCGTTTCCGGATGCAAATACCACAATATTCCGAATCGCTGAGTGGTTAGAAGATTCCGTCATATCTCTTTATCGCTATATTTTTCGCAAAATTACAAAAATAACCGGTGCAAACCGCAATCTGGAATGCACCGGTGCTATTAATTTCTATGATCTGATCAGGCGAGGGGTTTTGCTTCCCAACCGAGGGCACTTGCACCAAGCACAGCGGCATCGGCTTCCTTGAGTTCAGAGAGGAGGATGTTGACTTTGCCTTTCCAGATGCTGAGCATGTTCTTTTCCATAGCTTCACGCATGGGCTTGAGCAGCAGTTCGCCGGATTTGGCAAGACCGCCGAAGAGGACGAATGCTTCGGGAGCTGAGAACACGGTGAAATCGGCAAGAGCCTCACCAAGGATTGTTCCGGTGTATTCAAAGACACTCTTTGCGAGTTCATCGCCGGCCATAGCCGCATCGTAGACATCTTTCGATGTGATATCCTCAATGGCTATGTCGCGCAACAGCGACGGTGCGTCGGTGATCTCCAGATATTCGCGAGCGGTGCGTGCCACGCCAGTAGCGGAGCAGTAGGTCTCAAGACAGCCGGTGCGACCGCAACCGCAGAGACGTCCGTTGTTGCGTTTGACGATTACGTGACCAAGTTCTCCGGCGAAACCATCATGACCATACACGAGCTGACCGTTGATTACGATACCCGATCCCACACCTGTTCCGAGGGTGATCATGATGAAATCTTTCAGTCCACGTGCTGCACCATAGGTCATTTCACCGATTGCAGCTGCGTTAGCGTCGTTTGTAATGGCAACGGGGATGCCGAACTTGTCGCTCAGCATCTGCGCGAATGGTATCGGAGTGGGCCAAGGGAGGTTGACACCATCTTCAATCATTCCGGTGAAATAGTTGGCATTGGGCGCTCCTACACCGATGCCGAATATCTTGTCCTCGGCATTGATCGACTTCATCAGACGCGTACATTCTTCATACAGTTCGTCGATATAATCGTTGATGTTTGAATGTTTACGAGTCTTTATCGAGTTGCTTGCAAGCACGATACCACGGGCGTCGACGATACCGAACACGGTGTTTGTGCCACCCATATCGATGCCTATAACATAAGGTTTGGAGTTATTCATCTGATATTGATTTATGTAAGTTTGATTATGCCACAAAGATAATTAAAATATCCAATCCATTCATCCAATTTTGATTTTTTATTAATTGGCATGGCATTAATCTTGTGTCAAATCAGTAATTTTGCATCATGAACCTGAAACACATAGTATTTTTAACACTATTTTTTTGTCTGACGGCATGCTCGTCGGATGAGCCGGCTGTCGGGACACCACCGGTGGGGACCGAGAAAGCCTTGAAGACCGTCCTGGTCTACATGGTTGCCGATAACAATCTCTACGGCTACAGCCTCGACGACCTGAAGGAGATGAAAAGCGGAGTGTCCGCATCTGATTTCCCCGACGATTGCCGATGGATTGTCTATTTCAGCGGACGCGACAACAATCCCCGGCTGATGGAATTTGACGCTGATGGCAAAGAATCGGTGCTGGCCACTTACCCCACCTCGGAGTCGTCGGTCACAATTTCAAGGATGCAGACCGTCCTGTCCGATGTTGAACGCCTCGCACCTGCGCAAAGCTACGGTCTGGTGCTATGGAGCCACGGCACGGGGTGGATCAGCGACTCCGGAACGCTTGATGAACCATCCACCGCCACCGGATCAGCGATAACGCCCTATTCGTTCGGCTATGACGGCAACTCCGGCAAGAAGATGAAGATAACTTCTCTGGCACAGGCACTTGCCGGACGCCGCTTCGACTTCATCTACTTCGACTGCTGCCACATGGCCACCGTGGAGATAGCCTATCAGCTGCGCAAGTCAACCGACGTGATGATTGCCTCTCCGACAGAGCTTGGAGTGGAGGGTATGCCCTACGATGTCAACATTCGTCCGCTGCTCTTGGGGCAATACGACAGGGCTGTGGACAACACTTACCGCTACTATCTCTCCCAATATAATTCCGGCGAAGGATTTGGCTGCGCTATCAGCCTGCTTAACCTTGCGACTATCGACGATCTGGCGGATGCTACCCGTGATGTGCTGTCGGTCAATGCCGAACTTCCCGAAAGCTATTCGCCGGTCTACTATTTCCGCAGAAACGTAATCGACGATGGGGTCTACGAATTCGACCACTATATCAAAGCCCTATGCGGCAGTGACACAGATCTCTACAGCCGCTGGCGCGAGGCATTCAACAAGGTTGTCAGCCTCCATCTCAAGACCTCACGCGTCTACATGCTCGACTCCTCCAAATTCCAGGGTCTCGGCTCCCACATACTCCGCTCAAAAGATGAGCTGGAGGTCACCGGCGATCCCTACGGCTACCGCGAGACTGCATGGTGGGCCGACGTAGTATCAACCGTATTCAATTGATCCACAAGATATGATTTTCAACCAGATACCATTTTTCGACACAACCGGTTCAGAGGCAACAGAACAGGCTGCCAGCAAGCTCGCTTCGGATGCCGAGGCGTTCAAGGCCCTGTCGCTCGAGGATCTGATCAGCAAGCTGGCCCACTCGATGGTGGATTTCGCCTTCCATCTGGCCATAGCGATCCTGGTGTTCTACATAGGTAAATTCGTGATCCGCCGCATCTACGTGGTGCTGTCGACGATCATGATCCGCCGCAAGATGGACAAATCGCTCTCCACGTTCGTGCTCAGCCTCGTCAGGATGGTGCTCTACTTCATCCTCGTGGTCACCGTGATCGGCATTCTGGGTATCAACACCAGCTCATTCATCGCGATCTTCGCCTCTGCCGGCGTGGCCATCGGTATGGCGCTGAGCGGTACATTGCAGAATTTTGCCGGTGGCGTGCTGATCCTGCTGCTGAAGCCCTACAAGGTTGGCGACTACATCGAGGCACAAGGTTATGCCGGCACGGTCACCGAGATCCAGATTTTCTCCACCATCATCTGCACCTACGACAACAAATCGATCATCATACCCAACGGCGGCCTCTCCACATCGTCGATCAACAACTGGTCGCGAGAAGCCTACCGCCGCATAGACTGGACCATATCGATGGCCTACGGGGATGATTTCGACACGGCACGCAAGGCTATAATCGGAATGCTATCGAGCGATGACCGCATAGTGAAGACCACCCTTGCCTCCGACATAGAGCAGCGTGCGGAAACCAAGTCGGCGGACACAGACGACGAAGCTGACGAGACACCCCGTCGGCGCGGATTCATCTACCGTCTGTTCCACCGCAGCCACAAGCATATCCGCCGTCTCGACGAGGTTGATCCTGAGGCAGCGTCTCCGGTGGCCGTGGTCAAGCTCAACGCCGACCGCGCACCCCAGGTGTTTCTCTCCAACATGGGAGAAAGCTCCGTCGATCTCTCAGTCCGCGCATGGGTTCTGGCCACGGATTACTGGGCTGTTTATTTCGACTTCAACGAACGTTTCTACCGCGAACTTCCGGGTCACGGCATCCACTTCCCGTTCCCTCAGCTCGACGTCCATCTCAATCCGTCGGACAACTGATCCTATATAATTTTTTAACATCTCGCCGTCCCATATTCCAAGGCCGCGATCTATGACTTCTGCCTTTTTTTTGCTAACTTTGCATCATCGTGCGCAGACCATAGTTCAGCGGCAGCAACGTGTTGCTTGTCATTCACTGCAGATGCACGACCCGGGGCTTCCGGCCGCCACTCTCCTCCTCCAGGCGGGATAAGCGTTGCCCCTCCCCGACAGGAACCGGCTCACAGCCAACATCTTGTCCGTGATCGCGAAAAATAAAAAAATAACATAAATGACAAGTAAATGGAATTATCTACCCCTTACTTCCGAAGAGCAAAAGTCAGAGTCAGAGTTAGCTAAGAAATTTGATAATGTGCCGCCTGTCAGCGAATTGCTTGCACAGCGCGGCATCACATCCGTGGAAGAAGCAGAGAAATTCTTCCACCCCTCCCTCAAAGACTTGCACGATCCTTTCCTCATGCCCGACATGGACAAGGCGGTGGGACGGCTCAACAAAGCTATGGGTAAGAAAGAGCGGATCATGGTCTACGGCGACTACGACGTGGACGGCACGACCGCTGTCGCGCTGGTGTACAAATATCTCCAGCAGTTCTACTCCAACATCGAGTACTACATCCCAACGCGCTACGACGAGGGCTACGGCATATCACGCCGAAGCATCGACATCGCGGCGCAAAATGGCATCAAACTCATCATAATCCTCGACTGCGGCATCAAGGCGATCGACGAGATAGCCTACGCCAAAAGCCTCGGCATAGACTTCATCATCTGCGACCACCACGTGCCCGATGATGCGCTGCCGGATGCCGTGGCTATCCTCAACCCCAAGCTTGAAGGCTCCACCTATCCGTGTCCCCACCTGTCGGGCTGCGGCGTAGGCTTCAAGTTCATGCAGGGGTTCGCCATCAGCAACGGGATCTCGACAACGGAGCTCGAGGGACTGCTGGATCTGGTGGCGGTCAGCATCGCCGCCGACATAGTGCCGATGATCGACGAGAACCGCATCATGGCCTATCACGGGCTACGGCGCATCAATGCCAACCCCAACATGGGTCTGCGCGCCATAATCCGCATCTGCGGTCTGACGGGCAAGGAGATCACCATCTCGGACGTGATCTTCAAGATCGGTCCGCGCATCAACGCTTCGGGACGCATGCAGAGCGGACGGGAGGCTGTTGAGCTGCTGGTGTCACGCGACGTCAACGAGGCCTATGAGCTTGGCAAGGCAATCGACCAATACAACAAGGACCGCAAGGAACTCGACAAGCGGATCACCGATGAGGCCAACGACATCCTTGAGTCGCGCGGCGAGATGGTTTCCAGCAAGAAATCCATAGTGATCTACAATAAGGACTGGCACAAAGGAATCATAGGGATCGTGGCATCGCGACTGACGGAGCTGTACTATAAGCCGTCGGTTGTGCTTACGCTTGCCAACGGACTGGCCACAGGGTCGTCGCGCTCCGTACAGGGCTTCGACATCTACAAGGCTATCGATGCCTCACGCGACCTGCTTGAGAACTTCGGCGGCCATCCCTATGCCGTAGGGCTGTCGCTGAAAGAGGAAAACATCCCTGAGTTCACGCGCCGCTTCGAGGAATATGTCAAGGAACACATCCAGCCCGAACAGCTGCAACCGCTGCTCGACATCGATGCGTTCATAACATTTTCCGAGATCACACCGGCGTTCATCTCCACGCTGCGGAGGTTCAATCCATTCGGTCCGGGCAACAACAAGCCTGTGTTCTGCACGCGCAATGTGATGGACTTCGGCACGAGTAAGCTCGTTGGTAAAAATCTGGAGCATATCAAATTCGAGCTTGTCGACGATACGTCGGGCAAGGTGTTCAACGGCATAGCATTCAACATGGCCGAACACTTCCCCTACGTCCATGCACGCAAGCCGTTCGACATCTGCTTCACCATTGAGGACAACAAGCACCAGAGCGCGACATCCTCGATCCAGCTACTGGTCAAGAGCATCCATCCCAAGAAATAAAGCCCGGTGGCCACCCCGGAGGACATACTCAGGCAATACTGGGGCTACGACTCGTTCCGCGAGCTACAGCCCGAGATCATCGGGTCGGTGCTTGACGGCAACGACACTCTCGGCCTGTTGCCTACGGGTGGTGGAAAATCGATCACGTTTCAGGTTCCGGCGCTGATGCTTCCGGGGGTTACGCTCGTGGTCACGCCCCTGATCTCGCTGATGAAAGATCAGGTTGACAATCTCCGCACACGCGACATCCCGGCCGCTGCCGTCCATTCGGGTCTCTCGCGCGCCGAACAGCGGCTGGCGCTCGACCGCTGCCGGCTTGGGAAGCTGAAGATCCTCTATCTGTCGCCGGAGAAACTGCAGGGCAAGGCGTTTATCGAGCAGCTTCATCAGATGGAGATCAGCCTGATAGTGGTCGACGAGGCTCACTGCATATCGCAATGGGGCTATGACTTCCGCCCCTCCTATCTGCGTATCGCCGACCTTCGCCGTCACTTCCCCGACGCTCCTGTTCTTGCCCTCACCGCCTCGGCCACTCCGGAGGTCACGGCCGACATCATGGACCGTCTGGCCTTCCGCAGCCGCAACCTCTTTGCCAAAAGCTTCTCCCGACCCAACATAAGCTACATAGTGCGCCACACCGACAGCAAATCCCAGATGCTGTTGCGAGTGCTGCGTGCCACGAGCGGTTGCGCCATTGTCTACGTTCGCTCACGCCGGCGCACCAAGGAGACTGCCGACTATCTGCGCCAATGCGGCATTTCAGCCGAACACTACCATGCCGGTCTGTCGGCTGAGGAGAAGAACGACCGCCAGAACCGCTGGAAAGACGGCACGGTGCGAGTGATGGTGGCCACCAATGCTTTCGGCATGGGTATCGACAAGCCCGATGTGCGCACCGTGGTCCACATCGATCCTCCGTCGTCGCTTGAGGAATATTATCAGGAGGCCGGGCGTGCCGGACGCGACGGATTGCCATCATATGCCGTGATGATCACTTCACCGGGTCCCGACAAGTCGACCCTCACCCGTCGGCTCAACGATTCTTTCCCTGATAAAGACACCATACGCCACGTCTATGAGCTTGCATGCAATTTCCTCGGCGTGGCCGTAGGCTCGGGCTACAATCAGCTCTATGAGTTCAATTTCGCCCTGTTCTGCGACCGTTTCCAGTTGCGTCAGCCTATTGTGCGCAGCTCGCTGACGCTGCTGACCCGTGCAGGATACATAGAGTATGTGGAGGAAGTGACCACGCGTTCCCGAGTGATGGTGACAATGAACAAACGCGAGCTCTATGACCTGCGTCTCGATGCTACAGCCGATGCCGTGTTCCAGCTCATTCTGCGCACCTACACGGGGCTATTCGCCGACTATATCTACATCTCGGAGGAACTGATAGCCTCGCAGCTCCACCTGTCGGGGCAACAGGTCTACGATGCGCTGCTGGCGATCCAGCGGCAGCATGCCATCCATTACGTGCCGCGCAAAACAACTCCCTATATCTTCTTCACTACTTCGCGTGAACTTCCGCGCCACATCACGATTCCCCGTACCGTCTACGAGGATATGCGCCTGAGAATGGAGCGCAGGATCGATGCGATGCGACGCTTCATGTTCGACGACAGCCGATGTCGGGTGGCCACGATGCTTGAATACTTCGGCGAGAAGGATCCTTTGGACTGCGGAACATGCGACGTGTGCCGTGGCCGCCGCAAGCCATCGCCGGAAAAAAGCAAGAACCTGCGCGAGAGCATCCTCTATCTCACCTCGCGGACAACCCCCGTCAGCGTAGGCCACATAGCCGCACAGGCCTGCGTGAGCATAGAGACGGTGGTCAGCACTGTTCGTCCGATGCTCGATGAAGGGATACTCCGGCTGACCCCCGACGGCCTGCTGACGCGGCTCTGAATGCCCACGGTTCACACTTTTTAATCTCTTTTAGCTGACAGGCATGCGACTATGCCAGCCCCCATTTGTTCTACTATCGAAGCAAGAATAAGACTTCGATCATATAACAACATCCCTCGTCCTTATTGACGGATAGTGATTATTAGTCTATAAGGCTCTCATAAATAAATAGTTGAAACGGCAGGGCGGTGTGTCGGCACAAAAGCGGCACACCGTCCTTGTCATTTGCCGGTTCTCCGATAGTTCACCAAGAGTAACCATAGGTGCTAAGAGGATGCTCCTTAGATCGGGGTGGCGGATCTCCGAGACGCCTACCGGGTATCGGCTCATAAGATGACGGTTCTACAGCACGGAGTGCTGTGACCCCGAGAAGGATCAGACGTTGAAGAGGAAGTGCATTATGTCGCCGTCCTGCGCCACGTATTCTTTGCCCTCGATGTTCATTTTTCCGGCTGCACGGACGGCGGCCTCGCTTCCGAGGGTGACATAGTCGTCGTATTTGATCACCTCGGCGCGGATGAATCCTTTCTCGAAGTCGGTGTGGATGATTCCGGCACATTTCGGAGCTTTGCTGCCTCGCATGAATGTCCATGCCCTGACCTCGTCCTCTCCGGCAGTGAAGAATGTCTGGAGATCGAGCAGAGCGTAGGCGGAACGTATCAGTCGCGACACGCCCGATTCCTCCAGCCCTATTGATTCGAGAAATTCCTTGCGGTCCTCGAAGGTTTCAAGCTCGGCGATCTCGGCCTCGGTCTGTGCGGCCACTATGAGTATCTGCGCGTTCTCCCCCTTGACGGCCTCACGGACGGCTTCCACGTAGGCATTTCCGGTGGCTGCCGAGGCATCGTCGACGTTGCAGACGTAGAGCACCGGTTTGTTTGTAAGCAGGAACAGCTCGCGTGCGAATTTCTGTTCGTCGGGGGTCTCGATCTCTACCGATCGCGCCGGCAGACCGCGCTGCAGGGCTTCCTGGTATTTCACGAGCACTTCATATTGCATCTTGGCCACCTTGTCGCCGCCTGTCTGGGCTTGTTTCTGCGTCTTTGCAATGCGGCTCTCGACGGTCTCGAGATCCTTGATCAGCAGCTCATAGTCGATGATCTCCTTGTCGCGGACGGGATCCACCGTGCCGTCGACATGGGTTATATTATCGTCGTCGAAGCAACGCAACACGTGGATAATGGCATCTGTCTCGCGGATATTGGCCAGAAACTTGTTGCCGAGGCCTTCGCCTTTGCTAGCGCCTTTGACCAGTCCGGCGATGTCGACGATCTCCACCGTGGCCGGAACGACGCTTCGCGGATTGCACATCTCGACAAGGCGTGTCAGGCGGTCGTCGGGGACGGTGATGACTCCCACATTAGGCTCTATGGTGCAGAAGGGGAAGTTGGCCGACTGCGCCTTAGCGTTTGACAGACAGTTGAAAAGGGTCGACTTGCCTACATTGGGCAGTCCGACAATACCGCATTGTAATGCCATAATATTTAATGTATGATCTGGTTCGTTACTAAAAAGTTAGGCAAAGGTAGCAAATAATGGCGGCATTTCAAAAAATAGCCTTGTTGCAGATGCGCGGCAGGGGTTATTTGCGGATAAGGGAGCGCAGAGTTGTTCCGATCCCGTTGACCATTGCCATCATCGGTGTCAGCAGGGGGCGTATCTCCGCGTCAGGTCCGGGGGTGAACACGGACAGGGAATGCTTGTTGCAACGGATGTCGATGGTGTCGGGGAGCATCATTGGCTCTCCGTCGAGGTGAACGGCACCGGCCTGACGGCGGCGTATGCGCAGCGAGTCGGCGCGGAAAGTATTGATGAGCATGTTTTTCTCTATGGTGCCGGCCATCAGGTCTATGCCCACGAGCGCGGTTGTCAGCTTATTGCCGTAATGGATTATGGTCACGTCGAGCAGTCCGTCGTTGATCGAGGCATGGGGGGCTATATAGGCGTTGTTGCCATATTGCGAGGCGTTGCAGACGGCGACCACGAAAGCCCTTTCGGTCAGCACCTGGCCGTTGGCTGTGATCTCATATTCCTCAGGCACGTAGTTGCGGTATTCCGAAAACGTCGTGCTCAGATAGGTCATCAGTCCGCGTTGCTTCGACTGAGCGAACTTGTGACCTACGGTGGCATCGAAGCCCATGCCGAATGTGCAGAAGAATTTGCGTCCGTTGGCCTCGCCGTTGTCGCATATCTCGCTGCGTCCGGCGGCTATCACGTCGAGCGACGACCGTATGTCGACCGGAATGTTCAGGTGTCTTGCAAGCCCGTTGCCTGATCCGCAGGGGATTATGCCGAGTGTCACTCCCGTGTTGCAGAGGGCCATGGCCGTTTCGTTGACGGTTCCGTCGCCTCCGGCGGCAATTACAATGTCGTATCCGTGCAGGGCGGCATTGCCGGCAAGCATCGTGGCATCGCCGGCTCCACGGGTCAGAGCCGTGTCGACCGAGATCCCGGCATGGGCGAGATGGTCGGCGACACGCCGGTCAAGCCCCTGTTTGCGGCCTGTCCCGGATATTGGATTGATGATCAACAGTGCTTTTTTCGGTTCCATTGCCCGGCAAAGATACGAAACAATGATTAATTAACAAAACATAACACTCCGAATCCCCGTCACTGACCGAGCCGGAAGTCCATGGCCACGGCATCGAATCTCACATTGCGTCCGGCAAACAGCGAGGGAAGGCTGCCGTCGGCCAGGAGCGTATCTGTGGTTCCGGCTATCAGCCTCCGGTTGCCGGGCATGAGCCACAGGCGCGAGGCCACGGTCAGCGCCGAGGCCACATCGTGGGTGCTCAGCAGAACTGCCGTATTGAAATCGCGTGCCAGCATCCGGAGCAGTTCCATGATCTCCAGACGGCTCGCCACGTCGAGAAACGAGGTCGGCTCGTCGAGGATCATCACCGGTGTGCGCTGCGCGAGGGCACGGGCTATCATCACTTTCTGACGTTCGCCGTCGCTGAGCGTTGCCATGTGGCGACGGGCCAGCGCCTCCACGCCGACGGCTCGGATGCTCTCGTCCACGATCTGCCGGTCGCCGTCGGACAACCGCCCGAAGAACCCGGTGTAGGGTTGGCGGCCAAGCCCCACGGCCTCTCTCACGGTCAAGGCTCCGGCATTGGTGCGATCCGTGTAGACCACGCTCATCCGGCGTGCCACCTCGCCAAGGCTCATTGCCTCCAAAGGGCTGCCACCCACGAGGATCTCGCCGGCCAGGGGGCGCTGCTGACCGGAGATAGTGCGCAGTAGCGTGGACTTTCCGGCTCCGTTGGGACCCAGCAGACAGGTCACCGATCCCTGCGGCAGATAGACGTCGATCCCGGTGGCCACTTCCACGGCCGGTCGCCGTCCATCGCGGTAGCCTATGACGAGCCCCCTGGCCGAGAGTGCCGGGGCGAGAGCCGTATCCTGAATGTCGTCAGTCAAAATAGTGAAGCTTTTTGCGGTTGAGAATAACGTAGATTATCACTGGCACTCCGATCACCGGGGTTATGGCATTGATAGGCACTACCCCACCGCGACCTGCCGCCACGGAGATATAGGCACATAGCAACGCCGTGGCCGCGCCGCAGAGAGCCGTGGCAGGAAGCAGCACGGCATGGTTGGAGGTGCGGAGCATCATCCGGGATATATGGGGCACGATAAGCCCCAGAAAACCGATCGGGCCGCAGAAGGCCGTCACGGCGGCGGTGAGCAATCCAGAGACTATGAGCAGCAGCAGACGCGTGCGGCGCATGTCGATGCCGAGGCTGGCGGCATAACGCTCGCCAAGCAGCATGGCGTTAAGGGGCTTGACGAACAGCATCGCGACTGCCACCACCGGCAGTCCGAAACACACAAACGCCAGCACTCGCCCCGATGAGCCTCCGGCAAAGGAGCCGAGCCCCCATATAGTGAACGAATAGACGCTCTCCTGCGTGGAATAGTAGTTGAGCAGGGAGATCCCCGACGAGGCGAAATAGCCCACAAGGATCCCGACGATAAGCAGCATGGCCGCCGATCGGACCACCCTCGCCATCAGCATGAGAAGTCCCAGCACGACGGCAGCTCCGGCTATGGCTCCGATCACCACATTGAGGTACTGCCCCCACTGCTCGGCCACCATGCCGCCGAATGCGAGCACAACGATAGCCACACCCAGCGATGCCCCGGACGAGATGCCCAGTATCGACGGACCGGCCAGAGGATTGTTGAAGCAGGTCTGCAGCAACAGTCCGGCCACGGCAAGCGACGCTCCGGCCACAGCCGCCGTCAGCATCATAGGCACACGGGTCTCCGTCACGATGACACGCCATGTACCCTTGGCAACGTCGCCGCCGGTCATGGCACCCCACACGTCGGCAGCCGGGATATCTACCGACCCCGTCAGCAGACATCCGGCAGCACACAGCAGAGCGACGGCAGCCATCACCGCCATCGCCATTGCAACTCTCCGCTCGCGCCATTGCTTCATCGCCGGCAAATGTAGCATTTTTTTTCAACACAGCGAAACATGCCGTCGCAAGATTTCACGCAACATTTATGGCCTGACTTCCGTTTTAACGATGTCGAATCATTAACTTTGCCAACACTATGATGTCCGATATAACAATTAGCGCGCTCGCACTGGGTGCCGCCTCACTACTGGGATCGCTGGTCGGATTCTTCTTCCGCCGGATCCCCCATAAGCTCAACGATATCTTCCTCGGCTTCTGCGCCGGAATGATGCTCGGAGCCGCCATCGTATGCCTCATCCTCGAAGGACTCGAGACCGCCGGCAACAGCGGATGGTGGCAAGTGGCCGCCGGAGTCGCTGCCGGGGTGGTCCTGATCAGCTACATCGACATTCTGACACCCCACCTCCATTCGCTGACCGGACTCGGAGAGATGGAAAGCCACCCTGCCGGCAACCGCACCACAGGCAGCGTACTGCTCTTTGTCACCGCCATCGCCATCCACAAATTTCCCGAAGGCATGGCAACAGGCATCACATTCGACGGCCACGACATTGACAACGCATGGGCCGTCACCATCTCCATAGCCCTGCAAAACATCCCAGAAGGCCTTGTTGTGGTCACTCCGCTGCTCCTGATCGGCGTAAGCCGTCTGCGCACCATGATGGTGGCACTCGCCATCGCCGCCATCGAGATTGCCGGAGCCTACACAGGCTATTGCATCGGCGGCATATCCACAGCCCTGCTCCCCTTCCTGCTCGGCCTCGCCGGCGGTGCCATGCTCTACGTCCTCTCCGACGAGATGATACCCGAAACCCACGCCCACGGATTCCAGAAACAAGCCACCTACGCCCTGGTAGCCGGCGTGATGCTCCTGCTGATCATATGCCAGCTCACCGACTGACCCCACCCCCATCCACATCCCTCAGTCACCTTAGTCACCTTAGTCACTTTAGTCACCATGACTAACATGACTAAAGTGAATAACGCGAATAAAATGACTAAAGCACAACCACCCTGTCGGGACTGCCGCATTGGTGATTTGCATCCGGCTTCACTCGCCCCATCCATCAGCCCTGTCGGGGGCTCCCCTGTGGCGCGTCCAGCCTTATCTGGAATGTTTTTTCCTGCGTTTCTTATCAAGCCACGGCAGGACTTTGGAGCGCGAACTACGAGTGTACGACTTGCGTTCCACCTTGCATCCGGATGTCGGTATCAGCGATAGCATCAGGATAACAACTCCTATGAATAAAATCAAGCCCATACTGTAGACTTCTTTTCACAAATATACAAAATAATTAGTTATACGGCAATTCCTGTTAACGGTACATACAAGTTCATCATTTCATCGATAATTCGCATCAACCGATTGTGTCCGGCTTCACTCGCCACATTCATCAGCCCTGTCGGGGGACTCTCCTGTAGGGACTGCGCCATGGCGCGTCCGACCCCGTCCAGCCGTGCAAATAAGTTGATTATCCGGGTGTTATTCTGACATTATCCGGAACGCGGCATGCCGCAGTCCCTACAGGCAACGGGGGAAATGATTACGGCTCCCGTTGCTGATGCTTCCGGCCTACCGCACGGAGTGCGGTGACCCCGACCAATCCCGACAGGCATGGGTGATTTGCAATTATGGCGTAGCAGGGATATATGGCGGTGGCAGTGATTGTTCGTAGCCGAGGTTTTCAGCGTTGTCCGTGTTTCACTCCAGTTTTGCCTACGCTACTTGATAACACTCAGTTCAGCCTACGCCACTTGATAATACTATGGCTGACCAACGCTACTTGTTTCTGTCAGCATTGCAAAAAATCATAATAGGGAAATATTTAGCTATGCTAAATTATTGAACACTCTCTCCCTCTTCCAACTCTCTCCTATATATAATATATACGGAGGTGGCTGTCAGTAACGCCGGAGCTGTTGGTTATATGGCTCCCTGTATGTCTGTGACACAAAGTTACGACACAAAACTGCCCTTTGTGTGCTTTTCTGCGTTTTCGATTCAAAAAAATATTCATTCTAGTCAGTCTAGTCACGGTGACTAAGGTGACTAAAGTGACTAACATGACTAAGGCATATCCACTCTTGCTTGTAGGGACTGCGCCATGGCGCGTCCGGCTTCGTCCATCCGTGCAAACGAATTGATTATCCGGGTGTTATGCGGACGCGGCATGCCGCAGTCCCTACAGGCGAGGGGGGATGATTACAGCCCCCGTTGGCAATGCTTTCGGACACACCATCCCATTGCTGATGATTTCGGCCTACCGCACGGAGTGCGGTGACCCCGAGCAGTCCCGACAGGCGATGATTTGTGTGCTGAACGGAGCCCCGACAGGCATATAGGGGGCCATTTTGAGTTTTTTGGAGCGCATTGGCTTGAATTATCTTTTATTTGATTAAATTTGCCATCGAAGAAACTGCAATGATATGATCAGACTGATAGCCGATGCCGGCGCGACAAAGACTAAATGGGCATTGATGGACTCCGGTTGGGAGGCTATGGATATGTTCAGGACCGATGGTCTGAATCCGGCTGTGATGCCGGGCAGCGAGATAGAGTCGGTGGTGCGCGATGTGGCGTTGAGACTTGAGCGGATACGGGTCGATGAGGTCTTTTTCTATGGGGCTGGTTGTCTCGATCAGTTCAAGGAACCGCTGGTGGAGACATTCCGTTCGGTTCTGGGCTGCGAGGGTGTGGAGGTTTGTTCCGACATGCTTGGAGCGGCACGTGCTCTTTGTGGCCATGAAGCCGGCATAGCGTGTATTCTCGGCACCGGATCAAACAGCTGCCTCTATGACGGGACGGCTATTGTGGAAAATGTCGCTCCGCTGGGTTATATTCTTGGCGACGAGGGTTCGGGAGCCGTTATAGGACGCCGTTTCCTTGGTGATCTGCTGAAGGGACAGCTCCCTCAGACGGTGGGGCGTATATTCCGGGAGCGTTGTGGGCATAGCCGCGAGGATATTATCCGGAGTGTGTATCGCAGTACGGCTCCGAGCCGCTTTCTGGCCTCGTTCATGCCTATTGTCAGGGAATGCCTCTGTGAGCCTGCTGTCGAAGATCTTGTGGTTGATGAATTCTGTAGGTTTCTGCGCCGCAATGTGGCCGCCTACAATCCTGCGGCGGATAATATGCCGGTCAATTTCATGGGATCAGTGGCATGTCATTTCCGACCGCAGCTCTTACGGGCTCTCGGCTGTTGCGGCATGACGGCAGGCAGGATCATCGACGATCCGATCCCGGGACTTATTGAATATCACAAGCGAAAATAAATAAGGATATGATGATAAAACGCGATGAGGCTCCTGCCGTGGAGCTTATTATGATTAATATTTCGGGTGCCGACCGCCCGGGCGTGACTGCCGCTCTGTCGGAAATTCTCGCCCAGTATGACGCTCAGATCCTTGACATCGGTCAGGCCGACATCCACCATAATCTGACGCTCGGGCTGCTGATCAAGACCGACAGCTCTGTGTCCGGCGAGATCATGAAGGAGATGCTTTTCAAAGCGTATGAGCTCCAGATCAAGGTGAGGTTCTCCCCGGTGGAGGAAGAGGACTATGCCAAGTGGGTGGGTATGCAGGGAAAGAACCGATGGATCATCACGATTCTCGGGCGCAAACTGACGGCACGTCACATAGCGTTGGTGAGCCGTGTGATAGCCGACCAGAACCTGAATATCGACGGCATACAGCGATTGACAGGCCGTCAGCCTCTCGACGAGCCTGAGAAGGCATTGCAGAAATCATGCGTGGAGTTCTCCGTCCGAGGCACTCCGCAGGACTATGACCTGATGCAGAAGCGGCTGATGCAGATCACCTCGGAGGAGGAAGTGGACATCTCTTTGCAGGAGGACACCATGTATCGCCGTTGCCGCCGTCTGGTGTGCTTCGATATGGATTCGACGCTCATTGGAACTGAGGTGATCGACGAGCTTGCCGAGCGTGCCGGAGTAGGGGCGCAGGTGCGTGATATCACCGAACGTGCCATGCGCGGCGAGATAGATTTCCGCGAGAGCTTCACCGAGCGCGTGGCTCTGCTCAAGGGGCTGGACGAAAGTGTGATGCGCGAGATAGCAGAGAATCTTCCAATAACCGAGGGCGTGGACCGTATGATGACCGTTTTGAAGCGCACAGGCTACAAGACGGCTATTCTCTCGGGCGGATTCACATATTTCGGCAATTACCTGAAACAGCGGTTCGGCTTCGACTATGTCTATGCCAACGATCTTGAGATTGTCGACGGAAAGCTGACGGGACGCTATGTGGGCGAGATTGTCGACGGACGCCGTAAGGCCGAGTTACTGCGGCTCATAGCGCAGGTGGAGAATGTCAATATCAAGCAGACCATAGCCGTGGGCGACGGAGCCAACGACCTGCCTATGCTGTCGGCAGCCGGTCTCGGCATCGCTTTCCATGCCAAACCGAAGGTGAAGGCCAATGCCGACCAGTCGCTCTCGACAATCGGTCTCGACGGGTTGCTCTATTTCCTCGGATTCAAGGACTCGTTCATCTCTTAAATCTATAAAACTTTAAATCTATAAAACATAAGAACCATGAAAAAAATCACTGCATTGATGCTCGGTATGCTGGCTTTGGCCGCATGCAGCGACGACAAGGAAGAACCTGCCGCACCGGTGGTGCCACCTGTGGATAGTCCAAAGTGGCATCTGGCATGGAGCGACGATTTCAATGGCGAGAGTCTGGATGAGTCCACATGGAGCCGGACCGACCGCGGCACCCCCGATTGGCAGAACACCCAGTCGAAGGACGACCGCTGCTATGAAATGACCGGCAGTTCCATAAAACTCAAAGGCATTGTCAACCCCGACACATCGACCGATCCATCGCCATATCTCACCGGAGGCATCTGGTCGAAAGGGAAGAAGGCATTCGGCCCGGGAGAGGCCGACGCATCGCCCGTGTGCATTCAGGTCAAGGCACGTCTTGACAATGGTGCCACCGGAGCATGGCCTGCAATATGGATGATGCCCTTTGCCGAGGATCAGGGCTGGCCGGAATGCGGCGAGATCGACATCATGGAGCGTCTCAACCACGATAATGCCGTGTATCAGACGTTGCATTCCCATTACTCCTACACTCTCGGGAAAAAAGACCCTGTCAACTCGATTCTGAAAAGGGTTGCTGTCTCCTCGGACTATCATATCTACGAGGTGCAGCTGTGGCCGGATCGCGTGCGGTTCTATATCGACGGAGTGGAATCGCTCACATATCCCAAGGTGAATGACGGCGCCGACGGCCAGTTCCCATTTTTCAAGGAATGGTATCTGATCATCGACATGCAGCTTGGCGGATCGTGGGTAGGCAACGTTGATTCGTCGCAGCTCCCCGTTGAGATGGAAGTGGACTGGGTGCGTTATTACCGCTATTATTAGCCGTCAAAACCGCGCCAACGGGTGTTACCTGTTTTTCCGGTGGCGGTCAGACAGCTCGGAGAGCCGTGACCCCGACTGATGGCTTGTCCACGAATTTGCCTGGGAAATCATTGATTGGTTGCAGCAGTGTCGGGGTGGCGGATCTCCGAGACGCCAACCGCACCAACGGCAAGGGTGATGATTCCGGCTAACCGCACGGAGTGCGGTGACTCGTGACCATGCCGCACTCCTTGCATGTCTTGCAGGATGAAAGGGTGGGGAAAGTTTTTTGGGGGTCAAACCATAATGCATTGTGGGATGTTAGAAATATAAAACTAAAACAAAACTATAAAACTAACCCCCCGTCTCAACATTATGGATTGGATTCTTGAAACAATGCGCAACAATCCGTCGATACCGCTGTTCCTGACAATAGGTCTCGGTTTCTGGATCGGACAGTTGAAGTACAAGACATTCTCGCTGGGCACCGTCACGTCGGTGCTTCTTGTCGGTGTGCTTGTAGGGCAGATGGATATTGAAATCCCCGGCCCGATTAAAAATGTGTTTTTCCTGCTGTTTCTCTTTGCGATAGGCTATAGTGTGGGTCCCCAATTCTTCCGTGCTTTACGGGGATCGGGGTTGAAGCAGGTGTTTTTCGCCGTCGTTGTCTGTGCGCTGTGTCTGATAGTGACTATCATCACGGCTAAGATCATGGGCTATAACGTGGGCGAGACCATAGGCCTTTTCTCAGGAGCGCAGACCATCTCGGCAGTGATCGGCGTAGGCACAGACACGATGACTTCTATTGGCATGTCGGCCTCGGAGAAGGCGCGGATGACGGATATGATTCCGGTGTGTTATGCTGTGACCTACGTGTTCGGTACGATCGGTTCGGCCTATATCCTTGCTAACCTCGGACCGGCGTTGCTGGGTGGCATCAAGAAGGTGAAGGCCGACACGGCGGAGCTTGAGAAGGAGATGAACGAGAGTTCGCTCAAGGACGATCCGGCCTATTTCAATGCCAACCGCCCCGTGGCGTTCCGTGCCTACAAGGCTACGGCCGATTTCTTCGACACCGATCATACGGTTGCGGAGATCGAGCAGCATCTGGCCTCGCAGGGCCGGCGACTGTTTGTGGAGCGTGTACGCAAAGACGGCAAGGTTGCCGATCCGGTGGCATCGATGGCCATATCTAAAGGCGACGAGATCGTGTTGAGCGGTCGCCGCGAGTTCATTATCGAGGATGAGAGCTGGATAGGCCCTGAGGTCAATGATCCGGAGCTGCTCAACTTCCCAGCCGAGCAGATCAGTGTGATGCTGACCAAGAAGAAGATAGGCAGGAGCATCACCGTCGATGAGCTGAGAGGCAAGAAGTTCATGTATGGCGTCACGATCAAGAGCATCGAACGCGCCAGCACGCAGATCCCAGTGATGGCCAAGACCGAGCTGCAGCCCGGCGACACGCTGACAATCGTAGGCTTGCCGCAGGATGTGACTACGGCGGCTCCTGAAATGGGATATGCCGACCGTCCATCGACCAAGACCAACCTGATACTCGTCGGGTTCGGTATAGCGATAGGCTGTATCATAGGCGTTCTGACGCTGAAGATAGGCAATGTCCCGGTGAGCCTCTCGACGAGTGGCGGTGCGTTGATCTCCGGCCTCGTGTGTGGATGGCTGCGGTCGAGATATCCCTCTATGGGGGGGCTGCCGTCGTCGGCCACATGGCTGCTCAACAACTTAGGCCTCAACATGTTTATCGCCGTTATCGGCATCACCTCAGGTCCGTCGTTTGTCAGCGGCATAGCGCAGGTGGGTCTGTCGATGTTCCTGATGGGTATCATCTGCACCACATTGCCTTTGGTGCTCGGCGTGATCATCGGTGCCAAGCTGTTTAAATTCCGTCCGGCCATCAACCTTGGCTGTTGTGCCGGCTCGCGAACAACCACGGCATCGCTCGGTGCCATTCAGGATGCGCTTGGATCCTCAATCCCTGCCATGGGTTACACCGTGACATATGCTATCGGCAACACGCTCCTGATCCTCTGGGGTGTGGTGATAGTCCTGGTGATGGCCTGAGACATGATATATGAAAACACTTTCCCTTTTTCCTAAATAAAATCCCGATATGAACAACCAGAATCAGTTTAATCCCGAAAACCGCGAATATGAAGAGCGGCTGTCGAAAATGAGTCCGTTTGAAGTCAAAAACGAGCTTATACAATTTGCAAAGGCCGATGCGCGTACCTCGACCTCCACATTCCTGAATGCAGGCCGCGGCAACCCCAACTGGATAGCCACCAAACCCCGTGAGGCATTCTTCCTGCTGGGTGAATTCGGCCTACAGGAGTGCCGTCGCGTGGCAAATAACCCGATCGGCATAGCCGGCATCCCGGAGGTGAAGGACTGCGGCGCACGTTTCCGCACGTTCCTTGCCGACAACAAAGACCGCGCCGGAGCGGAATTGCTCGGACAGACCTTCGACTACCTTATCAATAAACACAACTACGACCCCGACGCACTGGCGCATGAATTCGCTGAGGCCGTGATCGGCGACCAGTATCCCACGCCCGACCGCATCCTGCGCTCCACAGAGCTGATCGTGCAGGACTATCTGCGCCTGGCCATGGGCGGATCTCCCGACGACAAGAGCGTCTACGACCTGTTTGCCACCGAGGGTGGAACGGCCGGAATGTGCTATGCTTTCGATTCCATTCAGGAGAACTTCCTGATAGGCAAGGGCGACAAGATGGCTCTGATGGTGCCGGCATTCACCCCCTACATAGAGATTCCGCAGCTCGAACGCTTCTCGTTCGATGTTATCAACATCAACGCCAACAAAGTGCAGCACGACGGATATCACACTTGGCAGTATCCCCCCGAAGAGATCGACAAGCTCCGCGATCCGTCGATCAAACTGCTCTGCATCACCAACCCGAGCAATCCGCCATCCTATACGCTCGCTCCCGAAGTGCGTCAGCAGCTGATCGATATTGTCAAGACCGACAATCCAGAGCTGATGATAGTTACCGACGACGTCTACGGCACATTCGTCAAGGACTTCCATTCGCTGATGTATGAGCTGCCCTACAACACTATGTGCGTCTACTCGTTCTCGAAATATTTCGGTGCTACGGGCTGGCGTCTGGCCGTCAACGCCATCCGTCAGGACAACGTGTTCGACGACAAGATCAAGCGTCTGCCCGAAGAGCAGAAAGCAGCCTTGCGCAAGCGTTACAGCTCCCTGTCGCTCGATCCCGACAGCATCAAGTTCATTGACCGTATGGTCGCCGACAGCCGTCTGGTGGCTCTCAACCACACGGCAGGCCTGTCAACGCCGCAGCAGATGCAGATGGCGCTTATGGCATCGTTCATTCTCCATAACGACGGATCCTACAAGACCACTATGATGAACACCATCAAGGATCGTCTGGAAGCTTTGTGGAGCACCACCGGATTCACCCTGCTCGTCGATCCGCTGCGTGCCGGCTATTATTCGGAGATCGACATTATGGTGTGGGCCAAGAAATTCTATGGCGACGACTTTGCCAAGTACTTGCAGGACAATTATGTGCCGCTCGACTTCGTGATCCGTCTGGCCAACGAGACCGCCGTGGTGCTTCTCAACGGCGATGGCTTCGACGGCCCGGCATGGTCGGTTCGTGCTTCGCTTGCCAACCTCAACGAGGACGATTATCTCAAGATAGGCACCGCCATCCGTAACCTTCTCGACGAGTACCACTCTAAATATCTCGCCCAGAAGAAATAAACGGGTGTCAACGACATAGAATCAAAGGCGAATCGCCTTCCGGCTCAGAACAGGGTCGGGAGGCGATTCCGTTTCATTAGTTAATATTTATAAATGGCCGAAACAACGGGGGTGGAACAAGTGTTAAAGTTATACAAATCCGGCTATCGCGACACGCTTTATTGACTACCTTTGTCGGCGATAGTCCCGGAAAGGGACTTCATCACATTAACATTTCCAAGTAATGAAAAAAATCAGTAAGTTTTTTGTCATAAGAAAACGTACACTCGTGATAACCCTTGCGGTGTTGGCCTTGGGTGCTGTAGCCGCATGGTTGATAGTCAAGAACTGGCCGGAGCCGGAGCCGGAGCTTCCCGTTGTGCATGTGGCTCCGGTGGTCACGGACAATGTTGAGATCTACGGTGAATACGTAGGCCGTGTCCGCGCCCAGCAGTTTGTCGAAGTGCATGCACGTGTGGAGGGCTATCTGGAGAGCATGACATTCGATGAGGGCAGCTATGTGCAGAAAGGTCAGACCCTGTTCGTGATCAACCGCGGACAGTACAAGGCACGTGCCGACAAGGCCAAGGCGCAGCTTCAGAAGGATGAAGCCATGGAACAGCAGACGAAGCGGCAGCTGGAGCGCATACGCCCTCTGTATGAGCAGAACGCCGCCTCGCGCCTTGACCTTGACAATGCCGTGGCTGCCTACGAGACGGCCAAAGCCGCCGTCGAGATGAGCCGTGCCGATCTCGCCCAGGCCGAACTTGAGCTGGGCTACACCACCGTGACCTCGCCGCTGTCGGGGCAGATCTCCGAACGCCATGTCGATATAGGCACTCTCGTAGGGCCGGGCAACAAGTCGCTGCTGGCAACCATAGTGAAGAGCGACACGGTGCTTGTTGACTTCTCCATGACCTCTCTGGACTATCTCAAGAGCAAGGAGCGCAATGTTGATCTCGGACAGCAGGTGGAAAACCGCTCGTGGCAGCCCTACGTGACCATAACTCTTGCCGACAATACCGTCTATCCGTTCAAAGGATTGGTTGATTTCGCCGAGCCGCAGGTCGATCCTCAGACCGGCACATTCTCCGTGCGAGCCGAGATGCCAAACCCCGATCGTGCGTTGCTGCCGGGACAGTTCACAAAAGTGAAGCTGCTGCTCGATGTCCGCGAGAATGCCGTTGTGGTTCCGGCCAAAGCCGTCATAATTGAGAAGGGCGGTGCCTACATCTTCGTCCTGCGCAAGGATTCAACCGTTGAACGCCGCTTCATAGAACTTGGTCCCGAGGTGGGCAACAACGTTGTGGTCGAGCGTGGACTCGTGGCCGGTGAGAAGATTGTCGATGAAGGATATCATAAGTTGTCGGCTGGAATGAAAGTGAGAGTAGCCGAGGGCAACGGGGAGGAAGCCGCAGAATGAAAGTCAGCTTTTTCATAGACCGGCCGGTATTCTCGATCGTAATCTCGATACTGATCGTGATACTCGGCATAATAGGATTGTCGTCGCTTCCTGTCGACCAATATCCGCAGATCACGCCCCCGGTGGTGAAGATCAGCGCGTCATATCCCGGTGCGAGTGCAATGACTGTGTCGCAAGCCGTGGCAACGCCTATCGAACAGGAACTCAACGGCACACCCGGAATGCTCTACATGGAATCATCAAGTTCCAATTCCGGGTCGTTTTCGGCAACCATAACGTTTGATATCTCGGCGAGTGCCGATCTGGCAGCCGTCGAGGTGCAGAACCGCGTCAAGCTGGCGGAATCGCGTCTGCCGGCGGAAGTGGTGCAGAACGGTATATCGGTGGAAAAACAGTCGCCGAGCCAGCTTCTGACCATCTGCCTGACATCCGACGATCCGAAGTTCGACGAGATCTACCTGAGTAATTTCGCAACGCTGAATGTACTCGACCCTCTGCGCCGCATTCCCGGTGTAGGACGTGTGTCGAATATCGGCAGCCGCTACTATGCCATGCAGATATGGCTTGAACCCGACAAACTTGCGAATCTCGGACTGACCGTGGCCGATATCCAGAAAGCTCTCAAGGATCAGAACCGGGAGTCGGCGGCCGGTGTGCTCGGACAGCAGCCGGTGCAGGGGCTTGATATAACGGTGCCTATAACCACGCGAGGACGTCTGTCGTCGGTGAGCGAATTTGAAGAGATAGTCATAAGGGCGAGTGCCGACGGATCGCTGATCAGGTTGCGCGATGTGGCGCGGGTGTCTCTGGAGGCTCAGAGCTACAACACCGAAAGCTCGATCAACGGAGAGAATGCGGCCGTTTTGGCTATATATATGCTTCCGGGTGCTAATGCCATGGAGGTTGCTGAGCGCGTCAAGGAAGCTATGGACGAGATCAGTGCCAACTTCCCGGATGGCGTGAGCTATAACATACCGTTCGACATGACGACCTATATCTCCGAGTCGATCCACGGAGTCTATCACACGCTGTTCGAGGCTCTGGTGCTGGTTATCCTCGTTGTGTTTCTCGCCTTGCAGAGCTGGCGTGCCACGTTGATACCGCTCGTGGCCGTGCCGATATCGCTGATAGGCACGTTCGGTTTCATGCTGCTTTTCGGATTCTCGCTCAATATGCTGACGTTGCTCGGACTTGTGCTTGCGATAGGCATTGTGGTCGACGATGCTATTGTCGTTGTCGAGAATGTCGAGCGTGTGATGCGCGAGGAGGGACTCGGAGCCTATGAGGCAACAAAAAAGGCCATGGAGAGCCTGACGGGTGCCATCATCGCTACATCGCTCGTGCTGGCCGCAGCTTTCCTCCCCGTAAGCTTCCTGCCGGGCATCACAGGATTGCTCTACAGGCAGTTCACTATCACGATCGTTGTATCTGTGCTGCTGTCGTCGGTTGTGGCCTTGACCCTCAGCCCGGTAATGTGTGCCAAGCTGTTGAGGCCGGAGGATGAGAACAGAAAGAAGAATGCCGTGTTTCGCCGCATTGACCGGTGGCTGGCAACGGGCAATGACAGATATATAGGGATAGTGCGTAAAGCCGTCCGCCACCACCGCAGGGTTTTGGCTGCTTTCGGCTTCATGCTCATAGCTATCTTCATTATCAACCGCCTCATGCCGTCGAGCTTCCTCCCGGTAGAGGATCAGGGATATTTCAAGGTGGAGCTGCAAATGCCCGAGGGTGCGACACTTGAGCGCACGAGAGTGGTGACGGAGCGTGCCGTGGGGTATCTGATGGACAATCCGGCTGTGGAATATGTTCAGAGTGTGGCAGGCAGCAGCTCCCGTGTGGGCAGCAGCCAGAGCCGAAGCGAACTGACTGTGATCCTCAAGCCGTGGGGCGAACGCTCCGGCGAGACTGTGAGCAGCATCATGGCTCAGGTGAAGAAGGACATGGCCGAATATCCGGAATGCCGTGTGAATCTCTCGACGCCCCCGGTTATACCCGGACTCGGCAGTTCGGGTGGTTTCGAATTGCAACTGGAGGGCAGGGGCGATGCCACGATGGATGAGCTGTCGGCGGCATTGGACACTCTGATGCATTATGCTTCGCAGCGCAAGGAGATCTCGGGGCTTGCATCGTCGTTGCAGGCTGAGATTCCGCAGCTCTATTTCGATGTGGACCGCGACAAGGTGAAGTTTGCCGGTGTGCCGCTGGCCGATGTGTTCTCAACCATGAAGGCCTACACCGGAGCCGTCTATGTCAACGATTTCAATATGTTCAACCGTGTGTATCGTGTCTACATACAGGCCGAAGCCCCATACCGCGAACACAAGGAGAGCATAGGGCTGTTCTACGTGCGCGGTGCCAACGGATCGATGATACCGCTGACGGCTCTGGGTAATGCCTATTACACTACGGGTCCGGGCAGTGTGAAGCGATTCAATATGTTCACGGCTGCCACAATCAGCGGAGAGGCAGCCCGAGGCTACAGCTCCGGACAGGCCATGGCGATAATGGAAGAGATTGCGGCGCAGCATCTGCCCGACAATATAGGGATCGAGTGGAGCGGTCTGTCCTATCAGGAGAAGCAGGCCGGCGGACAAACCGGCATGGTGCTTGCTCTGGTGGGGCTGTTCGTGTTCCTGTTCCTTGCCGCCCTGTATGAAAGCTGGACGGTTCCGGCGGCAGTCATGCTGTCGTTGCCGGTGGCTGCGCTGGGAGCCTATCTCGGCCAATGGATATGCGGATTGGAAAACGATGTGTATTTTCAGGTCGGACTGGTGATGCTTGTAGGCATGGCTGCTAAAAACGGCATCCTGATCGTGGAGTTTGCAAAGGAGCAGACCGACCGTGGAATGTCGCCGCTGAGAGCTGCGCTTCATGCCTCGCGGCTGCGCTTCCGCCCGATCATGATGACCTCTCTGGCATTTATCCTCGGCATGGTGCCTATGGTGATAGCCTCGGGTGCCGGATCGGCGAGCCGTCAGTCGATAGGCACGGGTGTCTTTTTCGGCATGTTGTTTGCCGTTACATTCGGCATTGTGCTTGTGCCGTTGTTCTATGTGTTGATTTATAGGGTTGTGGGCCACTGGAAGTTCCGGTTACCGATCCCGTTCAGACTAAAGAGAAAATGAAGAAGATAACATTCGCAATATGCCTGATGGCTTGCATTGTGCTGGTGCAATCGTGTAAGCTCGGACACAAATACGTGGCTCCATGTGTGGAATTGCCGGCGGTTTTCACCCATGAGCCGGCCGACTCGGTGTCGCTTGCCGAACTGGACTGGTGGGAACTATATGGCGACACTATCCTGCAATCGTTGATCCACAAGGCTCTCGATAACAACAAGGATCTGCTGATGAGCGACAAGCGCATCGACGAACTGGCAGCTCTCAACCGGGTGTCGAAGGCCGATCTATTCCCATCGGTCGACGGGCATATATACGTCCAGAAAGAGGGTCTGAATTACGGGGGCGACAGCTATGCCAATGATCCTGAAAACGGGTTCAAGCTACGCGTTTCGTGGGAGCTGGATCTGTGGGGAAATCTGCGGTGGGCCAATGACAGAAGCCGTGCGCAGATGCTTGCGGAAGTGGAGAATATGCGTGGACTGCGCATCAGCCTGATAGCAAGCGTAGCGCAGGCCTATTTTGAGCTCGTGGCTCTCGACAACGAGTATGCCATCGCCAAGCAGACACTTGCCGCTCGCTCGGAGAGTGTCAGGATAGCGCGTCTCAGATTCGAAGGAGGTCTGACATCTGAAACACCCTACCGTCAGGCTGAGGTGGAGTATGCCAACACGGCCACATACATTCCGCAGCTGGAGCGAAACATAGCATTGAAGGAGAACCAGATATCCCTGTTGTTGGGCGAATACCCAACGGCAATACCCAGGTCGAAATTCAACTCGGAGATACATCTTCCGGAAGCTCTTCCTGTCGGATTGCCGTCGGATCTGCTGGAGCGTCGTCCGGATATAAGGCAAGCCGAGCAGCAGCTCATAGCCGCCAATGCGGATATGGGTGTGGCCTATACCAACCGCTTCCCCCGGCTTGCGCTTACGGCAACCGGTGGCTTTGAGAGCGATGAGTTCCGCAATTTCTTCAATTCGCCGATGCACTTCCTGAGTGCCAGCATCCTCGGCCCGGTGTTCGACATGGGTACGCGTCAGAGCCAGTACCGTGCCAAGCAGGCGGCATATGAGCGTCAGGTCATCAGCTACGAGAAAGCGGTGCTGACAGCTTTCAACGATGTCCGAGAGGCCATCATCACATTCCGCAAGGTGCAGGAGATCTATGAGGCATGGCTGCGGCTTGAACAGGCTGCGAAATCCAACATCGATCTCGCACGCCTGCAATACATCAATGGCGTGATTGGCTACATTGATCTGCTGGACGCCCAGCGTAGCTATTTCGATGCACAGATCGGACTCAGCAATGCCACACGCAACAAACAGCTCAGCCTCGTCACCCTCTACAAAGCTCTCGGCGGCGGTTGGCAGCAATAGACCCACTGGTGTCAGGGCTACGTTCAGCATTGCCGACACTGCTCGGGGTCACCGCACTCCGAGCGGTCAGCCGGTATCATCACCAATGCTGACGATTCGGTATACGGCTCGGAGAGCCGTTACCCCGACAGGGCTGACAAATGGGGCGAGTGAAGCGTTGAGAAACTATATTTATATAATACTTGAAAACAAAAAGCATCTTTGCAGCTTAGAAGTTGGTAATAATGAATATTATATGTATATTCGAACACCAATGGCGAAAGCTAAAATTAAGGGTATCGCGGAGAGGTATGGATTGTATCTTGATCCCCGAGGCTAAATATCAGGAGACCGCTAATGAAAAAGACCGCGCGAAGAAGATTAGTAGTATTGGCTTTGTGTTTGGTGGTCGGTTTGGCCATCGTCCTGCTATGGGATGCAATCGGCTATGCGTATGGCTTTGCAACGGCTGTGGATAAGGAGCATGGCAGGATAAAGGAAATGACGGAGGAATGGGTATTCCAAGGAAAGGTGACGGATGTTGCAGAGAATGTGGTTGCTATGGAGATCCGCTCACGGAACACGCCCCGGTTTCTGCCGAAAGAATATATGCCGTCCTACCACGTTCCGATAGGCGTTGATGATTCAACGGGATTTGAAATAGAGTATGTTTGCCGTGATAGTCAATCAATGATCCGTGTTGGGGATCCGGTTTCCAAAGTTGCCGGAACGACGGCTGTCAGAATCGGGGAGCATGATTATGAGCTTGTTCCATGGGATTGATGTACGGACAATCGTTATTAACCGATAATTTGATAATCAGAGTGTTTAATAATATGGCGAGAGTGTATGTGTCTGAATTGTCTTAATATTTATGATGGTAAAGAGGTCAGTGACGAGTTTTAATTTGAGAAGGAAATGATGAAGCTAATAAGATTAATTCCAATTGCATTTGCTGTCTATGCCTTTCTGTCCTGTACAGGAGGGGATGGAGACAGGCACTTGTCGGATTCGTTGGCTAACAGATATTATGATGAGGCTACGGGCTATATCGAACGATATGTGTTCAGTTGCCCTACAGACTCGGATGGAAATATGATCTCCTTAAATCCTGATACGGAAATGCTGGATTCAGCCCTGATCCGCATAAACAGGATTATAGCGATGGATTCTACGAACATGAAGGCTCGTTTCAGAAAATACGGAATATTCTATCTGAAGCAATCGTATGATTCGGCTCTATCGGTTGTTGAACAGAAAAAAGTCAGGGAGTACACATCCAAGGAATTCTATGACAAATATCCTGATGTGGTCATTAATTCCACTAAAGCGAGGATCTATGAACAAGCCGGAGACACTATAGGTAGAAACCGATTCTTGGATCAAATTGTCATCGGTTTGGGCGAGATCGTCAAGGGAAAAGAAATGACGGATCTACTGAATAAGGATGCTAATATTCTTTATGATATGCGATATGTAGCGGTAGTCCATTATTTTTATTTTCTGAATATCTTAAATCATGAAGCGGCGGTCGCTGAACTGAAAGATTTTGCAAAACTTTATCCACATCAAGAAGAGGTGCTGATTCTCATTCTACGATCCATTAAAACGCCTCTTATTTATCCAACGTTGATTTGAAAATGATATGAAAATGAAGTTTATAAATATACCAATAGTAGCGGTTGTGCTTTCGATGATGATAATATCTGCGGTGACAGCAGGTTGTGGTGATTCGTCGGGATGGACGGTGACGGATTCATTTGCTCGGGCGGAGAAACTGAGGATCAATGACTATGTCACGCAGTATATGTTTGCTTGCCAGGATATATCCGACGATAATAACTTCCGTCTGTCGGATAAAAAATATCTGCTTGATTCCGCACTGGCGATAAATAAGAAGCTGCTGATGTTGCAGCCGACAAAGGGCTATCATGTAGCTACAAAATTCGGGCTGTTGTTCTTCTATCAGGAATACGATTCAGCCCTGACGGTTCTCAACGAGAGTAAGAGACTGCAACAATATCTATCTCATGTCGAATATCCAGGATATCCTGATATTTTAAGACTGCATGTTGAAGCATGCAAGGCAGAACTCGATTCCAACTATACGGAGCGCAACCGTCTGCTGGAGGGAATCGTGTCCAAGCTTGAACCGGTTGTCAAGAAGGCAGATGAAAGAAACATATTCAGAGAGATCAAGGGATTGGATATCTTCAGTTTCTATGAATCCCATCTGTATATTGATTACATATTTTATATGAGCAAGATAGATCCGGAGAAAGCACAAATGGTGTTCGATCAGTTTATGGAACGTTATCCTGATCAGACAGAGTTGATCTTATTCATAAAGCAACGCCTTGAACTGTCTTTGACCTGGCCAACGGTGTTGTAACTTCCATCACATTTTTACGTTGAACAGGTTGCAGCGGTATTGCTATCGCCGGCTGTGATTGTTGGAAATACGGGAGGCACATCCAATGCTGTAGTGGATGCGCCTCCCGGTATGTTTTGGGGTGTGTGGAGGATGCTATTTTTCTTCTTTGCGGAGGACGGTGCGCACTTTGTCGACGGCTATTGCGATGGCATCGAGCAGACGCAGGGCTTCTTCCGAGCGAACCCGATCAATGTGGAGCTCAACGAGCTCTTTGATCACTTGCTCTATCTCTTTCATCGAGTATTCTTTCAGGTCAACCTCCTCGCGGTCGACCAGCCGGCGTAGCAGCGGCTTCTTATCTTCTTTCTTTGACATGACGGGGATTTTTAAATGTGTGTTCAGTTTCTTTGTGCTTAAACTAAAACACGCTGTCCCCGGATTTGGTTCATCAGCAGTCGGGAGTGAGGCCGGCGGCTATCATAGCCTCGCGACGTTCGACGCATGTGCCGCAGCGTCCGCAGTGTTTTTCGCCACCCTTGTAGCAAGAGTAGGTCAGGGAGTAGTCCACGCCGATGGCGGCTCCGCGACGTGCAATGTCGTTTTTGGTCAGGTTGGTGTAGGGGGCGCGGAGCTCGATGTTGTCGTAGGTTCCTTCGGCGATGGCTCCTGCCATGGCGCGGATGAACCCGTCGCGGCAGTCGGGGTAGATGGCGTGGTCGCCTCCATGGTTGGCTATCATCACGGCTTTAAGGCCGTGGCTTTCGGCCAGTCCGGCGGCCACGCTGAGCATGATTCCGTTGCGGAACGGCACAACGGTGGATCGCATGTTGTCGTCCTGATAATGCCCCTCGGGGATGGCTTCGGCGCCGCTCAGAAGGGAGCTTTCAAAGTATTTTCCCATGAATGCGAGGTCGATCTCCACCAGCTCTATGCCGAGGCATCGGCAGTTCTCGCGAGCGCATGCGGCCTCCCGGGCGTTGTGGTTGGCTCCATAATTGAAATTGACGGCCAATGCTATCTCGGAGGCAAATTCATAGAGCATTGTCGTGGAGTCCATGCCTCCCGACAGCACTAATACGGCATCTTTCATATCCATCTGCTTTTAGATAGTCATGCCGCTGACGGCTGCTTTCATCTGGTCGATGCGTCGCGAACGGGCGAGATCCTGATGCTCATCGTCGGCATAGTTGGCAAAGGGATAGATCGATATGCCGCCGCGCGGAGTGAAGATTCCGGTCACTTCAAGATAGCGCGGATTCATGAGGCGCACGAGGTCTTTCATGATTATGTTGACGCAGTCCTCGTGGAAATCGCCATGGTTGCGGAAGCTGAACAGATAGAGTTTCAGGCTCTTGCTCTCAACCATGTCCTCGCGCGGAATGTAGGTGATTATGATCTTGGCGAAGTCGGGCTGTCCGGTCTTGGGGCAGAGGGAGGTGAACTCCGGGCAGTTGAAAGTGACTACGTATTCATTCTCCGGATGCTTGTTCTTGAAAGTCTCAAGGATTTCCGGGGCGTATTCTGTGGGGTATTTCACGCCTGTGTTTCCGAGCAGGCTGACCCCTTGAAGTTCGTTTTCGTTTCTCATCGGTTGCAAATATTTCTGCAAAATTACAAAAATACCGCCACACTCTCCAACATTCTATTTCTTCTCGCCGCAAAGCTGGGAATAGAGCGTCAGGATCTGGCGTCCGTAGTTGGGGTTCATGGCCCACCGGTTGCTCAGGTCGTGCCACGATGAGGCCACTCCGCGCTTGACGAGCGAGAATCTGGGGTCGAGCAGCGGCTCGCCGCTGGGGAGGGGGTCTGTGGAGGCGTAGGCATAGAGATGCTGAAGATGTGCGCGTACGCCATCCTCGATGGTCTCGAACGAGGCTCCGCGCTGTCCGCGGCCTGTCACGCCCAGACCGCAGTAGTTGTGCTGGTCGGGGGTCACAGCGGTGCCGTCGGCAAAGCGGAACCATCCCGTCTCTATGATGGCCTGACAGAGAGCCACGTCGCCGCGGATGCCATAGGAGCGTCCGATGGAGAGGAACGCCTCGGCTATCTCTATGGGGAAGTCGGCGTTGTGGCGACGCACGAACAGCCATAGTGTCCGGGCATCGATCTGCGCTTCGCCGAGGATCGATTCGGGGGAGGCTTCCGAAGCCAATGCTGTGGTGGCGATCATGGCGGTCTCAGCCTGTTGGGAGGGTTGCAGCAGGTCGGGCATGTCGGGGCTGAGGCATATCTTCGCCTTGTCCTTGCGCGGCGATTTGGCCGGAGTGGAGTAGACCGGCTCCCACACGTCGTAATCGTCGTCGTCCTCCCACGATGAGGCTGCGGCGGTGGCGGTCCCGACGGCAAGGATTATAAGAGTGAGCAGAGGTGATTTCATGAGCTAATGTGTGATGGACTTTACAACGCGCCCGGCAGCGTTATTGTTCGTCGCTGAACATCGGATCCCAAGCCGGGAGCATCTCCGGTTTCTGCTTGAGAATGTCGAGGATGTTCTGGGGAACGTATTTCTTGTTGACCACGAGCCGGAACATGTATTCGTCGAACCATCGGTCGGTCATCACGAGGTGGCCGTCGTTGGCTCCCGGTCCCCAGCTGTTCTCTACCATCCATCGCGTGGGACGTCCGTCTGCGTCGAGATCCACGGCCATAAGTGTCATGGCGTGGGACGATGCGCTGGCAAATGTTCGGATGCGGTCGGCTTTGTCCATGCCGAAGGTGGTGCCGAAAAGGTCGCCGTAGTTGTAGTTGTCAACATCGAGCAGACCACGGGTGCGGTCGATCGACTGACCTACGTCGCAAGAGAAATACATCATCATCGAGTCCTTGATCGACTTGATGGCAGCCTGCTTTATATCTTCGGTCGGCAGATTGATGTAGGTCCAGTTGTCGCCGTCGTAGGTGTGGCGGTCGAGGTCTATCTCGTAGAGCTTGTAGTAGGGGCGCGTGGGGTCGTTCATCAGCATCACGTAGTTGCCGCGCAGGTCGTCGCCGCAATATTCGGCATAGAATTCCCGGGGAGTGTAGCGTCGGCGGTCGATCACGTTTCCGCGCGCGTCTTTCCGTGTCCATTCAAATTCCGTCGGCGGCACGCCGAGTGTCAGGGCGAGCATGCGGTAGATCTCCGCGAGCATGGTCTCTTTCTGCTGTTCGACGGCTTTTGCTTTTGCTCCGTCGGCGAGGCTCTTGCGCAGCGCGAGGCCATCTTCACGCAGTTTCAGCGAGATCAGACGCCGTAGCTGAGCCGTGTTGTTGCTGCTGTAGGTCTCGGGCCATACGTCGGCAGGAACTACACCATATTTCATCACGTTTTCTGAGAATCCGGTGTATTGTCCGCCGTCGCTGAGCGGATTTTTGAATAGCCATTCCACCTTTTTGTCGTCCATCGGCAGCTTGTGGGTGTCGATGATCGTCTGAAGGAAGAGGTTGGCTTTCTCAAGCTGATCGTAGAAGAAATTATAGTTCTGCGACAGTTCCAGCTTCGGCAGGTTGTGGCGGTCCATCATACGGGCGCGCAGCACGTTGAGGCCGGTGAACAGCCAGCATCGTCCGGACGACTTCTGGTTGGTGATGCCCTTGCTGTTGACGCGGTCGGTGAACGTAGCGTCGACGGCTCCGGCATTGTCGGCGTTCTTGGCCAGGGTGTTGATGTCGGTCTGACTGATGGCATTGCGCAGGGCGCGGTCGGCAGGCGTTGCCTCCCAGCTTGCCCTGAGGCGTTGCAGGGTCTGCTCGGAAAGTCCTCCTTTGTCGGCTCCGGATATGGCGGCGGCACTGCATGCAAAAAGGATTGCGGCTGCAAAAATTCTTTTCATGGCGTTCAGTGAAATGATGGTTTGATTGATATTTCTTGCAAAAATACGATTTTTTGCAGGGTAAATGATATTTCTTTAAAGAATTTTTTCCATAATAGTTGGCTGGATGGTTAATTTCCTTTAATTTTGCACTGAGCAAAAACCGCCGTGGAGAGCCAGGCGGAACCGGAAAGCCAATCATATTAATTCAAATTATATTTCTAAATCCCTATCATCTATGTGGTTAACTAACTCATCTATAGGTCGCAAGCTGGTGATGTCGATCACCGGCGCCTGCTTGATCCTATTCGTAACTTTCCATGTGTTGATGAATGCAGTGGCCATCTTCTGGCCGGTCGCCTACAATGAAATTTGTAATTTCCTGGGCGCTAACTGGTATGCTCTGATCGCTTCGGCCGGTCTCGCAGCTCTGTTCATCATCCACATTATTTATGCCGTATGGCTGACTCTCCAGAACCGCCGCGCACGTGGCAACGACCGCTACAACGTTGTCAGCAAGCCGCCGCAGGTGGAATGGGCATCGCAGAACATGCTCGTGCTCGGTATCGTGATCCTCGCGTTCCTCGTGGTCCACATGATCCAGTTCTGGGCTAAGATGCAGCTCGCCGAGATCATGGGCTGCCATGGTGAGATCCCTGCACAGGCAGGTACGCTCTTCATCGAAGCTGCCTTCAGCTGCTGGGTTACCCCGGTTGTCTACATCATCGGCTTCATCGCTCTCTGGTTCCACATGACTCATGGCTTCTGGTCTATGTTCCAGTCTGCCGGTTGGAACAACGGCACATGGCTGCCGCGCCTGAAATGCATCGGCAACTGGTGGGCTACCATCGTTGTTGGTCTGTTTATTATCCAGGCTGTTGTGTTCACTATCAATGCTCAGAAGGGCACTTACAGCAACTGCCCCGTTCTCAAGGCTCAGTATGAGGAATTCCGTGCCGAAGGTGAGAACGCAGTGCTCGTTCAGGACTGCCAGGCATGTCCCGAGGCGTCTGCACCCTGTTGCCAGAATAATTAATTAGTAACCAAGACACAATCAAAGATATGGCAGACATTAAGAATCTGGAGGGTATGATCGATTCTACCCCCATCATGAAGGACTACGCCGACATCGAATCGGCCAAGCTTCCCGAATATCAGATTGACTCCAAGATACCCGAAGGCCCCGTGGCTGAGAAGTGGACCAACTATAAGGCTCACCAGAAGCTCGTCAACCCGGCCAACAAACGTAATCTCGACATCATCGTGGTGGGTACCGGTCTGGCCGGTGCATCAGCCGCTTCAACCCTCGCCGAACTCGGCTTCAACGTATGGAACTTCTGCATCCAGGATTCTCCCCGTCGCGCTCACTCGATCGCCGCTCAGGGTGGTATCAACGCAGCCAAGGACTATCAGAACGACGGTGACTCCGTTTATCGTCTGTTCTACGACACCGTGAAGGGTGGTGACTTCCGCTCACGTGAGGCTAACGTTTACCGTTTGGCTGAGGTGTCGAACAACATCATCGACCAGTGCGTGCAGCAGGGTGTTCCTTTCGCACGTGAATACGGCGGCCTTCTCGCCAACCGCTCGTTCGGTGGCGCTCAGGTTTCGCGTACTTTCTATGCCAAGGGTCAGACCGGCCAGCAGCTCCTTCTCGGCGCATACGCTTCGCTGAACCGTCAGATCGAAAAAGGTCAGGTTCGCTCGTTCAACCGCCGCGAGATGCTCGATATCGTGATGATCGATGGCCGTGCACGCGGTATCATCGTGCGCAACCTCGTGACCGGTGAGCTCGAACGCTATGCCGCCCACGCTGTGGTTCTCGCAACCGGTGGCTATGGCCGCACATTCTTCCTCTCAACCAACGCTATGGGCTGCAACGGCTCTGCCGCTATCCAGGCGTTCAAGAAGGGTGCCTACCTCTCTAACCTCGCATTCACCCAGATCCACCCCACATGTATCCCCGTCCATGGCGAAGATCAGTCCAAGCTGACCCTCATGAGCGAATCGCTACGTAACGACGGCCGTATCTGGGTGCCCAAGAAGAAAGAAGATGCTGAGGCTATCCGCGCCGGTAAGAAGAAACCGACCGATATCCCCGACGAAGACCGCGACTTCTATCTCGAACGCCGCTATCCGGCTTTCGGTAACCTCTGCCCCCGTGACATCGCATCGCGTGCCGCCAAGGAACGTTGCGACGCCGGCTTCGGTGTAGGTACCGGCAACGCCGTATATCTCGACTTCAAATATGCTATCGAGCGTCTGGGTGCCGACGTTGTCCGCGACCGCTACGGCAACCTCTTCGACATGTACCAGATGATCTCCGATGATAACCCCTACGAGACTCCTATGATGATCTTCCCGGCTTCCCACTACACCATGGGTGGTATCTGGGTTGACTATGAGCTCCAGACTTCGATCAAGGGTCTGTTCGCTATCGGCGAATGTAACTTCTCCGACCACGGTGCAAACCGCCTCGGTGCTTCCGCTCTGATGCAGGGTCTGGCCGACGGTTATTTCGTGCTCCCCTACACAATGCAGAACTATCTGAGCGATCAGATCAAGGTGCCTCACTTCACTACCGACACCCCCGAGTTCGAAGCAGCGGAAAAAGGCGTGCGCGATCGCATCCAGAAGCTTATGAACATCAAGGGTACAAAGAGCCCCGACGAAATCCACAAGCGTCTCGGTCATGTGATGTGGAATCTTGTCGGCATGGGCCGTACGCTCCAGAGCCTCGTGAAAGCTATCGACGAGCTTGAGGACGTCAAGAAAGAATTCTACACCGATCTGCGCATCGTAGGCTCTGCCGATGATCTCAACACCGAGCTTGAAAAGGCTCTGCGTCTCGAGGACTTCCTGGTTATGGCCAAGATGATGGCGATCGACGCTCTCCACCGCAACGAATCCTGCGGCGCTCACTTCCGCGAGGAATATCAGACTGCCGACGGCGAGGCTGCCCGCGACGATGAACACTACATGTACGTCAGCTGCTGGAAGTACACCGGCGACGATGAGAAACCGATCCTCCTTAAAGAACCCCTCAAATATGAGGCTATCAAGGTGCAGACCCGTAACTATAAGTCGTAATTCTTTAACCCCGCGTCAATAACTCTTTAACAAGAAAATTCAATGGAAACAACAATAAGCGTAAACTTGAAGATTTGGCGTCAGCGTGGTCCTAAAGAAAAAGGCCAGTTCGTCAAATATCATCTCGACAACGTGTCGACAGGAAGCTCATTCCTCGAAATGCTCGACATGCTCAACCAGCAGCTCGTTGAAAAGGGTGAGGAACCCGTTGTGTTCGACAGCGACTGCCGCGAGGGCATCTGCGGTATGTGCTCGCTCTACATCAACGGACACCCCCACGGTCCCGTTCAGGGCATCACTACCTGTCAGCTCCACATGCGTAAATTCAACGATGGCGACACAATCACCATCGAACCCTGGCGCTCGGCTGCGTTCCCCGTGATCCGCGACCTTATGGTGGACCGCAACGCATTCGACAAGATCCAGCAGGCCGGCGGTTACGTGTCGTTCAACTGCGGCGGTGCTCCCGATGCCAACGCCACTCCCATTTCGAAAGAAGTGGCCGACGTTGCCATGGACTCTGCGACATGTATCGGCTGCGGTGCTTGCGTTGCAGCTTGTAAGAACGGCTCTGCCATGCTCTTCGTTTCTGCTAAGGTGAGCCAGTTCGCCCTCCTGCCCCAGGGACAGGTGGAACGCGCCCGTCGTGCCCGTGCCATGGTGCGCCGCATGGATGAGCTCGGATTCGGCAACTGCACCAACACCGGTGCCTGCGCTGCTGAATGTCCCAAGAACGTTCCGCTGAGCAACATCGCTCGTCTCAACCGCGAGTTCGAGAAAGCTAAATTCGCAGATTGATCTTCTGTCTCAACCGCAGATAGAGAGAATCTATCCGTAATCCATAAAAAGACCGGACCTGATCTACAGGCTCCGGTCTTTTTTAGTAATTTTGCATTCCGGAAGCGAGGCTGAAAAGCATGCCTCGGGAACGCTCAACAGCTATGGAAAAAGGACAGATAAAAGGCCATGTGGCCATGTTTGGGGCTAATGCGCTCTGGGGGCTGATGGCACCTGTTGTGAAGATCGTGCTTGCCGGGGGAGTGGTCACATCACTTATGATGACCAACTTCCGCATTCTTGGTGCTGCGGTGCTCTTCTGGGTGGCATCGGCATTTATGAGAAAGGAGCATGTGCCGCCTATGGATCTGCTCCGGCTCGCAGGTGCGGCTATGCTTGGCATTGTGTTCAATCAGGGATGCTACGTTGCCGGAGTCGGTCTGACCTCGCCCGGCGAGGCATCGATCGTGACCACCACCATGCCGCTGTGGGTCATGGTGCTTGCTGCCCTGATACTGAAGGAGCCTATCACCATGAAAAAGGCCGGAGGAATAGCACTGGGGGCTGCAGGAGCGTTGATCCTCGTGCTGTCCGGACGTTCGGTCTCAGCAGCCGGCGGCAATCCGATGCTCGGCGATCTGCTGGTGCTGACCGCCCAATTGAGCTATGCCCTCTATCTGACGTTCTATCGCAATTTCATCCGGCGGTATTCCGTCGTGACGCTGATGAAATGGATGTTTACCTTCGCTGCCATTGCCATATTGCCGTTCTCCATCAAAGAATATGCCTCAACAGCATGGCATGCGCTTTCATGGGCAGAGATAGCCGGAGCGGCCTATGTGGTGGTTGGTAGCACGTTTCTGGCATATATACTCGTGATGATAGGGCAGAAAAACCTGCGTCCCACGCTTGTCGGCATGTACAACTATGTCCAGCCCATCGTTGCGTCGCTTGTGGGAGTGTGTCTCGGATTGGATCGCTTCACCCCTGCCAAGATCCTCGCCGTGGCTCTCATCTTCTCCGGAGTGTGGCTCGTCACCATCAGCCGCGCCGCCCGATCCGAAAATTAAGTTCGGGGGATATATAAAACAAAAGGAAAGTCTCACGACTTCCCTTAAGCTTCAAATACACAATTATCTATAAAACAACTATTGTCCTATGTTCCGGCGGAGGGTTCGCTATGATACGCCAATATGGCAACCGAAGCATTGAACCGTTCCGGCATTTAATGGTCTATGCGATGTTTTAGATGATTTTGTTTTTCAATGATTGCTGAAAAACTTTTTTTCCTCTGGACGCCGCTTTCAGTGCGGTCGCATAACCTATCAAATGCGATACAAAATTATAAAGCTACTCAGAAATGTCCAAATTTTTACACAAAAATTAACATAAATTCTGTGAACTTTTTTCGCCATTTGTGCGTTCTGCGCGGATCCTATGATCGTTGGAATTTTGTGGGCGACATTCCGGTCAGATGTTTGAAGTATTTGCCGAACGATGATTGGTTGGAGAAATTAAGCTCATAGGCAATTTGTTGCACATTTTTGCCGGAGAATCTGAGCAGGTTTTTCGCTTCAAGAATCACGTAGTCGTCGATCCATTCGGCTGCCGACCGGCCTGTGCTTTCCTTTATGATCAGCGAGAGATATTTCGATGAGATAAACAGCTTGGAGGCATAGAAAGCCACTCCGCGTTCCTGGCGGTGGTGCTGGAACACGAGCTGCATGAATTCCTTTACGTAGTTGGCGCGGCGCGACACCGGGCGTGAATTCTCGGAATCGGCGCGTCGGCTCACGAACTGCATCAGCTGATAGACGGCGGCGGCGATCAGCGAACGGGATATGGAGCGCACATAACGGGCATCGGTGTTGTCGACGGTGTTGAAGTAGATCAGATCGAAGTAGCGGCTCATCAGCCTTACTTCCTCGCTTCCCAGATTCAGCAGCAGCGGCTGGTTGGGGTTGAGGTTCATCGATGTCATGATGCTGACTTCGAAGTTGATGTCGCGGATAAATTCGGGTGAGGTGACAAATACGTATGCGTCGAGATTGTCCCAGTCGACGCGGTTGACGTTGAAAACACAGTCAGGGCTCATTACCAGCAGCATTCCCGGGCTCATGTGGCATGATTCAAGATTGACGTTGAGATCTATGCTTCCGCTCAGACACAGGATCATGGACATGCCTTTGAGGCGCATGGTGTGGGTGTTGAATTCCGAGAACTGCTCGGTTTTGGTGACGCGTGAGAATATGTAGTCCGTGCCGAAGCTGCTGAACTGGGCTGAATATTTCTTTATGGCCGAGGGTTCGGCGGCTGGTATCTGTTGTTGCATGTTAGGTAATTGGTTCTATTTTTACCCCAAAGTTACCAATTTTTTGCTTTTATGGTGTCTGTTAGGGTTGAAAATATACCTAAATGGAAAATTATTGACTTTTTATAGCCGGGATATGGCCAGACGGTCGATTGCCGGCATGGGGCCGGTGGGGTTGGATAGGCGGATTGTGTTTATGCCGGGATTTAGCCGGGCATTAAGGGTTATGGTGTGCATCTCTTTACCGGGACGCAGGATGGCGGTTGAGATGTCGAGGCCATTGACGCTTAAGGTGAATGCCGATACGCTGTCGGCGAGGCAGTCTATTGTTATCGTGTATTCGCCGCCGTCGAAGCTGTGGATGTCGCGCCATTCGATATGGTTGCCGGGTGAGGATCCGAGTCCACCGATCATGCGCCTGCCGGAACAACGGGCGTCGGGGATGCGCCCGGGGATTCCGCCGGGGTTGTCGGACAGCTCGTGGTAGGCGTTCAGTCGTGCCGTCTCGGCTTCATAGATGGTGCGTTCGTCGCGCCGGTCGGCGTCCAGGCGGTAGATGCGGCATCCGTGGGCCGGAATCTCCCGGCTAAGAGATCCGTTGAATGATCCCAGATCCTGACGGGCTATGATGTCGCGTACCCGTACATCGCCACCAAGATCAATGGCGGCGAAGGGGACGGTGACCGTGCGCGGATTTTCCGAGGGATTGTAGAGGGCTATCGCCCGGGTGGTGCCGAATCGGGTGCCGAGATCTTTGACGAACACGAAAGCACTGTCGGCATCGTTGACGGCCACATAGGCCTGCTGCCCCAGCGGATCCTGATTGAGGGCTATCAGTTCCTCGTGGCTGAGCAGGGCGAGGGTCTCGCCGGATAACGCCGTGAGGTCGCAGCCGATCAATAGTGGCGAACTTAGCATGCACCACATGGCAAAATGCGTGAGGTCTTCTTCGTGGCTCATTCCGCGTCCAACCTCGAGCATGTCCATGTCGTTGTAGTGGCCCGGGGATGCGAAAGCCGAGAGATACATGTTGCGCTCGATAATGCTGCGGACTGACTGCCATGAGGGGTATATGTCGGGGGAGATGCGCCATGATCCGGCCACGGAGTCAACCCATGTCCCGGGATAGGCCCACCGGCACACGTTGAGGCGCACATCACGGCCTGTTTCGCGGATGGCGTTGCGGATGGCTGTGTAGCGTTCGCGCTCCGACAGCTCAAGTTGTTCGCTGTTTTGCCGCGGATCGCCGCCGCAGAAGTCAACCTTTATGAAATCGAATCCCAGTCGGCTGAAGAAAAACCGGGCGTCGTCGGGGTCATGACCATAGAATCCGACCCCTTGACCGATAGTGTCGTTGTCCCAGAAAGATCCGCACGTGTTGCGTCCGGCATCGGAGTATATCCCGGCTTTCAGACCGAGCTTGTGGATGTGGTCAACCACCGGCTGCAGTCCCTCGGGAAAGCGTTTGGGGTGGGCGATCAGCTGTCCTGCGGCGTCGCGGCCTCCGAAATAGCCGTCGTCGATGTTGACGAAACGGTAGCCGAGGGTGTCGAGCCCAAGTTCAGACAGCGCATCGGCCTGACGGCGGATCAGACTGTCGCTGATATTGACGCGGTAGGTGTTCCAGGAACTCCATCCCATCACCGGAGGCTGTGCGGCCATGGCAGTGAGGGAGATGATCAGATATAAGGCGGATTGCAGGATTTTCATTTTCCGTAATGATTCTTTGCAAAGATAGTCAATTTATTCTTACCTTTGTCAGATATGAAAGAGTCAGGACGGAAAAAGCCACAGGGCGGCGACGTGCAGTCGCGTCGCGGTTCGGTGTGGTCGTTGGTTTTCAAGATCGTGGTGCCTCTGGTTGTCACGGTTTTGCTCTGCTATGTACTGTTTGCCAAGCAGGATGTGGGGGAGATGGTCAGCATTATCCGGACGGAATGCAACTACTGGTGGATCGTGGTGGCTCTTGTGCTGAGCATATTTTCCCATGTGTTCAGAGCCATGCGCTGGCGCATACAGTTGAAAGCCATAGGCGTGGACGCGCCGCTCTTCACGGTTGTGCTCTCGATTTTCGGCACGTATGCCGTCAATCTCGTGCTTCCGAGGCTTGGTGAACTGTGGCGCACGGGTTATATCTCGCAGCGCGAGCATGCTCCGTTCGATTCCGTTTTCGGTTCGATGGTGGCCGACCGTCTGGCTGATACCATCACCGTGGCTCTTCTGACGCTTGCCACGCTGATCTTCGCCGGAGGCCCGTTGGTTGACTTTCTGCGCGAGAATGGCGCGGAGGGAACTCTCGATGGTCTGATCGCATTGGCCACATCGCCATGGACAATAATTGCAGTGGCCGGTTTTGTAGCTATAGTGGCCGTTGCCTTGATTTTCTTCCGCCATACGCCGGTGGTGGCCTCGATCTGCCGGTTCATGCTCGGAATCTGGCATGGTTTCGCTGCAATAGCCACAATGAAAGGACGTGGCCGCTGGCTTGTGCTGACGGTGTGTGTCTGGGGTTGCTATTTCCTTCAACTCTATGTGGCTTTCTTCGCTTTTCCGCTGACCGGGCAGGTGGTGGCTGATTATGGTGCCGGGGCTGTGGCTGTCTGTTTTGTGCTTTCGAGCATTGCGATGGTTGTTCCCTCCAATGGCGGTATCGGGCCGTGGCAGCTTGCCGTGATGTTTGGGCTCAGTGTCTATTCGGCAGGAATAGAGGGGCTGACCCGTGATTATGCCGCGTCGTTTGCCAACCTTGTGCTTGGCTCCCAGACGCTGCTGCTTGTTTTGCTTGGAATATTCACTTTCGTATGTATCGCCATACAGAAACGCAATGATAGAAAATGCTGACCGACGACGATTTTGAAGACTATTTCGTGGAACCTGACCCGGAGCCTGAGTCTGATCCGGAACCCCGGCAGGAGGCCGGTGGACGCCGGGTGATAGAGTTCGGTGAACCGTCGCCTCGGGAGGATGGCCGGCGTGAGAGTCACGAGGATAGCCATGGCCGTCAGTCGGGGTGCATGTCGCGCTGGCTGCTTATGATCGCAGCTGTGGTCGTTGTGGCGTTGGGCGGTATCGGTTATTTCCGCTATCTGTCGCCATGTGTCGACGATGCCGTGATGGATGTCTATGTGACCGGCGTTCAGCGTCGGGGAGTGGTGTTCAAGACCATGGAAGCGGATGTCGTTGTCGCTGACAGGCTTGTTGATACAGTTTCGGCCTATACTCATCCTGTGGGTGTGACTGTGGCCGATGATATGACTGCCCACCGGCTTCAGTCGGTGCAGTCGACCGGACGGGCGGTGCGTATCCGTTACCGGCAGTACAGTGCTACGTTGCCATGGCGCGGCGAGTCGAAGATTGTGGTCACCGGAATAGAGCCTGCGGTGGCTGATTGAAGAGTGCGGCTCTGAGAGAAAAAACTTTGCATGATCGCGAAATTCTGCGTAATTTTGTGCGATAAGATGTTATAATAGAAACGAAAAATCCTAAGACTAAAATAATATGGCAGAAATCAAGTGCATAGGCATTCTGACCTCGGGAGGTGATGCTCCCGGCATGAACGCCGCCATCCGCGCCGTCACCCGCTCGGCTATCTTCAGCGGATTCAAGGTTAAGGGCATCTACCGCGGTTACCGTGGCCTGATCTCGGATGAGATCGTGGAGTTCAAGACTCAGAATGTCTCCAATATCATCCAGATGGGTGGCACGATCCTCAAGACGGCACGCTGCCCCGAGTTCCAGACCCCGGAAGGCCGTCAGCTGGCCTACGATAATCTGCGCCGCCATGAGATCGACGCGCTCGTCGTGATCGGTGGTGACGGATCGTTGACCGGCGCACGCATTTTTGCCAATGAGTTTAATTTCCCTATCATCGGTCTGCCCGGAACTATCGATAATGACCTTTACGGAACGGACTCCACGATCGGTTACGACACAGCCCTGAACACGATCATGGAATGTGTCGACAAGATCCGCGACACGGCTACGAGCCATGAACGTCTGTTCTTTATCGAAGTGATGGGACGCGATGCCGGCTTCCTCGCTCTCAATGGCGCGATTGCTTCCGGTGCTGAGGCCGCTATCATCCCTGAGATCTCGACAGAAGTCGACCAGTTGGCTGAACTTATCCAGAACGGTTTCCGCAAGAGCAAGAACTCTTCGATAGTGCTTGTGGCGGAAAGCCCCGTGACCGGTGGTGCGATGGGCATGGCCAACCGTGTCAAGAACGAGTATCCGGGCTATGACGTGCGTGTGTCGATTCTCGGTCACCTCCAGCGTGGCGGATCACCGACAGCCTATGACCGCATCCTGGCCTCACGAATGGGAGCTGCGGCGATCGACGCTCTTCTTGACGATCAGCGCAACGTTATGATCGGCATCAACAACGATGAGATTGTCTACGTGCCGTTCACAAAGGCCATCAAGAACGACAAGCCTATCAACAGAACACTTCTCGATACCCTGCGCCGTCTCTCTATCTGATGGATCTACCGGCAGGTTTTATGGCACAATTCGCCACGCTTGGAGTGGCGGCTCTCGACGCTCTGCCGCAATCGCTTGCAGCAGAGCCGTCGGTTTCTGTGCGCTATAACAGCCGAAAAGGAGCCTCGGTGCCTGAGGGGTGTGACCCCGTGGCGTGGTGTCCGACCGGATGCTATCTGGCGGAACGGCCGGCGTTCACCCTCGATCCGGCCATGCATCAGGGACTGTATTATGTTCAGGATGCCTCGTCAATGTTCATCCACCATGTGATAGACCATCTGACCGCGTCGGGTGAGCCTGTGCGCTATCTGGATGCCTGTGCGGCTCCCGGTGGCAAGACGACGGCTGCGCTCGATGTGCTTCCTGCCGGATCCTTGGCTGTAGCCAACGAATATGTGGCTGCAAGAGCTTCCATGTTGCGCGAGAATCTTGCCAAGTGGGGCGTGCCGTGTGTCGTCCGGCAGGGTGATACGTCGCGGTTTGCCGCTGATGGTGCGGTGTTCGATATCATAGCCGCCGATGTGCCCTGTTCCGGTGAGGGTATGATGCGCAAGGATGCCAAGGCTGTGGAGCAGTGGACGCCGGCTCTGGTGGCCGAGTGTGCCGCACGCCAGCGTCAGATTGTTGACAATCTTTGGCTTGCGCTTGCCCCGGGAGGGTATATGATCTACAGTACCTGCACTTTCAACCGCACTGAAAATGAGGAGATGGTGCAATACATGATAGACCGCTATGGAGCCGAACCTGTTGAGATACCTGTGGATCCGTCGTGGAGCATCATTCCGGCTATCGGCAATGATTTCCCGGCCTATCGGTTTATCCCCGGTGCGATCCGTGGTGAGGGGCTGTTTATGGCGGTTGTCCGCAAGCCATTGTCGGCAGAAGCGGTGACCGGATCCGGAAGGCAGAAGAAGCAAAAGCAGCAGAAACAGCGCGATAACAGAAGCCGGAAAGAAACCATTCGGATTCCGGCGGAAGTCAGGGAGTGGCTTTTGCCCGAAAGTGGTGTCGATCTGTCGGTTTCGGCGGAAGGGAATGTGGTTGCCATGCTGCGGTCGCAGTGGGCGGATTTCCCCTACATGCCAGAAATTGAGATGGCGACGCTCAAAGGACGTGACCTGATACCGACGCAAATGCTTGCCATGAGCTGTTTCCTGAACCCCGAGGCATTTCCCTGTCACGAGGTAGACAAGAATATGGCATTGGAATATCTTCGCAATCAGGCCGTAACACTGCCTGTAGGAACGCCGCGAGGCATGGTGCTGCTCACGTATGGCGGAGATCCGCTCGGATTTGTGAAAAACATCGGCTCACGCGCCAACAACCTCTATCCGCGTTCCTGGCGCATCCTGAAATAAAGTAAAAAACTTAGCTTTTCCTAAAATTGTGGTACAAAACTAAGGTGGTTGCAAGTATTTACCTTAACTTTGTGATATGAAAGTATTGAAAAACTTGATGTTGGCGGTGATGACGGCGGTGTGCTCGTTCATGTTGGGTGGCTGTGTGCCGAGCTTTACGCTCAACGGCGCTCCGATCGACTATAACCTCTACCATACGATCCATGTGGCTAACTTCCCGATCCGTGCGGCGCTGGTCTATCCTCCGTTGCAGCAGACTTTTGAGAATGAGTTGCTCAACTATATAACCCGAAACACGCGCTTGCAGACCACGGATGGCCCAGGCGATCTGTCGCTTGAGGGTGAGATCACGCAGTACTACCTGACACCGCAGGCAGTCACGGAGGATGCGTATGCCTCCAAGACAAGGCTGACGATCGGTGTCAGAGTGAAATATACCGATCAGCGCGCCGAGGGAAAGGATGTGGATCAGACATTCACTGCCTATCGTGATTTCGACAGCACTCAGATGCTGACCGATGTTCAGGATCAGCTCTGCCAGGAGATTTCTGAAGAGCTCGTGCAGCTGATCTATAATGCAACGTTGGGTAACTGGTAAGAAACGGCAATGGAACAGGAATCAATGTTTGGAAAGTTCTGCGCGATTATGTCGCAGGGTGGCGAACTGACGGCAGAGGATCTCCCGATGGTGGACGCTTTGCTCGAACGGTATCCGTTTTTCACGCTTCCGGCGGCTATGATGCTGCGCGTAGACGGGATTTCGGAGTCAACGCGTCGGCGTTTGCGTACGGCTGTTGCGCTCAATGCTCCCGATATGGACTCACTTATCAAGCTGATAGATCCCGACGGGCGGAAGTTTGCCTCGTTCTATCCGGCGGAACAGAAGCAGGAGACACCATCGACGGAGGATGCGCTGGACACATTTCTCGATCAGTATGGAAATATCGACAAGCATGAACAGGATCTACTGGAACGGCTGATATTCAATCCCGTGCCGGACTATTCCCAGGTGCTTGCCCGGGATGAGGAGCCGGGAGGGGAGGGCGGCCCTGTGTCGGAGCAGGATGCGATGCTTGATGCGTTTCTCGCCAGTCAGGATGCGGCAGTCAAGGAAGCAGACCGGGCGCCGGTTGCCGAACCCCGTACGCCGGCGGTTGTCGCTCCGGATGCGGATGCCCCGTTGAGCGAATCTTTGGCTAAAATCTATATCGGAAAAGGAAGATATGACAAGGCTTATGAAATTATCTATCAATTAAGTTTGAATTTTCCGAAAAAAAGTGTTTACTTTGCAGACCAATTGCGTTTCTTGAAGAAACTTATGTACATCAAGGAACGCCAGAATCAAAAATAAAAACATCAATCCAATATGTTCGTACTATTTGTAATACTCACAATCATTTCAGCACTGCTGCTCATCGGAGTGGTTCTCATTCAGAAATCAAAAGGTGGCGGTCTGTCATCGTCGTTCGCCGGATCCAACCAGATCATGGGTGTCCGCCGCACAAACAACTTCATTGAAAAAGTGACCTGGAGTCTTGCCGGTGCAATCGCCGTGTTCGCAATCCTGAGCACCTACACTATGGGTGGAGCCATTCAGACCGATGCTCCCCGAGTACAGGCTGCCGCACAGCCCGTTGGCGGAACAAACTTCGATGGTGGCGCGGAAGCTGCCGCAACTGATGCCGCTGCTGCCGAGGCTACAGCAACCGAGGCTACAACCGAAGCTGCCGCAGCCGTTGAGGAAACAGCCGCCGAGGCCGCTCCTGCTGCTGAAACAGCTCCTGCCGCCGCTGAATAAGCCGGAATCCAGGAAATTAGAGTAAACGATATATGATCGTGCCGTCATTGCGATGGCACGATTTTTTTGACTATAAACGTTACGGAAGCGCAGAAAAGCACGGGATTGATGGAAAAAAGCATTATCTTTGCATGGAAACATCCAATCAGAAACACGAATAAAATCATATAGACCATGAACAAGACGATATGTGCCGCCGTAGCCGCTGTCCTTTCAATGACAGCCAGTGCGCAGCAACTGCCTGAATGGCAGCAGATCAACAACTACCGTGACGGGCAAATAGATGCTCACGCCCTCGTTGTCCCCTACCAGACCAACGATGTCAAGGCAGTCTCGGAGATGGCTTTCGATCAGTCGCCCTATTACCTGAGCCTTAATGGGAAATGGAAATTCAATTGGGTGAAGGGCGTGGACAATCGTCCTGCCGGATTCCAGAATCCGGGCTATGATGTCAGTTCATGGGATGAGATCAATGTGCCGGGCAACTGGGAGCGTCAGGGTTACGGCACGACGATCTACGTCAACACGACCTATGAGTTTGATTCCGAGTGGGCCGGGTTTAAGAAAAATGCGCCGCTGGTGCCGACCGAGAGCAATGAAGTCGGTTCGTACCGCCGCACATTCACGGTGCCTGCCGGATGGGAGGGCCGTCGAGTTGTCCTCTGCATCGAGGGTGCGATCTCGTTCTATTACGCATGGATCAACGGCCAGTATATCGGCTGCAATCAGGATTCCAAGACGGCAGCGGAATGGGATATCACCGATCTTCTGACCAAAGGGGAGAATACGATTTCGCTTGAGGTGTACCGCTGGAGCGCCGGAGCATATTTCGAATGTCAGGATTTCTGGCGTCTGAGCGGCATAGAGCGTGATGTGTATCTCTACAGCACCCCCAGCACATATATCGCGGATTTCACGTCGCGCAGTCCACTGGTCAATGACTACAAGGATGGCCAGCTCCATTTGAGCGTCGATGTTGCCGGCCTTGATGCAGTTCCGGCTGCGAAAACGAAGAAAGCCGCCAAGAAAGCATCGGGGGCAATGACGGTGGGCTTCACACTGTATGATGGCGACGGAAAAGCTGTTGCCAGCGGTGATGCCCCTGCGGCAGCCACCACTAAATTTGACTGCATGGTGGATCCCGTGAAGCCATGGACGGCTGAGACACCGAATCTGTACACGCTGCTTATCGACCTGAAAAAAGCTGACGGCACTGTTACTGAAACCGTGGGCTGCAACGTAGGATTCCGCACCTCGGAAGTGAAGGACGGACTCTATCTGCTCAATGGTCAGCCTATCAAGATCAAAGGCGTGAACCGCCATGCTCATTCGCCGCTCGGCCGCACTGTGCCCCGGGATCTTGCGCTGAAAGATATACAACTGTTGAAAGAGAACAATATCAACACTGTCCGCAACTGCCATTATCCGCAGGACCGCTACTGGTATTATCTCTGCGATAAATACGGCATTTATGTGATCGATGAGGGCAATGCAGAATCGCATGGTTATGGCTATGGCGAGGAATCGCTGGCTAAGCGTCCGGAGTGGATTCCGGCGATCATTGACCGCGAACGCCGCATGTGGGAGAAATCTAAAAACAATCCGTCGGTGGTTTTCTACTCGCTCGGCAATGAGTGCGGCAACGGCATCGTGTTCGAGGAGGCTTACAAATACATGAAGCAGATCGAGCCGACGCGTCCAATCCAGTATGAGCGTGCGCTCGACGATTGGAATTCAGATATATATGCCTTGATGTATGGCTATCATAGAGGTGTCAAGCAGTATGGTGAAGATTCGACCAAAACACGTCCCTACATACTCTGTGAGTACTCTCACGCAATGGGCAACGGCGTTGGCGGACTTCAGGACTATTGGGATCTGTTTGAGAGCTATCCGAAATTGCAGGGTGGCTGCATCTGGGACTGGGTTGACCAGTCGTTTGAAGAGACGGACGCCAACGGCCGCAAATACTGGGCATACGGCGGCGATTATGGTCCAGCCAATGTTCCGAGCGACAATTCGTTCAACTGCAATGGCCTTGTGGCCTCGGACCGCACACCGCATCCGGCTCTGGCAGAGGTGAAGAAGGTGTACCAGAATATCAAAAGCACCCTTGTTGACCCTGAGACGCTTACGATCAGTGTGAAGAACTGGTTTGATTTCACTAATCTCGACCAATATACCCTCAACTGGAAAGTTACTACACCCGAGGGGAAAGTGATCACATCGGGAGAGCGGACTATTGCTGCCAAACCATACGAGACCGTTGAAGTGAGCCTCGGAACCTATACCCCTGAACTTGAAGAAGCATTCCTGGATCTGAGCTGGACTCCGAAAAAGGATGCGCCGTTTGTGGGACGCGGTTATGAGGTGGCATACGATCAGTTCGCGCTGCCAGTAGCGGAATCGGATACCGCATCGGTAGCAGCCGGCAAGCTCAAACGTCAGGGTAAAGCGTGGAGTTTCGTGTCCAAAACCGGCACAGCTTTCACGATAGATCCGGCTACAGGAGATGTCAACTCCCTGAAGATCGACGGCCGCGAGTTGCTTGAGACCCCGATGGCACTTTCACTTTACCGTCCGGCAACCGAAAATGACCTTGCATGGGAAGGTAAAGACAAGTTATGGCGTGAGGCTGGGCTGGACTCGATCAGCCAGCGTCTGACCGATCTGAAGTTCAAAAACAATGTGGTGACGGTTTCGTCGCAGATTATCGGTGCGAAGGGTGTTGAAGTCGGAACAGCCGATTATACCTACAGCGTCAATGCCGATGGAACGTTTGCCGTCAATGTCAAGTTCAATCCCGATACTGCAGTGGTCAAGAATATGCCTCGCGTGGGTCTGACATTCCGCATGCCGGAAACCGAGTGTGGCGATGTTACTTATTTCGGCCGCAGCGGCGAGACTTATGTTGACCGAATGTCGGCAGGACGTGTGGGTGTCTGGACTGTCAAGCCGGTGGATGATTTCTATGTCTACAACAAGCCGTCGGCAGCCGGAAACCATACTCAGGTACGCTATCTGACGTTCAATGGCAGCAATATCAAGGTTTCGTCGGACGATCAGTTCCAGTTCAGCGCGTATCCGTATGGCGATGATATGATTCAGAAGGCAGAGCATACGAATGATCTGACAGCACAGCCGTTTGTCACGGTGCATCTGGATGCGGCGCAGACCGGTGTCGGCACTGCGACATGTGGTCCGGATGTATTGGATAAGTATTATTTGCCGATCGAACCGTTTGATTTTACTTTTTATTTTTCAAAAAAGTAATTGATGATGGTGGAGAGTGGCAGATAGGAGCGAAGCGGTAGACGGCTCGGAGAGCCGTTACCCGGCTTCGGCCACAGCAAAAGCTGAATAACAAAGAAAGAGGAAAGACAATGCAACGCAAGGATTTTGAGATTATGGCCCCTGTGGGCAGTTATGAATCACTGTATGCGGCGATAGATGCCGGTGCCAACGCCGTTTATTTCGGTGTGGAAGGGCTGAATATGCGCGCCCGTTCGTCGGTCAACTTCACGCTTGACGATCTGCGGCAGATAGCCTCGATATGCGATGAGCATGGGGTTAAGTCGTATCTGACGGTCAATACGGTGATCTATGACGCGGATATCCCTGTGATGCATTCAATCATCGATGCTGTTGCATCCTCGGGAATCTCGGCAATCATAGCATCGGACATTGCGGCGATAAGCTATGCGCGGTCGGTGGGTGTCGAGGTGCATATATCGACACAGTGCAATATCACGAATATAGAGGCTGTGCGTTTCTATTCCCAGTTTGCCGATGTTGTGGTGCTGGCACGCGAGCTTAATCTTGAACAGGTAGCGGCAATCCATAAGGCGATTGTGGATGAGAATATACGCGGACCGCACGGGGAGCTTGTCAGGATCGAGATGTTTTGCCATGGGGCATTGTGTATGGCTGTCTCGGGAAAGTGCTATCTCAGCCTCCACGAGATGAATTCGAGCGCGAACCGCGGTGCCTGCACGCAGATATGCCGCCGTGGCTATACGGTGACCGACCGCGAGACTGGCGATCAGCTCGATATAGAGAACAAATATATCATGTCGCCCAAGGATCTCAAGACGATCCATTTCCTTAACAAGATGATCGATGCTGGTGTCAGCGTGTTCAAGATCGAGGGTCGTGCCAGAGGTCCGGAGTATGTGCATGTGGCGGTGGAGTGCTACAGCCAGGCTATAGAGGCTGTGTGTGACGGCAGCTACAGCGAAGAGCTGATCGAGGGCTGGGACGAGAAGTTGCGGAAGATTTTCAACCGTGGATTCTGGAACGGATATTATCTTGGTCAGCGTCTTGGCGAATGGTCGAGCAAGTATGGCTCGAGTGCGACGCGTGTCAAGCGTTATGCGGCCAAGGGTGTGCGCTATTTCTCGAATATCGGGGTGGCGGAGTTCTATGTTGAGGCCGGCGAGGTGTGCAAGGGTGATGAGGTTGTGATCACCGGGCCAACGACCGGAGCTGTTATCCTGACGCTCGATGAGATCCGAGTGGATCTGAAGCCTGTGGAAAAGGCTGTGAAGGGAGAGAGTTTTTCCATTAAGGTGCCGGGGAAAATACGGCCATCGGACAGACTTTATGTTTGGGATAAGATTTAAAGTTAGAGGTTGAGAGTTGGAGAGTTGTAGAGAGTTTAGAGGGGAAGATCCAGATTTATCAGTGATGTGATGGGCGGTAAACGGCTCGGAGAGCCGTTACCCCGACGTTAAGAGTATAGAGTTGGAGAGTATAGGGATTAGAGGGGGCGGATAGTTGGTGGATGTCTGTTACTCCGACAGGGCTGATATGTGGGCGAGTGCAGCCGGACGCGCCATGGTGCAGTCCCTACAGGGTTGATTGTGAGGGATATAATTGCGTGTTTGCCTGTGGAGTTATAGTGGCGGTAGACGGCTCGGAGAGCCGTTACCCCGATGTTAAGAGTATAGAGTTGGAGAGTTAGAGAGTTAAGAGTTGGAGAGTTGGTGGGGATAATTGGGAGAGGTGGTTGATGGTCAGAGGGTGCCGAGCTCGACGGCGACGGCGACACGCTCGATGATGGCGTCTTTGCGGTCTTTTTCGGGGCGGTAGTCGACTTTGAGGTTGACACCGAAGAATCGTCCGAATGTCTGCCAGAATCCGGCACGGAAGGAGCCGAGAAATGCTTTGATGATGCTGTAGCCGGATTGGTTTGTTTCTCTTTTGATCAGCTTGCAGAGCATCTGAGCCTGCGATTTGGTGAATGTCTTGAGGACGGGTTTGTATTGCTTGAAAATGGCGTTCTCCATCCGCTTGAGGTATTCGTCGCGCTCTTTCTGGGTTGGGAAAGTCTCGATGTATTCGTAGGTTTCAAGCAGGGTTTCGCAGATCAGCTTGGCGTAGGGGAGCGTTTTTTTGACATCGCGTACCGTCCGCCAGTAAAATTCCTCTTCTTTCTTGTTCTTGAATTTGAGGGGAGGGAATACGGTGACTTCGTTGAGGACGATCATTTTCACTTCCTCGTCGTCGATCGTGGTGTAGTAGTATCCCTTTGCATATCGCACACGTCCGTCGCCCGGTTCCGGCAGCTCGAGCAGCTGCGGTTCCTGTGGGCTTGCAGATAGGGCAAGGATGGCGAGGATTGTGGCTAATATGTATCTCATTTCAAGGGTTGGTCTGTTTCAGCACATAGGTTAAAGTTATAACGCTAAAACAGAGAAAAATGTGTGGTGTCAGATCTCTTTTTTCGGCACCGGAGGATAATCGACTGTGTAGTGGAGACCGCGAGATTCTTTCCTCTCCTTGGCCTGCCGCATGATGAGGTAGCCTACGTTGATGATGTTTCGGAGCTCGCAGATCTCGCGCGATGCCTTAGAGCATTTGAAGAGTCGTTCGGTTTCCTCGTAAAGGATGTCGAGTCTGTTCCAGGCGCGGTCGAGGCGGAGGTTGCTGCGCACGATGCCTACATAGGCACTCATTATCTGTCCGACTTCCTTGATGCTCTGAGTTATCAGCACCATTTCTTCGGGATGGGTGGTTCCTTCGTCGTTCCAGTCGGGGACATCGTGGCGCAGGTCGTAGTGTGAAATGTTGGCCTGAGCATGTCGGGCGGCGGCATCGGCATAGACGACGGCCTCGATCAGAGAGTTGGAGGCAAGGCGGTTTCCGCCGTGAAGTCCCGTGCAGGAACATTCGCCTACGGCATAGAGGCGCGAGATTGAGGATTGTCCGTCGAGGTCGACGAGGATGCCTCCGCAGAGGTAGTGGGCTGCCGGGGCAACAGGTATGTAGTCCTTGGTGATGTCGATGCCAAGGGATAGGCATTTTGCGTAGATGTTGGGGAAGTGGCGGCGAGTTTCTTCCGGATCCTTGTGGGTCACGTCGAGATATACGTGGTCGTCGCCATGGAGTTTCATTTCCGAGTCGATGGCTCGTGCCACAATGTCGCGTGGGGCGAGCGAGAGGCGCGGATCGTATTTGTGCATGAATTCCTCGCCGCGGAGATTTCGCAGGACGGCACCGTAGCCACGCATGGCCTCGGTGATGAGGAACGAAGGCCGGTCGCCGGGGTGATACAGGGCGGTGGGGTGGAATTGGATGAACTCCATGTCCTTAACGGTTCCTTTTGCGCGGTAGACCATGGCGATGCCGTCGCCGGTTGCCACGAGGGGATTTGTGGTCGTGGTGTAGACAGCACCGACACCTCCGGTAGCCATCAGGGTCACCCGGGCCAGGAATTTGTCGACGGTTCCTGTCTCGGGGTTGAGAACGTAAGCACCGTAGCAAGTGATGTCGGGTGTCCGACGTGTCACAATCTTTCCAAGATGGTGCTGCGTTATGATCTCGATAGCGAAGTGGTTTTCAAAAATGTCGATATAGGGATTCTCCCGAACCTGACGGATGAGGCTCTGCTGAATTTCGAAGCCGGTGTTGTCGGCATGGTGGAGAATACGGAATTCCGAGTGTCCGCCTTCGCGGTGGAGATCGAACTCGCCATCTTCCTTGCGGTCGAAATCCACACCCCATTGAAGCAGCTGGCGGATCTGCTCCGGAGCTCCTTTGACCACTTTTTCCACGGCTTTCGGGTCGCTGAGCCAGTCGCCAGCTACCATAGTATCGTGGATGTGTTTGTCGAAATCGTCCACTTCGAGGTTGGTCACCGAGGCCACACCACCCTGAGCGAGCGCAGTGTTAGCTTCATCGAGAGTTGTCTTGCAGACCAAAGCCACTTTTGCACCGGCACCGGCAACCTTCAGCGCGAAGCTCATACCGGCGATGCCAGATCCTATCACGAGATAATCATATTCGTAAGTCATAGTCACTTCAATTAAATCAGTTCAGTGTCTGTTTAATGATGACGCAAAAGTAGTGATTATTTCGCTCTGAGGCAAAACAAATCAGTTCAATTTGAGGATAGATTAACCTGCCGTCGGAAAAGAAGATGGGCCGCGATGTTGAGGTCGCGGCCCGGTATGGCTATTATGATAGATAATTGTATGCTGAGTTGTTGAATTTTGGTTGTGGGGGAGGATCAGCGGTAGTCGGCGAAACGTTTCTGGAGCTCCTGACGGGCGAAGAAGATG
>OFGJ01000125.1_pt1 | contig 73957 bp, 55 predicted proteins | sample 1521731 | NCBI WGS metagenome assembly OFGJ01 (sample SAMEA3504126, study PRJEB24116) | mouse gut metagenome | biome: mouse gut; feature: mouse-associated habitat; material: faeces | place: Denmark | collected 2011 | reverse complement strand
TCTGCTCAAAATCTTAATAAAGCTTGACCTTGAAAAAAGTTTAAATCAGTTCATTGAGGCCATTGTTTCAGTTATTTATGCTTTCTATCTCGAAAATAGGCAAGCTTATTTGGCGATCAAAGACGATAAAGAGCCAATATGGGAAATGAGTAAAAAAGGGTAAAAAAGGAGAAAAAACATTTTGAAAACGCTCAAAACGTTCTTGGCAAGGTTAATTGACGATGAAGAACTTATAGAAATAGTTCCATGGCAAAAGGAATTGGCTGACCGGAAAAGTCTCGCATCAGTTTATCGAATGTGGCATTGTTTTCCTGACTGCATTCCCCTTCGCGGTCGATGTCGGGCAGACGTCCGCATAGACTCAATACCGACAGTCCGAAATTCCGCTCTGCTTGACTGAAACGTCCGCCACGCCGTAGCCGCTTATCCGTTGGCAAATAGTCAAGCAGTGTCTTGACCATATAGTAGTCAAGGGCCCGAATCTTATCTCTTGCTGCTCCCTGATTGAATACATCGCGAAATTGCCTTCCATTAAGTTGCTCAATATCTATTGCCTTTAACATCTGGGCAAGAAATCTGCCGTCATTAATCTTGTAGTGCTTATTGTTGACCTTGATATCCATGCTGATATCTGAATCGGGGCTGGCCTCGACAGCGGAAAGAATCAGAGAAAGCTGTTCAAGGCTTGAATATTTCAACTCCGAGCGGAGCGAATAATAGTAAGAGAGGAATAGCAGGAACTCAAAGACAGGTTCCTTTTCAAGACCGAGTCGGGCAATGGCTTCCTGCATAGGTTTATGGGAGATGAAATTCTCCCATGTCAAACCAGTTTTACGCAGAAAGCGCTCACGCTGATAATAGTAGCGTAATTGCCATGCTTCCAGTGGAATGGCATACTCTTTCCAGTCGATGTTCTGTAAAATATATGGTATGAGATACCGTATACGCATTTTTGTCACATCTGCCTCATCTGTAAATCCTTGCTCTACTATCTTGTAGAACCATTCCAATGTTTCCGGCTCAAGTTCATCAATGGTAATCGGCACGACATTGCGTCTTATTATATTATTAAAATATGTTGACGGAATTTTCTGGGTAATATCTTGTTTCATATACTCCTAACGTGGTGGAAATGTAAAAAGTACCTGGTCACGGAATATTTATCGTGACCAGGTCGTAAGCGGATGGGAAGAGTCAGGCAACTTTCTTAACATAAAGATACTTAGGATAGCGCCCAAGCACACAGAGCGTGACCGGGCACACCCATATGCGCTTCATGCGGAACCCCGCGAATGAAGTGGAGTCGTAGTGGGAACCTCCCGTCAGTGACTTGTCAAGCTGACGCAGCTCGGTGTGTCCTTCCACTTGAAGCGGTCGTTCGGAAGGGACTACATGAAGCGTGACACGATGCGACTTTTCGGTGTCGAGGAAGGAGAGAAGATCGTCGGCACCGGCCACCATCTCCAGATTGCCGCGGTTGCCATCCCATGGCATGTCGATATACCAGCGGTCGTCCGGATCCTGGACAAAGGTCAGAGTGTACTCGCCACGGGAATTTGAGAAGATACCACTGATAAAGTGGTGGATAGCGCGGAAATTATTAATAAAATCTGTCATAGTTTTTTCAGTAATTTTTGATTTACGATGCAAAATTACATCATCAGTCGCTCCCCTGATAGAGTAAAAAATTCTCAAGAAATTTACGCACCCTTAATCCATAATTCAGTTGCTGAATTATGGATTAACAACTTCAATCTAAAAGATTATTTCGATGTGTCAAGTGCTAACTCATTTTACAATTTGTGATTTTGGAATCTTATTATTAATTTTGTAACATAATAAAACTGAAAACAACCGATGAGAGTTATAACAGAGGAACCGTTGAAGATCTACATATCCCGCTATCCGGACACGGCAACAGCGTTGCAAGCATGGCTCAAAACAGTAAAGAAAGCCAACTGGATCTGTTGTGCCGATGTCAAGCAGGATTTCAACAGCGTTGATAATGAGGGAAATCAACATTACGTGTTCAATATCCGGGGTAACCACCATCGGTTGATAGTTGTGATAAAGTTCACAATCAAATGGGTGTATATACGCTTCATCGGGACAGATCAGGAATACGATAAAATAGACGCCTCAACAATTTAACAACATACCGGCCATGACAAAGATAGAAAACGAACAGCAGTACCGTTGGGCACTCAGCCGTGTGGAGGAGATACTTCCTATGGTGAAGGATGACACTCCACTTACAGACCCTTATAGCATAGAGCTTGAATTACTTTCAGGCCTTGTTGCCGATTATTCTGAGGAACATTACTCTATCGGAGAGCCGACGCTGGTAGATATGCTAAAACTGCGTATGTACGAGATGGGGCTTACACAGGTAGCCTTGTCGAAGCTCCTCGGGATTACGCCCTCTCGAATCTGCGAATATCTTTCAGGTAAGAAAGAGCCGACCCTTCGCCATGCACGCATAATCAGCACAAAACTCAACATCGACCCCTCAATCGTGTTAGGGGTGTAACCGAGTGCAATCGCACGTTGCTTGCTCGGCCCATAGTGTGGTTTGACAAGTATTATATCAGAGAAGCAGGATTGCGGTCTTTGGCTGACAGGAAACGGCGTATGTTTTATCTTCGGCATATTTTTGTGGAAAGGGGTCTAAGCGGCTTGAAGAACGTGGCAGAGGGAATTGATAGAACGGGATGTGGCTGTGAAAAGAGACTCGGAAGAATTGGAACATCAGCGGAAGCCAATCATCAAACAAATCACCTATAAAATTCCAAAATTAGCCAATCAAAATTTTGACATATTGGGAAATATCAGTAGATTTGCAAGTCTAAATAATTAAGTAACGAGGTAAAAAATACCAATGGAATCTGAAAATTTCAAAGAACAAGTTTCAGCAGTATTCAAGGCGTTATTTGCCGCGAATAGCATCTCTTTTGACGAGGAAGAATGTCAATTCGTAGGGTTTATTGACCATCAGTTTATATATGGTGTTTACGGCCCCAAATCCATTAATTTAAGGATCCCAGACCATAATGTAGATAAGCTCGAAAAAAATATAAAACAGAGATTGGACAGCATTACGCTTGAGCCGATGCCTGATATCAGACCGGTATATAGTGCGTTCTGGGACAGAGGAGTGCAAATCACATTTGGAAAATTACCGTGGGGGTGGCAACCTAGCGATTAACATTGACTCTATTATCTATGACATCAGTATTTTCCACACTCGCTGTGAAGAGAATCATCACCGAGGAATTACACCGTATCGAACGCGAATATGAGGTCACGATTCTGCTTGCGGTGGAGTCTGGGAGCCGTGCGTGGGGATTCGCATCACCCGACAGCGATTATGATGTACGGTTCATCTACGTCCATAAGCCACAATGGTATTTCTCAGTCGGCAAACAACCTGACACTATAGAATATATGTCGGGCGACCGTCTGCTGGATTTCTCCGGTTGGGAATTGCGGAAGACCCTCCAACTCCTTGCAAAGACCAATCCTAATCTCTCAGATTGGCTGCTCACAGATATGATTTATCTCGCAGATGAGGGATTCCTAAAGACCATTCGCGAGGTCCAGGCAAATTTCTACAACCCTATCCATGCGATGTATCATTTCTTCAACATTGCAAAGCGGCATGATGAAGGCTACCTCCGAAAGAATGGTTGCCTACTCAAGAAGTTTCTATATTTTCTTCGTGGATTGCTGGCATGTGAATATATAGAGCAACATCAACAGCACCCTCCGGTAGACTTCCGCGAACTTGTGGATTCAACCATATCGGATGGGGATCTTAAAGATGCTATTAATTCACTGTTGGCGCTGAAGACAAAGAGCAAGGAGCATGATTCGGCCATCGTTGAGCGAGCTCTGCAAGATTTCGCATACGATTTATATAATGAGCGTGAAAAGAAACTTGCAGGTTTTCGCCCCTCATTACACGTCCGCCAATTATCCGATCTGGATGCTATCCTTTACCGATATGCATCAGGCAGTAATAGAAGTTGAACTGATTAAGCTTGACCTTGAAAAAAAGTTTAAACAACTTCAAAGTGTTGTAGCTGAGGTGTGGTAGTTGTCGGCGGCTTGGCGGTGGATGTCGTGCAGGCGGTTGGCGAGGGATTGGGGTGAGAGAATGCGGATGCCGGAGCCGAAGGTCAGGAGCTGGGCTATGAGTTCGTTGTTGACTATAACATCGAGCGAGAATGTCATGGAGCCATCGGTTTTGTCTTTCTCAATGAGTTGCTGCGAGGCGTGGATGGGCTTCGTCAGGATATAGCTGGCTTGGGAGTTGTCGGCCCACAAAACGATGTGCTCTTCATTCAGGCGGGAGTGTTTGGTCACGCCTATCACGTTGTCAAAGAAGTCTTCGCCAAATTCAGGATTCTCCTTATATGGTATGTCAGGGCACACATGAAAATCCACAATGCGGTCGAGGGCGAGATTGAAAAGTTTCATGTCTCCGGCGCGTGAGCCGAACAGGAACCAGCGGTTGCGATACTCCTTTAATAGATAAGGAAACAAAAAGAAGGGTTTCGGCTGACGAGAGTTGAAGGAGCGGTAATTGACGCAAACGGTTTGACGTGACGCTATAATGTCATAAATGGCGTTGAGATGTGCCAGTCCTTTGAGATTGGGATTGCGCTCGAAGTCAACAATGGGGCGGCGTTTTGAGGCAGATGCCACTTTATCCTGCAGGCGGCTCACCACATCGGCCATGTCGTGAAAGCGGTCAAATTCGTCAAACTGGCGCAAAAGGTCAATCGTTCGGTTAAGCACATCGATGTCGTGCTGTGATAGCGGCCGGTTGCTGATTGAATAATCAGGGTCGGCATAGCGGTAATATTTCTTGTCGTACACCTCAATGGGCGCCTCATATCCAAGACGGTCAGAGCGCATCATCTGAATGTCGAGCTGCACGGTGCGAGTGCTTACTAAGTCTTGCTTCCCTTCGTATTCATACAAGGCATCGCTGCAAGCGTCAACAAGGTCTTGCAGGGTCCATCGGCGACCGGTGTTTCGCAGGCAGCGGTCGATTGTGCGGTATCGCAAAAGTGCGTTTTTGTTCTGTGCCATATGAAGTTTATGCAAAATTACGAATTTTTCTCATCTACGCAAAATCATTGCGCAGGAGTATTCTTACTTTGCATCGTGAATCATAAAAACAGACAATTATGGAAGTAAAAGTCATCAACAACATCGTCGTGAAAAGCTGGGTCAACGACCTCGACGAGCATGGTAAGCAGGAAGTGCGCAACCTCTGCCAGTTGCCTTTCATCCACCATCATCTTGCGCTGATGCCAGATGCTCATGGCGGCAAAGGTATGCCCATTGGCGGAGTGCTGGCGACAAAAGGTGTGGTGGTCCCTAATGCCGTAGGCGTTGACATTGGCTGTGGCATGTGCGCAGTAAAAACCAACATCCGTGTGGCCGACATCGAGGAGGCGGTGCTTCGCAAGCAGATACTCCGTGGCATACGCAAGCAGATTCCCCTTGGGCGCGACCATCACAAGCATCAGCAGGATGAGAAATATATGCCGCAGGGCTTCGACACCGACTCCATGCAGGTTGTGTCGCGCCAGCTGACCTCTGCCATGAAACAGGTGGGAACCCTTGGCGGCGGCAACCACTTCATTGAACTTCAGCGTGACGACGAGGGCTGGCTATGGATAATGATTCATTCCGGATCACGCAACCTCGGAAAGCAAGTTGGCGATTTCTACAACGAGAAAGCCGAAAAGCTCAACCGTCGCTGGTTCTCGTCGGTACCTTCGGAGATAAAACTGCCTTTCCTTCCGCTGCGTACCGATGAATTCAGGCAGTACTGGGCAGAGATGGAATACTGCGTAGCCTTCGCTCTGTGCAACCGCTCGCTTATGATGGAGCGAATATGTCAGGTGATAGGTGACACCATTGCCGGCGTTGAGTTCGAGCCGATGATCAACATCGCCCACAATTATGCTAAGTGGGAGAATCATTTCGGTGGGAACTGCATCGTTCACCGCAAAGGTGCGACATCTGCACGCGAGGGAGAAGTCGGCATCATTCCCGGTTCGCAGGGCACTTGCTCATATATCACCGAGGGACTCGGAAATCCGGAATCGTTCATGTCCTCCTCTCATGGTGCAGGACGCCGCCTGTCGCGCACCGCAGCACGGAATGAGTTGTCGCTTGAGGAGGAGATAGCACGGCTTGAAAAAGCCGGAGTAATCCATGCCATCCGCTACAAGGAGGATCTCGACGAAGCCGCAGGAGCATACAAGAACATCGACGAAGTAATGGCAGCACAAGCCGACCTCGTCAGAATCCGTACGCGTCTCTCGCCGGTGGCCGTAATCAAAGGATAGCAAAACAAAATTATTTGTTCCTTAATTCTTAGCAGCTACTTGGCAACCACTTGGCTAATTGCAATATTGTGATGTGGAGGAGGCGATATGGGAGGTCGCGGGATTGAAATATTCCGGTATTCATCTCTGCGCTGCGTTATGTATTGCAAAGGAGAAAATCCGGAAAATCGGTAAGGAATTGACTTTTACCGATTGGCGTACAGACGACAATGAGACAACTAAACTTGTGCGACGCATTGTCGAGAAAAGAGCCGCCCAGGCCGTGCATAAGACTGTGAGTAAAAGAGACCGGAAAACCAACCGTTATCGCCAAGCAGTCAGAAGAACCACATCGTTCAGCCTTTACAGTAAAAGATACAGAGATTATGATTCGCAACTTCGTGCGCCTGGCACACACTGGAAGGTGATGCGCCAGACCAGCAAGGGGAAGAAGGTGCTCGCTGCGAAAATCTGTTATAGTACCTATGAAGAAGCGGAAGAAGCCTGCAAGCGATATCTCGTCTACCACCCCGAGGATTCAAGTCCTGTTTCGGCATATAAGTGCGATTATTGTGGCAAATGGCATATCGGTCACCTGCATGCGGAGCAGGGGGAGTCAGATGAAAACCAAGATATCTTGCAAGCCGGTTGAAGAAATGACAAAAAATCATGTTGACATTATGACGGCTTCGGGTATGTAAATAATGAAGTTGTTTAAACTTTTTATGCGAAAAATATAAAATGTAGAGATTTTTTCTGATAATTCAGACAACTACTTATATAACTAAATTTCATAACCCTTATGAGTATCTTTGATGTATTCAAAAAGAAGAGTGAGGATAAGCCGAAGGCTGCTACCTCTGAACCTTCACTCACTGCGACGGTATCGGTAGAAAAGGGCTCTGCAGATACAACAAGTGAAGTGAAGGTCAACGTCAATATTAATGAAGGCGCCCCGAAGTCGCAAACCTTCGAGGAGGTTGCACCCCAAAATATCGGCAAGCTCGATATGGTGATAGCCTTCGACACCACGGGCTCAATGGCCCAATATATTGGGGCTGTAAGAAAAGAGGTGTCCGAGCTTATACCTCAACTTTTTCGTGATAACGAGGATCTGAGGCTCGGCATTGTCGCATTCGGAGATTACTGCGACATGGAGAATCCTCAGGTATTTGGTGACGCCTATCAGTCGATTCCCCCTACCGACAATGTCAACGAATTGATCGGATTCGTCATGACTTCCAAAAACACACATGGAGGTGATGGAGATGAATTCTATGAACTTGTCATCAAAAAGATCGTGGAGGAGACTCCATGGAGGGAAGGTTCAACCCGCTCGATTCTGCTGATTGCTGACTCTAACCCTCATGAACTCGGCTATACTTATGAGAATTGTGTAAAAAACAATCAGATTGATTGGCGCAAGGAAGCCCGAAAGGCTGCTGACAAGAAAATCAAAATTGATACTGTCGCAATTTTAAATCAGCCTTGGTATAAGGAGCTGTCAATGATGACTAACGGAGTAAGCGTACCCTTCCGCACAGGAAGCAATACTGTGCACCTGGTCAGAGCAAGTGTAATGTCGAGAGGTTCAATGAAGGCCCGTGAGCACTTTGATGAGTTAATGCGCAACTGTGAGAGTGGTAGTGATGAAGAATTGAAGAATGTATATCGCTCCTATAAAAAAGAGCGCAACTCGTTTGATGCATAAGTAAGCATCTCTGAGATAAGTATCTCTCAAAAATCAGTTAATAATTGAATTTATTTTTAGCTATGATTCTTTTTGGTCTTTTTTGGCGCTTTTCGCCGTCTTCGTCAGTCACTTAGCTCGCTAAGCTCCTTCCGCAGCCAACGAAAATCACTCAAAAAATCCTCAAAAATAATGCATAGCTAATTTGTGAGAGATACTTATCTCTCAAAAATCAGCTCAATGAAAAATCCGGAACTCAGCTTCAACCTGGTGACGCGCCGATGTGGCGTTACCGGGTTGAAGCCGGATTCTGACTTGTTGAACTCCTTAGATTCCAGCGTCATGAAAAGCTTCACCACGTGGTAATAAAGATAACAGTCAAACGGTGTATATCGTCGATGAGGCCTCTCTCCTAAGCGTGCCGATTAATCCCACCCAGAATATCCGCATAAAAAATCACATCCCTCAATCTGATTGCAACGTTGCAATTTGAGCGGCTGATATGACACGGCACGTTATTGAAATATTCCGGTATTCTTATTTCCGAGGCAATATGTATTACCTTTGCAATGAAGTCGAAGATGATCGACTTTGATGTCAAACTATTCGAACTGAGAGATGAGCCACGGAAATATTTTTGAGACGCTGCCGGTATATGGGGCAGGGAGTAATGTCAAGGCTAAGCCGATAACTGCGCTTGAGGGGAAGGATGCGCTTGCGTTTCTGCTGAGTCATGACCGTTATTGCACTACTGAGCTGCCGGAGTACTTTGATTTCAATGGTGTGCTGGAATATGCAGCGTCTGCCATTGGTGAGAAGAATTTGGATGAGGTGGGGGTTGAAGGCATCAGCCCTGAGCGCCTGCAGCGAGTAAATCTTGATGTCATCACCAACAAGGATGGCCATTATGGGGTGCGTCCGCTTACGCTTGCCAATCCGTTCCTTTACTATATGCTGGCCCGCGATATTTGTAGCGAGCAATCATGGCCGAAGGTGCAGGCGTGTTTCAAGGCTTATGCTTCTGAGCATTGCGAGGCTTGCGCTATCCCGATGGTGAAGGTTGAGGAGAGACCGGAACCTTTCAAGGGTGCGACAACGATACTGAATTGGTGGAGCAAGATGGAGCAGCAGTCGCTGGCCTTGTCGCTGCAGTATCGGTATATGTTTATGACCGACATCACCAACTGTTTCGGACAGATTAATCCCGACTCAATCGGCTGGGCCCTTGCCCGCAAGGATACTCCCCAGGAGACAAATGAGAACGATGCACTTGCCGCCAAGATTCAGCGTTACCTGCGGGCGATGCAGCAGGGTATGAACATCGGCATTCCGCAGGGAAGCACTCTGTTCTCTCTGATTGCCGAGATTGTGCTCGGTTATGCCGACATGCTCTTTGAGCAGGCCGTACGGAAGGCTCAGTCTGAGGATAAGTTGCCGAAAGATTTGGAATATCGCATGCTGCGTTATGTCGACGACTACCGTATCTTCTGCGACGACTGTGACGCGCTGGACAAACTGTCGTATATGCTTCAGGATATTCTTGAAAAGCTCAACTTCCGTATGAATCCGCCGAAGACGCGCATCTCCACCGACCTTATCACCGACTCTATAAAGCCCGACAAGGCCTTCTACGTCTTCAACACCCCGATAGAGAGCAAGCAGACCTATCTTGATGAGAGCGGAAATGAGTGCAAGCAACCGGGCTACGACTTCGACGGCTTCCAGAAACACTTGCTGTTCATATTTGAATTTTCAAAACGCTTCCCAAATTCAGGACAGTTGGTATCGCAGCTGGAGGCTTTCAGCCGACGCATTGAAAAGCATCTGACAACCAAGAAAAGAGTCACCACAAAATACCAGCTCATAAACCTGGAAACAGATGAAATGACCGATGAAACAGAGACCCGAGAATACGAGCAGCATCTTTGGGAAAATATCCCAACCATGGTGGCCATTGCCGTACAGATAGCCGTCAACAATGTGCGTGTGGCTCCGAATGCACTGAAAGTTGCGAGCCAGATGCTTGCCGACATGCGCGAGAAGGATGCTGTACTGTGCCGGCACCTTATAGCGCTGATTTACAAAAGACTCCGCCGCATTCCCAACTCTGCCTTCCTTCAAGTCTGGCTTCAAAACATCACCCATGTCACAGATGACTGGACTGAGGGGGAATTATACGATATGCCCTTATGCAAGGTAGTGGCCGAACAGCCGGTCACGCTATGGAACAATACTTGGCTGAAACCAGAATTAGCCGACAATCTTCCCATTGCCGGCATCGTCGACCGAGAAGCGCTTGCCAAAGCCGGCCCCGTAATCACCTTCAAGCATAAACGTCAATACGACGAAATGGAATACTCTTGAAAAATATCGCGAGAGTTTCCGTCAAAGTGTGCTTGGTGGCACATAAAGCGCCACCAATATCTATTTTTTGAGTTATGCCAAAAATCCCCGATGAAATTGGGGGTTAAACTGCAGCATCACGGGGATTGGGCCGTTTACTTATCTTTGTTACGTCTGATCAGACGTGTGTAGTATTCAATCAGATCAGTAAGCATGGATACCCTGACAGAGATTACATTCTCGCCAAAATATTTCACATCAGTCGGGATTGTGGCTTTGCCCGCGAATACGTTGATGTCGATGGATCCTTCGGGATTCAATGTCTGTAGGAATTCCAGATACTTTTTTGCCGTTATGGCTTTCGACTCTGATGAACTTAGGCGTGATGACTTCACACGCTTAGGTTTGCGGGCAGCGCCTCCGGTTGTGTTGTCATTGGCAAAGCATAGTCCATCCATTGACTTATAGACAACAATGCTGTCAGGGGCTTTCTCTGCTTCTATCCGGGAGATGAGTTCTCCTACGGTAAGGCCTCGCTCGGAAGAGCAGTACACAATTTCCGCCCCTTCGAAGTCGTCATCGGTCAGATCACTGCAATACTCCACATATATCAGCGATATACCATGTTCGATTGCCCAGTCGCGTAGAATGGGGTAGGAGTAAGTTTCTCTCTTGTAGGAATATTGGTAAGCGATAATCAGTCTTGCCTCTTCAGCTTTTTCTCGATAGGAGTCGGTGAGTTCTCCGCCTGGTATCACCAGCACACCATCAACGGAGCTGAGAGTGCGGATAAATGTGTCATGGCATACAAGAGATTGAAACCTCGCCACTATTATTTGTGATGACTCGGTCTTTGGTATCTTTGATGCTTTCAGCAAAAAATCTTTTAGGGATATGTCCATTAAATGTAGGTTGTTTAATGATTGATATCGAAGTTGTTTAAACTTTTTACGAAAAACATAAAATGAAGTAATTTTTTTCTTCAAGCGCAATCTTAATTAATATTTTGGCATCTTTCGACCCTCTTCATCGGTCGCGATGCCCGCATCGCTCCCTCTTCGAGAGCCGAAACCTGCTCAAAATCTTAATTAACCTTGCACTTGAAAAAATTTTAAACAACTTCATTGTGAGCTGGGACTATAATCTCCACAACGTATTAATTCTGCAAAAATAAGTTAAATCCATGAAGGATAGGTTTTAACGGTGTATCTGATGTTTAGATGGATTGTCAAGGATGTTTAGACTAAGCTTTCCGGAGTGTGTTTAAGGATGTGTAGAGAGCCAATGCCATGTCGCGGTTAGTGAGCGCGGGGTCAATTGCTGAAGGTAGACCGAGCCACTGAAAAGCAGCATTGGCAGCCTCCTTGTAATCAGAAGCGCCACGCCGCTTCACCGATAGCATTTTGCTATTATCAAGTCCTATACGGAGTTCATACCGGTCGGCTATTGACCGAAGATGTATGTGTGGTTTTACATCCGGGTCCTCCTTGCCCATGACAAACACTGCGAATCGTGACGGAGGGAGCATAGAGTTTTCATCATCGAGATGATTGAGGCGCGCAACATCAGCTATCTGTCTCGTGAGGCTTAAGCGCCGTATCTCACGATAGACTGAACGGGATATACCCGACATCATATTGTCGTAGAGTTCACGTTTTGCATCATGCTCAGTGGATGTCGGAGATTTCTCAGGCCGGGTGACGCGCATATTATTTGACAGTTCTTTGAAAAAGTCGTGTCCGAGTATGATTGAGATCTGTTCGAGTAACTGGGAGTCTATGGTAGGGCGGTTGAAGATATTGTATATGTTGGCGCGTTTGCAGTTCAGTTGACTTGCAAACCATTCGATTGTGCAGGATTTTCCCTTGCTGTCAAAAACAGATTTTATCAGTTGCCCAATATGGACCATCCGGTTTTCTCACACGAGGCCCGTTCCCTGCCGGTAGTGTCTTTACTGTTTCACAGAAAAAGCGTGGAACGATGTTCAGTTTATCTCATACCTGGCATCGCCAAACGCCACTATCCGAAATAAACAGTCCACTCCCACGCCTGACCGATATATCGGCACTCCCGTCGCCGGGGAGTGGACATAACACGGCAAGACAAGGAGCGTTTTAGGACTGCTCTCTCCTTCGGATATAAGAAATTGGCGATTTCGGTATGAAGGACAAAGCAAAAAACGCTTCTTGATATGTCTGGGAAGCCTAAAGCTTTCCGGGTGCAAAGGTAATAAAATTTTAGGAGGTAGGCAACTACACAATAAGCTATATCATGCCACACAGGGCCTCACAAGGCGATTTTGCCTACTGTGGAGCCCTGGTATCCATGTATGTGGACAAGCTAATTCTGAACTACTGATGCTATCCACTCACATCAGGCAATTACAAATTGGTTCTTTAGACGCAGGCCTTTTTCAGTATCGATAGCATGGACGATACTGAAAAAGGCTTTTAGTGTAGAGGTGGCTAAAGTCTGCTTTTATAATTCCAAGGGGACTGAGCGATGATGCCCAGTCCCCGAGTCTATTGCTGACAGAACTTTCCACTTATGGCGAGTTCTCCGCACTTTCTTGTTTTCTGCACGTCATTGATAACAATGGAAAAATTCGCAAAATTATCAATTTTTGATTTGTGATACCCCCCGCTATAGTATTTTAGTTATAGCGTATATGTCTGAGTATCATCAAGGGAATGCAATTTTTTGGATTTTATTACCCTTCTTTTCAATAAAAATGCCGTGAGAAGGATTTTCTACAGGTAGACCTTGTAAGTTGAAATATACAACGTCCTCTTTTGTGCTTAAAATTTCATCTATGCCAGAAGAGATGTTGTTTATTTCAGTAAATGAATCCGGCAACATAACCTCATTTGCGACATCGGTCGTAAACCTAATACCTGACAACTTTATTTGTGAACCGGTTGCTATTTCTTTAGTCGCCAATACTTTAACCCTAACGAGGGCGCCGGTGGAACCGGAGAATAAGCGCGAGGCTGTTGAGAACGATAAAACTCGTATTTTGCCATCTGGCAGCTTTGCCGAGGCAATCATGTGTGTCCGGTCGGCCCGATCTGTCAATTCAAACGAAAGGTCGCCATAATCATCCTCTAAGACTTCGAGCCCTTCTGGAAGTTCCATATCAAATTGGAAAGCCGTGAATTCCTCTGAATTGGCTAAGTTGATATCTAACAGGATATCTTCTTCGGTTGAAATATTAAAGTCATTAATAAATAGACTGTTTGAAGATTCAGTAGAGTTCAAAGCCAATGTGGTAAGGCGCTTGTTAGAAGCAAAATTAGGATAAAGTATCAAGTTGATAACACCTACCGCATCGCTAATCGTTATAATACCATCTGCGTTGACATCAGCTAATTCCTGAACAAATGATTGTACTTCTTTGCCTAATGTTTTATTTGCGATAGTTACAGCATCCGCGATGGAAAGCGAGCCATCTCCATTGGCATCGCCTTTTATCATAGTTCGTTGTTGGATATTGATTGTACCAAACAGAGGACTCACTGCTATGTCTTTTGATGAATTGTCGGAGATGTGGATATTTGAGATCTCTATTTCATGATTGCCGATAGAGGCATCTGTACAATTCAGATGTAAGGTAAATAATTTGCCGCCCTCATTGTTGAATGATTTGTTGGTAAATGAATAACATACAATCCGGTAAACGCTATTTTCAAGCTTGTTCGCACTGATTATGTGTCCTGGGTTGCATATCGTGCCTTTATCAATCAGGAAATTATCATTATCGGAAGCTATCGAAATTCCATCCGGCAATTTTACATCACATTGAAATGCGACAATGTCGTTCACTGGCTTCATGTAAATATCCAGTTGAGCATTGGATGTATTTTCAATCTCATTGGAAGGAATATACCAAAGCGAAGAAGATACTTCTTCGATAGGTTGGATATTTGCGAATGTCTTCCAAACAGGAGCATTCTTATAAAGGCTAAGAGATACTCTTGGAACATATACTACGCATGTCAATTTATTGACAGAAGTAAAACAATTTGATTCACAAGTAGGGGGCGTTTTAGCTGAAATTGTAATGCTTTCAAGATTTTGGCATTCATTAAAGGCATTTTTAGGCAGAGATTCCACATTTTCTCCAAATACGATTTTTTTGAGTGGAGAATTAAGGAATGGATACCAATAACTTTGGTTGCCTGAGTATTCCTTTAAATTTGTGGCGTTAAAGAATAAAGTTTCGGCACTTCCAGCTTCGTTGGCGGCTAAACCGAAGCAGGTGTTAGTCAATTTCTCAACATTTTTACCAATTGTAATTTCCTTTAATTGGGGGCATGATGCAAACGCATCAGAATTAATGACACGAACATTGTCAGGGATTATAATTTGTGTTATTTCCGTGACTTTAAACATGTCGTCAGGGATTTCCTCCACTGTTGAGCCGATATTAATTTCAGAAATGTTAGGACAGCCGGCAAACGGTGGATTTCTCCATATGGACGATTCCCCACCCATACCCGAACTCCAACCTGTTCGGCAGAAGTAGTCAACTGTTTTGAGACTCAGGCACCCCTTGAATGCATTTGTCCCAATATAGCTTACATTAACAGGAATTTTTATTGAAGTTATTTTCTGACAGTTCAGAAATGCGTTATCACCAATATACGTCACACAATCTGGAATAACTATTGATGTGAGATTTGTACAGTCGGCCAATGCATTTTGCCATATACCTGTTACATGGAAAGTCGTCCCATCGTAAACAAAGGATTCAGGAATTATTATATCTCCATAATAGGGGGTGCTTTCCGATGGGGCAAGCATGACGGAGTTGGTCGAGCTGTCGACAATTAAAAAGTATAAAGTCGTTGAGGCATCTTCAGAGAATGAATTTATTGGCATATCACGCCATCCATTAGCATGTTGATATGACATTACCGATTTCCCCGGCACAAAAACTTGACAAAACTCTGCGGAATTGTTTGATGCGGAGTTTAATTTAAATACATCCGAACCAAAACACATTGGAGGAATCGGTGCGTCACATTCGATTCTTTTAAGACTGCTGCAATTATGAAACGCAGAATAATTGATAATTGCGAGAGATGCAGGCAAATGAATGGATGTAATTCCTGTGCATGATTCAAAAGCCATTACACCGATGGCTTGGATTGTAGAAGGTATAGTGATTGACTGTAATTCCCGGCATCCGCGGAATGAGTAATCACCAATCTGAGAAACAGTCCATGTCACCCCATTGTACTTTACTGTCGGGGGGATATTAACTTGCGATGGAAGATAGTTGTAGGATGCGATATATGTATCTGAATTCTTTTCATAAGTAACACAGACAGTTTTATCTGTAGTACTCAGGATGTCATAGCATAAATCGCCACTTTTAAAGTCGAAAGCGATGGCTTTTATGCACATTATACACATCGCTATAAGAACGGTTGTTCTTGAAATAAACGATTGTTGCATGGGTAAACTATTTATTTTGCATCTTTCGCCCCTCTACATATGTCGCAATGCCCGCATTGCTCCCTGTGAGAGAACCGATTCCTGCTCAAAATCTTAATTATTCTTGCACTTGAAAAAAGTTAAACAACTTAATTGAGATGTATTGTTAAGTTGGTCTTTGACTTTTAATACTGATGTCTCTGCCATTGTAATTGGCAACTTAGAGTCTTTTCTTATCGTGCTTCAATGCCACTTATATTCGCATTCATCAGCTGAATGTCAAAGTTGTTGGCAAATGTTTCACGAATCTCCGATATACTTGGGTAAGTATTGCAGTAGGCAATACTTCCCCAAGATCCAGCCCAAGTTGCGGTGGTGGGGTAGGCAGTGTTACTGCTATGTAGTATGTCTTGCTGCCATATGTATTGGTTTTTTGTTTTGTAGTTGAGCCTACCTCCTATTTATGGGCGAATCTGCTTTTTCCCTTGGCTGCAAAGTTAAGGGAAATCATTGAGGGTCAAGTGTCAGTGGTGTATCTGATGTTCAGACGGAATGTTAAGGATGTTTAGACAATTCTTTTGGGCGTGTGTTGAAGGATGTGTGGAAACCAACGCCATGGCGCTGTTAGTAATCACCTTTAAGCAGAAACGTCAATACGATGAAATGGAGTATTGATGCACTGAGCAAGTATGCCATGACGGAGGAGGTGGTGAGCACACTGCCGTTAAGTAAGGATACAACGTTGGCCGAATTGGTTAGGAAGATGGGGGAGGAATTTTTTGGCGCGGAACTATCTTACTCGCTGCTGCGCAGATGATTGTTCCAGAAGGAGGTGTCATATTTGCGCACTCCTTCGGCGAAAATTTCTGACGGGTTGTGATTTGCTCCGGGACTGATTTCCAGGGTGTGTTGGATTCCTAATGTGTCAAGGTATGCGTGAAAACGATGGGTGATGTGATGTCCATTCTCCTCAAAGAGACGGTCCTGGTCGCCGACAAACATTCTTACAGCCATCTCTCTGCGTTTGATTTCTGCGGCATTCCTACATGCAAAACTCAAGGGGTGCCAGGCTTCAAAGTAAGCCTTCGCCAGAGGACTCGCAATATCTCCGAATGTACATTCCAGCGATCGCTGCAGAGGTTCCTCATCCCAGTTCACCACTGCACCCGCTACCGAACTGACTGCACCGAACAAATCAGGATGCGCAAAGGCAAGCATCAATGCTCCACGTCCACCCATCGAAAATCCCTCTATGCCACGCCCTTCGGGTGCGGATACCGTACGGTAATGTGTATCCACATATGGAATGAGGTCATTTATAATGACATCATGCACAGGGCCCGATGTCACCTTTTCATCAGCAGTGTTGGCGTTGACATACCATCCGATAGGTAAGGCTTGAGGTGAGACCACTATCACAGGTTCCATCTCGCCGGAATTGATGGCCTTGTCAATACGCTCAATCATCCAGCTGGCCTCACGTTGATTGCCCGTGCCACCGTGCAGATAATAGATCACCGGGAATCGCTTCTCGGGATTTTCATCGTAGGATTTGGGAATATACACCAGGCAACTTCCCAGCGTCCCGTCCCCTCGGCTTGGCGTGGGATAAAGCACATAGTGCGATGATACAGGTGTGGCGTGGATGGGGTCAATCCAATCCAGCTTGCCGGTGGGCATCATCAGTGAATCGGTAGCAATCTGCGCGGAAGCACTTCCGGCGCAACCAAACAGGGCACCCATCATTAGCACTAATGCTTTCACCCCAACGTTGAAAATAGATTTTTTGCCCATATTAATCATTGTCGGATGATGTGTTGGCCTCTTTGTAGAAGTCGGCTTCGAATTCAATCTGGTTTCTGAAGAGGTCGCCGCAGAGGGCCTGCAGGCTGCTGACGGTGGGGTAGTGCTGTTGGAAGAATTTCTGTAGAGCGCGCCATGAACGGACGCCGAATTTCCCTAAGATTCTCTCGAAGTTGGAAATCTCGAGCGAGTGGACCGTGTCGCCATCCGTATAGCGGATGTGCACGCGATGACCTGAATAGTCTTCTTCAAGCTTCATTGTATATGGCATTTGCTTGGGCCATTCGAGGGCTGAGTCGATAAAGAGGTTGTGGTCGGATGCTTTTTCAAAGTATTCGGCCTGGCGTAGCATATAGTTTTCCCACAGTTGCTCGAGTGTGGCAGCCTGATCGGCCGAGAGCACCACGCCTGAGTGTCCGCCGAACCAGTCAAAATCTGGAATTGCCTCTGTGAGTGCCTTCGAGTCGAGCAGCGGGTAGGCATCCGGATTGATCATCACCTTGAAGTTGAAGTCGCAGTATCTTGTGGGGCGGTCGCGCCACGACCAGTCCTCGCCCATATAGGGCTCGGAGGTGATTATGCCGCGGGCGGCGATACCTGTCTGTCCGTAGCCCACTTTGAGCAAATAGCATACATCGCCATCATGCACCTTGTCGTAATCCCAGATTGACCAGTTCATATCGGCATTGCCGTCGTTGGACAATGCGCATTTTTCAAGATCACCGAGGAACCGGATCATCGTGTAGGATGAAAAGCCAGGGTTCCATTTCAGAATTACCACTCCCATATTCGTAAAAATTTTGCGTAAATCAGTTAAGTAGCTGGTCAAATTAAATGAATACTATATGCGCCGTTATTTTTGAGTCATTTCCGTCTCTTGAAGAAGGAGCGATGCGGGCATCGCGACTGATGAAAGGGGCGGAAAGGGCCAAAAAGAACAAGCAGATAGTATTCAAGCTACTCCATAACATAAAGATTTAGTAGCGTTTTAATTTGACCAGATACTTATGAAATAATAACTGAGTCCCCTCTTTCAATATGCTCCATGAGCTGCTTACGCAAGCCAGCGAGATAACTGTCGACATCGGCCTCTGTGGAAATTGGGATGGCTCGCTTTGTTCTCAGACCTATTGTCAGAGGCTCTCTGACTTCATCAGGCTTCTTGTCATCCGGCTTGTATTCTTTGCCTTCTTTTTCAAGACGCTTGCGTTCCTCTTCTTCTTTTCTACGCTTTTCTTCCAGCTTACGTCTGTTGAATACAGCATTAATCTTTGCGGCTTCCTCGCGGAAATAGGAGTCGGTGTTTACATTATTCTGGAGGACAAGAATGTTGTCGTTCATACAGCGGAGATTGATTACCTCCGTTACATCTCTAAGCACTGAGGGATCAACGTCCTGTTCGGAAGCAGCCTTCAGAAGCTCGGCATAAGCATCGCGGTATACCTTGTCGATTTCCATGCGCTTCTCTTTGCGGACAGCATCAAGAGCCTCGTCAATGGCTTTGCGGGCTTTGACATAATCGCGGATGCGGATTGGCCACGGAGCCTGTTCAAGCGAGGCGAGCATCTCCACCTTTGAGTTCATCTCGGGGTCGCCGGATAGGGAATCGAAGTTGTCGGCATTCTTACGTCCGTAGCTTACAAGATCACGGAACTGCCCGATTTGGTCGTGGGTGAACTGAACCACCTCACGCACCTTGTCCATTACATTCTTTGCCGGTTCTTTCTCATTAATGACAAGTTTAAAGAAGGCTTCAGGGTCACGTTGCTTCACCCATTTCTCAAACAACTCGACGGCATCTGCCACCGGGCGAGAGAAGGGATAAGAACCATACTCTATGAGAAGTCTGTTGTATTTGTTGATGATGTTGCGCAGCCCCTTCTCACCATCATCCTTTGCAGCTATGCGGAAGAGTTGTGCACTGTCGGTGCTCCCGAGGGCGGCACTCGGTCCAAAGATATATTTCCAAGCCTCATTGAAATCATGGATAAGTTCCTTGGAGATTGCCACACCCTCGCGGACGGTGAACTTATTGGTCTCGTTTGCCAGATGAGATGCTACTGTCTGGATATCCACATTGCGGTCGTTGCCATAAGCATAGTCGCGCAGATGACGTCGTACAAGTTCATTGACCACATACAGAGTGGGTATGCTGTCCCAACCGTATGGAGCCTTGGAGAACTTTGCAACGACATCACTGACATTCACCTCGCCATACTGGCGGCCAAGATAGGTGTTGACTTCCTTCTCAGCCTCAGTAGGAGTGGCGTTGAGTTCTTCGTATTCGCCTGGCTGAATCGGGCGCAATATCTTTGTCCGCAAGTCGGCTGTATTGCGGGGAATGGAGTCGGCTGAGACGAGGTGGGCTTTGGTGTAGATCCCTTCCATATGATGCTTCATGGCGAGACGGAAACGGTTGTCGCCATTCGACATCGTGAGGTCAGGATCATCAAGAATCATATTCCCGCTGACAATGGGGCAAGCGTCAAGAATCTTTCTGATTTCCGGCTCAATCACCTTTGAGAAGACTTCAGCCGCGCGCTCCTTGAATTTCTTGCGGATCTCGGCATTCTCCGGGCTCAATGCCGGAGTCTCCATATATTTCTGCGCCTTGCAATACCATGAGAAATGATTGAGTAGTTTCCTGTTATCCTGCATCATGTCGCCCATGTAGAAGACGAGTCTGCCGTCAGGATTGCTGAAAGCAAATTTATAGACATCCTCAAAATCGCGGTCGGTATTAAACTCCAAATGCACATCAGATGCGGCCCCGCCGAATATGTCGCGCTGCTTGATGATAAGACGCACTGAGAATGCACGGGTGCCGAACTGTTCCTTATTCTTAAGGCTCTTGTAATGACGGGCTATGACTTCATTGATAACCTTTGCTTGGTCGTTGTTGTCGACCGTCTGGTTCTTTATAAGGTCGGCCACCTTCATCTCCTCTTCGGAGTAGAAAGCAAATGAATCGGGCGAACCGGCCTTACCGGCCACACGACGTATGATGTTGTTGTCGCATAGATACTCCACGACATTCTCTACCTTATTGCGGATTATAATCCATGGTGTGGTGGTGTCGTTGACAAGAAGGGTGGTGATATTGTCAATCGAGGCGGGAAACTGAAGTTTCTCACTATCGTCGATATTGCATATCATAAAAAGGACATTGACAACACGCTGGGCGAATTTCGGGTCCTTCTCATACTTTTTAGCAATGTCTGTGGCGTTCCTTATGGCCCGTTGACCTTTGTTCTGCAGCCCCTCCTCAAACATATTGTTGTAGAGCTCATCGAAAGAGATGAACTCTCCGACTTCTGCCTGAGCACGTTTCTTGGCAGTGGCATGAACTACCTTGATGATGCTTCGCTCGTTACCTTTTACCTCACGCGCAACATAACCGAGGGTCAAGAAATTGTTGAAGACCTTCGTTATAAGCTTGAACTGGTAAGGTATGAAGGGATAATAGTCTATGAAGTTGTCGCGGTCGGTATAGCCATCGTATGAGTTGGGAAGTTTGAAGCGAAGCTCAAAGTCCTGGTGCTTGGCATCATACAGTTCACCGAGGTCTTCACGTACCTCGTCCTTCTTGTCGAGGATACGCTTCTGGGTGATGACTTCCGGCTGGGTGCCTTTGAGGGAGACCTTGACCTCGAAACGGCCACGGATCTTTCCTTCCGGTGCTGCCGCCTCCGTAATCTTGCAATCATCGAGCACTTCCGAGAGCTCCTGCTGGGCAGTACAAGCCACCCACACTTGGTTGTTGCAAGTCTCCGATATATTTGTGATGACTTCCTGAAGATTGAGATAGCGGTCAGCCTCCTTATTGATAAACTGCGAGACTTCATCGGCAAGAAGTATCAGACGATAATCCTCATCCTTGTCTTTGAGCCAACCTCTCAATTCCTCGGAGAAGCGCCCGATACTTATCACAGTATCGCGCTTGATGATGCGCTCGCGTATGCTCTCCCTGCTCAGACTCGGAGCCAGCTGACAGGCAATGTCGAGTGCCCAGTCGAGTTCATTGTCGATGATGTCGGCAGCAGTGGCGGGATTATCCCAGTCGCCCCCTCCCTCTGCGATGGCTTTCTTGAAAGCGTCAAACACACCCTTCTCTTGAAGAGGCTTTTCAAGATGTTGGGCAAGAGAGAGGTTGAATTTGTTGAATCCGCGTTTGCCGTTAAACTCACTCCAGAATACATGAAGGAATGCCTTACTCTTGTCGGTGGCATTATCGTAAGATGTCTCCAGGTTGAAGATGCAGGTGTCGATTGTGGCTTTTTTCATCCAGTTGTGCAAAGCCTCGACACTTGCTTTGTCAACGTTTGGTGCCAACTGATGCTTGTCATCAAACGGATCAATTTCGCTTATGGCTTCAATAAGACGAGCGAAAGCATGATCCATGGTCTCCGGAGTTATGAGGTAGTCAAGATATTTAAGAAAGTGAGACTTTCCCGAACCATAATAACCATCAATCCAAATGCCAATGTGGTCAAAACGCCGGTTGTTTTTAATTGCGTCAAGTATCTTGACAAGACCGTTGATAATCTCGTCGGTAAAGACATATTCCTGAATTTCTATCCTTGTAGTCTCGGGGTCGAATTTAGTGGCTGAAACCGCAGGGTTGACTGAACGTCCAATATCTTTCTTATACAGTTGTTCGAGTTTCATATCTGGAGGGCGTATTATTCGTTAATTAAGAGAGTTGCACGATATGTATGATGATCGGCTATGGTTCCAAAGAGTTTGAATGAATTGTGGTCCTGCTCTCCGGGGTAGAATACGATTATCTTATACTTATCAGTCTCATTGTAGTCCTCATAAAGCGCAAGAAGTTCATTTACCCTAAGGTAAGGAAACATACTTCCCACACCATACATGAAAACGTAAGGACGATGATACTCATCCTTTATGCTGATATGGTCAAGAATCCTTTGATGCAGATACTTCAGGAATTCCTCGCTATGGGCATTACGCGAAAGAGTGTCATACACTCCCCTGGCATTCTTGACCGGGTCAGCCTCCTCCTTTTCAAGCTGATATTTCAGCATTGATGGGTGACGCAAGAACTTTTTGTTGTCAAGGAAGCGGCAAAACTCATCAAACAGATTTAGACAAAGCACATCTACATAGTTCGTAGGCCGGATAAGATTTTCCTTAAACTCCATTATCTGGTCTCGTATCTCATACTCCTTGTCGGCATCATATTGATAGAGGTAAAAGTTATAGAAGAGGTCTCCGTCTTCCGTTTTCTGGAAGCCGGGACTGCAAAGTTTATCATACAACTCCTTTACCGTCATAGCCGTCATTTCTTTAAGGTTTCAATTTCATATGGTTCCAACAGGCAGGCCTCAAGAAACCACGGTTCTCCAATCCCGAAGTAAAAATCGACATTGGCTGGGCGGAGTGCTTGAAGATGGTCGTCTCCGCCGAGCATGTTGACGTGTCTCAGAATAGAAAGATAACCGAAGGCGACTTTCTTTTTGGTCGCATCGCTCCATGAGTCCACAAATTCATCCTTGGCTGAGATAGCATTTAACTCCATCATCAGGTCATCTACCGAAATATCCTGAGATGCAGAACGCCATCTGCGCATGGTGACATTTACGTGAAAGTCAAATAGAATCTTATAGGTTTTCAACAAAACGAAAAACAATGCCACGCGCTTATCATCCTCACACATCTCCATATAGTCATACCAGAAAGCACGAGGCAACGCCTCAAACCGCCGCTTAATCTCAGAAATATTGCGTTTCCTCGATTTCTCAGAATTTATATGCAGGATGCGATTATTCAATACTTCTTCCTTAATCAGCGTAGCGGCATTCTCGTCAAGGAGCAAAGGCAGCAACGCATTTGTCTCATTGAAAAGGAACCCTCCGCCAGTGATGGAGGCTGAATATGGGGATGACAATCTCATGGTTTTTCTTTTGTCGATTTTCTTTATTGCACACCCTTCCTTCCCCACGGCTCACCAGCACGTCATGAATTTGGCTATATTCAAGTCGAGCATTGGACAAGTAGCTGTTCAAATTAAATTTGACCTGCTACTTTAATTTTATCTATATGCAAAGTTATGAAAAATCTATTCACATCCTATGAAGTTGTCTAAACTTTTTTTTGAAGTCGTTTAAACTTTTTTCGACTGCAAGGTTAATTCCGGTTTTGAGAAAGTTTTTACTTCTCAATATACCACTGAAATAATCTAAACTTTCATTGTGATTGCATGGCTAAGGTAGCCGATAAGGCTATAGGATGTAAATATGGAGGGCCCGGAGGAATCTGACGATTGCTTCCGGGCCCTCTGTGGATTGATGACGGTGCGTTGTCGGGGATTAGCCGTTGCGGCGGTTAGCCGCGGTGGTATGGCGGTTAGCCGCGGCGGGTTACTCCCATTCGATTGTTGCTGGTGGCTTGGAGGAGATGTCGTAGACTACGCGGTTGATGCCGCGCACCTTGTTGATGATCTCGTTGCTGACCTTGGCGAGGAATTCGTAGGGGAGGTGCACCCAGTCGGCGGTCATGCCGTCGGTGGATACTACGGCGCGCAGCGCGCAGCAGCGCTCGTAGGTGCGCTCGTCACCCATCACGCCTACGCTCTGCACGGGGAGCAGCATCACGCCTGCCTGCCATACCTGGTCGTAGAGGCCGGCTTCGCGCAGATTGTCGATAAAGATCTTGTCGGCCTGCTGAAGCACGTGCACCTTCTCGGCTGTGACTTCGCCGAGGATGCGTATGCCCAGACCCGGGCCGGGGAAGGGATGGCGTCCAAGCAACTGGGCGTCGATGCCGAGGGCTTTGCCTACACGGCGCACCTCATCTTTGAAGAGGAGGCGCAGGGGCTCGACGATGCTGAGGTGCATCTTCTCGGGCAGACCGCCCACGTTGTGGTGCGATTTGATGGTGGCCGAGGGTCCCTTGACCGATACGCTCTCGATCACGTCAGGATAGATTGTGCCCTGGGCGAGCCATTTGGCGCCTGAGAATTTCTGGGCCTCGTCGTTGAAGACTTCGATGAAGTCGCGGCCGATGATCTTGCGCTTCTGCTCGGGGTCGGTCACACCTTTGAGGTCGGCATAGAATCGCTCTGAGGCATCTACACCCACCACATTGAGGCCCATGCCCTGATACTGGGCGAGCACATCTTCAAACTCGTTGGCGCGGAGCAGACCGTTGTTGACGAATATGCACTGCAGGTTGTGGCCGATGGCTTTGTTGAGAAGCACGGCGGCCACTGTAGAGTCGACACCACCCGACAGACCGAGTATCACCTTGTCGTCGCCGATCTTGGCCTTAAGTTCGGCCACAGTCGAGTCGATGAATGAGGCGGGGCTCCATGTGCCTGAGCAGCCGCAGATGTCCATCACGAAGTTCGAGAGCAGACGCGGACCATCGGTAGAGTGGAACACCTCGGGGTGGAACTGAATGCCCCAGGTCATCTCGCCGCCGATGTGATAGGCTGCCACGCGCACATTGTCGGTAGAGCCGATTACCTCGTAGTTGGCCGGGATGGAGGTGATGGTGTCGCCATGCGACATCCACACCTGTGTTGGTGAAGGGAGACCCTTCATCAGCGGGTCCTCCGGAGCCACCACCGTGAGCATGGCGCGGCCATATTCGCGACTGGGGGCACCCTTCACCTCGCCGCCATATTCGAAGGCGAGGAGCTGCGCGCCGTAGCATACGCCGAGCAGCGGGAGTTTCCCCTTGATCTGGCTGAGGTCGGGGCGCGGCGAATCAGCATCGCGCACCGACGACGGGCTGCCTGAAAGAATCACACCCTTAACATCGGCGTCAATCTGGGGCACCTTGTTGTAGGGGTGAATCTCGCAGTATACGTTGAGTTCACGCACTCGGCGCGCGATGAGCTGCGTATATTGCGACCCGAAGTCAAGAATCAATATTTTTTCCAAATCTGTATAGATATTTTTACGACCGCCGGCAACCTCCGCAAGTGGTGGCGTATCCTTAAGTGTCAAGCGACGCCCGCGGATGCGGCCTGATTGCGGGAGATACTTTGCCGGACTGTCAATTGTTTTGTAAAGTTTTCAAGCAGCCGGGCAGCGGGTCACGGCTGACCTCTGCCCTACCGCTGCCGAAGCGGGGCTATCAACGTGAGTAGTTGGGAGCCTCCTTGGTGATGGTCACGTCGTGGGGGTGATTCTCGATCACGCCGGCCGATGTGATGCGTGTGAAGCGGGCATTGTGAAGCTGGTCGATATTCTCGGCTCCGCAATAACCCATGCCTGAGCGCAGACCGCCGATGAGCTGATATACAGTCTCCGAGAGCGTACCCTTGTAGGGCACGCGGGCCACGATACCTTCGGGCACGAATTTATTGCTGTCGGTCTTCTCTGACTGGAAGTAGCGGTCTTTCGAGCCTGCCTGCATGGCCTCGATCGAGCCCATGCCGCGGTAAGACTTGAACTTACGGCCATTGTAGATGATAGTCTCACCGGGTGACTCCTCGACACCTGCCAGCATCGAACCCATCATCACGGCGTCGCCACCTGCGGCGAGTGCCTTCACGATGTCGCCCGAGTAGCGCAGACCGCCGTCGGCGATCACCGGCACACCATACTGATGGGCCACCTTTGCGGCATTGAAGATGGCAGTGAGCTGCGGCATTCCCACACCTGCCACAATGCGTGTGGTGCAGATTGAGCCCGGACCGATACCAACCTTGATGCCGTCGGCTCCGGCCTTGATGAGATACTCGGCTGCCTCGGCAGTGGCGATATTGCCCACGAGCACATCAAGCTGGGGATATTTGGCCTTTACAGCCTTCAGAGTGTTGACCACATTGGCTGAGTGGCCATGAGCGGTGTCGATCACCACTGCATCCACGCCCGACTCCACGAGTGCCTCCACGCGCTGCAGTGTGTCGCTTGTCACGCCCACACCGGCAGCCACGCGCAACCGACCCTTGTCGTCCTTGCAGGCATTGGGATAGTCTTGGATCTTGGTGATGTCGCGATAGGTGATCAGACCCACAAGGCGATTCTGCGCATCCACTACGGGGAGCTTCTCGATCTTATGACGGAGCAGAATCTCGGCGGCCTCCTGAAGGTTGGGGTTGGTGGTGGTCACGAGGTTCTCTTTGGTCATCACGTCGGCGATGGGCAGGTGCATGTCGGTCTGGAAACGCAGGTCGCGGTTGGTGACGATGCCGATAAGTTTCATATCGCCATCCACCACCGGAATACCGCCGATATGGTTCTCCTCCATGAGGCGCAGGGCGTCGCCTACGGTCTCTTCGCCGGTGATGGTGATCGGGTCATAGATCATGCCGCTCTCGGCGCGCTTCACCTTGCGCACCTGCGCAGCCTGCTCGGCGATCGACATATTCTTATGGATCACCCCGATGCCACCCTCGCGGGCCATGGCAATCGCCAGGTCGGACTCAGTGACTGTGTCCATGGCGGCCGACACCATCGGGATGTTGAGATTGATATTGCGTGAGAAACGGCTTCCAAGCTTCACCATGTTGGGTGTCACCTCGGAATATGCGGGGATAAGCAGGACGTCGTCAAACGTCAGACCCTCCTCGGGTACTCTTTCATCAATGAATGACATATATTATGCGCTGTGTAATTTACGATTAAAAATAGAGTGTCGCGGCAATCAGAAGTTGCGCAGGCTCTCGGCGATGGTGATAGTCTGTGTGCGGTCGGGGCCTACAGAGATGATGCCCACGGGGATTTCGGTGAGTTCCTCAATCTTGCGCACATAAGCCTTGGCGGCCTCCGGGAGCTCGTCGAAGCTCTTGATGCCGCTGAGGTCCTCCTGCCAGCCATCCATCTCGATCAGCACGGGCTTGCAGCGGGCGAGCTTGCTGATTGTGGAGGGGGGAGCCTGCAGAATCTGGCCGTCGCATTCATAGCCGGTGCAGATCATCACCTTGTCGAGCCCTGAGAGCACGTCGAAGAGCATGAGTGCCCAGTGGTCGATGCCGGCGAGCATGCCTGTGTAGCGGGCCACTACGGCGTCAAACCAACCCACACGACGCGGGCGCCCGGTGACTGTGCCATACTCATGACCGCGCTCGCGGATGTCGTGGGCACGCTGGTCGAAGAGTTCTGTAGGGAAGGGGCCCTCGCCTACGCGGGTGCAATAGGCTTTGGCCACACCGAGCACATTGTCGATCCACTTCGGAGCCACACCTGCGCCTACGGGCACACCCGATGCCGAGGGGCTCGAGGAGGTCACGAAGGGATATGTGCCATGGTCGCAGCAGAGCATCATGCCCTGCGCACCCTCGAAGAGCACCTTCTTGTCAGAGCGCAGTGCCTCGTTGATGAGGGCTGAAGTGTCGGTGATCATGTGGCCGATCTGCTTGGCGATGGCCATATAGCGGTCATATACCTCCTGGAAATCATACTCCTTGAGGCCGAGCATGCGCAGCTCCTGATTCTTCACCTCGAGAGCTGCCTTGAGGCGCTCGGCGAAGTATTCGGGGTCAAGCAGGTCGCCGATGCGCAGGCCCAGACGACTGTACTTGTCGCTGTATGTGGGGCCGATGCCATTCTTGGTAGTGCCGATCTTGGCGCCACCCTTCTGGGCCTCGTAGGCACCGTCGAGGTCGGCGTGCCAGGGCATCACCATCGCGGCGCGGTCGGAGATGAAGAGCTGATAGTCGGTGATGCCGCGGTCATGCAGTTTCTGCAGCTCAGCCACCACTGACTCGGGGTTGACCACCATGCCGTTGGCCATCACGTTGACGGTCTTCGGATTGAACACACCCGAGGGTATGCTGCGCAGCGAATACTTATTGCCATCGAATGCCACAGTGTGGCCGGCGTTGTTGCCACCCTGATAGCGGACCACCATATCGGCGCGACATGCGAAGTAGTCGGTGATCTTACCCTTTCCTTCGTCGCCCCACTGTGATCCTATTACAACTAAGCGTTCAGACATTATGATTGATATTTATTCCATCCGCGCCCCGCGGGCGTCGCGTTCAGGCTTCATGCGGCAGGCCGGGCGGCGTGGCGCTCGCCGGGCGCGGATCGATGATGTGTATGTCGATATTATATATTGTTGCGGTCGTAGATGTAGTCTACATTCTTCATATAATACTCCAGTGTGAAGCATGCAGCGAGCTCTTCGGGAGTGAGCATCTCGCGGATCACCGGGTTCTGGGCGAGGAGGTCCTGATAAGCCGCACCCTCGGCCATGGCGCGCATGGCGATGGGCTGCACGGTGTCGTAGGCTTTCTCGCGCACGAATCCTTTGTCAATCAGTGCGTTCATCACGCGCTGGGCGAAAATCACACCGTTGGTCATGTAGATGTTCTGCTTCATGCGGTCTTCAAACACCACGAGGTTCTCGAGAATGCCCATCATGCGGTTGAGCATGTAGTCGAGCAGGATTGTGGCGTCGGGCATGAGGATACGCTCGGTGGCTGAGTGCGAGATGTCGCGCTCGTGCCAGAGGGCCACGTTGTCGTAGGTGGTCATCATGTATCCGCGCAGCACACGGGCGCAGCCGCATATATTCTCGCTGCTGATGGGGTTGCGCTTGTGGGGCATCGCGCTCGAGCCCTTCTGGCCCTTGCCGAATGACTCCTCCACCTCATGCACCTCGGTGCGCTGCAGATTGCGCACCTCCATGGCCATCTGTTCGAGAGTTGCGCCGATGAGGGCGATGGTGGCCATGTAGTAAGCGTGGCGGTCGCGCTGGATGACCTGGGTCGAGATGTTGGCCGAGGCTATGCCGAGATGCTCACAAACGTAGTCCTGCACGAAGGGGGGGATGTTGGCGAAGTTGCCCACAGCGCCGCTGATCTTGCCTACCTCCACACCGCGTGCGGCCTCGGCGAAGCGCTTGATGTTGCGCTGCATCTCCTCATGCCAGAGCACCCACTTGAGGCCGAACGAAGTGATGTCGGCATGAATGCCGTGGGTGCGGCCGATGCAGGGGGTGTATTTGAATCGGCGGGCCTGCTTCTTGAGCACTTCGGCAAAACGCTTGAGGTCATCCTCGATGATGGCGTTGGCCTGGGTGAAGAGGTAGCCGTTGGCAGTGTCTACGACGTCGGTGCTGGTCAGACCATAGTGCACCCACTTGCGCTCCTCGCCGAGCGATTCGCTGACGGCGCGTGTGAAGGCCACTATGTCGTGGCGTGTCTGGAGCTCGATCTCCTTGATGCGGTCGATGTTGAAGGTGGCGTTGGCGTTGAGCTTCTCGACATCCTCAGCGGGCACCACACCGAGCTCTCTCCAGGCCTCGGCGGCCAGGAGCTCTACCTTGAGATATGCGCGGAATTTGTTTTCTTCAGTCCAGACGTCGCGCATCACGTCTCTGCCATATCTTTCTATCATGATTGATGATGATGTTGTTATTGTTAATGAAGTTGGAGTAGTAAGCCTGGAGGCTGACCGGTCAGTCCCACTGCATCTTGCGGGTGTAGCAGTCGAGGGTGTTCTCCATGAGGCAGGCTATCGTCATGGGGCCTACGCCGCCGGGCACCGGAGTGATTACCGACGCCTTGGGCTCGACCTCGGCGAAGTCTACATCGCCCGAGAGTTTGCCGGTCTCTGGGTCATGGGTGATGCCCACATCGATCACGGCCACCCCATCCTTCACCATATCAGCCTTTATCAGCTTCGGCACACCGATTGCCACTACGAGTATATCGGCTGTGCGGGTGATTTCGGCGAGATTCTGGGTGTGGCTGTGGGCGATAGTGACGGTGGCGTTGCGGTCGAGCAGCAGCTTTGCGACGGGGAAACCCACGATGTTGCTGCGTCCGATCACCACGGCATGCTTTCCGGCAATCTCCACCCCTGCCTTGTCGAGCATCTTGATGATACCCTTGGGTGTGCAGGCGCGTATACCGGGGAGCTTATGCCAGAGCGCATCTACATTTCGCGAATGGAAGCCATCCACATCCTTGGCCGGGTCGATAGCCTCGATCACACGGTGCTTGCGGATATGCTTCGGCAGCGGGAGCTGCACGAGAATGCCGTCGATGGCGTCATCATTGTTGAGTTCATGAATCTTGTCGATGAGCTCATGCTCAGTGATGCTCGAGGGGAGCAGCAGCTCGGTGTGGGCGAATCCCACCTCGGCCGCGGCCTTACCCTTGCTTCTGACATATGTATGGCTCGAGGGGTCGTCGCCTACGAGAATCACGCAGAGATGCGGCTCGCGTCCATACTCTATCTTGTAGCTTGCCACCTTGCGGGCGATATTCTCTTTCACCTCGCGGGCTAAGTCTTTACCGCTTATAATCATTCTTTACCTGTAGATCTATATTTTTTGTGTCCGGTCCTCCCCCCGCCCGGGCGCCTGATTGGGGCCGGGCGGGGAGAATCCGGATAATTCGGAATCAGCTTACTTGGCGAGGGCCTGCCGACCGATGTCGGTGCGGTGGAACAGGCCGGGGGCCTCGATGCGGGCGATGTCGGCGAGTGCGGCCATATTGGCTTCGGCGAGGTCGGCGCCGCGTCCGGTGACCATCAGCACACGTCCGCCGGCCGATACGAGCCGGCCGTCGGCATCCGAGGCGGTGCCCATATGATAGACCTTGCCACGGGCATTCTCAAGCCCGTTGATAGGGCAAGCCTTGGCATACTTGCCGGGATACCCCTCGGCTGCCAGCACCACGCCCAGACATGCATCGGGGCTCCAGCGCAGTTCGCAGTCGGTGCCGTCGACGGCGGCCTCGAAGAGGTCGAGTATATCACTCTCCAGGCGCGGAAGCACCACCTCTGTCTCCGGATCGCCGAAGCGGGCGTTGAATTCTATCACCTTCGGTCCCTGCTCCGTAAGGATAAGGCCACCGTAGAGCACCCCGGTGAAGGGGACACCCTCGCTGACCATAGCCTTTGCAGTGGGCTTCAGTATTGTCTCAAGAGCCTGGCGGCGCACCTCATCGCTGATGAAGGGTACCGGGCTATAGGCGCCCATGCCGCCGGTGTTCGGACCCTTGTCGCCGTCGTAGGCGCGCTTGTGGTCCTGCGCGAGCTCAAGCGGATATACCTTCTCGCCTGAGGCCACACACATGAATGAGAACTCCGGACCGGCCAGGAACTCCTCGACAATCACCTTCCCTTTGCCGAATGTGGCATCAAGAAGCATATCGCGCAGAGCAGCCTCAGCCTCGTCATAGCTCATGGCCACGACCACACCCTTGCCGGCGGCCAGACCATCATATTTGATTACTGCCGGCAGCGGGCGCTCCTTGACGTAGGCCCAAGCCTCATCAAAGTCGGTGAAGGTGGCGTAGTCGCCGGTGGGAATGCCATACTTGACCATGATCTGCTTGGCAAACTCCTTGCTGCTCTCGATGCGGGCGGCCTCTTTGGTCGGACCGAAGATTCTGAGTCCCTCCTCCTGGAAGCGGTTGACGACACCTGCGGCAAGCGCTGCCTCGGGGCCCACGACCGTGAGGTCTACCCCATTCTTGCGGGCGAAGTCAAGAAGTGCCTCGACATCGGTGGGCTGTATGGCCACACACTCGGCCTGGGCTGCGATTCCGGCATTGCCGGGAGCGCAGTATATCTTCTCCACACGCGGCGAGCGGCTGAGGGCATCGCCGCTGCCGATCACCATCACTGTGCTTTTATCTTTGCTCATGTCTGCTGAGTTGGGGGGAATTGATTAATGTTTGAAGTGACGCATGCCGGTGAAGAGCATGGAGATACCCTTCTCGTTGGCTTTGCGGATGGCGTCCTCGTCGCGGATGCTGCCGCCGGGCTGCACGATGGCGGTCACACCGAAGCGTGATGCGAGCTCTACAGTGTCGTCGAAGGGGAGGAAGCCGTCGGAGGCCAGCACCAGACCATCCTTATAGCCGGCGTCGCGTGCCTGGCGCAGGGCGATCTCGGCCGAGCCCACACGGTTCATCTGGCCGGCGCCCACGCCGAGTGTCATGCCGTTCTTGACAACGCAGATGGCGTTGCTCTTCACATGCTTCACAATCTTCCAGCCGAAGTCCATGTCGCGCAGTTCCTCGGCCGAGGGCTTGCGGTCGGTGACACACATCGACTCCTCGATGGGCTTGATAGTGGTGTCGGCATCCTGCACCAGCAGACCGCCGTTGACACCCACATACTGCTTCACAGCCTTGTCAGACTTCTCCATCTTCACCTCAAGCAGGCGCAGGTTCTTCTTCGACGCGAGCACCTCGAGGGCTTCGGGTTCGAAGGCAGGAGCCATAACGATCTCAAGGAAGATGGGCTTCATCAGGGCAGCCACCTCGGCAGTGAGGGGACGGTTCATGGCCACGATGCCGCCATAGATGCTGACCTTGTCGGCCTCATAGGCATGCTGCCAGGCCTCCTTGAGGTCGCGTCCCACGGCTGCGCCGCAGGGATTCATGTGCTTGAGGCCCACGCAGAAGGGGGCGTCGAATTCACGCACGATGTTGAGGGCAGCGTTGGCATCCTGGATATTGTTGTATGAGAGCTCCTTGCCACCGAGCTGGCGGGCGAAGGCCACTGAATAGGGCACCTCTTCCGACCCCTTGTAGAAGGCTGCCTGCTGGTGGGGGTTCTCGCCGTAGCGCAGGGTCTGCACGATGTCGAAGTTGAGGAAGAGCTTCTCGGGCAGCCCGGCCTGACGGCGCATATATTCGGCTATGTGCGAGTCATACTCTGCGGTGTGGGTGTAGGCTTTTGCCGAGAGGCGCAGGCGTGTAGCGGGAGTGGTGTTGCCGTCAGCCTTGATCTCCTCGATGATGCCGGCATAGTCATCCGGATCACACACCACGGTCACATCGCGGAAGTTCTTGGCAGCCGAACGCAGCATCGAGGGACCGCCTATGTCGATATTCTCGACAGCATCCTCCATAGTCACACCCTCTTTGGCGATTGTGGCCTCGAAGGGATAGAGATTGACACACACCATGTCGATCAGGCCAATGCCGTTCTCTTCGAGCTGGCGCATGTGGTCGGCCAGGTCGCGGCGACCGAGCAGACCGCCGTGTACCTTGGGGTGAAGTGTCTTGACGCGGCCATCGCAGATTTCAGGGAATCCGGTGATGTCGCTGATATTGATTACTGTGAGTCCGGCATCGCGCAGGGCCTTCATGGTGCCCCCGGTGGCGATGATGTCCCAGCCCATGTTGCTCAGGGCAGTGGCGAACTCCACTACCCCACGCTTATCTGATACACTGATAAGTGCTTTCATATTTTATCTTAGTATGCTTGCTGTATTCTTGATATGGTAATCCTCTTAGAGAATTGTCACGCCCTCACCCTCGATGACCTTGCCGATCACACAGGGCTTCTCGCCTTCGGCACGAAGCACCTCGAGAGTCTTGTCGACATCGGCCGGATCCACGGCGAGCACCATGCCTATACCCATGTTGAAGATGTTGAACATCTCGCGGTGAGGCACCTTGCCATACTTCTCGAGCAGGGCGAAGACGGGCAGAATCTCCCAGCTTCCCTCCTTGACCTCGACGCCCTGGCCATCCTTGAGGATGCGGGGAATATTCTCATCGAAGCCGCCGCCGGTGATGTGGGCCAGGCCATGCACGTCGACCTCCTTGAGGAGCTTGAGCACCGGCTTGACATAGATGCGGGTCGGAGTGAGAAGCATCTCGCCCAGAGTCTGGTCGCCGGTCTCGGGGAGGCGGTCCTTGAATGAGAGTGAGTTGTCGGCCACGATCTTGCGCACGAGGCTGAAGCCATTGCTGTGGACGCCCGTAGAGGGTATGCCCACCAGCACATCGCCCACACTCACTTTCGAGCAGTCGATGAGCTTGGATTTCTCTACTGCACCCACCGTGAAGCCTGCAATGTCATATTCATCCTCATCATACATGCCGGGCATCTCGGCTGTCTCGCCACCTACAAGGGCGCAACCGGCCTGACGGCAACCCTCGGCCACACCGGCCACGATGGCCTCCACGACCTCGGGGTGGTTCTTGCCCACGGCCACATAGTCGAGAAATACCAGCGGCTCGGCACCCTGTGCGAGCACGTCGTTGACACACATAGCCACGGCATCAATGCCGATGGTGTCATGAATACCGCTTGCGAAAGCGATCTTGAGTTTGGTGCCCACGCCGTCGGTGCCGCTCACCAGAATCGGATGCTCGTAGCCGAGGCTGCCGAGATCAAACATTCCGCCGAAGCTGCCGATATTACCCATCGAGCCGCGACGCTCAGTAGACTTGACATGCTTCTTGATGCGGCTCACTACCTCGTAGCCCGCCTCAAGATTCACGCCGGATTCTTCATACGATTTTGCCATATATGCTGTTGTTGTTTCTTCTTTTATGTTTGGAAGTTGATTTAGCAGCCGATGAAATTCCGCGGCTGCTGAAATTCTGTTCTGCCTGCCGGCGGGGCGCATCACTTCTTGCGGAAGTAGGCCACTGCGTTGGCAAAGAGGTTCTGGCTCTTGTCGCCGTGGATATTCTTCATCAATCCCTCGGCATAACGCTCGCTATGGCCCATCTTGCCCAGAATCAGTCCGTCGGGGCTGATGATGCCCTCGATGGCGCAGGTCGAGCCGTTGGGGTTGGCGGGTGAAGTCATGGTGGCGTGTCCCTCGGCATCCACATACTGGAAGGCTACCTGGCCGGCGGCGAGAAGTTTCTCGGCCAGCTCGGGGCTGCACGTAAACTTGCCCTCGCCATGCGATGCGGCGATGCTGTGCAGCTGACCGATATGGAAGCCTTTGAGCCAGGGTGAGGCCAGTGTTCCGACGCGTGTCACCACAATCTGCGAGATGTGGCGGTTGACATCGTTGTGGAAGAGTGTGGGCGACTCGCTGCTGAGTTCACCGATCTTGCCATAGGGGAGCAGACCGCTCTTGACCAGAGCCTGGAAGCCGTTGCATATACCGATCACCAGACCCTTGCGGGCAAGCAGACGCTCTACGGCACCCTTCACCTTCTCATTCATGAGCACAGAGGCGATGAACTTGCCGCTGCCGTCGGGCTCATCGCCCTCCGAGAAACCACCGCTCACGGCGAGTATATGGCAGGCGTCGATGCCGGCCACCATCTCGTCGACAGAGGCTTCGATATCGGCTGCCGTAAGATTGCGGAAGACGCTTGTGGAGGTCTCTGCCCCTTCGCGACGGAAGGCGCGGATCATATCGTAGTCGCAGTTTGTGCCGGGGAAGACGGGGAGATACACCATCGGGTGCTCAACAGCCTCGCCGGGCCATGACCTCTTGAATTCAGGACCGGTGGCATCGGGAGCGTCGCCGCTCACACCGGAGCGGTCGGGGTAAACCTCGCAGAACTTGGCGCGGTTGGCCTCCTCGAGTGCGAAGATATCCATTGTCTCGCCATTGATACGCAGTTCGGGCTCGGCGATAGTACGGCCGATCTCTACGAATGCGGGATTCTTGATTTCGGCGTTGCTCTCCACCAGGATTGAGCCGTAAGAGAGGTCGAAGAGATTCTTCTCATCCACATTCACCTCGGCGCCGATGGCATTGCCGAAGCTCATCTTGGCCAGTGCCTCGGCCATAGATCCGGCGCCCAGAGCGTAGGCTGCCACGATCTCTCCATCTGCGATACCCTTCTCGACGGCCTCGAAGTTGGCGCGGAGCTGCGCTGTGTCGGGGAAGCGGTCGGGGCGCTCTGTATGTTTCACGAGGTAAAGACGATGACCGGCCTCCTTGAACTCAGGCGAGATGACACGACGCGCATCGACTGTGCCTACGCCGAAGGCTATCAGCGTGGGGGGCACATTGATGTCGGCGAAGGTGCCGCTCATGGAGTCTTTGCCGCCTATAGAGGGGAGACCGAACTCCACCTGCATGCGCAGTGCGCCGAGCAGGGCTGCCAAGGGTTTACCCCAGGCTTTGTCGGAGGTCATCTTCTCGAAATATTCCTGATATGAGAAGCGCATACCCTTGTAGGCCTGGCCGGCTGCCACAGCCTTTGCCACAGCCTCGACCACAGCATAGGCGGCTCCGTGATAGGGGCTCCAGCTTGAAATCTCGGGATTGAAGCCGAAGGCCATAAGCGAGGCTGTGTGGGTGAGATGATTCCCGACGGGGAGTTTCTGTACCGACACCTGAGTCTCGGTGGCCTGCCGGCGACCGCCGAAGGGCATGAGCACAGTCGAGGCGCCGATTGATGAGTCAAACATCTCGATCAGACCCTTCTGCGAAGTCACATTCGGCTGCGCGAGCACCTCCTTGAAGCGCTCTTCGAGCGTTGCGCCAGCGGGCGACTTGGCAAAGGGATTCTGAGTGTAATCCACCTTGCCCACCATAGCCTTTGCGTAGTGAGGCGCACCTGCCGAGTCGATAAACTCGCGGCTGAGGTCGGCGGCGAGCTCACCTTTATAATACATGCGCATGCGGGCAGTGTCGGTCACATCGGCCACATGTGTCACCTCAAGGTTCTCTTCGGCGCAGTATTTCTCAAATTCCTCGCGGTCTTTGGGATCAATCACCACGCTCATACGCTCCTGCGATTCGGAGATGGCGAGCTCAGTGGGATTAAGACCTGAATATTTGGTGGGCACACGGTCGAGATAGATGTCGAGGCCGTCGGTGAGCTCACCGATGGCGACACTGACACCACCGGCGCCAAAGTCGTTGGATTTCTTGATCAGACGAGTCACCTCGGGGCGACGGAACAGGCGCGCGATCTTGCGCTCTTCGGGGGCGTTGCCCTTCTGCACCTCCGAGCCGCATTCTTCGAGCGAGCTGGTGGTGTGCTCCTTGCTTGAGCCGGTGGCGCCGCCGATGCCGTCGCGGCCTGTGCGGCCACCGAACATCAGGATGATATCGCCGGCCACGGGGCGCTCGCGACGCACGTCGGATGCCTTCACAGCGCCTACCACGGCACCCACCTCGAGGCGCTTGGCCACATATCCGGGGTGGTAGATCTCACGCACATGTGTGGTGGCCAGACCGATCTGGTTGCCATATGAGCTGTAGCCTGCGGCTGCGCGCAGCGAGATCACGCGCTGGGCCAGTTTTCCGGCCATAGTCTCACTGACGGGTTGCCAGATGTTGCCGGCGCCGGTGACGCGCATAGCCTGATACACATAGCTGCGGCCGCTCAGCGGGTCGCGGATTGCACCACCCAGACATGTCGATGCACCGCCGAAAGGCTCGATTTCAGTAGGATGATTATGAGTCTCATTCTTGAATTGAAGCAGCCAGCGCTCGGTGGCACCATCCACATCGACATCCACAAATACAGAGCAGGCATTATTCTCCTCGCTCTGCTCCATGTCGTCGAGCAGTCCCTGCTTCTTGAGGTAGCGGGCGCCGATTGTGGCGAGGTCCATGAGGCAGAGGCTCTTCTGCTCGCGGCCGAGTTCGCGGCGGATGCGGTGCCATTCGTCGATGGCGTAGCGGATATCGCCGGCCACTTCCGAGTCCTCTACCTGAATGTCGGTGAGGTTGGTGGTGAAGGTGGTGTGGCGGCAGTGGTCGCTCCAATATGTGTCGAGGATGCGGAGCTCAGTCTCGTTGGGGTCGCGCCCTTCGGCGGTGAAGTAGTTCACTACCTCCATAAGGTCGTCGGCATTCATGGCCAATCCCTTGGACTTGCACCATGCGGCGGCCTCATCCTTGGTGATATTGCGGAAGCCATCGAGAGTGGCCACCTCTGACGCCGTGGCCTTCTCTACCGGGGCCAGACGGCTGAGGTCTTTGCGGCGCGACTCGACTGCGTTGATGCAGTAATGCGCGATTTTCGCGAGGTCATCTTCGCTGACAGCATCATCGAAGATCATCAGCTTTGCAGAGCGAATCTCTACCTCGGCCTTCGGGTCGAGAAGTTTCACACACTCCTCGGCTGAGGCTGCACGCTGGTCGAACTGGCCGGGGAGAAACTCCATGGCCAGATGCGGATGTGATTCATACTCTTTGTTGAAGTCGGGAGCGAAGGCCACACTGTCGGTAGCCGGCTCTCCAAACACGCGATAGGCGCTCTTCTCAAGAAGTTCGGGGGTAAACCCGAAAAGATCGTAGACACACACCAGACGAAGATCCTTGATCTTCAGTCCGAGATTGGAGTTCAGCTCATTGCGGAGGCTTTCGGCCTCGATGCGGTAGGGAGCTGTCTTCTCTACGAATATGCGGTTGTTTGTCATTGTTGTTTGATAAATTTCTTTTTTTGGCTTACTCTCTGGGTGGATGCCGGACTAATCGGGATTAATCGCGATTAATCGGGAGGCATCAGGATTAATCGGGTTTAATCGGGATTAATCGGGAGCAATCGGGATTAATCGGGACTAATCGGGATTAATCGGGTTTAATCGGGGTTAATCGGGATTAATCGGGACTAATCGGGGATTAATCCCGGGATTCCGGCTCACTCGTTGTTGGCGGCCAGCACTTTTTCGGCCTGGGCGGCACGGAATGCCACTAATTTGGCGGCGAGTGCTGTGTCGGTAATGGCCATCATCTCGATGGCGAGCAGGGCGGCGTTCTTGGCACCGTCGATAGCCACAGTGGCCACGGGGATACCAGAGGGCATCTGCACCATCGAGAGCAGAGAGTCCAGCCCCTCCATCGAACGCGATTTGATGGGCACGCCGATCACGGGGAGCGTGGTGAAAGCAGCCACCACACCTGCCAGATGCGCTGCGCCACCTGCGGCGGCAATCACCGCAGCGAAGCCTCGCTCACGCAGGTCGGTCACCCACGCCTCAAGTGCGGCGGGAGTACGGTGGGCTGAATAAATCTTCACTTCATGTTCGACGCCGAAGTCGCGCAGAATCTCAGAAGCACCTTCCATCACGGGCCGGTCGCTTGCCGAGCCCATAACAATACCTACTTTCATTTTATATCAAAATTTACCTTTGTAATTACCTTTGTGATAGTAATCCGACACTCCACCAATCGCCATGCGCAATGCTTGTCGCCTTCAGATATCACGACGTCAATGCGCCACTCTATCCTCGGACTCCGGATGCAATAAAACAATTGTGGCCTCTCAGGCCATGCCTGAGGGCCACAATTCTATATTCTTATTTCCGGCATACGCACACGCTCCCCCATAATGCCCTGCGCCTGATGACGCTGACATTCGGCCGCCTTCGACCCGCGCTTCTGGCGCCAGTCTCGTGCCAAGGCGTTGTCAAGATGAGTCAATTCATCTGATGCCCAATAGCTTATGTCGTCAAATTGCCTCATTCGGGGGGTGCGGTTTCCATTAGTGAAATATCTTTTGCAAAATTACAAAAAATTTTCGATTCCGCCAACTGCCGAAACCCCTCTAATCTACAATTTTTCAAACAATTTTTAACACCACTTCCTTTCACCCTCCATCGCCCGAAAGGTAGTGAAGTCATTATACTTATTTGGCACCCTCCATCGTCCGGTGGTGAAGTCGTTATACTCCGTCGGGAGCTCAGTCGGGATAGTTGAGATTCTCGGCTTTCGGTGAGTCGAGCACCTCGCTGAGGTAGCGGCGGGCGGCCTGACGCGCACCTTCGGCATCCATGTAGCTATAGTTGCCGCAGTCGCGCGGAGTGGCGCCGGGAATCTCACCTTCGTAGTCGGCTACAAAGGCCATCGTGCGGCGCAGCAGGGGGAGGATATCCTCGCTGCGATAGTCGCCTGAGAGGAGAAGGTAATTGCCGGTGCAGCATCCCATCGGTCCCCAGTATACCACGCGGTCGCGCCACTCGGGGTCGTTGCGCAGATAGGTGGCGGCGAGATGCTCCATGGCATGCAGGGTCTGCGGCGAGAGGGCCGGCTCGCGGTTGGGGCGCGTCATGCGCACATCGAAGGTGCTGACCACATCACCATTCGGTGTGCGGTCCTGACGCGAAAGGAAGATTCCGCGCTCAAGACGGTTGTGGTCAATCGTGAAACTTGCTATCTTTTCCATTTCAGTTTCTTGTAATTCGGTGGCTCTTAAAAATCAGCTGCAATGACTATGGAAGTGTTGCTCCGTAAGCAGCCACGCTCGATTCTTAGGATTATTAGGAGTTATTGCTGTGGGCCGGAGCGGGGGCCTCATGGGGGGCTTCAGCCGGGTGGACAATCTGTGCGAGGAAGGGATTGCGGTCGGCCTGCGCGTAGAGGGCATGTGGGTCGCGTGCCTGCGCTTCAAGGCATTCGCCACACCAGTGGCCTCCGAGCAACACTGCCCGCGGACTGAGGCTGAAGCGGTGGCCTTCGGCGCATTCCCATTCGAGCGGGGTGTCGAGGTCGCCGGGACGCATATGGTCGCTCAGACAGCGCCCCCCTCGCCACCGGGCGGCGGCACACACATCTTCGATGTCAATCCGCTCTTCGGGTCGGCTCTCGTCGTAGCCATGACTGAGGCGCGTGGGCGCGGCACTCATATGCCAACCGGCATCCTGCTCCCACCCCCCTATCCGGTTGAACTGCTCTATCCCGCCGAAGGCTGCGAAGACTCTGTCGGCGTTGCCCGACTTCACCCAGTGCATCGTGCCGAGTCCCTCTTTATTGGCCACGAGTCGCATCAATCCTTTGATGAGCCAGGCCGGGGCAAGGGGGGATAGATTGAAGTACCATGGCAGGGCACGCTTCACTCCGGCCATGTATTGGCTGAATGAGCGGCGGCTGCGGAAGTGCAGCAGGTCGTTGAGATGATCGGAGTCGGTGTACCACATCCCGTGGAAGTTCCGCGTGGCAAACCATCGGCGCTCAAACACCCTCTCCGGTGGCGGACACCCTACTGACGAGAGCGAGAGCTTGATGAAGTCGTAGTTGCTCAGGCGATAGTCCTTGCCCCCACCAATGTTGTAGAATCGGCGCCAGAATGAGTCGGGCAATGCCGGATTGCAGACGGCTGCGAGCAGGCGCCCGCTGTCGTCAGATGTGACCCATTCGAGGGCTCCGCGTATAGGCACGTGGAATGAAATCGGGTCGGAGGCCTTCATGAATATCCCGGGATACATTATGCCGGTCTGGCGCAGCGACACCCATTCGCGCACCCCCGATTCAACCAGCATCCTTTCGGCCACTGCCTTGGAATGGGCATAGCGGTCGTATGCGGCCACGGATATCGGGTCGCCGGTGCGCCCCCAGTGCGCCCCCTCGGGGCGGTTGCCATATTGCGACACCGAACCGATATACACCACCTTCACCCGGCGGCCGCCACTCTGCTCGGCCTCGACGGCTTTGATGATGTTGCGCATCGCGGTGGTGTTGACTTTATAGGTCAGCTCCGGATAATGGTCGGCCAGCGGACTGACCATCCCCCCCACATGCAGCACCACATCGGCTCCGGCCACTCCGCGGGCCACATCGGCGGCATTGACCAGATTCCCCCATATCACCTCTACCCCACGGGCCTGATAAGGGGCGAGTTTGCGATGATTGCGTTTTGAATCGCGGGCGAGCACACGAATCTTCGGGCGCAGTCCCTCATATTCTGCCTTCACGAGGTGGCGCAGTCCGGCCATGCCCATCACTCCGGTGGCGCCGGTGAGAAATATCGTCAGTTCTTTCAATTGTCAAAAATTCGCTTAAGCCTGCGGGGCTTAAGCAGGAGTTATCATGGCCGCTGCTCTCCGGCTGACGGAGAACACCGGCCATGTGTAAAATATTGTCTATAAGTAGCTGTCAGGCGTCAGGCTCACTTGGCCTTCGACTCGCAATATACGCAGCGCCACTCGCCATCATGGTCGGCGGCGGGGCGGAAGATGCTGTCGACGTTGACCTCCATGTTGGAGATGCAGCGCGGATTGCGGCACACATGCTGATTGCGCACCGCGCCCTCGGGCACAAGAGGGTTGCTCTTGTCGTCGCGCTGAGCCCATTCAAGCAATTTAAGAATGAGGGCCATGCGCACAAACTTGCCATTCTCTACCTGGCGGAAGTAGGCTGCACGCGGGTCGGCATCGACATCGACAGTGATCTCGTTGACACGCGGCAGCGGATGCAGGATGCGCATCGTGGGCTTGGCGGTGGCGAGTTTCTCGCTGTCGAGTATGAAGCAATCCTTCACGCGGTCATACTCATCTTCGTCGAAGAAGCGCTCTTTCTGCACGCGGGTCATGTAGAGCACATCGAGCTCGGGCATAACCTCCTCGAGGGTCTGCACCTCCTTGCATTCCAGTCCATTGACATCGCACACCTCCTTCTTCATATAGTCGGGCAGGCGCAGTTGCTCGGGGGCGATGAGCACCACCTTGACCCCCGCGTAGCGCGACAGGGCCTTGATGAGCGAGTGCACGGTACGGCCGAATTTGAGGTCGCCGCAGAAGCCGATGGTGAGATTGTCGAATCGGCCGATCTCGCGCTTGATGGTCAGCAGGTCGGTCAGGGTCTGCGTGGGATGCGCATGCGAGCCGTCGCCGGCGTTGATGACCGGTATACGGCTGTTGAGGGCTGACACGAGGGCGGCTCCCTCTTCGAAATGACGCATTGCGATGATGTCGGCAAAACAGTTGATGACCTTAGTAGTGTCGGCACAAGTCTCACCCTTGCTCACCGATGAATTCTGGGCATCCGAGAAACCGAGCACATTGCCGCCAAGCTCCATCATGGCTGATGTGAAGCTGAGGCGGGTGCGGGTAGAGGGCTCATAGAATAGAGTGGCGAGCTTCTTACCCTTGCAGGCTTCGGCATATTTGGCGCGGTCGGCGATGATGTCGAGGGCGAGGTCGATGATTTCCTCCGTTTCCTCGCGGGTGAGGTCGGTAGGATCAATGAGATGTTTCATATGGCGCTTATTTATTCATCCATGATTCATCCTGCGGATTGGCCATGAAGCTCTTGAGGCGTTTCTCATCCTCGGGCTTGATGTATCCCTCCTCTACGGCCACCTCCACAAGGGTGTCGAAGTTTGAGAGTGAGTGATTCTCTACATTGGCCGCTGCCAGACGCTCAAGTCCCTTCTTCATGCCGTAGGTGAAGATGCTGACCACACCGAGCACTTCGGCTCCGGCCTCGCGGAGTGCCTCGACCACATCGATGCAGCTGCCGCCGGTAGAGATGAGGTCTTCGATCACCACCACTTTCTGGCCCTTCTCGAGGCGACCCTCGATGCGGTTGTTGCGACCATGGTCTTTGGCGCTGCCGCGCACATAGCCCATGGGCATGCCGAGGAGATGTCCGGCGATGGCGGCATGGGCGATTCCGGCGGTGCTGGTGCCCATCAGCACCTCAGCCTCCGGATAATACTTCTTCACTGCCTCGGCGATGGCATTCTCCACGATGTCGCGGGCTGCCGGCGAGGTGAGAATCAGACGATTGTCGCAATAGATGGGGCTCTTGATGCCGCTGGCCCAGGTGAAGGGTTCGTCGGGACGCAGGAATACTGCCTTTATACCGAGCAGCTGCCCGGCTACTTTCTTAGCTGTTTCGCTCATTTTGTCGTAAGTTGATATGTTGATGCTCGGGCCTTGGCGTCATGTCGCGGCGCGGGCACAGGATTTGCAGTTTGATTAAAAAAGGGGTCGACGCTCTGTGATGTGGTCGTATTCGGCGATGCAATCAGCAGAATTCAGCCACACAGCGGCGCCATGCAGCCACAGGGTCGGGGGCGGCGGTGATGGGGCGCCCTACCACTATGAAGTCGCTGCCGATCTCTTTGGCGCGGGCGGGAGTGGTGATGCGCACCTGGTCGTCGGCGGCTGAGTCGGCAAAGCGTATGCCGGGAGTGACTGTCATGAATTCCTTGCCGCAGGCCTCCTTGACCAGTCCACCCTCAAGGGGTGAGCAGACCACGCCGTCGAGTCCGGCCTCTTTGGCATTGCGGGCGTAGTGGGCGATGACGTCATTGATGTCGCCGCTGACACGCAGCTGCTCATTCATGGCCTGCTGGGAGGTCGATGTGAGCTGGGTCACCGCTATCAGCAGGGGGCGTGTGCCGTCGGGGCGTGTGAGCCCTTCGAGGGCTGCGGCCATCATCTCTTTGGTGCCTGAGGCATGCACATTCACCATGTCGACATCGAGGGCCGAAAGCACCTTCATGGCCTTGCGCACTGTGTTGGGGATATCGTGCAGCTTGAGGTCGAGAAAAATCTTGTGGCCGCGACGCTTTAGCTCGCGCACTATTTCATTGCCGGCGGCATAGTAGAGCTCCATGCCGATCTTCACGAAGGGCTTGCGCTCTTCGCCGGCGAATTTGTCGAGAAATGCGAGGGCATCTTCAGCCGAGCCGAAGTCGCATGCTATGATTACGTCTCTCTCCATAATTATGGATCTTTTTTATTGAGGGTTATATTATATTCTGTGTCTGATTCTTTTCATTAGGAAGTTGGATGCTGCGACGCCGGCTCAGGGGCACACGCCGATGATGTCGGCGAGGCGGTCGATGCCGAGGCGCTCCATCTCGGCGGGGAGGCTCTCGATGATGCGCGGACATGCGTATGGGTCGCGCAGATTGGCGGCGCCTACCTGCACGGCTGTGGCTCCGGCCATCATCATCTCTATCACATCGCGGGCCGTGGAGACTCCGCCGCAACCCATCACGGGTATGCTGCAGGCTTTCGCTACCTGATAGACCATTCTCACTGCCACGGGGAATATAGCGTCGCCCGAAAAGCCACCCATCACGTTGGCAATTACCGGCTTACGCGTGCGCACATCGATGCGCATGCCGAGCATCGTGTTGATGAGGCAAATGCCGTCGGCGCCGGCATCTTCGGCCGAGCGGGCTATGGCCACGATGTCAGTGACATTGGGCGAGAGTTTGACGTAGAGGGGCTTCGTGGTGACCTGCTTCACGGCGCGTGTCACCTCTGCCACACTCTCACACTGGGTGCCGAAGCTCATGCCGCCGCCATGCACATTGGGGCAGCTGACATTCAGCTCGATAATCGCCACCTGCTCCTCGGCATCGATGCGGCGGCAGCACTCTACGTATTCATCCACCGAGAAACCGCTGATATTGGCGATGATGGGCTGATGGAAACACTGGCGCATGCGGGGCAGCTCTTCAGAGATGACCTTGTCGATGCCGGGATTCTGCAGACCCACGCTGTTGATCATGCCGGCCTCGCATTCTGCCACACGCGGCAGCGGATTGCCGAAGCGTGGATGCAGCGTGGTGCCTTTGAAACTGATTGAGCCCAGACAGTCGATATCATAGTATTCGGCCATGCCGTAGCCATAGCCGAAGCATCCTGAGGCGGGCACGACGGGATTCTGCAGCTCTACGCCGCTGAGGCTTACTTTGAGGTCTTTATCCTTTATTTCCATATCAGTTCTGATTTTTTGAATACGGGTCCATCCTTGCATATGCGGCGGGCGCCGTCGGTGGTGGCGAGACTGCAGCACATGCAGACTCCGAAGCCGCAGGCCATGCGCTCGTCGAGACTGAGCTCTCCATCTACGGCCATGACATTGCAGAGTGCACGCAGCATCGGCATCGGGCCGCATGAGTAGAAGTAGCCGTGGGCGGCATCGCGGCAGGCTTCGACATCGGTGACGAAGCCTTTCGTGCCTACCTCACCGCTGACTGTGGCCACGTGTGTCTCGGCGCCGGTGGCGCGGAACTCATCGACCCACACCACCTCGCGCGCCGAATTGAAGCCCAGCACCACTACAGGGCGCTTACCCTCGGCAATGAGCATCTTGGCGAGTTTATAGAGGGGCGCGATACCTATGCCGCCACCTATCAGCAGCGGCGAGTCGCCCGAGGCTGAGCAGTCGAATCCGTTGCCGAGCGGGGCGAGCAGGCTCACCTCGCGTCCGGCTTGCCAGCGGCTCATTATCTCTGTGCCATCCCCCACTACATCGTAGAGGAGCGTTATCTCGCCGTCGGCTTCATAGTCGCATATCGATATGGGGCGACGCAGATACTTGCCGTCGACGGCGATGTTGACAAACTGGCCGGGAGCCTCAATCACTCCGGCCGGCCCTGCGAGTCGCATCAGCCAGGTCTTGGCCGTGAGCTGACGATTCTCGATGACCGTGTAGGTGTATTCTATATTCTTTTTATTCATCTCTGTCATTCTGAATAAAGATATGCCATGAAGTGGCGCTGTGCGGGTTGGGCCTCACTCAGGCCTCGCAGCATATGGTGGCCACGGGCCAGCCCTGCAGCTCTACCCCATCGAAGGGGGTGGCGCGACCCTTGCCGTGGAATTTTGTGGAGTCTACCACCCGGTGCTCATTGAGGTCTACTATGGTGAGCATGGCGGGGTCACCCTCGGCTATGCCGCCTGACTCAAATCCTTTCAGTCCGAGTATGCGGCGCGGATTGAGCGACATCACGTCGACGAGGCGACTGAAGTCAATCTTCCCTTCGAGCACCATCTTGGTGTAGGTGGCGGCCAGGGCGGTCTCAAGTCCCACTACGCCCATGGCGCTGTGCTCGAGGTCGAGCAGTTTCTCGCGGTCGGCGTGGGGGGCATGGTCAGTAGCTATGGCATCGATCGTGCCATCCATCACTCCGTGGCGCAGGGCGCGGCGGTCATGCTCGCTGCGCAGGGGGGGATTCATCTTCCAGCGACCTTCGTTGCTGAGGTCTTCGTCGGTAAACCACAGGTAGTGCGGGCCCGTCTCGCATGTCACCGGCAAGCCTTCGCGTTTGGCGCGTCGCACGAGGTCGACGCTCTCGGCTGTCGACACATGGCAGATGTGCAGGCGCACACCGGTCTCGCGGGCGAGGTTGATGTCGCGCTCCACCTCGCGCCATTCGCTCTCGGAGCAAATGCCGCGGTGGTTGTTGCAGCGGGCGTAGTCGCCATCGTGGATGTAGCCGCCGCGCAGAAGTTCATTGACCTCGCAGTGGGCGGCAAGTATCTTGCCGGTCTCGGCGATGCGCTTCATCGCGGCGCGCATCACATCTTCTGACTGCACACCCGAGCCATCATCGGAGAATCCGGCCACCATCGGGGCCATGGCTGAATAGTCGGCCAGTGTTTCCTCACCCATCCGCATGCGGGTGATAGTGGCGTAAGGCAGAATCTGCACATCATGCTGCGCGGCAATCGCGTCGAGCTGAAGCTGCAGATGCTGGGGTGTGTCGGGAGCGGGCTTCAGATTAGGCATCGTGCAGACAGTGGTGTAGCCACCCGCCTTGGCGCACTCGGCCCCACCGGCTATTGTCTCTTTATATTCAAATCCGGGTTCGCGGAAGTGCACATGCAGGTCTGTCAGTCCGGGCATCACCGTCAGTCCGGTGGCCTCGATTACCTCCATGTCGGCCTCAGCCGGAATATGCTCGGCCAGACGCGCCACACGCCCGTCGGCCACGAGCAGATCGAGTCTGCGCAGACCATCCGACGTGTATATCTCGCCACCCTTTATGAGTTTTCTTTTCATGTCAAGCTATTTTTAGTGGGCCGGGAAAATGAAAAAATGAGACCGTTTCCACACCGTGGAAATGCCTCATCCGTTATCTTATGATTACAGTATTTAATCGCTGATCGATGCTGAGTCAGAGTCATACCTAATCTGTTTACCTGCCTAAGATTAATATTATCTCCCCCCGGTCGTTGCAAGGGCTGGGCAGCCCGATTATGTGAATGCCGCGGGAAGGGAGTCTTTCATTACGGCAAAATTACAATTTTTTTCTCACCCTGCCAAACTCTCAGCCAATCTTTTCCGTTTCTTTTCAAAAAAAAGAGTGTTAAATATTTGGCAAATGAGGAATCTTTCATCCACAGCGCCCCACTTCGCCGAGCGGCGCATCATCGTCATGGGGGCCACTTCGGGGCTGGGCCGGGCTTTGGCTGAGCGCTTTCTGATGGCGGGCTGGCGCATCGGGGCCGCCGGACGCAACACTGCGGCGCTGCAGGCTCTCCGGGCGCTGGCTCCGGGGCGGGTGGTCACGGCACAGATCGATATCTGCGCCATTGATGCTCCGAGCCGTCTGGCCGGGCTTATCGAGGAGTTAGGTGAAGTGGATATCTATCTGCATTGCTCGGGAATACTTAAGGAGTCGGACTCGCTCGACCTGGATGCGCAGACGCAGACTGTGGCCACGAATGCCGAGGGGTTCGCACGAATGGTGGGTGCGGCGTTTGAGTATTTCCGCACCACAGGGCGACGGGGTCGCATAGTGGCTATCTCCTCAATCGCGGGCTTCAGAGGGTTGGGCGACCTCCCGGCATATTCTGCCTCGAAGGCCTTCGACCAGGCATATCTCGAAGCGCTGCGCCAACGCGCCGATGCCCTGCACCTTCCCCTGCACATCGTGGATATCCGCCCCGGCTGGACGCGCACTCCCCTGCTCGATGCCTCGCGCCGTTACCTCTTCGAGATGAAAGCCGACCGCGTAGCCGACCTGATTTACCGCGCCACGCTCCACGCCAAGCGCACAGCCACCATCGGCCTACGCTGGCGCCTCCTCACCCTCCTCGAGCGCCTGACCCCCGCCCCCATCTGGCAACGCCTCCACCTCCCCCTCTGGCGCCCCTGATTACCGCCGGGCTTGCCGGGGGTATGCGGCTATACGAGGGCGTAGAAGGCGACGGCGCTGGCGGCGGCTACGTTGAGGGAGTCTACGTCGTGGCGCATGGGGATGCGCACCACGTAGTCGGCGTCGGCTATGGCGGCGTCGCTGAGACCATCACCCTCTGTGCCCATCACGATGGCGAGGCGGGGCTCGTTGCGCAGACGTTGGTCGGAGAGAAGTATGCTGTCGTCGCGCAAGGCCATGGCTACGGTGCGGAACCCTCGGCTCTTCAATTCGTCGGTTGAGCTGATGCGCGTCCAGGGCACAAGGAATACCGACCCCATCGATACGCGCACAGCCCGGCGGTTGAGTGGGTCGCACGAAGTGGGAGTCAGCAACACTGCATCAATCCCCAAGGCTGCGGCGCTGCGGAATATGGCACCGATATTGGTGGTGTCGCACACTCCATCAATCACGCACACCCTGCGCGCACCCCGCAGCACATCATCCAACGGTGCCTCGGCGGGACGACGCATGGCGCATAGCACTCCGCGTGTGAGCGTATAGCCTGTCAGCCCCGACAACACCTCACGCGATGAAGTATATACAGGCACATCCTCGCCACACATACCGATCACCTCAGCTGCATCACCCTCTATATGACGGCGCTCGCATAGTATCGACAACGGTTGCCAACCCCGGCTCAACGCCACCTTTATCACCTTCGGACTCTCCACAATCACAATCCCCTGCGAAGGGTCGAGCCGGTTGCGCAACTGAGCGTCAGTCAGACTGCCGTAGCATGCCACACGCTCATCGGCCATATCATGTATCTCAACAATTTTCATAACTGCAAAATTACCCAATTTATCCGACACCTCAAACCCCGTACCCCATCAAATCCAACGTACCAATATCGGCTGATAGACAATAATACGACAACAAAATTTTGCATATATCGCATTTTTGCATAATTTTGTACTCCAACCCCAACTTTTATCACATAAAGATAAGGTGATAGGATAACATACGTCAAATTATTGACGATAATTCCGAGTTGCCCCCCTACGAATCTATGAGACCAATTCTAAAAATTATAATGACGATTAGCTTGCTGCTGCTTGCCGTGCCGGGCTTCGCCAGGTCGCGCCACCATCGTCCTCTGCCCAAGGATTCGCTGGTAGATATCGCCGCTGACGTGTCGCTGGCTTTCCGTCCGGAATATCACATCGAGAAGAATTCGGTCGAAATCAAAGGGCCTTACACCTTTCGCGAAGGAGTCGATTTCTCAATCTCTGCATCCGAAGAATTCAAACGCAACCAAGGAAGAGAATACTACATCGTGTGTTTCATCAACAATGATGCCGCCACCAAAAAGGATTGTAAGTATATCTCACGTGTGGAAATATGGAAAGACACTCTCGAGCCATTGGGTATCATTTACTGTCTGGATGATGGCTGGGGATGGACTTTCATTTTTGATTCGTTTGAAGAGTCTGCAAGAGATTGCAGGCAGATTGGGGATTAGGCCGGGGGGGCGCTCAACGATGACTCTGATGGCCACGAAATTAAAATTGCCGGAGGTCCTTGCATCATGCAAGGGCTTCCGGCAATCGGCTACATTCTCAAATTGTGATGCCAGGGCATCTGTATCGTCAAGGAGATTGAGAGAGGGGGATTAGCGGGGGGCTGTCTCTTTCTGTATCAGCACAAACACCAGCGCCACGCAGGCAGCAATGATAAATGGGAGGAACATGCCATGGAATCCGGCACCATGACTGTGACAGGCTGAGGGGATATTCTGAAGTATGCCGCCGAAGATAAACATTATGCCGTTGAGGAATGCACTGGAGGTGCCCACAAGTGGTCCGCCGGCCACATCACCACCCACACTGAAAGCGAGCATATGCGATGTGGCACCCATGCCGATGACAAACATCATCGTCACCATCAGCCACAACGGCATGCGGATATAGATCACGCACACCAGTCCGACTATCATCAGCAACACGCCGATCAGCGACGGACGTCTGCGGCTCTTGATGCGGTTGCTCCACTGCGGCCAGAAACAGCTGCCGGCCGCCAGACCAAGCCATAGAAGGGCCGAACCCACATTGCCGTTGGCTTCGGTGAAGCCGGCTTCGGTGAATATCTTCGGTGTCCATACCACACCGAGTGCAAGATTGAGGCCGAAGACTATGCCGCCCCACATGGCGGCTATCCACATCTGGGGCTTGCGGATGATGCAAAGCAGATTCGTACCCACCACCTTGAAGGGGTTGCGGTGAGTCTGCACAGGTGTGGGGTTGCGCATATAGAGCACTGCCAGCACCACGAGCAGCACGCCGAAGAAGCCAAGGTAGGTAAACAACCGTTCATAGCTCAGATGCGACAGCAGGCTCTCGGTGATAGGCTGCTGGATGGCACTCGAGAGCGACGAGACGACCTGCACGTAGCCAAACATAGTGCCATAGGCAGCCATGCCAAACCACACGCCCCCTATATAGCCCGCGCCTACAAAGCCGCAGCATGAGCCGAGCGCCATAAGCACCTGCGCCACGAGTATCATCGGATACGTAGTGGCCGCACCATAAAGGAATACGCCCGCGGCCACGAAGATGAATGCCGGTATGAGCACCTTGCGCGAGCCGAAACAGTCAAGAAAGGCTCCGCCGAAAAACTGGAATATGGCAAAGGCCCAGGTATAGGTGGCGGCAATCATGGTGAGATGCGATTCGTCGAGGTGCAGGGCCGACTTGATATCCCCCTGCACGACGCTGAACATCGTCTGCACATTAAATAAATAGATGGTGAAGACTGTGGCTATGATCCATATCCACCAGGCCTTCGGTCCGCCGAGCCGATTGCGAGCGGCGGCAGCGGGAGTAGTCAGATTCTGTGTGTCCATAGTGTTTTCGCAAGATTAGGGTCAGGAAGAGGAGAAGAGGGTTGGCTATGATTATTATTTCTCGAGGTCGGCGGCATAGAGCCATTTGCGCTCGCGCGAACGGTCGTAGACCTTGCGGCCGGCCACATAGGTGGCCTTGTTGAGATTGTTGAGACCAAGGGTGGTGAGCACGAAGAGTTTCGAGATGATATCGTCAGAGAATTGCAGGCGCCAGGCTGCGAAGTATGAGGGCTTGAGGTCGATGACGGCCATGTCGGCTTCGTAGCCGGGTGCTATGCTGCCGATGGTGTGCTCGAGATGAAGGGTCTCGGCTCCGCCGCGAGTGGCGAGATAGAGACTGCGCACAGGCGAGAGTCCGCGCTGCTGAAGCATGCCGACCTTGTAGGCCTCACCCACCTGACGCAAAATCGAGAAGTTGGTGCCTCCACCCACATCTGTGCCCATGCCGGTGCGCACTGGGCGGCTCTCCTCTTTGGCTTCCCAGAACTTGAATTCGCCATCGCCGAGAAAGAGGTTGCTGCTCGGACAATGCACGATGCCGCAGTCGGCGTCATGCAGAATCTGCCACTCTTCAGGTCGGACTATGCAGCAGTGGGCAAACACCGACATGCGGTCGACAAGACCGAAATGCCGGTAGACCTCCGTATAGTTCGGAATCTCCGGGAAGAGCTGCGTCACCCAGTCAATCTCACTCTGCACCTCATCGAGGTGAGTGTGCATGTAGACCCCCTGGTCTTTGTAACGCTGATAGAGTTCGCCGGCAAGCTGAAGCTGCTCGGGTGTGGATGTCGGCGCGAAGCGCGGAATCACGGCATACAGCTGACGCCCGCGATGATGCCACTTGCGCAGCAGGCGCTCGGCAATCACGATCGACTCCCGCGTGTCGGGGTCGCGCAATGAGTCGGGCAGATTGCGGTCCTGGAGCACCTTGCCCGTGATGGTGCGGGCGTTGTAGCGCTCACTCTCCTCAAACAGCGCATCGACACTCTCGGCAAAGGTGGTAGAGAATACATTGGCTGTGGTAGTGCCCTGCTCAAGTATCTCCTTGAAGAAGATGCAGGCCACCTTGTCGGCAAACGCCTTGTCGCAGAATTTGCTCTCGGTGGGAAACGTATACTGGTTGAGCCACGACAGTAGCGAATCGCCAAACGACCCTATCATCGGACTCTGCACATAATGCACATGCGCATCCACAAATCCCGGCATGATCACCGCATCCTCGTGATGCTCCACATCATCCAGCCCGGGATAGCGGGCCTGGACTTCGGCATAGTCACCCACATCAAGAATCACGCCATCCTGCACCACCACCAGCCCGTCGGCATAATAATCGTAGCATTCCTTCTCATCATGCAGAAAGGGGTCGGCCTTGAAGGTGAGTATCTGACCGCGCACGCCTGAGAGTTTTCCGCCGTCGGGATCGACCGGAATAGGCGCGCTATGATTGTTAGAAGTATTCTCCATAGTATTTATAGTTAGTATTTCTCTTTTTTAAACAGTTTCTATGGTTTTAACACCGCATATACCCTAAAGTTGGACAAAAAGCAAGTCAACGGCGATTTTTGCAAGCAAATCATAATCTACACATCCCGACTTAATATTCTTTAACACGAGAATTGGAAAGATAATGAACTGATTTAAACTTTTTACGAAAACTAAAAATGTATTTTAAAATGTTTCTTCAAGGCCAATCTTCATTAATATTTTGGCATCTTTCGCCCCTCTTCATCGGTCGCGATGCCCGCATCGCTCCCTCTTCGAGAGCCGAAACCTGCTCAAAATCTTAATAAAGCTTGACCTTGAAAAAAAGTTTAAATCAGTTCAATTCATGTCGCTAAATTATGTTATAAAACATATAAAATCACTTCAAAATTTGGTCGCTTTTAAACTTTTTTATAACTTTGCGGTCGAACAATATAAGATTATCAGCGTTTTAACCGTGGTTTGCCTGGATGGAAGCACTCGCTGAGACTCCGGCGGCACCCCTCATCGGGCGCCATCACCGGCTCTCACTCCCCCATTTCCTCCGTGGCCTCCGTCCCCTGGAGCAACGGCGTCAGCAATGCCGCCGGACCACTCCACATTAGGGACGGACAAGCCAAGCCTCCAGGCCCCGCACCGTCAGCCCTTCGGCGCTTGACAAATAGTTTTTCAACCCCTAATCTATTAAATACTTTTCATTCCCATGAGTGCGAAGGAGGGAATGACTCGAAGCAGAATGCCGCGACGGCTATGACTTCATTACCGACGGGAATGACTTTTGTTATGAGAAAGTTTGTGATATCTATGATGATTGCCCTGATGTCGGTCATCGGCGCCTATGCCAATTCTTCGGCATCCGGCCACTCCACCTACTCTGAGCACGACTTCGAGCAGGCTGTGGAACTCATCAAGAAGTACGAAACACTCCATGCCCCCCATCATTGGCCTCTTATCGGCTACGGCCATAAGGTGCAGCCGGGGGAAAAGTACACCAAAGGTCAGAAACTAACCGAGAAGCAGGCCGACGCCCTGCTCCGCAAAGACCTTAAGAAATTCGCCGACCTCTACAAATCCTATGGCAAGGACTCCTTGCTGCTGGGTGTGCTGGCCTACAATGTGGGGCCCGGCAGGGTCAACAAGTCTTCGGTGCTGCAGCTGCTCAAGGATGGCAACCGCAACATCCGCGAGGCATTCGAGGCGATGTGCAAGTATAAAGGGAAGATCCATAAGCAGATCAGAGCCCGACGCATCGAGGAATTCCAAGCCCTCTTCAAACACTGACAATGCAATCCAACTCTTCGCCGCCCCGCTGGCTTCGTGCCGGCGGGGCGGCTTTTTTTCCCAGCCACATCATCACCCCCTGATTTTACGCCGGATATCACCCCCGATAATATGCTTGACAACATACCCGGCCCCTTACACCCCGGCAGCGCTCCAAAAAAATTTGCAAATCTGAAAGATGCGCATTATCTTTGCAGTGATTATCAGAGAGCCCCACGCTCACCCCGACTGCTCCCCTCTCGGCCCGCAGCCTCTCACCTCGCCCGGGGCTCTCAATGCTTAACAACTGTCAATGAATACCCAACCCTCTGAAATACAAGTCCTGCGCTCTCAGCTGACGGATTTCCTCCGCTCGCGCCATATGCGCAAGACTCCCGAGCGATTCGCCATCCTCGACAAAGCGGTGGAACTCTCGGCCCATTTCGGGGTGGATGAGCTGTATAACGCTCTGGAGAATGTGGGCTACCATGTGAGCCGCGCTACGGTCTACAACACCCTTGAGCTGCTCTGCGATGCCGGCATATTCAACCGCCATATATTCGCCACCAACCAGGCCCGCTACGAACTCGCCCGGGGCTCGCACCTGCATCTGATTTGCCGCCGATGCGGCTCCATACGCGAGGTCGACGACCCTACCCTCACCTCCCGACTCCTCACCGAAGATTATCCGGGATTCGCCCCCGAATACTCCTCGACAAGTGTCTATGGCATTTGCGCTGACTGCAAGGCCAAAGACAATAGCTGACCCGAATCGGCACGGCTGCGGCTGAGGCCCACACATCAAAAGGCTTCATCCCCACCCCTCCCCCTCCGGCCGCCGATACAGTAAAAAAACACATAACCATAAATACACACAACCTAAATTATTCTAACACCATGGCAAAAGTAAAACCCTTCAGAGGCGTTCGCCCTCCGAAACATCTTGTAGAGCAGGTGGCTTCGCGCCCCTACGACGTGCTCAACTCCGAAGAGGCCCGCAAAGAGGCCGAGGGTAATGAGATGTCGCTCTATCATATCATCAAGCCTGAAATCGACTTCGCTCCCGGCACCGACGAGCATGACCCCAAGGTCTATGACCGTGCCGTAGAGAATTTCCATAACTTCCAGCGCCAGGGTTGGCTCGTGGAGGACGACAAGGAGAAATACTATATCTACGCCCAGACTATGGATGGACGCACTCAGTATGGCTTCGTTGTGGCTGCATGGGTCAATGACTACATGGAGGGTCGCATCAAAAAGCATGAGCTCACCCGCCGCGACAAGGAGGAGGACCGCATGAAGCATGTGCGCATCAATAATGCCAACATCGAACCGGTCTTCTTCGCATTCCCCGACAATGAGGCGCTCGAGGAGATTATCCGCAACGTCACTGCCGGCGAACCTGAATATGACTTCGTGGCTCCCGACGGCTTCGGCCACACTCTGTGGGTAATCGACGACGACGCGATGATCGCCCGTATCTCTGAGGAATTCGACAAAATCCCGAATCTCTATATCGCCGATGGCCACCACCGCTCGGCTGCCGCAGCTCTGGTAGGCGCAGAAAAAGCTAAAAACAATCCCAACCATAAGGGCGACGAGGAGTACAACTACTTCATGGCTGTGGCATTCCCGGCTTCGCACCTCAAAATCATCGACTACAACCGTGTTGTACGCGACCTCAACGGCCTGAGCGAAGAGGAATTCCTGGCGCGTCTGGCTGAGAATTTCGTGGTCGAGGAGAAGGGTGCCGACATCTACACTCCGGCCGGTCTGCACAACTTCGCTCTCTATATGGGTGGCAAGTGGTATTCGCTCACTGCCAAAGAGGGCACATACAACGATCAGGACCCCATCGGCGTGCTCGACGTGACCGTATCGTCTGACCTCATCCTGCGCGACATTCTCGGCATCACTGACCTCCGCTCTGACAAGCGCATCGACTTCGTGGGTGGTATCCGCGGCCTGGGCGAGCTCAAACGCCGCGTAGACTCAGGAGAGATGAAGATGGCTCTGGCCCTCTATCCCGTCACCATGGACCAGCTCATCAACATCGCCGACACCGGCAACATCATGCCGCCGAAGACCACTTGGTTCGAGCCCAAACTCCGCTCGGGTCTCGTGATTCACAAGCTTGACTGATAAGTATCTCCGATTCCCCTCCCGAATCGTCCTGTCCTCCGGCTAAATGCGGATCGGACGACTCTCTGAAATAACGGGCCGGGAGGGGGCAGGCATCCACCTGCGAATGCATGCCCCTCCCGGCCCGCTTATTCTTCCGCTCTCTCCCCCGGCCGGCCTCCCGATACCGGATTATCTATCCTTTCCACCTCGGCATATCCCCCTCTTACTGACCCTTTACCACCTGTGTCCCATGGCTTCCCCCATAAAGTCAAACTATATCAAGGCCATCGCCCATCTCGGCGCTCTGCTCACCGCCACCGCCTGGGGAACTTCGTTCCTCTCTACCAAGGTGCTTATGCTCGACGGTGGCTTCTCGCCTGTAGAAATGTATGTCTATCGTTTCGCTATGGCCTATATCCTCCTCCTTATTTTTACGTTCAGAAAAATTCTATCCCACTCTTTGCGCGATGAGCTGCTGCTGATGCTCTGCGGCGTATGCGCGGGATCCCTATACTTCATCACCGAGAACTACGCCTTGCAGAACACCTCGACTGCCAATGTGTCGCTGCTGGCCTCTATCTCTCCGCTGTTCACGGCGGCCATCATGGCGCTCGTGTTCAGGGCTAAGATCGGCGCCGGGGTCGTGATCGGCTCGATTGTGGCCTTCGCAGGTGTGGCCTGCGTGATTTTCAGCAGCGGCGAGGGATTCGTCATCAAACCCACCGGCGACCTGCTCGCCCTCTCGGCCTCGCTGAGCTGGGCGGTCTATTCAATCGCCGTCAAGAGTCTGATTCCCAATTATTCCGGCCTATTCATCACCCGAAAGCTATTCTTCTACGGCGTGGTGACGGCGCTCCCTCTGCTCTTCTGGCAGCATTCGCTCACCGGCGAACCCTACCACCTGATGCAGCTCTTCAACTTCGCGCATCCGGAGTTTATACTCAACTTCCTCTTCCTCGTGGTCTTCTGCTCGCTGCTGGCCTATCTGATATGGAATGAGGTGATGCGTGTGCTCGGACCGGTGGCCACAAACAATTATCTCTACCTCCAGCCTCTGGTGACTATGGTGGCGGCCTACTTCATCCTCAACGAAAAGATTTATCCGCTCGGATATCTGGGATGCGCGCTCATCATCGGTGGCCTGGTGCTGGCTGACAAACTGAAACTAAATCCGCGCTCCAACCAGCTGCGCAAAATATGACCCCACATCTTTTCCTCCTGCAGCTGCACAAATGACGCACGACACCCCCCTCTCCTCCCACTGACTTAACGATAATCCCTTAATCTCACATTCATGACTTCCGACATACTCTACGACGACATAAATCTCCCGGAAAAGGTGAGCGACATCCTTCAGCATGACTTCTGGATGATGCGACATGTCAACAAGATGATGGCCGCCACGGTCACCAATCCGGTGAAGTTTTCGGCCTTCACCTCAATCTTTGTCTCAAAGGGTGAGGCACAGGCCGACATCAACCTCATCACCTACGACATCAAGGCGCCATGTGTGATCAACATCGCCCATGGCGACATCATCCTGCCACGCACCATCTCGCCTGATTTCGAGGCGTCGTTCGTGGTGTTCTCGCCTAAACTCACACGCGATATCACAGAGCCTGTGCGCGACACGCCGCTCCTGGCCAAAGCCACAGGGAAACCCGTGGTGGCTCTCTCGCCGGCAAGCAGCGTGGTGCTTGAGAAATTCTACGATGAGCTGCAGGATATCTCTACCGACCCCTCGATACAGCTCCCCTATGAGACCCTGCTCTACGCGCTGATAGCCTTCTTCCTACGATATTCGGCACGTTACTATCAAGAGCAGCCCCAGGACCTCAACAACTCGTCGCACCAACGCATCTCTGACCGATTCATCCGCCTCGTGCAGGCGCACTTCCGCACCGAGCGCTTCCTCGACTACTACGCCGCCCGGCTCGAAATCACCCCTAAGCATCTCTCGCGCATCATACGCCAGCAGACAGGGATGCGAGCCGTGGAATGGATCAACCGCCACATTATACTCGAAGCCCAGGTGATGCTGCGCTCATCTAACCTCACAGTGCAGCAGATTGCCGAACAACTGAATTTCTCAACCCAATCCTCATTCGGCAAATACTTCAAGAAGGCCACCGGCATATCCCCAAAAGACTTCCGCAACAGCTTCTCATAAAATCAAGGGCCACCGCCGCAGCGATGGCCCTAAACCTTCCTAAAGACCTTAAAGAGCCTAAAGTCACTAAGCCTTAAAGCTCCTAAAGTCATTAAAGTCCCTAAAAGCCGTTAAAAGAGCGTTAAAAGCCCATTAAAAATTCAGATACTCCAGCAATTTGCGCGAGAACTCCTCATTCATAGCCCGCGGATAGCGCACCTCGGCAAACACCTGTGCCAGATTCGCCTTGCCATTCTCGGCCACATACTGCGCATTGGCCGGATAATCATCCTTGGCCTTGAAAAGACGCACTATCTCCTCATCGCTGTCGGCGCGGTAAGTCTCCTCATGCACAAAGGCCTCCATAGGGAGCCGCTCCGTCTCAACACCCTCACCATCGGGATACCCCACGGCCAGACACGCCACCGGGAAGACCATGCGCGGCAACTTCAGAAGCCGAGCGATTTCGGGTCCGTTGTAGATGGCTGTGCCGAGATAGCAGGTGCCCAGCCCGTGAAGCTCGGCTATCGTGGTGATCTGCTGCGCAAGAATCATCGCATCGGCAAAGGCGGAAGTGAACGACAGAAAGTTGTCGTAGGCCGCATCGGCATTGTTGATCTCACACCAACGCGTAAAGCGGGCAAAATCAGCGCATACAGTCAGCAGCACCGGGGCTCCCGTCGAGGCCGGCTGATTGAAATGAAGAGCGGCAAGTTCGCGCCGGCACTCCTCGCGACGCGTCACCACCACCGAATACAGTTGCATGTTGCCACACGTGGGCGCCTTGGCCGCCAGCGCCAACACACTGTCGAGCAATTCCTTACTGACTTCGCGGTCAGCAAACTTGCGGATACTGCGGCGCGTCGAGAAATAATTCTCAAGTTCCTGATTAAAGATATTCTTTCCCATTTCGGTAAACTTTCATGTGAAGTCGTTTCTGACAACTACTATCCTTGCCTGCGGCGCGCGCGCCGCGCATGACAAGGATTTTTTAATACTCAATGCTGCAAAGTTAGAAAAATTTTCGCTAACTTTGTGCAGTTGTCCGCCATGAAATCTCACGCCCCGCACACTCCCCCCTGCGGCGAGCGTAAAACATATGCCGATGCCATGACGCGACACATTCGTCAAGATCATTCAGATACCCAAGTATAATCATATAACTCAACAGGTTGATTCATCAACCAAGCTGACTTAATGGCACAACCCCAATATACCTACGACCAAGCCTACCAGGCCTCACTCGAATACTTCAAAGGTGACGCCCTGGCTGCAAGAGTATGGGCAAGCAAATATGCCCTGAAGGACTCTGACGGTTCTATCTTCGAACTCACCCCCGACGACATGCACCGTCGTCTGGCCTCTGAGCTGGCTCGTATAGAGAACAAATATCCTAACCCACTTTCGGCCGACGAAATCTTCAACGTCCTTAAGGATTTCCGCTATATCGTGCCCCAGGGAAGCCCTATGGCCGGCATCGGCAATAATCACCAGGTGGGATCGCTCTCAAATTGTTTCGTAATCGGTCTCGATGGCAAACCGGACTCCTACGGCGGTATCATCAAAATCGACGAGGAGCAGGTGCAGCTGATGAAACGCCGCGGTGGCGTGGGCCATGACCTCTCGCACATCCGCCCGAAAGGTAGCCCGGTCAAGAACTCGGCGCTGACATCCACCGGTCTCGTGCCCTTTATGGAGCGCTACAGCAATTCCACTCGCGAGGTGGCTCAGGATGGTCGACGCGGCGCGCTGATGCTCACTGTCAGCATCAAGCACCCTGACTCCGAACACTTCATCGACGCCAAGATGGAGGAGGGTAAGGTGACCGGCGCCAATGTGTCGGTGCGCATCGACGACGCTTTCATGCAGGCTGCCACTTCCGGCACACCCTACCACCAGCAGTACCCCATCGACTCAGCCGACCCGAAGGTGGTGAAGGAGATCGATGCCACGGCTCTCTGGAACAAAATCGTGCATAATGCCTGGAAAAGCGCCGAACCCGGCGTGCTCTTCTGGGACACAATCACCCGCGAGTCTGTGCCTGACTGCTATGCCGACCTCGGATTCCAGACCATATCCACAAACCCCTGCGGCGAGATTCCCCTCTGCCCCTACGACAGCTGCCGACTGGTGGCTATCAACCTCTATAGCTACGTCCGCAATCCGTTTGCGCCGGATGCCGAATTCGATTTCGACCTCTTCCGGCGCCATATGCGCATCGCCCAGCGCGTGATGGACGACATCATCGACCTGGAGATGGAGAAAATCGACCTCATCATAAGCAAGATAGAGGCCGACCCGGAGACTGCCGAGGTGAAGCAGACCGAACTCAACCTCTGGAAGAAAATACGCGCCAAAACCCTGCTCGGCCGACGCACCGGCTGCGGCACCACCGGCGAGGGCGACATGCTCGCGGCTCTCGGGCTACGCTACGGCACACAGGAGGCTACAGACTTCTCAACCCGCGTGCACCGCGAACTGGCTCTGGCCTACTACCGTGCTTCGGTCGAGGCTGCCAAGGAGCGCGGCGCTTTCGAAATCTACGACTGGGAGCGCGAGAAGGATAACCCCTACATCGCACGCCTGCGCGAAGCCGACCCGGACCTCTATGAGGAGATGAAGCGCCATGGACGCCGCAATATCGCCTGCCTCACAATCGCCCCCACCGGCACAACATCGCTCATGACTCAGACATCGTCGGGCATCGAGCCGGTGTTCTCTCCCATCTATAAGCGCCGCCGCAAAGTCAACCCCAACGACGCCAATGTCACTATCGATTTTGTCGATGAGGTGGGCGACGCTTTCGAGGAGTATGTGGTGTATCACCATAAGTTCCTGGAGTGGATGCGTGTCAACGGCCATGAACCGAAAAAGAATATGACCACCCAGGAGATCGAGGAACTCATAGCCCTCTCACCCTATTATAAGGCCACTGCCAACGATATCGACTGGCTCGAGAAGGTGCGCATGCAGGGTGCGGTGCAGAAGTGGGTCGACCACTCAATCTCGGTGACTATCAATCTCCCCAACGATGTGACTGAGGAACTCGTGGGCCAGCTCTATGTCGAGGCCTGGAAGGCGGGATGCAAGGGATGCACCGTCTATCGCGACGGATCGCGCAACAATGTGCTCGAGAGCATGACCTCGGCCAAGAAGGCTGCCGAACACCATGAGAATAAACTCATCCGCAACCCCGAGCATCTGCTGCGCCGCCCTGTAGAACTGGAGGCGGATGTGGTGAGATTCCAGAATAACAAGGAGAAGTGGATTGCCTTCATCGGACTGGTCGACGATAAGCCCTACGAGATCTTCACCGGTCTGGCCGATGACGAGGATGGCATTTTCTGCCCCAAATCGGTCAATCATGGCAAAATCATCAAGACCATCGATGAGAATGGCCGCAAGCGCTACGACTTCCAGTTTATCAACAAACGCGGCTACAAGACCACCATCGAGGGTCTGAGCGAGAAATTCAACCCCGAGTTCTGGAACTACGCCAAACTCATCTCGGGTGTGCTGCGCTATGGCATGCCGATAGACCAGGTGCTCAAACTCGTGAGCGGCCTCGAACTCGACTCCACAAGCATCAACACCTGGAAGAACGGTGTCGAACGCGCCCTGAAAAAATATATCCCCAACGGCATGCAGGCCGCCGGAGTGAAATGCCCCAATTGCGGCGAGGAGGCCCTGGTCTATCAGGAGGGTTGCCTCATCTGCAAGAATTGCGGCACCTCGAGATGCGGCTGATTCCGCCGCACCTCGCCACTGCAACCCGAAATCTACCGACAACTCATTAAAATTCAATAACATGAAAATTAAATTTCATATCAATTACCACACATTCTGGGGCGAGGCCGTATACGTCTGCGGCAGCATCCCTGAATTGGGTAATCTCGATCCCAAGGAGGCTCTCGAGCTCAAGCTCGTGGCTCCCGACGCGTGGGAACTCGACCTCGATCTGCCGGACAACACTCCGGCGTTCGACTATTTCTTCGTCGTCAAGGCTCCCGAGAAGGCATGGCGCTTCGAATGGGGCAAACCGCATAGATTCCTCCCGGCCGAGGGCATCAAGGTCTACAATATCTTCGATTCCTGGCAGGATATGCCGGCCGATAAGCCCTACTATTCCTCTGCATTCGTCGATGGTATGCTCGCACGCCCCTACCGCGATGCTGAACTCGCCGCAACCCCGGGCTCTATCTGCCTGAAAATCTGGGCGCCGATGATTGCTCCCGATGAGGTTCTGGCTGTGGCAGGCGCTCCCGAGGTGCTCGGCAAGTGGAATCCCCACAAGGCGCTCGTGCTCAACGATGCGCACTATCCGCTCTGGGAATGCAATATCCCGCTCAATGCCATCAATGGCCCGTTTGAGTATAAGTTTGTGATCCTGGGCAAGGACCACCGCGACGTGCGCGGCTGGGAGGATGCATCTAACCGCATCTTCGGCATCGAGCCCGAGACTCCTACAGAGCGCATCGTCATCGATGGCCTCCGCTTCGCTAACCCCAACAAGAACTGGAAGGGTGCCGGCACAGCTATCCCCGTATTCTCTATCCGCACCGAGAAGGACTTCGGTGTGGGCGATTTCGAGGATATCAAGATGATGGTGGACTGGTGTGAGGAGACGGGCCAGAAGGTGCTGCAGCTCCTGCCGGTCAACGACACCACCAAATCGGGCACATGGGTTGACTCCTATCCCTATAGCGCAAACTCCACTTTCGCTCTCCATCCGATGTATATGCGTCTGGAGAAGGTTGGTCGCCTGGCCGACAAGAAGCGCATGAAGCACTTCGAGGATCTCGGCCGTCACCTCAATGAGCTCACTGAGATCGACTATGAGGCTGTAAATAATGCCAAGAATGAATACCTCCACGAAATCTACGCCCAGGACTGGGCTGCCACTTCTGAGTCGGCCGACTACAAGAAGTTTGTGGAGGACAACGACTATTGGCTGCGCCCTTATGCCGCATGGTGTGCGCTGCGCGATGAATACCACACCCCCGACAATACTCTCTGGGGCGACTATGCCCATTATGATGAGAAGCTCGTGGAGAAGTTCATCAGCGAGCACAAGGTGGAGATCAACTATTTCTACTTCGTGCAGTATCACCTCGACCGCCAGCTGCGCGATGTGCGCGACTATGCCCACATGCATGGCGTGGTGCTCAAGGGTGATATACCTATCGGCGTAGGCCGCCAGAGTGTCGACGCCTGGCAGAGCCCCCACCTCTTCAACATGGATTGCTCGGCCGGTGCACCGCCGGATGATTTCTCGGTGCTGGGCCAGAACTGGGGTTTCCCCACTTATAACTGGGAGGTGATGGCTGCCGACGGATTCCAGTGGTGGAAGTCGCGCTTCCGCAAGATGGCCGATTTCTTCGACTCTTACCGCATCGACCATATCCTCGGTTTCTTCCGCATCTGGCAGATTCCGCTCGACGCGCTGCATGGCCTGCTGGGCTACTTCAACCCGGCTCTCCCCTTCTCGCCCGATGAGCTGCGCAATAACTACGACTTCTGGATCGACCCCGAGGTACAGGCCAAACCGCTTATCCTCGACTGGATGCTCAATGACTTCTTCGGCGAGACCACCGATGAGGCCAAGGAGCTCTATCTCAACTATGTGGGCAATGGCCGCTACCGCCTCAAACCCATCGTCGACACCCAGGTCAAGGTGCGCGACCACTTCGCTCGCCTCGACCGCAATGACCGCAACGAGCGCATGGAGAATGCCCTCATCGGCCTTATCGATGATGTGCTCTTCATCGAAGACCCCTATCAGAAGGGTCACTATCACCCGCGCATCTCGGCTCAGTTCACATATCAGTTCCGCAATCTGACCGACTACGAGAAGTGGTGCTTCAATCGCCTCTACAACGACTTCTTCTATCATCGCCACAACGACTTCTGGTATGGCAAGGCCATGTGGAAGCTTCCCCCGCTGCTCGATGCCACCGGCATGCTTGCCTGCGGCGAGGACCTCGGCATGATTCCCGACTGCGTGCCCGCTGTGATGAACCAGCTCGAGATTCTCTCGCTCGAAATCCAGCGAATGCCCAAAGACCCGAAGTCGGAATTCGGCGACACCTGGCATTACCCCTACTTCTCAGTCTGCACATCATCTACCCACGACATGGGTGGCATTCGCGCATGGTGGGAGAGCGACCCGGCCCAGAGCCAGCGCTTCTTCAACAATGTGCTGCATGAGTTCGGCCAGGCTCCCTACTTCGCCGAGCCCTGGATCTGCGACAAGATTCTCTGGCTGCAGCTTGCAAGCCCGTCGATGCTCTGCATCATCCCGCTGCAGGATTGGCTCTCGGCCGACGGCGAACTCCGCCGCGAAAATCCGCAGGAGGAGCAGATCAACGTGCCCGCCAACCCCACCCACTACTGGCGCTACCGCATGCATCTCACTGTCGAGCAACTGCAGAAGGAGCACAACTTCAACGCCGCCCTGCGCGACAAGATCCGCCAGTCGGGCCGTTGATGTCCCCCGCGGCAGCAGGCTCCCCCTAACAGCCGCCATACCCCGAAATCAATCCAACCCATACTCAAGACCCCGGCCGCGCTCTCCGCGCAACCGGGGTCTTATATTTATCCTAACTTCGTCACTAAAAATCAACGACTTCATTAAAATCTCCCTCTATGGGATTTCTCCAATAGGTTATATATAAAGAACGCCCCTCAAGTATGCTGCCAAAGGCGCGCCTGAGAGGCTTATTATCTTAATAACTTTTGAGTTGTCGTTTTGGTTTTACAAAGTTAGGGATAATTTTCATTAGCTCCAAACTTTTACGCAATTATTCCCATATTTTTTCTTTTCAAAGTTTGTTGGGGTTCGGGAGAAGGGTGTGGGTCAAGCGAACTCAGTCGGTGGCTGGAGCGATGGCGCGCAGTGAGCGGCGAAAGAGGAGGGCCAGGAGGAGCGATGTGAGCAAGCCGGCGCCAAGCGAGGCCTCATAGGGGAGGCCGAACCCTTCGGGGCGCGGGGCGAAAAGGATGTAGCTCACGCACACGACTGTCATGAACATGGCCGGAATCAGCGTCAACCACCACGCACTGAATAGACCTCCGACCTTCACGCGGCAGTCGCGCGAGAGCCATACGGTGATTGCCCACAGTGTGAAGACCGACAACATCTGGTTGCACCACGCAAAGTAGCGCCACAACACATTGAAGTCTATCATCATTATCACAAACGACACTGCGAAGATAGGCACCGACACCACCAGCCGCTTCCACAGCTTCGACTGGTCGAAGCCCATGAAGTCGGCCGCTATCAGTCGGGCACTGCGCAGTGCGGTGTCGCCCGATGTGATCGGAGCCGCCACCACGCCGAGCATGGCGAGCACCCCGCCGGCCACACCGAGCCATTCAATCGATATGCTGTGCACAAGTCCGGCGGCGCCACCCCGGGCCGGATCGGCCATGAAGGCTGCAAGCTCGTCGTAGCCTCCGGTGAAGGATATCGCCGCCGCGGCCCATATCAGAGCCACTATCCCCTCACACACCATCGCGCCGTAGAATATCGGCCGGGCCAGCTTCTCATTGGTCATGCAGCGCGCCATCATCGGCGATTGAGTGGCATGAAATCCAGAGATGGCCCCACATGCTATCGACACAAACATCATCGGGAATATCGGTGTGGCATCGGCTCCGGGATGACGGTTATAGAGTCCGGCACTCATCTCATGCGGTATCTCGACACCTCCGAATATCAGCATATACATTATCCCCAGCGCCATGAAGAGCAATGCGGCACCGAAGAGGGGATAGAGATTGCCGATAAGCTTGTCGATGGGCAGAATCGTGGCAAGCATGTAGTAAAGGAATATAATGCCTATCCAGAAGGTCACTCCGAGTGCATCGGGGGTCATGGAGGCTATGAGCGTGGCGGGAGTCATTACGAATACAGCCCCGACGAGTATCATCAGCAGCAACGAGAATCCTCGCATCACCTGCTTGACCGACATCCCCAACTGTTCACCCACAATTTCAGGCAATGAGGCGCCATCGCGGCGGATCGATATCACCCCCGACATGAAATCATGCACCGCACCGCCGAAGATAGTGCCGAGCACAATCCAGAGGAATGCGGCCGGACCGAACATTATGCCCATTATGGCTCCGAAAATCGGTCCGAGTCCGGCGATGTTGAGAAACTGGATGAGAAAGACCTTCCATGCCGGCAGCGGCATGAAGTCCACATTGTCCCGGTGTGTGAGGGCCGGCATCTTGCGGTGTGGGTCGAGTCCGACTATGCGCTCCATAAGGAGGCCGTAGATGAAATAGCCTCCTATCAGGACGGCTAAAGAGATCAGAAATGCAGTCATGGTATCAGATGTTAGAGGTTGGTGGAGTTTGGAGTGAGGAGTTTGGAGTGGGGAGTTATTGTCAGCCGAGCAGGCGCTGGAAGGTCGATTCGTCGAGGGTGGCGAATATGCGGTTGCCTGAGGGGGTATAGCTGGGATCAGGCAATTCGAAGAGCTCGGCCACGAGATGCTCCATCTCGTCTACACTTAGTTTGCGGCCGCGGGTGATTGCGGCGCTGCGGGCCATGACGAGGGCCACTCGGGCGGCAATCGTGTCGAGCGGACGCTGGTCGGAGCCATATCCGGCGCTATCCTCGCTCACAGAGTCGAGTATGCGCAGCACCACCTCCTTCGGGTCGCATCCGTGCAGGTCGGAGGGTACGCCGGCAAGTTTCCATTCGTCGCCATCCTCATGCACGAGCTCAAAACCGAGTCGCCGCAAATCCGGCTCGACCTCGGTGAGGGCCGCCTGTTGCTCGGGGGCAAGATGCAGCGATTCGGCAAACATCACCCGCTGCGACACGCCGCCGGCGGTGTCGGTCTCGGCGAGATAGCGTTCGTAGAGCACCTTGAGATGGGCGCGGTGCTGGTCGATGACCAGCACACCATCGCGTGTGGTGGTGATTATGTATTTCAATCCGAATTGCAGGCAGGCCTGCGAGGTGGTGATGATTCCGGCCTCACCCATTCCCGGCAATTCAGTATCGGCAGGTGCGGCAGCCGCGCCATCTTCGGGCCATGCCTCGCGCTGACGGCTCATGAAGTCGGAGTATAGCTTGTCCCAGTTGCGCAGGTTGGGGTCGTGGTTCGACTTGAAGCGGGCGGTGACTCCTCCCCCTCCACCCTGCGGCGCGGCGTTTACCCCCGCCACATGCGGGAATCCGAAGCCGGCATCGTCATGCCCCGCGCCGCCTGGCATGAATCCGGCGCCTGCGAAGCCGAAGTCGGCATCATTCTGCACATTAAACGGGTTATAGTCCTCGGGCACCTCCAGTTCGGGTCGGTCAGGGTCGACACCCTCCGGCACCGGATCCACCGGCACCACATCCGAATTGAAATCAATCGAGGGCACCGCAGAATTCTTACCCAGCGAGGCCTTCACCCCCGCCACAAGCAGCGGCCATATCTCATTCTCATACTCGAATTTTATCTCATTCTTCGTAGGATGGATATTGACATCTATCGTGGCCGGATCTACCTCGAATTTGAGGAAGTAGCAGGGTTGGGTGTCAGAGGCCACAAGGCCGTCGAAGCAGCTGAGTATCGCCTTATGGAAGTAGGGATGCCGCATGTTGCGGCCATTGACGATGAGGAATTGCAGCGCATTGCGCCGGCGTGCGAACTCAGGGCGCGACACGAAGCCGTGAATCTTCACGAGCTGCGTGTCGACCTCCACCGGCAGCAGCTGCATCTTGAGATTATTCTTCCAGATATCGTGGATGCGCTGATGCAGCGTGGCGGCGCGCAGGTCGAGCTGGCGCACACCGGTGTCGATGCTCATGCGGATGCGGTTGTTGACGAGCGCCAGACGCTCAAACTCGCGCATCACATTCGAGAGCTCCACATTGTCGCTCTTGAGGAATTTGCGCCTTGCAGGCACATTGAAGAATATGTTTTTGACACTGATGCTCGTGCCGGGATCGCACACGCAGGGCTCCTGAAGCTCTACTTTCGAGCCGTTGATGAGCAGCTGGGTGCCCATCTGGTCGGCATGGCGGCGGGTGCGGATATCCACCTGCGATATGGCGCATATCGAGGGAAGAGCCTCCCCGCGGAAACCCATCGTCTGTAGCGTGAAGAGGTCGTCGGCGCGCGCTATCTTCGATGTGGCATGCCGCTCGAATGCCATGCGTGCATCCACAGCCGACATGCCGCAGCCGTTGTCGACCACCTGAATCAGTGTGCGGCCGGCATCCTTGATATAGATTTTTATGTCGGTTGCTCCGGCATCGACGGCATTCTCCACCAGCTCTTTTATCACCGAGGCGGGTCGCTGTATGACCTCGCCTGCGGCTATCTGGTTGGCCACCGAGTCGGGCAATAGGCGTATTACATCATTCATTGCGTTAGCATTGTGCGTTAGGGTGTCGGGCCGCTGACCACACCGGTCTCGAAATACTGCTCGAGTTCGGGCGTGAGTTCGCCGAGGTCATCATCCCACTTCACCATGTCGGCCTCGTCGCCATACCATTCGCGCTTCGGCCGCAGCATATCGAGCCACTGGGCCTTCGGCAGCAGTTTCTGGCTGCGCTTCACCATGAAGAGGGGTGTGACATTGCCGGTGACCTCGGGCCACATCTTGAGGCGCTGCAACTGGTCATCCTCGATATCGACGGTGAGGTATGAGCTCTCGGCATCCACCAGCCGGTTGTAGGTGGAGTCCTGCTCCATGGGGAGCATTATCGTCTGCACCGATCCTTCGGCTTCGAGGCGCCGCAGGGCGCCGTCGCTGAATAGCAGGAGCATCTTGTCGGAATGCAACTGGTTGTAGTAATCCTCCTCCACATGCTCCATCATCATGGCGTTGGTGGGGATGCGGGCGTAGTCGGCGGTGCTGTCGTTGAAGTGCACCACAATTGTGTCGCCCCTCACCTGGCGCTCTTCGGCCCACACTATCGGCAGGCGCGTCATGCGCAGCAACGAGTCTATCTCTGTGAAGGTGATGGTGTCGGCTATCCCCTGCATATCTTTGCGGAAGAAGCGGGCGCGCGGATAGGCCATCGCCTTGTGCCACACCGAATCCTGCTGCGCCTGTGGCGCGGCGGGAGGCACCGGCAAGTGGGCCGCTACACTATCGGCCACAACACTTTCAGCCACCACACTTTCGGCCGCCACATCCTCTGCGGGCAATATCTCTGCCGGCTGCGGCTGCAGCAGCGCATCGAGTTCTGCCAGGTCGGGGAAGTCGAGGTGCAGTGAGTCGGGGCCCGCTCCATATTGCCATTGGCTGCGGAAGGGGAGCGTGAGGTCGATGTCGTCGGTGTCGACGGTAGTGTCAGACTCCGCCACCGGCAACTCTGGGGGTGTGGCCGGGAGTGTGTCGCGCGCCACTACCCTCTCTATAAGCCATGAGCGTATGGTGTCGGCACGCAGAAAGAGGGTGTCGGTCTGAGAGTATTCCAGCAGGAGCGGATACTCTGTGGCCATCGCCTCACGTGTCGAGTCGTTGTAGATGCCGAAGCCCCCTATCAGGGTCACTTTGCGCGCGGTGTCGGTAATCACCATCGGCTGCGGATGTTTGGCCGGATTGCGGAAACTGTAGGCGCGGCTGATGCGCGTGGTCGGGTCGTAGACGATCGAGTCACCTTCGAGCGTGGTGGTGCGGTTGAGGCTATCGGTGTGGAAGATTGTCGAGCGGCTCATCAGCTCGGCTACTCCGGTGTTGGTGTTGTAGAAGCCTTCGGTGGTCTGGATGTCGTCTTCGGTCGATTTGATGCGGGTGGGGGTCTCTACACGCGCTATATGGGTGTCGGTGTTGTAATAGAGCGTGTCGGTAAACATATGGAAGTCATTCTGCGACCCATGCAGCTCCACATCGTGATAGAAGATGGCATTGTTGGTCGACGGACTGAATTCGCCGTAGATCGAGGTGAGCGTGTTGACATCATCCTCGAGGCGTCCGCCATGGGCATACCAGCCGATATCCTGGGCGAGATCGTAGTCGAGGCTGTCGGTGGTGAGTTTGACATTGCGGTTGATGAGTCTCACCACAGGCTCAGTGGCCCCCTGCCGCAGTTTGGCATAGCGGTCGGTGCCGTTGTAGAAGAGTTTGTCGGCATACACGAAGAGAGTGTCCCCCTGCTCCATCCTGACATGCCCGAAGGCATCCATCGAGTTGAGGTCGGGGAAGTAATATGCCGAGTCGCAGAACATCCACATACCCATCTGGCGGAACTTCACGTTCCCCTTCACGAGCTGGCGGTCGGCATCCATACCGCTCCCCGCGGTCTTGATGATTGAGTCGGCGTTTTCGAGAAACACCTTGTCGGGGCGATGGCGGTTGGAGCCGGGTATCTGCGGCGTGAAGGGGTGCGTGGGGTCGGGACGGTGATAGCCGTCCTGCGGGGTGGCGCTCTTGGTGGCGCCCGACGCCTGCCGGGTGGGAGTGGTGGTGGTCGTGCGGCGCTGAGCCTCGGCCTGGGCCTGGGCGCGGGCGTTGGCCTGCCGCACGAGGCTGCCGAAGCAGATGGTCATGATTATCGCCAGGGCAGCCACAACGCGCTTGGGGTTGTGGTCGGTGATTCTCATTTTATCCAGCCCTCATATTGGAATTCGCATGGCAGCCAGCCATCCTCGATGCGCACGAAGGTCTCTTTGATCTTCTTCTCTACCCAGTCTTTGAGTATCTCGTCTTGCTGGTGGTTGATGTACATCTCTTTGAGCATGTTGTAGTCCTCCACCATCGAGGCTTTGTGGCCGTCGATACGGTTGGTGAGTTTTACAATCGCGGCCACATCCTGGTTCTTGCGCTCATCCTTCATGATGAATGCCTCGCTGATCTCTCCGGGCTGCATCTTCTCAATCTGCAGGGCCACCTCGGGGGGAAGCTGCTGCATCTCGAAGCGAGTTGAGCCGGTGAGGTCGTTCATCATCACACCGCGGTTGTTGCGTGTATCCTTATCCTGCGACACCACTCCGGCGGCCTCTTCGAAGGTGAATTTGGCGGCTTTTATGTCGCGGCCGAGCGAGTCGAGGCGCTCTACAGCCGAGCGCAGGTCGTCGTCGCTGACGTGCGGGCGCAGCAGTATGTGGCGCACATTCACCTGCTCTCCCCTCTTCTCGATAAGCTGTATGATGTGGAATCCGAATTCACTCTCCACGATGCGCGACACCTTCTTGGGGTCGTTGAGATTGAAGGCCACATTCGAGAATTCGGGCACAAAGTCGGCCTTGCCATGAAATCCGAGCTCGCCACCCTGCAAAGCCGAGCCGCGGTCTTCGCTATACATGATGGCGAGTGTGGCGAATTCTGCCTCACCACGGTTGACACGCTCTGCATAGTCGCGCAGCCGGGCCTTGACATCCTCTATCTCCTGGCGCGGCACAGCCGGCTTGAGGGTGATGATCTGGGCCTCCACCTGCAGCGGCACATAGGGCACGCTGTCGTCGGGCAATGATTCGAAATATTTGCGCACATCGCGGGGTGTGGCCTTGACATCTTTTGTGAGGTTGGCCTTCACCTGCTCTACGATATAACCGTTGCGGGTCACCTCAATCAGCTGCTCGCGCAGCAGCGAGAGGGGTTTGCGGAAGTATTGCTCCACCTTCTCTTTAGAGCCGAGATTGGCGATAAAGAAGTTGAGGCGGCGGTCAACCTGCGCCACTACCTGTGTCTCGGGTGCCTCGATTGTGTCGATGCGGGCCTGGTGGAGATAGAGTTTCTCTACGGCCATCTGCTCGGGGATATAGCAGTATGGGTCGCCGGGCACATTGGTGCCCTCCGAGCGCATCTGGGCATACATATCCTCCACATCGCTGCGGAAGATGGCTTCGTCGCCTACCACCCATGCCACCTCGTCAACTACATTCTTTTTCGGTGTGGCCGCCGAGGGCAGCGATATTCCGGTGAGCGCCATGCCCGCCAGCAGGGCGAGCGAGGCCGGTATGATCAGTCTTTTCGTTTTCACTATGTCGTTTTCTGTTTGTTCTCTATATTTTTTTGTCGGCCGGCTGCGGGGTCTGGCGGAAGTCGCGCAGTTTCCCTTCGCGCCGGGCTTTGGCATGGATGCGCTGCATCAGGGCGCGTTCGTTGGCTTCGTTCCAGTTCCCTTCGAGGCGTTCGGATATCAGTGGATATGCCACTTCATAGGGCATGATGTTGCCCGAGGGCATATGGTCGCTGATATGCAGCAGATAGGTCATGCCGCCGTAGGTGGTCTCGAAGTCGCGGCGGGTGCCCACAAACTGGTCGGCGTCGCCGAATCGGTAGGGTATCTGGCGGGCTATGAGATTCCAGTCTGTCCAGTTATCCTCGAAGAAGGAGTATTCGATTGCATCGTTCAGGCCGTAGCGTTCAAGATTGTCGATGGCCTCGGGGGTGGCGGTCATCAGCCAGCGGCGCACCTCGCCAAGACGCGATGCATCGGCGGGGAGCTTGACGTACAGCCCCTTCACCACCGGACGCTCGAGGATAAACTCGTCGGGATGTCCGGCATAGTAGCGGCGTATCGTGTCGTCGGGCACACTCTGGCGATGGGCCTCTCGGAGTTTGCGGCGATATGTGGCCACAATGAGGCGCTTGCGGTAGTCGTTGACCATGCGCTCTATTTCGGCCATCTCATCGATATTGTCGCGGCCGAGGTCTTCGAGCAGCAGGCGGTCGATCCATCCATCCACGATTGAGTTGAAGAGCATCGCACTGTCGGCGGGAGTCATCCCGTAGGGGATTCTGACGAGCACCTCGCGCATCATCAAGGCCGAATCACCCACCTGCGCAACAATCTCATCGGGCAACGCATCGGCATCGGCCGAACGGCGGCACGACACCATGCCCACCCCTGCAGCAAGCAGCAGCGGGAGCATCATCGCAGCGATATGTGATGCAGCTCTTTTCATCTTGACATCATGGCGTTACGCGCGGCGCGGCATGGAGTTCAGGCTCTGAAAGGCGCTCCCTCCTCCAAGCCCGCTAAAGGCTCCTACCGGCGCCACATGGCTCCACAGCAATTGAATTTACAAATTTAGCAAAATTTCGCGATTCAGCCAAAACCGCACGCATCCCCTACCCCGCATCGCCACCTTTTCGGCCCATAACGCCCGCTCCTCACGAAAATATCATCCCAACGCCGTTAAGTTAGGAAGGGCCTGAATATCTCATAATCGGTAAGATGGGAAAGGAATTTAAGGGCGCGGATTTTTTCGCTTGTCGCTGCGCGACTGCGCCGCGGATG
>OFGJ01000123.1_pt1 | contig 74370 bp, 66 predicted proteins | sample 1521731 | NCBI WGS metagenome assembly OFGJ01 (sample SAMEA3504126, study PRJEB24116) | mouse gut metagenome | biome: mouse gut; feature: mouse-associated habitat; material: faeces | place: Denmark | collected 2011 | reverse complement strand
AGGATCTTGGCGTCCTTGTGTGCGCGCTGCTTCAGGTTCTCGGCCAGGACCTTGCGTGCCGAAGCCGTTGCGGCCTTTGCGAAGCCCTGGGGAATCAGGTAGTTGTTTGCATAACCGGGCTTCACGGTCACGATGTCGTTGGCGTAGCCCAGATTCTCGATATCTTTGATCAGAATGACTTCCATTTTCTCTCCTCCTCGGTTAATTATTTCATGCAATCGGTTACGAAGGGCAGAATGGCGAGGTGACGGGCACGCTTCACGGCCTGGGCCACCTTCTTCTGGAACTTCTGCGAAGTACCGGTCAGACGGCGGGGCAGAATCTTGCCCTGCTCGTTGAGGAACTTCTTGAGGAACTCGGGATCCTTGTAGTCGACGTATTTGATGCCGGCGCGCTTGAAGCGGCAGTATTTCTTTTTCTTTACGTCTACCGACATGGGAGTGAGGTAGCGGATTTCAGATTGTGCTTGTGCCATGATTTAGTCCTCCTTTGCTTCTACGGGTTGGGGTGTTGCTTCTGCCTTGGCAGCACGCAGGCTGCGGCGCTTGGCAGCGTACTCGGCGGCGTACTTGTCCTGACGGAACACCAGGAAGCGCAGCACGCGCTCATCGCGACGGAATGCGGTCTCGAGCTTGCGCACCAGGGTGGGCTCGCCCTCAAATTCCAGCAGGGTATAGAAGCCGGTCGACTTCTTGTCGATGGGATAGGCCAGCTTGCGCATGCCCCATTCTTCGGTGTTCACGATAGCGGCACCGTTGTCGGTGAGCACTTTGGTGAACTTTTCTACCGCTTCCTTCATCTGAACATCAGACAAAACGGGAGTTAAAATGAAAACGGTTTCGTACTTCATGTTACGGTTTGTAAGTTAAATTATTGTTAGTTTGCGCTTTGAGGCTGTATTATGCCTAAAAGCGCCGCAAAGTTACAAATTATTTCCGTGTTATGCAAATAATTAATTCATAACTATTCCGGAGGTCGGAATAGAGAGCTGACAAGGGCTGTAGCAGCGGGCAAACTGCCGGATGAAGCGGAGAGTGCTCTCTCTTGGAGCTATGCCGGCGGTATCTTCATCCGAGCTTTTAATATTGTGCCGGATAGAGGCGTGAGTGATTTTTTCAGGAGTAGAAATTTTTTGCATAGGCTCTTTTAAGTGAGTGTTTGAAACGGTTTGTAGTGATAACGCTAATAAGTGATGGATTATTATTTTTTAAGCGTGACTTTTAGGCGACATCACATAAAAACCGGGCCATCGGTGATAAATCGACGGCCCGGTTCTATGGAAAATCTGTTTGGCGAGAGGTTGGCCCTGTCAGGTCAGAAGATGAACTGCACGCGTGCCTGTATGGTGTTTACGTGGCACTTATGGTAGTCAAGCTTGGAGCTGTTTCTAACATCTGTATATGAATAGCGCAGACGGGCCAGCATATACTTGTTGATGTAATAGTTGAGTGTCACAGAGTAGTCGTTGGTGCGACCGCCGTAAATTTCGGCTTTGCTGCATGAAGCATCGGTGTAATTATAGCCTACAATCATTTCGAGCGATTTTGGCGCGGGGGTCGCCAGGCCCGCATCGCCGTGTGAATATCCGTAGGCCGACCCTATCAGCAGTCCGCGCAACATACCGTAGGCTCCCTGGGCGCGATAGTTGGCAAGATTGCCGCTACGTGCTATGTTCATGTAGTAGTACTGTCCCTCGAGTGCCACACGGTCATAAGCCATGACTACCTCGGGTGAGAATTTGAACACACTCTTGGCTCCGCTTACGTAGGCATCGAGCATGCCTATTTTGTTTACACGTGTGGGGAAGTTGGCGGTGTAGTTGAAAAATCCTTTGGATGGTTCGCCGTTCTCTTCCAAGGTGTGCAGGGCTGACTGGTACCAGAATGATGTGCCGACTTGTGCCACAAGTCCTTCCTGTCGGAGCGGACGCCACACAAGGCGTGTTATGCCGCCTACACTTACTTTGCCCTGCTCGTTGGCGGGTTTTGTCATTGAAGTGCCGTCGATAATGGCACTTACACCGGTGAAGAACTGGTCCTTGTCATGTACATATTCTACACCCACGTTGCGGCCTGTGGCTTTGAAAAAGTCGTCGGTGGTGGGTGCCTCCATGGCAGGTTTCATTGAGCTTGACGTGGCGGCGTTCAGTCCGAACTGATGTACGAAGTATCCACCACGCAGATAATTGGAGGGGTCGATATTGTACTGGATATATACATCCTTGAATCCGAGCTTCTGATAGCCGTAGCCTACATCGATTTTTGCTTGCCAATGTCCGTAGCTTACTTTTGCACCCATTCGGATATCCGGCAGGGCGGCGCCGTCGTCAAACCGCGGGCCTGATATGGTGTTGCCATCGGCATCAGTTGTCTGGTAAAGCTCTCCGTCAGGGAGATATATGGCGCCGTCAAGAAGAATTCGGCCGGTGGGCTGGATTTTTATTTTGTTCTCATATTGGGCGTTTACAGAGGATGCTCCGAGTAGAGCGACTGCCAGAAGGGCTGTCATTCGTATTGCTTTCATGATAAATAAGTGTTGAAACGTTGCTCTAAGCTTTCAGTGTTTTTTCTTGCTTAGTGGGTTTGATAGGATGAGTTACTATAGCGTGTAACCGCGGTGTGGATTTTAGATTCGTTATGTAAACACATCAGGATTTAATAAAGTTTATGGTTTTTGCTGAATAATTTCAGATTTTTTTCTTGGCTTAGCGTTGAACATTTTAATCATTGGTGCGTTCCTAAGGTTGTAGCCAAGGCGCCACACTTTAGATTCAAAACTAACTGAAACCACGAAAAAACTTGGATTACTCCGGTATTCCAGCAATCATTAACCAGCATTAAATCATGAAAGCTATTTTTACGGCGGCTCTCGCACTTATCTTTATGGGAACTCCCGCCATTCTCAGCGCTCAAGCCCAGCGCAGTCAGGAATTCAAGGATAAATATAAACTGAAGGAAGCAGTAGTGCTCAGCCGACATAATATACGCTCGCCGCTTAGCGACAGTAAGAGCGATCTTGGTCGCATGACTCCCCATCAGTGGACAAAATGGAGCTCAGCAAAGAGCGAATTGACCTCACGCGGTGGAGCTTTGGAGACTATGATGGGGCAGTATTTCCGTAAATGGGCGGTGGATGCCGGATTGTTCCCGGAAAATTATGTGCCTACAGCCGATGACCTCAATGTAATAGCTAACTCCATGCAGCGTTGCATTGCTACCGCCCAATATTTCTCTTCAGGCTTCATGCCTGTGGGTGGTGTGCAGGTCAATCACCGCTATACACCAAGTAAAATGGATCCGCTCTTCAATCCTCAGCTGACCAAAGTGAGCCCGGAATTCGTGGCTACTGCCATGGAGCAGATCAACAGCATGGGTGGTAAAAAAGGAATCATAGGCATCAACGAAGCCATAGCTCCCAACTATGAATTCATTCAAGAGGTGATGGACACAAAGAACTCACCTATGGCAAAGTCAAATGATCCTAAGCTCAAGGATTTTTCCAACTATAATACTGAGATTGTTCTTGAAAAATTCAAGGAACCTGCTATGAAGCCAGGCTCGGCACTTAAGGACCTCAACGCGGCGTCGGATGCCTTCATCCTGCAGTACTATGAGGAGCCCGATTCGGTAAAGGCGGCTTTCGGCAAGACGCTTACCCGCGAGCAGTGGGCACAGCTGGCTCACATCAAGGATGTGTATCAGGATGTTCTATTTACAGCACCTATTGTGGCCGTCAATGTATCGCATCCGCTGATACAGTATATGTATGATGAACTCCGTTCGCCTGACCGTAAGTTTACATTCCTCGTAGGTCATGACAGTAATCTTTCAGCTGTCGCTACCGCACTCGGTGTTGAGGAATATGAATTGCCGAACACTATTGAGAAGAAGACACCTATAGGCTCAAAGATTGTGATTGAGAAGTTTGAAGGTGCTGACGGCAATGAATATGCCGATATCAATATCGTATATCAGAGTGTTGACCAGCTCCGCAATATGGAACTGCTCTCTCTTGACAATCCGCCCATGGTATATCCTCTTACCCTGAAGGGGCTGGAAAAGAATGCCGACGGCCTCTATAAGCTTGCTGACCTTGAGCAGCGTTTCGAGGAGACTCTGGCCGCATATGATGCCATCCGCTGACAATGTATCGCGGGCGATAGCCTGACATCTAACTTTATTTAAATAATGGAGCATGCCTGTGCAAACAGGTGTGCTCCATGCTTTTTTATGCGGCAACGTAAAGGATTGGAATTATTGTGCACCGAAGTGTTAAAAAAGCAGCATTTTCGAAGCCCTCTCTTGCTCAATCATGAACTATTGTGTATTTTTGTGGTCCATGGCATTTCAAATTGCCATGTTTTATTGGAGAAAGGTCAGGTGCGATGCCTGAAAATATAGTAATTTTAATAAGAATAAGCCTATCGATACACTGCTACTCTAATTTTAAATAGAATAGTAAATGCAAAAGACAACTAAGCTTGCCGATGACAAGTTGGTGAGTGCCTATATAAAAGGTGATAACGGAGCTTTTGATATTCTGCTCCGGCGTCATCAGGCAAAAGTTTTCGCTTACATATATTCAATAGTAAAAAATCGTGATGTGGCCGACGATCTGTTTCAGGAAACATTTGTCAAGGCTATCATGACCTTACGTCAGGGGCGGTATGCCGAGTCCGGAAAATTTTCGGCATGGATCACACGTATAGCCCACAATCTTATTATTGATTATTACCGCCAGGAGAAGGCGGAAAATCTGGTCTCATCGGATCAGGAGGATGTTGACGTGCTCAACCGTAAGGAATTAAGCGATACAAATATTGAGGATAAGCTTGTAAGCCGTCAGATTCATGAAGATGTACGCCGTATAATAGAAGTGCTTCCCGACAATCAGCGTGAGGTGCTGATGATGCGCTACTATAGAGATATGTCGTTCAAGGAGATTGCCGAGGCCACAGATGTAAGTATCAATACAGCGCTCGGCCGCATGCGTTACGCCATAATTAATATGCGTCGCATAGCAGCCGAGAACGATATCGTGCTTACGCTCTGATCCGGACATTTCCGGCAGGCGCAGAATGGACAATATTACTTGTCATAAGTGCTCATCGGCATCGTGTCGATGGGCACATTTTTATTATATTTGTCAAAAATGCGCATCGCATTGCGTCGGAACTCACGGCAGGCTCCTGCAAGATTACCTTTCATAGCCTCCTCCGGTTCTACAAGGCGATAGTTGCGGAGTTTTGAGTCCGGCTCCTGGACAAATACCAGACGATAGCTTCCGGAGTCGACCACAGCGCGGCCTGCGGTGTCGCGTTTGAGTTTCACGCGCACCATAGCTCCGCCGCGGCAGTCGGTCTTGCGCATGGCCGATATATAGTTGCCAAGCGAGTAGACGAGAAACTGATTCTTGTTGTGGCGGTCGCTATGCCTGAGTTCCATAGGCTGGATTACATGGGGATGGCCTCCTATTATTATGTCGACCCCTTCGTTGAAAAGGAAATCGGCGAGGCGTTTCTGTGTGTCATTGGGAAGCAGCTTGTACTCGTCGCCCCAGTGCATGCATACTGTCATTATCTCCGCTCCGGCTTCGCGGGCAGCCTTTATGTCGCGGCTCATCTTAGCGCGGTCAATATAATCGACCACCACATCGCCCTGGATAGTGATGCCGTTAGTGCCGTAGGTATAGTTGAGGAAGGCCACTTTGAATCCGTTGATGTCCCTGATGAAGGGGAGCACCTCGCTGCGGCGGGCGGCATTGTCGTATGCGCCTATAAACGGCATGCCGGCATTGCGTAGTGTGGCTACGGTACGTTTCAGCCCCTTGTCGCGTTTGTCAAGCATATGGTTGTTGGCCAGAAGCACCATGTCAAATCCGGCATCCATAATGGGACGGAGGTATGAATCCGGGGCGCTGAAACATGGGTAGCCGGAGTAGGGTGTACCGCCCAGGGTTGTCTCAAGATTTATGACAGCGAAGTCGGCTGACTTGATGTAGGGCTCAAAAGCCCTGTAGTAAGGGGAGTAATCGTAGGTGCCATCGGCCTGTCGGGCGGCTTTCAGCTGGCGCTCATGCTGCATGGCGTCACCTGCAAAAACTAATTCCGCTTCCGGCGCGGAGGTCAGAAGCGAAATCAGTGATATCAGTAGTGTGCTGAACAGTGATATCATAGGATATATGTGATATAGCTAATCAATAGATATCATGCCGGGCTGCCAACAATGTGTTTTTCATCAGCGATACTATGGTCATCGGACCTACTCCTCCGGGCACGGGTGTGATGAATGAACATTTCTGTGCAACATTGTCGAAGTCAACATCGCCACGCAGACGGAATCCGCTCTTGCGTGATGCATCGGGTACGCGGGTGGTACCGACATCAATTATTGCAGCGCCATCCTTAACCATATCCTCTGTCACGAATCCCGGCTGACCGAGAGCCGCGATGATTATGTCGGCCTCGCGGCAAATCTCTTTCAGTCCTACGGTGGCGCTGTGGCATACTGTCACAGTAGCATCGCCGGGCTGGCTCTTCTGCATCATCAACGATGCAACGGGCTTACCAACGATATTGCTTCGGCCAAGCACCACGCATCGTGCGCCGCGGGTGGGAACATTGTATCGTGAGAGCAGTTCCATGATTCCGGCAGGAGTGGCTGACAGATAGCAGGGCAGACCGATATTCATGCGGCCTACGTTTACGGGGTGGAATCCGTCGACATCCTTGCGGTAGTCAATAGCCTCGATTACTCTCTGCTCCGATATGTGGCGCGGGAGAGGCAGCTGAACAATGAATCCGTCAATATCGGTATCGGCATTGAGCGATGCTATGGTTTCAAGAAGAGTTTCCTCAGTCACATCGTCCTCAAACCGGATAAGTGTAGACTTGAATCCGCACTGCTCGCAAGCTTTTACCTTGTGGGCCACGTAGGTTTCGCTTCCGCCGTCGTGGCCTACCAGAATAGCTGCCAGATGTGGACGCTTCTTGCCGTCCTTTATCATCTGCTCTACTTCACAGGCTATCTCTTTCTTGATATCGTCGGCTATCTTTTTTCCGTCAATTAACTGCATAAGACTTTCTTTGTATGATGGTGGTTTTGTATGGTGTGTCGGTTATCGGCGGCGCACGTTGCGCATCATCTTCATGGGGTTCTTCATGGTGGTGGCCATCTTCATGACTTTCCGCATCTCTTCAAACTGCTTGATCATGCGGTTGACCTCCACAATGTTTGTACCCGAACCACGTGCTATTCGCTGGCGGCGGCTCGCATTTATTATCTGCGGGTTCTGACGCTCCTCGCGGGTCATTGAATAGATTATGGCTTCGATGCCCTTGAAGGCATTGTCGTCGATGTCAACATCCTTTATGGCTTTGCCTACACCGGGTATCATCGAGGCCAGGTCCTTGAGGTTACCCATCTTTTTGATCTGCTGAATCTGCGAAAGGTAGTCGTCGAAGTTGAACTGGTTCTTGGCAATCTTTTTCTGAAGCTTGCGGGCTTCCTCCTCGTCGTAGGCGTTCTGAGCTTTTTCAACGAGTGATACGATGTCGCCCATGCCGAGGATACGGTCGGCCATACGGTCGGGGTGGAATGTGTCAAGAGCATCAAGCTTCTCACCTGTTCCGACAAATTTGATGGGCTTTGTCACGACGGTGCGTATCGATATCGCTGCACCGCCGCGAGTGTCACCGTCAAGTTTGGTGAGCACTACGCCGTCAAAGTCCAGACGGTCATTGAATGCCTTTGCGGTGTTGACAGCATCCTGACCTGTCATGGCGTCAACTACGAACAGTGTTTCGTGAGGCTTCACGGCGTCCTTTATGGCCGCGATTTCGTTCATCATCTGTTCGTCAACGGCCAGACGTCCGGCGGTGTCCACAATCACGAGGTCAAGATTATGAGCCTTGGCATATGCTATACCGTTGAGAGCTATCTCCACGGGATTCTTATTACCCTCCTCGCTGTAGACCGGCACTCCGATCTGTTCGCCAAGCACTTTCAGCTGGTCAATGGCGGCGGGACGGTAAACGTCGCCGGCCACGAGCAACGGACGTTTTGCCTTTTCGCTCTTGAGTTTGCGTGCCAGCTTACCTGACAGGGTAGTCTTACCTGAACCCTGCAGACCTGACATCAGGATTACCGTGGGGTTGCCCGACAGGTTGAGCTTGGCGGCATCGCCACCCATAAGAGCCACGAGCTCGTCATGGACTATCTTTACCATCAGCTCCTTAGGCTTGAGGGCGTTGATTACGTTCTGTCCAAGGGCTTTAGTCTTTACGGAATCGGTGAAGTTTTTGGCCACTTTGTAATTGACGTCGGCGTCAAGAAGAGCACGGCGTACATCCTTAAGTGTTTCCGCTACATTGATTTCGGTTATCTTACCTTGTCCTTTGAGCAATTTGAAGCTTCGCTCAAGCCGTTCGCTTAGATTTTCAAACATATTGGGCTGATGTGTTGGTTGTGGTGTGAATTAAACAAGACGGTTCGTTTCCGAATCCGGGAAGATGACGCTGGGGCGGAATTCGCGGGCTTCATCCAGGGGCATCATGGCGTAGGCCATGATGATGACAATATCGCCGGGGTGAACCTTGCGCGCCGCCGCACCGTTGAGGCATATCATGCCGCTGTCAGCGGGGCCTTCGATGGCATAGGTGTCAAAACGTTCGCCGTTGTTATTGTCTACGATATATACGCGCTCGCCGGGGATTATGCCGGCGGCTTTCATAAGTGTGCTGTCAATTGTTATGCTACCTATATAGTTGAGGTTGGCTTCAGTCACCTTCACACGGTGAATCTTTGACTTTAGCACTTCTATCTGCATCATTAGCGTGTAGCTTTGGTGTAAATAATGTTGTCAATAAGTCGCACATCGCCGCAGTATACGGTGATGCAGCCTACGGTGCCTCCGGCGGAGTCCCAGCTTTCGGCTGTCTGCATGGTGAGTGCGTCGGCTATCTCAAAGTATTCCACTTCAAGAGTGGGAACCGCATTGATGGAGCGGGTCACGAAATTCTTAACCTGGCCGATATCGGCTGACGGTACCATGGCACAGCTCTCCTCCAGAATGCGGTGGATGGCCGGAGCATATTTGCGTCCTTCTGGGGTAAGGCGTACGTTGCGGCTTGACAGGGCCAGCCCGTCGGCCTCACGGCATATAGGACATGCTATAATGTCAATGTCAAATCCCTCAAGCTGTACCATGCGGCGTATCACTGCTATCTGCTGGAAATCTTTTTCGCCAAAATAGGCGCGATGTGGTGCCACCATGGCGAAAAGCTTGCTCACAATCTGTGCCACGCCATTGAAATGGCCCGGACGCATGGCGCCTTCCATTACCTCAGCTACCGGACCGAGGTCAAACTGACGTGTGTCCGGCTCGGGATATACCTCCTCGACGGTGGGGATGAATGCGTAGTCCACGCCCGCTTGCTCAAGCTTGAGGCAGTCCGCCTCCTCTGTGCGCGGATATGTGCGTAGATCTTCGGGGTTGTTGAACTGAGTGGGATTGACAAATACGCTTGCCACAACTATATCGTTTTCACGGCGTGCTCTTTCCATGAGCGAAATATGTCCTGCGTGCAGGGCGCCCATTGTAGGAACAAGCCCGATGCCGAGTCCTTTCGCGCGGGCCTCGTTCATGACCTCGCGTAGCTCACCGGCTGTGCGTATTACTTTCATTATCTTCTGTCTATTGAAGTTCTTTTCTGTTCAAATTCGGTTTCTGACCGGCATTGGTCAGTCGCGCTGCAAAATTACACAATTATCCTGACCCGACAATCTCTTGTGATTAAATTTGCACACTATCCGGCCTATTGGTATCTTTACATTGTTTTTAATAAGGGTATATGAAAGCGGAATATAATTCAGCGGTACTTGAGAATGCTGTTGAGCGGCTGTCGATGCTTCCCGGTGTGGGGCAGCGAACGGCTCTGCGGCTGGCGTTGCATCTGCTTCGCCGTGACCGTTCCGAGGGAGAGGCTCTCGGGGCGGCCATAGTTGACCTGTGCCGTAATATAAAGTATTGTAAGGTGTGCCACAATATTTCTGAGACAGATGTGTGCGATATCTGTTCATCCGTGCGTCGGGATTCCACTACAGTATGTGTGGTGGAGAATGTGAGCGATGTGATGAGTATTGAGCGCACCGGTCAGTATTCAGGACTATATCATGTGCTTGGCGGGGTCATATCACCTATGGATGGTATCGGCCCTGATGCCATAGAGATTGACTCACTTGTGGAGCGTGTGGCTGAGGGGAGTGTCAAGGAGGTGATTCTTGCGCTCGGTGCAACAATGGAGGGTGATACCACAAACTTCTATATATTCCGTAAACTGGCACCTTTCACGGACCTGAAGATAACGCAGCTGGCGCGAGGCATGGCTGTAGGCAACCAGCTTGAGTATACCGACGAGATTACGCTTGGCCGCTCGCTCCTGCAGCGTACCCTGTTTACCGATTCATTTTCGCAGTAATGGATACTGATTCTACCGCTATAACGCTTCGGGCAGTAGAGCCTACGGATGTCGACTGCCTGTATATATGGGAAAATGACCCATCACTGTGGCCTCACGGAAGCACAAGGGCGCCGTTGTCGCGGTTTCAGCTTTCGGAATATGCCACCGGTTATGATGCTGATCCATATTCCGCCCGTCAGCTCCGCCTTATGATAGAAACCGGAGCAGGGGTGCGATGCGGCACTATAGATCTGTATGATTTCGACCCTTCGGCAGGACGCGGAGGGGTAGGAATATTTGTAGCGCCGGGCTACCGCAGGCACGGTATTGCCGGTAAGGCTTTGGAGAAGTTTGCACGCTACTGCCGGGAGATGCTCAACATGCATCAGCTATGGTGCATGACAGCCATTGACAATGTGGCGTCCATAGCTCTGTTTGAACATGCCGGCTTTAAAAAAGCGGGACGTCTACGCTCATGGGTGCGTGACGCCTCGGGTTATAAGGATGTGCTGGTGATGCAGATTATGCTTGAGTCTGTCCGATAGCCTTGCGTATGGCGCAAAGGCGTTCGAGCAGAGCCGGCAGCTTGTCAAGTGCAAGCATGTTGGCCCCATCGCTTTTCGCAACAGCAGGATTGCGGTGGGTTTCAAGGAAAATACCGTCGGCACCTGCGGCAATGCCTGCGCTTGCCATGGTAGTTATCATCTGAGGCTTGCCTCCTGTCACCCCTGAGCTTTGATTGGGCTGCTGCAGAGAGTGGGTCACGTCAAGAATCACAGGACATCCGAAGCTTTTCATCACAGGAATTCCGCAGAAGTCCACTATCAGGTCGCCGTAGCCGAAGCTTACTCCGCGTTCGGTTACAGCCACATGTTCGTTGCCGCTATCGCGCACCTTCTCAATGGCATATTTCATAGCTTCCGGTGACAGGAACTGTCCCTTTTTTATGTTTACAGTACGGCCTGTTTTGGCGGCTGCCACAAGTATGTCAGTCTGACGGCAGAGGAATGCCGGAATCTGGAGCACGTCGACATATTCGGCTGCCATAGCGGCTTCGTCGGCCGAGTGAATGTCTGTGAGCACGGGACATCCGAATGTGTCACGTACCTTACGCAGTATTTCAAGAGCTTTCTTATCGCCGATACCAGTGAATGAATCTATTCGTGAGCGGTTGGCCTTACGGTAGGATCCTTTGAAGATATATGGTATACCAAGCCGTGATGTAGTGTTGACAATAGTTTCGGCAATATCAAGAGCCATCTCCTCGCCTTCTATCACGCATGGGCCGGCTATCAGGAAGAAGTTTTCGTCAGGAGCCGTGTTCTTTATAATATTCTCGTTCATTTCTGATTTAATTGGTCAATGATATGAAATGTGTCGGCGGCCACAATTGCCGCTGTCTCTGTCCGGAGTCGTTCGGGGCCGAGGGTCACAGGCTTCCAGCCTGAGCCAAGGGCCGTGCTTACCTCTTGCGGGCTGAAATCTCCCTCGGGGCCGATCAGCACGCATACATCCGTGTAGGGGATATATAGGTGCGACATCTGTCGGCGTTCCACAGCGTCGTCGCAGTAGCATATAAATCGTTGAGCTTCGGAATATGCACTGAGTACCTTGTCAACCGGTGTCATGGGAGATATCTGCGGGAGCCGTGCTTTCAGTGATTGCTTCATGGCTGAGATCGCGATTTTTTCCAGACGCTCCACTTTTATCTCCTTGCGCTCCGAGTGGCGGCACAGAACAGGCACGATACGATTCACACCGATTTCAGTGAGCTTCTCTACCATCCACTCCATGCGGTCCATATGCTTGGTGGGGGCTACGCATACGGTTATCTCCTGTGACCAGCCGGGAAGGATTGTTTCTGTTGATACAATCTCAACGAGCGCGCGCTTCTGATGTGCATCCACCAGACGGCAGCGGTGACGGTGGCCTGCACCGTCGGTCACTTCCAGCATATCGCCCGGCTGCATGCGGAGCACCCGCACGCAGTGCTGCGAGTCGCTTTCCGGAAGTGTAAGTGTCCGGGCTATGTCAGGAGCAAAGAACTGTATCATAATTCGTTGTTGTCATCAATGGCGGTATCTACCGTGATGCGCGGTTTTTCGTCATCCTTGAAGATAAGCCAGAACAGTACGGCTACTGCCAGAGCATAGGCTGCGAAGATATACCATGATATATGCCATCCCTCAATGGCTTGCATCGGCTCAATGCCGGGACGGAATACGTAATTGTTTACCACAGCTCCGGCGGCAAGCGTTCCGAAAGTGGCGCCTACGCCATTGGTCATAAGCATGAACATTCCCTGGGCGCTTGAACGCATGGAGGGGTCAGTCTGCTTGTCGACGTAAAGTGAGCCGGAGATATTGAAGAAGTCAAATGCCACACCATATACTATCATGGACATGATGAAGAGCCATACGCCTGACCCGGGATTGCCCAGCCCGAAGAATCCGAAGCGGAGCACCCAGCCGAGCATGGCTATCATCATTACGCCTTTTATGCCGAACCGCTTCAGGCAGAAGGGAATCAGAAGTATGCAGAGGGTTTCCGACATCTGGGAGAGAGATATAAGGGCGGTAGCGTTCTGTGCGCCCCAAGTGTCGGCGTACTCAGCTATCTGTGTGAATGCCGATATAAATGTGGAGCCGTAGCTGTTGGTTATCTGAAGCGATACGCCCAGGAGCATGGAGAAGATGAAAAATATGGCCATCTTCTTATCCTTGAACAGCGTAAAGGCTTTGAGGCCGAGCGCCTCGGATATTGACGATGAGCCACCCTTGGCGGTGGGGCAGTTGGGCATTGTCAGGGCATACAGGGCGAGGATGATGCTGAGTATGCCTGAGGATAGAAGCTGGAAATAAGTAGTCTGCATCGATACTCCGTCAATGATAAGGAAGTTGGTCAGAAGCATGGATGCTATGAAGCCGATAGTGCCGAAAACCCGTATGGGAGGGAAATGCTTGACGGTATCAAGCCCGGCTTTGCTGAGAGATGTGTAAGCCACGGAATTGGCCAGCCCGATAGTGGGCATGAAGAATGCCACAGAAATAGTGTAGAGGGCGAAGAGCGGAGCGAATTCCACGCTTTCGGAACTATAGCAATAGTAAAATGCCGCTATCATGGTCAGTCCGGCTATGAGGTGGCATATGCTGAGTGTGCGCTGAGCCTGTATCCAACGGTCGGCGACGATGCCTATGATGGCCGGCATGAATATGGACACTATGCCCTGGATGGTGTAGAACCAATAGATTTTGTCGCCTAATCCGGCGTTGGCAAGATAAATGCCGAGTGATGTCAAATAAGCTCCCCAGACTGCAAACTCCAGGAAGTTCATGGCTGCAAGTTTGATTTTTATGGCTGACATACAGGTATTGTTAGTTTGATTTAGGTAATCAGATCAGGTTTTCTTTTTTGCGTTTGAGGATTTCACTTACTTTGGCTGCCTCCTCGTAATTCTCATCATCAATCAGGCGGCTCAATGTACGCTCAAGCTCCTCTATGGTATAGTTTTCAAGTTTCGGTTTCGGTTCAGGCTCGATTTCGTAGGACGAGCTGTCAGATGAATGCTCATCATTGTTGTCTGATTCGTCGTCCTGTTGCTCCATGATGAAGCCGGTTTCGTCAAGAATGGCACGTGTGGTGAATATCGGAGTACCGGTACGCATGGCTATTGCTATGGCATCGCTTGTGCGCGAATCGATGCACACCTGCCGTTCGCCGTCGGTGAATGTAAGCTCGGAAGAGAAGATGCCGTCCTCGAATCTATATATGAACACGCGCTGTAGCTTCACCCCGAAAGCATGCGCAAAACTTACAAACAGATCATGCGTCATGGGGCGTGCGGGGGTGATGCTTTCCATGCGTAGTGCTATTGACTGAGCTTCGGCGGCTCCGATCACGACAGGTATCCGGTAGGGCCCGTCGGCCTGAGCTAATATCAGTGCATAAGCTCCGCTTTGTATCTGGCTGTATGATATGCCAAGAACTTTAAGCCTTATCAATTCGTCGGGGTTCATGGTATTTGGTTGAATTTAATTTTTATGTGCGGTTATCACTCCGCTGCCATAACATATACGTCCTTGAGCATCGTAGATCACGCCGAACTGTCCCGGAGCTATTCCCTGGACATCGCGTGCACTCTCAATCAGGTACTCGTCATCGGAAGTTCTGGTCAGTGTAGCGGGTATGAACTCCGGGGTGTGGCGGTTTTTGAACAGTATCGGCTGGTTGTCGCACTGTCCGTCCCACGGGTCGCGTGTGATCCAGTGCATCATTTCCAGATTTATCATGCGTCCGTATTGGCGGGCTGTATCATAGCCGCCAGATACATATATCACATTGTCATGGATGTTCTTTTTCACCACATACCATGGACCTCCGCTCAGTCCGAGTCCTTTACGCTGGCCTATGGTGTGGAACCAGAAGCCGTTGTGCTCGCCGAGTTTTCTTCCTGTCTCAATTTCTATAATCGGGCCTTTCTTTTCGCCAAGGTGGCGCTTCAGGAAGTCGTTGTAGTTTATTTTTCCAAGAAAGCATATCCCTTGGCTGTCGCGTCGGAAAGCATTGGGCAGCTTGGCTTCAGCAGCTATGCGGCGCACTTCGTTCTTTGGAATGTCGCCGATGGGGAACATGAGGTGTGACAGCTGGTCGTAGTTGATGCGAGCCAGAAAGTCAGTCTGGTCCTTCACGGGGTCAGGGGCAGTGGCAAGATACACGAGGCCGTCATCGCCTATGAGGGTCGATGCGTAATGGCCTGTGGCAGTGCGGTCAAATTCGTGACCCCAACGCTGCTCAAAGAATCCGAACTTAATCATTTTGTTGCACATTATGTCAGGATTGGGTGTCAGTCCCTGACGGACAGAACGCAAGGCATACTCCATCACGTTCTCCCAATACTCTTCATGCAGCGAAACTATCTCAAGCGGCAACCCATAGCGGGATGCTATCAGCCGGCACATTTCTATATCCTCCTCCGCCGAGCAGTCGCCCTCGTCCGTGTCAAGACCTATGCGTATGTAGAAAAGGGTCACGTCATGGCCCTGCTCAACGAGCCTGTGCAGTGCGACGGCGCTGTCAACACCGCCGGATATAAGCATAGCTATCTTCATACCTCTTCAAGTTCGTCCTCATCATTCTTGCCGAGTCGGCCGAGCAGGAATACTGTGATGAAGTAGTCGAGCGATATTTTGCCGGGGCCGGCCAGCAAGATGAACAGATAGATACCAATAAACATTATGGGCAGATAGCCCGGGTCAGTGCTGTCAAGGCCGTACATGGATGTGTGCGGCAGCAGGTCATGCACTATATAATATTCGGCTGCCACCATCGAGATGATGGGTGGAATAGTGGAGATTCGGGTAAGGAAGCCGGTCATGATGAACAGTGAGCATATCAGCTCTATCATGATCATCAGAATCAGGCATGTGGATGACGGCAGACCAAGTACGGTAGGAAAGTCGTGGCAAAGAACCTGGTAGTTGACCAGATGCCGGATTCCGAACTGCATGAACATTACTCCTACGAATAGGCGCATGAACAGCCGGGCCATGTTGGAATATGTGTACCCCGTGAACCGTATGAAGGCTTGAGCCAGTGCGTCGTGAAGTTTTGACATAAGTGAATTTTATAAAAGCCTGATTATCGTTATTAGTCCCTGTCTTATTCTGCAGTACCACTGTCGGAAACGGGTGCGGTATGTTTGTCACGCAGGTCGCGCGCTGCCAGACGCTGGCATGTCGCCAGGATGGAGTAGATGTCCACATTCTTGGCATACAGCTTGTGGTCGCCGTTCAGGATGAAGAACGAGGGATAGTAGCGTATGTCATAAAGGTCGTTCACTTCCGGTGATGCGCCTACTTCCCAGGTCGAGGGGTAGGATTCCACAATCTCTTTCCACTGTCCGTCAGGCAGAGTGGGTGATATGGCCACTACCTTAAGCTTGCCGGCTTCGATAAGGCGTGTCACATTGATGTCAGCATCAAGGCGCACGCGTGTCAGGTCGCAGTCGGGGCAATCCATATTGTTGAAGAACAGGACCACCATTGTTGTGGTGTCCGGCTCAAAGCGGCGTTTCTCTCCGTTGCGAGTGGTGTATTCAAAGTCAGGGGCTACAAGTCCTGTGCGGCAATTTTCAAGAATCTTGGCCAGGCGTTCATAGCGTTGGCGCTCGGCCTTGTCAATCTTCTTGTTCTTTGCGGCAGCCTGGGCAAAGGGAAGGAACAGCTCGTCGCTGATAAGCTCGGAGGTGTCGGCATACAGATTGGCCTCGGCTTCGTGAACTATGAAGAGCAGATCGTCCGGGCGCTTCTCAATGCTTTTGATGAATTTATCAACAGACTTGTGTACCACATCGGCAGTGCCGTAAGGGGTGAGGTCAATGAAGTCCTTGAATGACTGTGCCATTCTCTGACGTGCGGAAAACGCTTTCTTCAGGTCGCAAAAGTCCCAGTAATGTTCCAGCAGATAGTTTGTGCGGCGGTCAAGCGTGGTTATTGAGTCAGGCACAATGGGAAGCTGGAAGAATGGCTCCTGCGCCCGTGAGCTCAGGGCCAGTGAGGCGAGGAGTGAAAATATTATTAATATTCGTTTCATCTTTTTTTAAGTTAGTTGGCACGCAATTTGCAAATACAAAGATATACAATTATCGGCAAAATTCAGTCTTGCCATTTAAAAAAGTGAGGAGCATAGTGGGAAAATTAGAATGATGTTTCAAACCATTGTTATTCCGCACTTGTTAGAAGATTATAATAAAAATTAGAAAAAACTATTTATTTCATACCTTATGAATTTCAATAACTTTACAATTAAATCGCAAGAGGCTATCCAGAAGGCGGTGGAAATTGCCAAAGCAAATGGCAATCAGGCCATCGAGCCGGTACACCTGCTGAAAGGTGTGATGAAAGAGGGGGAGTCGCTTGTGAAGTTTATCTTTGCCAAGGTTGGTGCTAACGCGCAGACTCTTGACGCACAGATTGACCGTGAGCTTGCTTCCCAGCCCAAGGTGTCGGGTGGCGAGCCGTATTTGAGCCGTACATCAAATGATGTCCTGCAGAAAGCTCTCGACATAGCTAAGAAGCAGGGCGACGAGTATGTCACACTGGAGGCCATGCTGATGGCTATCTTCATGATAAATTCACCGGCGTCCACAATGCTCAAGGATGCCGGCCTCAGTGAAAAGGAACTTCAGGGGGCTATCGATGAGCTTCGCAAGGGGAAGAAGGCTACTGATCAGAGTGCAGAGGAAACTTATAACGCTCTGAGCAAATATGCCATCAATCTTAATGAGCGAGCCCGTTCAGGGAAGCTTGACCCTGTAATAGGACGTGACGAGGAGATCCGACGGGTGCTTCAGATTCTGAGCCGCCGTACCAAGAACAATCCTATGCTGATCGGTGAGCCGGGTACCGGTAAGACCGCTATAGCCGAGGGCCTTGCACAGCGTATTGTGCGTGGTGACGTTCCTGAGAATCTGCGCAGCAAGCAGATATATTCGCTTGATATGGGTGCGCTGGTGGCTGGAGCCAAGTATAAGGGCGAGTTTGAGGAGCGCCTTAAGGCGATAGTCAATGAAGTGACCCAGAGCGAAGGGGAGATAATTCTCTTCATTGATGAAATCCATACTCTTGTTGGAGCCGGTAAGGGGGAGGGCGCTATGGATGCGGCCAATATCCTGAAGCCTGCGCTTGCCCGCGGCGAGCTCCGCAGCATCGGTGCGACAACTCTTGACGAATATCAGAAATATTTCGAGAAGGATAAGGCTCTTGAACGCCGATTCCAGAAAGTGATGGTGAATGAACCTGACGAGACGAGCGCCATAGCTATTCTCCGAGGCTTGAAAGAGCGTTATGAAAACCACCATAAGGTGCGCATCCGCGATGAGGCGATTATTGCTGCCGTAACCCTTTCGGAACGTTACATCACTGACCGTTTCCTACCTGACAAGGCTATTGACCTTGTGGACGAGGCTGCCTCGAAACTCCGTTTGGAAATTGACTCTGTGCCGCAGGCTCTTGACGAGATCACACGCCGTATAGCGCAGAAAGAGATCGAACGTGAAGCCATCAAGCGCGAGGGTGATACTGAAAAGGTCAAGGAGATTGAAAAGGACCTCGCACAGATGCGTGAGGATGAAAAGGAATATACTGCAAAGTGGCGTGCAGAGAAGGATCTGATTAACCGCATACAGCAGAACAAGATTGATATCGAACAGCTTAATTTCGATGCCGAGCGAGCTGAACGTGAGGGCGACTATGCCAAGGTGGCCGAAATCCGCTACTCGCGCGTTCAGGAAAAGGAGCGTGAGAATGCCGAGATTCAGGAGCAGCTCAAGATGATGCAGGGTGAGAAGGCCCTGATCAAGGAGGAGGTCGATTCGGAAGATATAGCCGATGTGGTTTCGCGCTGGACCGGAATCCCTGTCAACAAGATGGTGCAGAGCGAAAAAGAGAAGCTCCTGCATCTTGAAGAAGAGCTGCACAACCGTGTGGTAGGCCAGGAGGAGGCTATCCGAGCCATAGCCGATGCTGTGCGCCGTAGCCGTGCCGGCCTGAACGACCCGCGCCGTCCTATCGGTTCGTTCATATTCCTCGGTACCACAGGTGTAGGTAAGACGGAGCTTGCCAAGGCGTTGGCTGAGTATCTGTTCGACGATGAAAATATGATGACCCGTATCGATATGAGCGAATATCAGGAGAAGCACACTGTGTCGCGCCTCGTAGGAGCGCCTCCCGGATATGTCGGATACGATGAAGGTGGTCAGCTTACCGAGGCTGTGCGCCGCAAGCCGTATAGCGTGGTTCTCTTCGATGAGATAGAGAAAGCGCATCCGGATGTGTTCAACATTCTGCTTCAGGTTCTTGATGACGGACGTCTGACTGACAATAAGGGCCGTCTGGTCAACTTCAAGAATACCATAATCATCATGACCTCCAATATGGGCTCGAATGTAATCCGTGACAATTTCGCTGCCATGACCGACGAAAACCGTGACGAGACAATCGAGAAGACCAAGGAGCAGGTTATAGAGATGCTCAAACAGACTATACGTCCCGAGTTCCTCAACCGAATTGATGAAACCATTATGTTCACCCCGCTCAATCAGGTGGAAATCGAAGAGATTGTAGGCCTGCAGATCAAGAGCGTGCAGAAGATGCTCGAGCGTAATGGCGTGACACTGAAGGTGACACCCGCGGCGTTGCATTATCTTGCCGAGGAGGGTTACGATCCGGAATTCGGCGCACGTCCTGTGAAGCGCGTGATCCATCGTCTGGTGCTTAACCGTCTGTCGAAGGATATTCTGGCGCAGAAGGTTGACAAAGATGTGCCTATCGTGATTGATGTGAAAGATGATGAACTTATTTTTAACAACTAATATTTACACTCTTAATTACTATTATGAAAAAGCTTGTTTATTTGCTTTTAGCGTTGCCGCTCATGGTCATTGCGGCCGCATGTTCGGATGATGACAGTAATCTGCCCGATGTTTCGATTCATGTTGATTACAAGAATGCCAAGGTTGTTGACCGTCAGGTGTATGTGGTGAAAGGCGATACATTGGTTGTCGACTCCATATATGTCAAGTCAAACCGCGAGGGTAAGAATGCCGCGATAGTAGGTGGCGTATCTTACTGGTGGGATGGAGTACCCTATTCATTCCGTCTGCCCAACGGCACTCTGGTTAACCTCAACCCCGTGCCCCCTTATCGTGTGACTGTCCCCACAGCGGAAGCGGAAGTAGGCGACCACTCCTTGACATTGCTTATGAATATCGCCCAGGAGGGATCGGAGTTGGCTTCAGCAGCGGCCGGTATCACTGTCAATGTGGTGGCTTCGGCTGATGATATACCTGCTACTTCCGAGCCTTCGGAATCAATGCAGGCCGACTATACATTCAAGTAATAGCCTGAACTTACTGATATAAGGCAGCGCCCGCACCGGTCAGATGTACCGATGCGGGCGCTGTGATTTTGTATGCGTGTCTGTCTATTTTTTAAGGTTGAATCCGGCACAAACGCCGTCGTATTTTGATAGAAGCGAGGTGATGCCCTGAGCTGTCTGATTGCCGGTGATGGCGCTGACTTTTTCAAGCAGTTCCACTAACTTGGATATATCGAAGGTCACTGTCAGTTCACCATTGACATTTTTTGTCACCCATGTGTCAATCTGTCCTATCTGTCGGCTGCCGAGTGCGGTGAATGTCATCACGAAGTTCGGTCCGTCAGTTTTCTCGGGCGCTTCAGATATTGTGCCGTTGAGCTTTATCTTTCTTACGTTCATGTTGAACGAACCGTCCTCGTTGATAGTCATTGTTATTGTATTGAGGCCTAATGTGCGGTAGTATGGCTCAATCTTGTTCACTATCGTGGTTGAGGCTGCGGCACCGCCGGCCTTCATGAGCAGATTGTCGCTGCGGAATGTTACAGCCGGTGAGCTGTAATTCCATGTGCCTGTCATGGAGCTGATGGTGATCTTGTCGGATGACAGAAGGTTGCCGAGCAGGCTGCCTATTGTCGATGATTTTGAGGTGGAAGTGGTGTCGGTTCCGCCAGCGGCTTTCAGTAAGTCTTTCAAATTGAATGCTCCGGCCGATGCAGTGCTGAGTATCAGTACTGCTGCAATGGATGTTTTCAGTATCTTTGTCATAATGGGCGCGAAGTTACAATTAAGAAAGATGAAGCGCCATGTCCTTAACTAATTTTAAGCTATTTCGGGGCTTTTGTTAAACAAATTTGCTTTAACTTTACACAAATTTTGTTCCAACTATTGTGACCTTAGGGCATAAGGAATATATGGATATCAGAAATCTTGCAAAAATATCAGCCGTCAGTGTGTTTTCAGGTATGGTTCTGATGCCGTCATTGTGCGGATGTAGCGAGGAGGCCACCAGAATACGCGGGGGTATAGGTCTTGTACAGCCGCAGATTACGGTGGATGCATCGGTGACTCTGAACACGGGGCAGGTAAGTAAAGTGCTTGTAAGTCCGGTGCCTGAACCAGCTGATGTGTCATTCCGGGTATCATCCGAATCCGGAGAATATGGCCATACATGGGACAGATTCAGCAGTTATGATGTCAATATGCCGTATGAGCCGGGTGTGTATATGTTGGAAGCTTTCTCCGGCAATAAGGACAAAGAAGGGTTCGAGTCTCCCTATTTCTATGCAAGCAGTAAAGTCAACGTCGTACCCTCGGAGGTGGTTGCACCCGAGTTGGAGTGTAAGTTGGCTTCCACAATGTTTCTTGTAGAGTACACGGACATGTTCAGAAATATCTTTTCTGAATATAGCGCTATAATCCATAGCTCCGGAGGCGGATATATATCATATCCGGCCGAGGAGGTGCGCCCGGTATATCTCCGTGCAGGTAATCTCACATTTGATATGTCGGTTACTGTGGGTTCAGGTGAGAGTGTGGCTTTTGAAGCAGCCACTGTGGCCAATGCCAGATCGGCGCATCTCTATCATGTGACAGTCGATGCTTCTTTGCGTGAGGCGGATAATGTGCCGGTGATAGTGATGTCATTTGATGAAAGTATTGTAACTGACGATATAACCATAGCTCTCACCCCTGAATTCATAGCGCAGAAAGCCCCCACGCTTACTACATACGGTTTCATATCTGGAAGTCCGGTAAGGATAACCGAGGGCGTAGGTAGCGACAATAAGCTCGCCGTCAATGCTGCCGGTGCACCTATGTCGAAGATCATGCTCACCACATCATCAGACTATCTCTTGCAGCAGGGTTGGCCGGAGGAGGTTGACGTATTGCATCTGGACTTGGAGGATAAGATACTGTTGGAACAGTATGGTCTTCTGATTAATCAGAAAGATAGCGGCGACGTAGAGATCGATTTTTCCGGGGTGGCAAAGAATCTGCGCCTTACAGGTAGCGACGTCCAGAATTCGCAATTCACACTTGTTGCTACCGGTACTAATCATAAGATTTCCGATGCGGTGACACTGTCACTTGATGTCGCTCCGGCCGATGTGGCGCTTATCGAAGCGGCCGATGTCATAGTAGGTGAGGACAGTGGTGTGCTGCTTATATCTTCGTCAGTAGCTCCGGACGGTAATATCAGTGTATATACTTCGTCGGTGCCTGAGGACGGATGGCATCAGGCTCAGATACTCTCAATAGCTCCTGCCGGAAATCAGGGAGAATATTCCGTGGTATATGCGCTGCCGGCATCAACGGATCCGTTTACGCTACGGTTGGACTACTGCGGCTCGGAGATAGCACGCGTTATAAAGCGTCCGCTGTCCCCGGACTATTCCATCATGGTCAATGCCTTTGCTCTGAAAGCAAACGTTACTATCGTTGTTCCGGACGATGCCACACGCCGTCTTGTCACCTCACGCCTGCATGTCTATGCCAATGGCGAGCGTGTGCCGGTGATAGACCGTGATGAAGATGCCGGAACCATTGTAGTGACAGGACTTCAGCCCGATACACGGTATGAATTCAAAGGCTCGATTTTTGAATTTCCGGCTTCCGGCGATTTCTGTGCTCCGGTTATTGCGGCTACAGAGAAGTGTCTGAATCTTGAAAACGGTACATTCGATGATGTGAAGGAAACCATTAAGTACGGCAATCTCAATAGCGGCGGACGCTATTCGCAGAGCGTTGTGCCTATATATAACGGACAGAACCGTGTGAGCTACCGGTTGTCGACACCTAAGGGGTGGGCTACAACTAATGACAAGACATTCTGTATGTCGGCCAAAAATCATAACACCTGGTATATGCAGCCGTCAGTCTATACGGATGCCGATTCATATTCAGGTTATGCGGTGAAGATCCAGAGCACGGCCTGGGATGTTGACGGCCCGGAGATAAAGCCCTACCTTCAGGAATCGCAGCCATACACTACCTACAGTAAGGTGATGCCGGAAATAGCCCACAAGGCTGCCGGGAAGCTGTTCCTTGGCGACTATTCTTTCGATTCTTCTACCGGAGTTGAAACATATCGCGAGGGTATTTCATTCAGCTCACGTCCGTCAGCGCTCAACGGCTTCTACCGATATATACCATGTACTCTCATGCCGTATGACCGCGGCTATGCACTGGTTGAGGTAGTAGGGGTGGAAAACGGGCAGGAGATTACCATAGGACGCGGAGAGATGGAGCTGATACCCGTCACCGGCTATACCGCTTTCAGTGTGCCGGTGGAGTATATGCGTCCTGACGTAAAAGCTACCAAACTCAAGATAACTATGGCAAGCACCTCGCGGGTAGGGGATATCCGTTATGAGGATTCCATGGTGGTGACCGTACCTGATCTAAAGAGCGCCACATCACTCGGGAGCGCCCTGTGGGTGGACGAACTTTCACTTTCATATTGATAAACAATAAGTAACGACTATAACGATGCAAAAATTCAACAAATCAGCCGTTCGTATCCTGATAATGGCACTCGCCATTTGCTGTTCGGGCCTCTCGGTGAATGCGCAGGAGCATTTCAAGAGAGGGCTTGAGCAGATAACCTTTGTGCCAAAGGGCCAGTGGATAACAGGAGTCAGTGTCAATTATTCACACAGCAATCAGGACAATTATCAGTTCCTGATTGTGGAGAATCTTTCCGGCGACACTTATTCGTTCAAAGTAAGTCCGATGCTGCTCTTCGCCTTTAAGAACAATCTGGCTGCCGGTGGTAAATTCGGATATCAGCGTATGCGCACCAAGCTTGAGGAGGGGTCCGTGAAGATTGACAGTGAAACAAGCTATGATACTGACAATCTGTATCAGGTGAGCAACAGTTTCTCCGCTACAGGTGTGTTCCGAAACTATATATCATTTGGCGATAACAAGCGTTTCGGCATGTTCAATGAAGTGCAGCTTGATTTAGGCGGCGGACAGTCGAAGATTTCTGACGGTACGGGCGATGACCTCACCGGCACCTACGAGCGTAATTTCTCCTTGAACGTTGGCTTGACTCCCGGATTGATAATGTTTCTGAACAATTATTCCGCACTTGAAGTGAACATTGGTGTGCTCGGATTCGGATATACGCATACAAAGGCTACTACTGACCAGGTATATGTCAGCAAGCGCAATTCAAGGCATGCAAATTTTAAAATCAACCTGTTCTCCGTGTCATTCGGGGTGGCATTCTATCTTTGATAACAATGATGAGAAGAATAATATTATTTCTGTTGGCCGCAGCTGTAGGCAGTGCGGTCTATGCATCGGAATCTGTCGATTCGGCACGTGTGCTTTCATTGACTTCCTCGGCTGATGACATCGATGAGAAGGTGATAGTGGGCAATGACACTGTAAGCATCATAATCCCTGAATATAACTTCGGGCGTTATGACCGCGGGCTTTATAACTATCTGTTTATTCCTAAAGGTCAGTGGATGTTCGGCATATCGGCATCCTACGGCGAGTTTAACGCTGATGATGTGCAGATTCTGTCAGTGCTCCGCGACTTTGACTTCAAAGGCAAGCAGTATGCCATCCGTCCGGTGATGGGCTACTTTTTCCGCAACAATCAGTGCATAGGTCTGAAGTTTGACTATACCCGCGGTGAGGCTGACCTCGGTAGCCTGTCGCTCGATATGGGCGATGACCTGAGTTTCTCTATACGTGATGTGAGCTACTACTCCCAGAAGTATTCCGTAGGTATGTTCTACCGCAATTACGTAGGACTGGGTCGGGCCAAGCGTTTCGCGCTGTTCAATGAAGTGGCGCTCACTTTCGGCAGTGGTTCCTCGCGCTTCAAGCGTTACTATGGGGGAGAACTGAGCGACACACGTACCAATCTCACTCAGGCGGCTCTTAATTTCAGCCCCGGCCTGTGTGTGTTCGTCATGGACTATCTTAGCTTCAATGTGTCGTTCGGTGTGTTCGGCCTGCATTTCACAAAGGAGGACCAGACAACCAATAATGTTGATGAAGGCTCGCGCGTGAGCAGTGGAGCCAACTTCAAGTTCAATTTGTTTAATATAAGTTTTGGATTAGGTGTACACATTTAATAATATACGTATGCGTAATAATATACGTATGCGCCGTATCGGTGCATTGCTTGTAGCCGTCATGCTTTTTGGCGTGACATCATGTATCAAGAATGACCTGCCGTATCCGAGGATTCAGCCCAACTTCACGGCGTTTGAGGTCGAGGGACAACTGAGGGCTGCAGCTATTGACTCAGCATCACGCAGTGTCACTGTTTATCTTGACGAGTCGACCGACATAAGCGCTGTGGAGGTGACACGCTGGGCCATAACCCCCGGCGCAGCATTCCCTGATTCACTGGAATTGGAGAAGCCGCTTGACCTGACCGAACCCAAGCATTTTATGCTGTCAATTTATCAGGACTATACATGGACCGTGACAGCCGAGCAGAATATCGAGCGATACTTTACGGTGGCCAGTCAGATCGGTTCATCGGTTATCGATGTCAATAATCATCGGGTGACGGCGCAGGTGCCGACTCAGCAGCCTCTTGACCGTATTACTGTGCGTACGCTTAAGCTTGCAGGACCTGAAGCCGTCATGACTCCTGACATTGTGGGTCAGACGGTTGATTTTACCAATCCGGTGGAGATTGAGATCCGCGAATTCGGTCGTACCGTGACATGGACCATAGAGATAACCCAGACAGATGTCAGCGTTGATCTGACCTCAGTTGATGCATGGACCTGTGTGGCATGGCTGCACGGACAGGGCGAAGAGGGTAAACCTAACGGATTTGAGTACCGTCTGGCTACGTCCGATGACTGGATAGCTGTACCTCAGCAGTGGATTACCACTGACGGAGGTTCGTTTACAGCACGCTTGGTCAATCTGCTTCCCATGACTGACTATGTGGCTCGTGCCATAAGCGGCGATGAGCATAGTGTGGAGCGGCAGTTCACCACAGGCAGCATAGTGCAGCTTCCCAACAGTAATTTTACCGACTGGTGGCTTGACAACAAGGTATGGTGCCCATGGACTAATGGTGGGGAGCCATACTGGGGCACCGGCAACAAGGGTGCGGCAACTCTTGGTCAGAGCAACACTGTGCCTATTGAGAATTCGGCATCGCCTACCGGTTATCAGGGAGCCAAGCTTCAGAGCAAGTTTATCGGCATAGGGTTGCTTGGTAAATTTGGTGCAGGCAATCTGTTTGCAGGAACATACGTGCGTACTGACGGTACTAACGGAGTGCTTTCATTCGGACGTGAGTTCTCACAGCGTCCCACACGTGTACGCGGGCATCTGCAGTACACCACGGCTCCCATATCGCGTACAAGCACATCGAACCCCGATTTCACTTATATGAAAGGTCAGCCTGACACATGTATAGTATGGTGTGCGCTGGCAGACTGGGACGAACCGTTGGAAATACGCACCAAGCCGGCAGAGCGTCAGCTGTTCGAGCGCGATGACCCCGGAGTGATAGCCTACGGACAGGTTCAATACGGCTATTCAACCGATGGAGTGGTGGAGTTTGTGATAGATATGGAGTATAATTCCACATCAAGAGTTCCACGCTGGATTCTGCTTACAGCCTCAGCCAGCAAGTACGGCGATTACTTCACCGGCGGCGAGGGGGCTGTACTTGATATTCTTGACTATACCTTGGAGTACGACTACTGATAGAATAAGACACATAATAAACGGAGCCGCGCGATTGACCTTAACGTCAGCCGCGCGGCTCTGTTTTGCATACGGAATATCAGTTATTGTTTTATTTTTTCCAGAATGGATATGTATTCAGCTTGTCCGGGGAATGATACCTCACGTTGAATAAGCTCATGCTTTCCGTTGAGGAACAGATATGTGGGGAAGGCATTCAGCTGTATCTTTTCATAAAGAGCTTTTGCCGCCTGTTCGCTCAGTCGCACATGATGGCCTCCGATTTTGGGCGCATGCTTTGAGAAATCGGCCATGTCAGATGATGAATCACAGATATAGAGGAATACAACGTTGTCAGCTACCGGCATATCCTTAATTGGAGCTACTTCGCTATGTGCATTCATGCAGGGGCCGCACCATGTGTTCCAGAAGTCCACTACTACAGGCTTGCCGGGGAAATTGGTGGCAATGAAGCTGTCAATGTCGAAGGATGTCGAATCGCTGTAGTCATAGACATGCAGGGCTTGCTTCAGCTGCTTGATGAGATTGTCATTTTTCTTCAGTATAATCTTATCCAGATCTGAGTCATGATAGCCGGCTTTGATGTTTGCAACCTGTGTTGCTGACAGGGGCTTGTTGTCATCTTCAATCTGCATTATATAGGATGACGCGGAAAGGAGGTCGAGAAGCAGATCTGTAGGCTTGGTGATGACAGGGCTGATCCGTTGTTTCAGATCTTTCTGCCATTCGCTGACACTGCTCTCACCTATGGGCTGTATGCCTACAGGCAGGTATTTTATCATATTTTTCAGGAATGGATATACCCCGATAACCCCCGGGCGAGATAACAGTATGTTGGAGTAGTCAATATCATTCAGTGAGCTGTAGTAATCCAGCGGCGGGGTCGGCAGACTGTCTGTATAGCCAGATATTCTGGCCTGGCGTTGGTATGGAAGCACCCATTGTCCGGCAAAATTATAACGCATGCAGTTGTCAATCCATGCCTTGGCAAAGTCGGGTACAGGCACACCTTTCTTTGTATATTCCGACATGTAGTTGAACAGTTCGGGGAGTTTCTGCTTCACTGAGTTCTGCTTGTAATCTTCGGCTGTAGGCAGCGGAGCGTCTTTGAATCCATCGCTGTACATGAAGTTGCAGAAATTGATGAACATCGATTCAACGGCCTGAGTAGTATTGTTGTAATGCCCCATCGGTATTGTATTGAAGCCGGTAGGATTGTTGGTGCGGTAGTCAATGGAATCAGGTGTGATGAAAGTGCCGGTTATACGCAGCGGTTTATTCTGATCCAGTTCGATATATCCGAGTGAGATAGCCATTTCATTTTCCGGATTTCTGACAATCATTCCGGCAATGGACTGTTTCGTCTCAAGCGGCACCGCCATCCGGAAGCAGTTGTTGCCATCGTTTTTAAGGTCGTAAGTTACGTTGTCAAATGCATTATCGAAAATATACGGCATTATAAGCCGTACCTCTAAGCCTGACGGAACCGTGGCAGCCGGCGAACCGTTGAACTGTATTTCCAGATCGGCAGTCCCAACCATGATACTGTTGTCGAAATCAAGAGCTGATGCCTTTAAGGAGGGGAAGAGAAGGGCGCCCAATATCAGAAATGGGACAATAAATGATTTATGAAACATAGATATTCCTTTTATAGATTTTTATTCGTAAAGGTATAAAAAAAAACGAGTTAGCTGTGGACTTCCCGCAAAAAATATCGCAGATACCGGAAATTGCGTAAACATACTTGGCGCTATCTGGGTGATTCGTTATGATTTTAGATTGTATGAAACGAAAAAGAGTCTACGCCTTTTTTTGACACAGTCTCTATTTCAGTGTTATTGAGATTGTAAAAATAGGACGCAAAAAAACGGACGGATACGGTACTTTTACCTTCGACAATGTGGAACTTCTTCCCGGTGAAAATACTGTAGAGGCGGTGTCGACCGTAAAGGGACGCCAACAGTCAGATCGTGTGATATGGCATTTGGAACAATAGGTAGGTTATAGCCTGCCTTCGTCAGCATAGGAGTAATACCCTCCGCTACCTATTATAAGATGGTCAAGCAGCTTTATGTCCAGTAATGCTGCCGCATCTTTGATGCGCTTTGTAAGGCGGTCGTCCTCGGCGCTCGGACGCAGATTGCCCGATGGATGGTTGTGAGCTACAATGATGCCTGCCGCCATATAGTCCAGAGCCTGTTTCACTATCACCTTAGGCTCAACGTATGTTGCCGCCGAGCCTCCGCGACTTATGAATATGCGGGTGCGTATATGGTTGGCCCGGTTGAGTACCAGAAGCCAGAATTCCTCTGTAGGGAGCGCTTCTATCTTGTCGCGCAGAGCCTCGTATGCATCGCGTGAGCTTCTGATGCTGTCAATCTTACCGTTTGATTCGCTGCGAAGCCGTGCGCCAAGCTGCAGTGCTGCCGCAATGCTTACGGCCTTAGCGGGGCCTACACCATTGAAGCGTTTCACCATTCCCATGATTGACATTTGGGCCAGTGTGCCTAAATCATCATTGCATTCTGACAGAATCTCTTTGCTGAGGTCCATTACGGATTTACCGGGCATGCCGCCACCTATTATGATGGCAAGCAACTCGGTATCGGTGAGCGACTGTATGCCGTTGGCAAGTGCTTTTTCACGCGGCTTGTCATCATTGGCCATATCCGCCATGCGTCCGCGGTAGGTGTCTGTCTGTGAGGGGAGAGTGTCGTTCATGGCTATTTCCCTTTACGAATGGCAATTTCCTCTTCTATATTACGTCCGCGTCCGAGGATTATCTTGGTAAAGTACGCTTTTATGAATCCGCATCCGTAACCGCATATCTGTATTATTCCGGCCGGAACGGCAAGAAGCGCCACGCTGAGTGAACGTGTGCTGCACAAGGCGGCTATGAACAGAGCCACGAGGTAGATAGCGATGGGAAGCAGCCACCACGGCGATACGAATATACCCAAGGCCACGCATATCAGTCCGGCAATGACAGCAAGGGCCGGTAGAGTGTGCACCAGTTTCATAGAGCCGGGATAGAGTAGCTTGAGTGTGATGCGTGACATACCGAACACATATACCTGACGCCAGAATTTGCGGAAATCCACGCGACGTTTGTGGAACACGTAAGCATCGCGTATCAGCCCGATGTTGAACCCTGCCTGGCGGATGCGTGTGCTCATGTCAATATCTTCGGAAAACATTTCACGGAAGCCTCCCACACGCTCGTAGACCTCGCGTGAGTATCCCATATTGAATGACCGGGGCACAAACTTCTCCATCTGCACCTTGCCTCCGCGGATGCCTCCTGTGGTCAGGAACGAGGTCATGGCAAAGCTGATGGCTTTCTGTGTGGTGGTGAATGACGAGTGCGCCGCATCGGGTCCTCCGAAGCAGTCAAGGGGTGTGCGTGTGAGCTCGCGGTCAAGAATGGCGAAGTAATCCTCCGGTATGACGCAATCGCTGTCGAAGAATATCAGATATTGACCTTCGGCACGCTCAATACCGTAATTGCGGGCTATGGAGCGCCCCTCGTTGCTTTTGAAGAAATAACGGGCCTGTATGCGGTCCGCGTATTTCTCAACCTGTTCACGGCACGGCATGGTGGAGCCGTCCTCCACAACTATCACCTCAAAGTCCTTGAATGTCTGTTGCGACAGGCTCTTCATAAGGTCCTCAACCTCGTCAATGCGGTTGTAAACCGGTACTATAACGGAGTATTTCTTCATATCGATATCAGTCCATGCGGTTCTTGTAGTCCATATAATCAAAGCGGCGCAGATAGCTGCATGTGCCGTCAGTGGCGCAGAGGGCTATGTCGGGATGCTGAATACCGTTGAACATGGTGGTCTTCACGGTAGTGTAGTGATTCATATCCTCAAGTGTCAGGCGTGTGCCGGCCGACAGCGGTGTGCGGAAGCTCCATGGGCCGGCGTAGTCGCCGCTCAGACAGGAGTTGCCGCCGAGCCGGTATGTAGGCAGCGATTCGTCAGGCTCCTGCCCGATGCTTTCTGTTATTGCCGGTTTGTAGGGCATCTCAAGGCAGTCGGGCATGTGGCAGGCGAATGATGCATCGATTATGGCCGTTGATATTCCGTGGTTTTCCACTACATCGACCACTGACGTTAGCAGATCGCCTGTGCGCCATGTGAAAGCGCTTCCCGGTTCGAGAATAACCTTCAGATTGGGATGGCGGTGGCGGAATTCGGTAAGCAGCTCCACTAACAGGTCTATGTTGTAGCCTTCACGTGTCATCAGGTGGCCACCACCCATATTGACCCACTTCAAACTGTCAAGATATTTTCCAAACTGGCTTTCAAATGCCTCAAGTACGCTCCTGAGATCTTCTGCGCCTGACTCGCACAAGGCGTGGAAGTGAAATCCGTCGATATAGTCGGGGAGCTGATCAGGAAGCATGTCGGCTGTCACTCCGAAGCGTGAGCCGGGAAGAGCCGGATTGTACAGGTCGGTTTCAATCACGGAGCATTCGGGATTCACTCTGAGCCCGGTGCTCACTCCGGCGGCTTTAGCGCGGAGAGCATATTTCTCAGCCTGAGCGAGCGAATTGAATGTGATGTGGCTCGACCCGTTCAGAAAAGTATCGATAGTGCTGTCGGTATATACCGGGCAATATGTATGCGCCTTGCAGTGCAGCTCTTCACATCCGAGGGTCAGTTCGTTTACGGACGAGGCCGTGAATCCGAATCCATACTCGCGGATGATATGGAAGGTACGCCATAGGGCATTGGCTTTGAATGCCATTATTATTTCGGCGCCTGAGCGTCGGCGCACGTCATCGATAAGTTCAAGATTGCGGCGCAGGCGATCTTCATATACTATATAGCAGGGGGTGGGCAGTTGGTCAGGTGTCATCATTCAATGATTTTAAATCGTGCGAACTTGAGCAGCAATACTCTTGATCCGGTATTGTCAAACTCTACTTTTATACGTGCGTCAGGTTGCGATGTGTCAATCTCCGCAATATGTCCGCGCCCGAAGCGGTTGTGCTCTATCAGCATCCCTTCGGTTAGCGACGAGGCGCTGTGTATTCCCTCGCCTGACGGAGCAGTAGCTGATTGCGGGCGTGGAGCGGCTGTGCGGGCAAGCGGCTTGTAATTGCCGGGAGGAGTTTCACGGCGATATGACGGTGTGGAGGCGGAGGTGCTTCGTTGTCCTGCCGGCGAATGGTAGGAATCGCGGTAGGAATCGAATGATTTTTTTTCAACCGGAGCCGGAGTGCCACCGATGAACCGCAGATAGCGGGTGTCAATATCGCGAAGGAATCGTGACGGGGAGCACATGGCTGTGGCACCGTTGCGATAGCGGGTGGAGGCGTGGCTCATCATGCAGAAGTTGCGGGCACGTGTCAGTGCCACGTATAGCAGACGCCTCTCCTCCTCGATGCCGCTCTGCGTTCCTCCTGACATGGCTGACGGGAAGAGGTCCTCCTCTACGCCAACGATAAACACATTGTTGAATTCAAGCCCTTTTGCGGCGTGGACTGTCATCAGGGTCACGCGTTCCTCTATGCCTGATTCATCGGAATCCTGGTCTGTGGCCAGAGATACTTCGCCGAGGAAGTCGCCGAGCCGGAGCTGGTCCGAGCCCTCTTCGGTGCGGGTGGTCACGAATTCCCTCACACCGCTGAGCAGCTCGGTGAGGTTTTCCTGTTTGGATATGCTTTCCGGAGTGCGGTCATGCACCAGGTTTGCTATTAGGCGGGTATCTGATATTATCAGGTTTGCCACCTCTTCGGCATTGCTGCCTGACGCATCAAGTTCAATGGCCCGCGTAATTATCTGGCGGAATCCGTCGAGCTTGCGCGCGGTGCCACTGTTTATTCCGGGATTGTAACTATCAAGATTGTTTATGACTGTCCATGCGCTTACCTGATTGTCCATGGCGCAGCGCAGTATTTTATTGAGTGTGGTTTCGCCAATGCCTCGTGCGGGATAGTTGATGATGCGTTTGAGCGCTTCATCATCGTCGGGGTTCACCACCATGCGGAAATAGGCTATGGCGTCTTTCACCTCCTTGCGCTGATAGAACGACAGTCCGCCGTAAATACGGTATGGTATGTTGCGCTTGCGCAGCGATTCCTCCAGCACACGGCTCTGGGCGTTGGTGCGATACAGAATGGCAAAATCCTGATAGCTGTCATGCGTGCGCATCTTGAGCTGTGATATGCGGTTGGCCACGAGGTAGCCCTCCTCAAAGTCGCTGTAGCTCTGTACTACCTCTATTTTGTCGCCGATATCCTTGTTGGAGAATACCTGCTTGGGTATCTGCTCGGTGTTCTTGGCTATCAGTGTGTTGGCTGCATTGATGATGGTCTGTGTGGAGCGGTAGTTCTCCTCAAGTTTGAACATCCGCAGTTCGGGATAAGCCTTGCGCAGATTCAGGATATTGCGGATATTGGCTCCGCGGAATGAATAGATGCTCTGAGCGTCGTCGCCAACTACGCATAGTTTGTGGCTTTCGGCACATAGCTGCGACACTATCACGTGCTGGGCAAAGTTAGTGTCCTGATACTCGTCAACGAGTATGAACCGGAAATACTCCTGATAGTGATGCCTGATGTCGGGGTTGTCGCGCAGGAGGATGTTCATATAGTAGAGAAGATCGTCAAAGTCCATGGCGTTGGCAGCGAAGCAGCGGTCGCGGTAGGTGCGGTATATGGCATGCATCTGTGGGCGGCGTGACTGTCGGTCAGCCTCCATCACATCATGGAGCTCGACGTATCGTTCGGGCGATACAAGTGCGTTTTTAGCTGATGAAATGGCTGAGAGGACAACGTTGGGTTTGTAGATTTTGTCGTCCAGATCCATATCTTTTATAATGGCTTTGACCAGCGATTTGCTGTCGGCCGTATCATAGATGGTATAATTGTTCTTATATCCGAGGCGGTCAGCGTGGCGACGCAGCAGACGGGCGAATATAGAATGGAATGTACCCATCCAGAGGCTTCCTGATACACTGCGTCCTACGAGCGGCTCTATACGCTCACGCATCTCACGCGCAGCCTTGTTGGTGAAGGTCAGGGCCATGATGCGCCATGGTTCATACCCGGCGTTCAGCAAATGGACTATCTTGTATGTAAGCACGCGAGTCTTTCCCGAACCGGCTCCCGCTATGACCAGCGATGGCCCGTCCAGATACGTAACAGCCTCACGTTGTTGTTTATTAAGCTTCTCTAAGTAATTTTCCATATTTATCCTCAAAGTTACAACTTTTTCCTAATAATCGTTGTTGCAATTTCAGGTATTATCATTTTAATTTAAAGCTTAATGTTATGGGATTTTTTGAGTCAGTAAAGACAGTGTTTTCAAAGTATGCTGTTTTCTCAGGACGCGCATCGCGCTCGGAGTATTGGTATTTTGTTCTTTTCAATGTTATTATCGGCATGTTGTTCAGCATCGGACTGTACCCGGCTGTCCCTAAGATAATAGAGGCAAATTCGGTGGATGTGTTCACAATTGTCGATTATATGCCGGGGTGGCTCTGTACCATAGCGAGCTTGTATCAGCTGTTTATCATAATCCCGTCCATAGCTGTGTCGGTACGCCGTCTGCATGACACAGGCAAAGGAGGCGGATGGATATTCATCAACCTCGTGCCTGTTATCGGTGGAATATGGTTCCTGGTGCTGACTATTATCGGCAGTCAGTACGGCCCGAACCGTTTCGGTCCTATGCCCGAAGATTAGTCAAGATTGCGGCGCACCCGCTCAAGATATTCTTTCATGGCATCGCTGTCATGACGCTGCACTATCAGGCGCAGTTCGTCAAGACGCTGTTGGATCTGTTCGAGCTGCCCGGACGTATTGGGGTTGAACAGGATTTCACTCAGCAGATAGTCATCCTCACTCATAAGTCCGCGTGCAATGGCCATGTGGCGCTTGAAAGTGGTGCCGGGAGCATCCTGATGCTTCATTACCGAAGCAAACACCAGAGTGGATGCAAACGGTATGGATAGCGAGTAGGCTATAGTCAGGTCATGCTCGCTGAACGAATACTCCTCGATGTGTAGCCCGAGGTGGCGGTAGAGGTCGCGGAAGAATACGCGCCCCAAGTGATCGCCCTCGGTTATGATAATGGCATTCTCATTGGCCAGATTGCTCAGTGAGGCGAATGTGGGTCCGAACATCGGGTGCGTCGATACGAAAGGATGCGGTTGTGATGCGTAGAATTCGGGCAGTCCGGTCTTGACCGAAGCGATATCCGAGAGTATACACCGCTCCGGAATGTGCGGAAGCACCTGCTTGAACGCCGAGATGGTATACTTGACCGTGGCGGCGTTTATCACCATATCGGGACAGAATGCATCGATTTCATCAAGCGAAGCGAAGCGCTCGGCGTTGAATACAAACCGTAGTTTGCGTGGGTCTGGGTCGTATACAGCTACTTCATGGTCGAAGGAGAGCAGGTCCGTGAAGAACGAACCCATCTTTCCTGCTCCAAGTATAAGTATTTTCATATCGTGCGGTCGTTGATTATTTCAATCTGCTGACGTACTGATTCATCATGTATGGCCAGAAGTACCGTTTTCAGGAACTCGGCACCCATACCCATCTCAACACCATGGTTGAGGCGTGTGCGTATCACGTCGTTGTAACGTCCGGCCTGTACCACTGACATGCGGTGCTCCTTTTTGTAGCGGCCAATGTCGCGTGACACCTGCATTCGTTTCGCCAGAACTTCAAGAAGCTCGCGGTCAATACGGTCAATCTGCTGACGTAGAAGTGTTAAATTCTCGGTTGACTGCTTGGAATCGCGTATTACAAGTGTGTGCAGGATGAAATTGAGTATTTCCGGTGTTAGCTGTTGGGCGGCGTCGCTCCAGGCGCAGTCAGGGTTGCAATGGCTTTCTATGATAAGTCCATCGAAGCCCATGTCGAAAGCTTCCTGCGAGAGGGGGGCTATCAGTTCCCGGCGGCCACCGATGTGCGAGGGGTCGCAGATGATAGGCATTTCCGGAAAGCGCAGGCGCAGCTCGATAGGGATATGCCACTGAGGCATATTGCGGTATATGTGTTTGCCGTAAGTGCTGAATCCGCGGTGTATGGCTCCAAGCTGGCGTATGCCTGCATTGTATATGCGCTGCATGGCGCCTATCCATAGCTCGAGGTCGGGGTTGACCGGGTTTTTCACCAGTACGGGAATATCGGCGTTGAGTTCCTTCAGTGTATCAGCTATCTCCTGCATGGCAAACGGATTGGCCGATGTGCGCGCACCTATCCATATCATATCTATACCTTCGGCCAAGGCTTCGGTCACATGCTGGTGGGTGGCCACCTCTGTGGCAACGTACATGCCGGTTTCCTCTTTTACTTTTTTCAGCCATTTGAGCCCCTGGGAGCCTACGCCTTCAAAGCCTCCGGGCTTGGTACGTGGTTTCCAGATACCTGCACGGAATATCTTTATTCCGAGGTCGGCGAGCTGACGGGCGGTGTCGAGAGTCTGTTCCTCAGTCTCTGCACTGCATGGCCCGGCTATGATAAGCGGTTTCTTGGGGTCAATCCCCGGGAAAGTTATAGGTTGTAAGTCTTTCATATCTTAGTCAAGCGTTTGGTTTGGACATGTTATTGATTCGTTCAAGGGCTTTGAGCATGGTCTGTTCGGTGGCGCATAGTGATATGCGGATATACCGTTCGCCACCCTTTCCGAATATGAATCCGGGTGTGATGAACACGCGGGCCTGTTCGAGCACACGGTCGGCCAATGCCTCACCGCTCTCTTCGCTGTCAGGCACACGTCCCCAGAGGAACAGTCCTCTCTGCGAAGGATCAAACGAGCATCCGAGAGCCGACATGATCTGTTCAGCTATCTGCCGGCGCGATGAGTATACGGCATTAAGTTCGCTGTACCAGGTGTCGGGCGCATCCAGCGCTTTGGTGGCCGCAAGCATCACCGGTTTGAACTGGCCTGAGTCGACATTTGACTTCACGCGCAGTACCCAACTGACAAATTGGCTGTTGGAGGCAAGCATCGCCACACGCCATCCGGCCATGTTGTGGCTCTTGCTCAGAGAGTTCAGTTCAATCGCTACCTCCTTGGCTCCGGGTACTGACAGGATGCTCAATGGATTGTCGTTGAGAATGAAACTGTACGGATTGTCATTGACTATCAGTATGCCGTGCTTCTGCCCGAATGCCACCACGCGTTCAAACAACTGACGTGTGGCCGGGGCTCCGGTGGGCATGTGCGGATAGTTGACTATCATTATCTTGATGCGGTCAAGAGGCATGCGTTCGAGGGCTTCGAAGTCGGGATACCATCCATTTTCAGCACTAAGTTGATATGGGTGTATCGTAGCGCCTACAATATTGGCCGCGGAGGTATATGTGGGATAACCTGGGTCAGGTACCAATATTCCGTCGCCTTCGTTGAGGAAAGCCAACATTATGTGCATCAGTCCCTCTTTTGACCCTATCAGTGGCAGTATCTCCGAGTCGGGATCAAGGCTCACATCATAGTGGCGTGAGTACCAGCGGGCAAAAGCCTCGCGTAGCTGAGGTATGCTGCGGGTGTTCTGATAACTGTGTGTGTCAGGGCGCCGGGCCTGTTCGCAAAGCGTATCTATCACATCTGTGGCCGGTGGGAGATCAGGACCACCGATGGCCATTGAAATGATGTTGCGCCCTTCGGCATTGAGCCGGGCTATTTCGGCAAGTTTGCGCGAAAAGTAATATTCGCTTACACGGCCAAGTCTGTCGGCCGGTGCTATATGTGGATTACAGTTCATTGTCAGTGGAATTGTACTCGCCAAGAGTGCGGAAGTCCGACATAAGGGGGCGAACCGCATCAATGGCGCGGCAGTAACGGGCATAGCTGTCAAAAGTCACATCAACATAGAAGCGGTATTCCCATTCACGTCCTATGATAGGTGTCGACTGGATTTTTGAGAGATTGATGTCGTAGAATGCCAGTATGGTAAGGATTTTGGAGAGTGCGCCCTGTGTATGCGGGAGTGAGAAGACAATCGATGCTTTGTCAAGCATGTCGGGACGCGACTTGAGCTCGCCGGCAAGCAGCGGGTCAGCCAGGATAAGGAAGCGGGTGAAATTCCGTTTGTTGGTTTCTATTCCGCGAGCCAGAATGTCAAGTCCGTACAGAGTAGCGGCATATTCACCGCACACGGCTGCATGCCCCATAGTGCCGGCTTCGGCAATCTCACGTGCGCTGCCGGCGGTGTCGAAGTTCTCTACCATGCGGATATGCGGGTGCATGTGCAGGAATTGCTCACACTGCATCAGGGCCATCGGATGTGAATGCACCTCCTTGATGTCCTCGATTTTCTGTCCCGGGAGTGCGGCAAGCACATGCGAAATACGCATCTTATGTTCGCCTACGATTGTAAGCGGACTCTCTCTCAACAGTTCGTGATTCTGCAGTAGCGGGCCGGCAATGGTGTTCTCAATAGCCACTGTAGCCAGCAGCGAAGCGTCATGATTGGCCGCGTCAAATAGATGGCCGAATGAATCAAACGGGACGGTAACTATCTCTTCGCCTGGGGAATTCTGAGCAAAATATTCCCTGGCCGCGGCATCATGATAGCATCCCTCGGCCCCCTGTATAGCTACTCTTATGCTCATTGTACCGGCTTCTTGATAAGAGCTATGGCTTCATCTATGCTTACACGAAGCTGCTTGCCTGTGGTCATGTTCTTAAGGGCTATGGTTCCCTGTGCCATCTCATCGGCACCGATCATAGCTACGAAAGGAATCGACATGGCATCGGCTCGACCCATCTGCTTTTTCATTTTTGCAGCATCGGGATATATCTCGGCGGCAATACCTTCGGCACGCATGCGCTTCATGATTTTCATCGATTCAAGTGCTTCTGCCGGACCGAAGTTGGCAAACATCACCTGTACCGAGGTGGTTGAATCGGAGGGGAATTTGTCAAGCGCGGCAAGGACATCGTAGATACGGTCAGCTCCGAATGATATGCCTACTCCGGGTATACCGGGCATTCCGAACACCCCGGTAAGATTGTCGTAACGTCCGCCTCCGCTTATGCTGCCTATGGCTACATCGGCCGCCTTTACCTCGATGATGGTGCCGGTATAGTAGTCAAGTCCGCGGGCCAGTGAGGGATCAATGCGCAGTTCGGCACGAAGTCCGATAGCTCTTACCGAATCGGCCACAAAACGGAGTTCGGATACACCTTCGGCACCCTCTTCGGTCGAGGCCAGCAATGCTCCGAGGCTGTCAAGGCGCTCGTCGATGCTTCCGTCAAGTGCAAGAATAGGACGGAGCAGATCAACCTGCTCAGGAGTGAGGCCACGCTGAAGCAGCTCTTCTGCCACATTGTCAATACCGATCTTGTCAATCTTGTCGATAGCCACGGTGATGTCAGTCAGATGCTCGGGTGCATTTATCAGACGTGCTATTCCGGCAAGAACCTTACGGTTGTTAAGATGGATCACTATCCGGATACCAAGACGGCTGAACACCTCGTCAATCATCTGCAGAAGTTCAACCTCGCTCAGCAGCGAGGCAGAGCCTACTACGTCGGCATCACACTGGTAAAATTCGCGATAACGTCCTTTCTGAGGGCGGTCGGCACGCCATACCGGCTGAATCTGGAATCGCTTGAAAGGCATCTGAAGCTCCTGACGGTGCTGTACAACAAAGCGTGCGAAAGGAACGGTGAGGTCATACCGCAATCCCTTTTCACATATACGTGTGGCAAGCTTACGGCAGTTGGCTTCTACCAGTTCCTCGCTGTCAATGCCGGAAAGATAATCGCCTGAGTTCAGGACTTTGAATATAAGGCGGTCACCTTCATCGCCATATTTGCCGAGCAGTGTGCTCAGATTCTCTACTGCAGGAGTTTCGATGCGTGCGAAGCCGAACAATGCGAAAACATCGCTGATGGTGGAAAATATATATTGACGGCGCGCTGATTCTACAGGCCCGAAGTCACGAGTACCTTTAGGTATGGATGGTTTTGATGCCATGATAACTTTTTTGAGTTATAGTTTACTCTGCAAAGATAAGCAATTATCGCCTATATAGGTGTCGGCGATTTGAAATTTAGCATTTCTCCGCCCTGAATTATCAAAAAAAACATGTAAAAGTGGGAAAACTAATTAAGATTTTTCATCTATTGAAAAAATATACAAGAAAAATTACTACCTTTGCAAATGAATAAAGCGTGGAAAAAAATAGAAAAAGCAATAACGTTATGAACATGTCACAAATTAAGGTTGAGCCGGCCCGGGAGGAGCATGTAGCGCACTCCGAGCGGATATGTGAGCTGATATATGAATCGGCGCTCCAGAGAGGCACGGGAATAGCCCGCCGTAAGCCGGAATATATCGCAGCGAAAATCCGGAGCGGAAAGGCTGTTGTGGCCATGGATGGTGATAAGCTGATAGGCTTCAGCTATATAGAGTGCTGGGGGCATGGCGACTATGTGGCCACCTCCGGATTGATTGTCGACCCCGAGTATCGTCATCTCGGACTGGCGGCACGGATAAAGGAGGCTACATTCGCATTGGCGCGTGACCGCTTCCCTTATGCCAAGCTGTTCAGTATCACCACATCACTGCCTGTCATGAAGCTCAATTCGCGTATGGGCTACCGCCCGGTCACTTTTTCAGAGCTGACTGACGACGAGGAGTTCTGGCATGGATGTGAAGGGTGTGTCAACTATGACATATTGCTGCGTAACAAGCGGCGCATGTGTCTATGCACAGGTATGCTGTATGACCCTGCAACATCAGCCTCGACGCCCAAGCCCGGGCGCATGGCTCCCTATAAAATGCTTTTCCTTAATGTGGTAAAGCGACTGTTTAGAGTTAAATGATTGAAAGAACCTTTTAAGTATAGAAACACCTTCTAACTAAGATATAGATATGGAAGATAAGAAAAAGAAAGTAGTGCTTGCCTTCAGTGGAGGCCTTGACACATCATTTTGCGCCATGTACCTGTCACGCGACAAAGGCTACGAGGTGCATACCGCCATTGCCAACACCGGTGGCTTTTCCGATGAGGAACTTAAGGCTATAGAAAAGCGTGCGATTGAGCTTGGCGCCGCCAGCCATGTCACTCTTGATGTCACTGACCGATATTATCGTGATAGCATCCGATATATGATAGCCGGAAATGTTCTTCGTGGAGGTACATATCCTATAAGTGTGTCAAGCGAGCGTACTTTCCAGGCTATGGCCATTATAGAATATGCCAAGTCAATCGGTGCCGACGCTGTGGCTCACGGCTCTACCGGTGCCGGCAATGACCAGGTCCGTTTTGACCTTACATTCCAGATTCTGGCGCCTGAGATAGAGATTATAACTCCTACACGTGACATGACCCTGACACGTGAATATGAAATAGACTATCTGCGCAAGCATGGGGTCAAGGCTGACTATAAGAAGATGGAGTATTCCATCAACAAAGGCCTGTGGGGAACAAGTGTCGGCGGTAAAGAGACACTTGATTCAAAACTTACGCTTCCGGAGTCGGCATATCCTTCGCAGATAACACAGACAGAACCGAGCCGTATCACCATCACATTTGCCAAGGGTGAGCCTACGGCTGTCAACGGAGTGGAATTCCCCAATCCGGTTGATGCCATCCGCAAGGTAGAGGAGCTTGCCGCTCCCTATGGAATAGGCCGCGACATGCACATAGGCGATACCATCATCGGTATAAAGGGGCGTGTCGGTTTTGAGGCCGCATCGGCTATACTTATGATTGCCGCTCACAAGATGCTCGAAAAGCATACCCTTACCAAGTGGCAGCAGTATTGGAAAGAGCAGATCGGCAACTGGTACGGCATGTTCCTTCACGAGGCACAGTATCTGGATCCGGTGATGCGCGATATGGAGGCTATGCTTGACAGCAGCCAGAAGCATGTGTCCGGAACTGTGGAGATAGAGCTGCGTCCCTACAGCTATACATTGGTAGGCGTCGATTCTCCCTATGATCTGATGAAGTCTGACTTCGGCGAATATGGTGAGGTAGGCAAGGCATGGACTGCCGAAGATGTCAAAGGCTTCACCCGTATGATGGCAACCCCGATGAAGATTTACTATTCCAACAAGAAATGAACAAGAAGATCAGAATAGGAATAATAGGTGGGGCCGGTTACACGGCCGGAGAGCTTATACGGATCCTGCTCAATCATCCGGCGGCAGAACTGGTGTTTGTCAATTCGCAAAGCAATGCCGGTGAGAAACTGACATATGTACACGAAGGTATCATGGGCGAAACCGACATGTGCTTTACCGATAAGATATATCTTGATGATATCGACTGTCTGTTTCTATGTTCAGGACATGGCAAAAGTCATGAATTCTGGACGGCCAACGAACGGCCGGCAGGTCTGAAAGTCATTGACCTGGCTCAGGATTTTCGCGATGAAAGCTGCGGGTATGTCTACGGCCTGCCTGAGCTTAACCGTGAACGCATCCGTGAGGCTGACAGTGTGGCCAATCCCGGATGTTATGCCACGGCCATACAGTTAGCTCTTCTGCCGCTTGCTTCCGCCGGACTTCTGAAGAATGAAGTAAACATAACGGGCATAACCGGTTCGACAGGAGCCGGTGTCAAGCCTACATATTCCACACATTTCAGTTGGCGCGCCAATAATCTGTCAGTCTATAAGGCGTTTACTCACCAGCATATGCTTGAGGTGAACCGCTCGCTATGTCAAGCGGCCGACGGCTCTGTGGGCGAAATCAATTTTGTGCCTATGCGAGGCGACTTCCCGCGTGGCATATTCACTGTGAGTCATACTGACTGTGACCTTTCCGAAGAGGAAGCGGTGCAGCTTTACAAGGAGTTCTATAAGGATGCTCCGTTTACATACATGTCTGACAAAAGTCTGGATCTCAAGCAGGTTACCGGCACTAACAAAGGATTGATATGGATTGAGAAGCATGGCCGCAAGCTGATGATACTTTCAGCTATTGACAATCTTCTCAAAGGTGCTTCAGGACAGGCTGTGCAGAATATGAATCTGATGTTCGGGCTTGACGAGCGCACAGGTCTGATGTTAAAGTCCACTGCTTTTTAATAAATCAACTATTTAACCCTCTATTCAACTCTTTAACGCGAAATGGAACTTTTCAACGTTTATTCCCTTTTTGACATAGAGCCTGTGAAAGGGCGCGGATGCTATGTGTACACAGCCGACGGTACGGAATATCTTGATTTTTATGGAGGTCATGCTGTGATATCCATAGGTCATAGCCATGCCCGCTATCTATGGGCGGTAAGTCATCAGGTGTCACGTCTCGGATTCTATTCCAACTCCGTGCGCAATTCCCTGCAGGAGCAGTATGCCGCTAAGCTTGGTGCTGCATCGGGCTACGATGACTATTCACTGTTTCTGTGCAACAGTGGTGCCGAGGCTAATGAAAATGCACTGAAATTGGCATCGTTCCAGACCGGACGTGACCGTGTGCTCGCCCTGCGTGGCGCTTTCCACGGGCGCACCGCCGGAGCGGTTTCGGCCACTGACAATCCCTCGATAATAGCACCCTACAATATGTCGGGTAAGGTCGACTTTGTAGGAATGAACAATATTGAAACGGCACGTGCCATGCTGTCATCAGGGCAGTATGCCGCTGTGATAGTCGAGGGGATTCAGGGCGTGTCCGGAATACATGAACCATCGGCTGATTTCCTGAAAGCAATAGCCGAGGCAGCGCATAAGAACGGGACTCTGCTTGTACTCGATGAAATACAGAGCGGATTCGGACGTACAGGCCGCTTCTTCGCCCATCAGTGGGTTGAGGGTGTTCGTCCCGACATCATAACATGTGCCAAGGGTATCGCCAACGGCTTCCCGATGGGCGCTGTGCTGATATCTCCCGCTATCAATGCCCGTAAGGGTATGCTCGGCACCACGTTTGGCGGAAATCACCTGGCTTGTGCGGCAGCTTTGGCCGTGATTGATACCATTCAGGAGGAGAAACTTGTGGAGAATGCCTGCGAAATAGGTGAGTATATCATTGAACGGCTCCGCGATATTCCTCAGGTAAAGGAGGTGCGCGGCCGCGGACTGATGATAGGTGTGGAGATTGAAGGCTCTGCTCCTGAACTGCGGAAAAGATTGCTCTTCGAGGGTAAGATATTTACCGGTGGAGCGGGCCAGCATACCGTAAGATTGCTGCCGGCTCTGTGCGTTACCAAGCGCGATGCCGATAAGTTTATTAATACATTTACAACTATCATTTCCAATTTCGAATGAAGAATTTCACAGATATAAATTCCATAGGTAATTGGCGCAAGGCTGTGGAGGATGCCCTTGAGGTGAAGCGCAACCGTTTTGCATTCAAGCATCTCGGCACTGACCGTACCATGCTTATGATATTTTTCAATTCCAGCCTGCGCACACGTCTGAGCACTCAGAAGGCAGCCATGAATCTCGGCATGAACACAATGGTGCTTGATGTGAACCAGGGTGCCTGGAAACTCGAAACAGAGCGTGGGGTGATAATGGACGGTGACAAGCCGGAGCATCTGCTTGAGGCTATCCCCGTAATGGGATGCTACTGCGATGTGATAGGAGTCCGTTCGTTTGCCTCGCTCACTGACCGGGATGCCGATTACAGTGAGGTGATACTAAACCAGTTTATCCGCTACAGCGGACGCCCGGTAGTAAGCCTTGAGTCAGCCACACGCCATCCGCTTCAGAGTTTCGCTGACCTGATAACCATCGAGGAGTATAAGACCAAGGAACGGCCCAAGGTGGTGCTCACCTGGGCTCCGCATCCCCGTCCGCTTCCTCAGGCTGTGGCCAACAGCTTCACTGAATGGATGAAGGCCACTGACTATGAATTTGTCATTACACATCCTGAGGGTTATGAACTTGCTCCTGAATTTACAGCTGGCGTTACGGTAGAGTATGACCGTGAGAAAGCTTTCGCCGGAGCTGACTTTGTGTATGCCAAGAACTGGTCAGCCTACAATCAGCCGAATTATGGCAAGGTACTGTCTACCGACCGTAGCTGGACCGTCGACGAGCGGATAATGGGGCTCACCGATAATGCCCGGTTCATGCATTGCCTTCCGGTAAGGCGAGGAATGATTGTTACCGATGACGTGATTGAGTCGCCGCAGAGCATTGTGATACCCGAAGCTGCCAACCGTGAGATTTCGGCACAGACAGTGCTGAAGAAAATACTTGAGGAGCTTCCCGCATGAGAATAACTATTGTAAAGATTGGCGGTGCGGTGATTGATTCCGCAGAGCGTCTGGAGCAGTTCCTTACTAAATTCGCTTCCATCCCGGGTGCAAAGATTCTTGTGCATGGCGGTGGACGCGAGGGTAGCCGTATCTCAGAGCGTCTGGGTATTGAACCGGTCATGATCAATGGCCGCAGAGTGACCTCCGGACCGGCCCTTGATGTGGTGACAATGGTATACGCCGGATTGATAAACAAGCGCATCACTGCTATGCTGCAGCATGCCGGATGTCATGGCGCCTGTGGACTGTCAGGCACTGACGCCAATCTTATGAGTGCCTCCCGCCGAGGCCCTCTTGATGGAGTTGACTACGGATTTGTGGGTGACCTGAAACCCTCCGGAGTCAATAGCCGTGAATTGACAGCCATGTTGGAGCGTGGAGTGCTTCCGGTGGTATCGCCTATAACACATGACGGACATGGCCAGCTGCTGAACACCAATGCCGATACCGTGGCTTCATGTGTGGCGCGTGCCATGTCGGAGGCCGGTCATGATGTGAGCATGGTGTTCTGTTTCGAACAGCCCGGAGTGCTCGATAATGATAAAAAGGTGATACCTGCTATCAGCTACGATCGGTTCCAGACTATGAAATATGACGGTACCGTGAATGGCGGGATGATACCCAAACTCGAAGGGGCTTTTGCTGTTGCGGCTGACGGAGCTGCCGTTTCAATAAAAATGGCGGAGGATGTAGCCAATCCTGATGCCGGTACATCCATCAGTATATGACCATGCCGATGGTTGACAAGCAGCAATATATAGATCTGCTCAAGCAGATGGTGGCCACTCCTTCCTATTCACGCCAGGAGCAAGACACGGCTGAATTGCTTGAAATCTGGCTGTCGGCCCGCGGGCATGATGTGTCAAGGCATGGATGTAACATATCGGTGCTGTCACGTAATTATAGGGCAGGATTACCGCTTCTGATGCTTAACTCACATCATGATACGGTGCGTCCGGCTGCCGGGTGGAAGCATGATCCGCATCTCCCGTCGGAAGAGGATGGAATGCTTTACGGTCTGGGGGCTAACGATGCCGGAGCCTCGGTGGTATCTCTGATAGCTGCTTTCGAGGCTATGGAGCAGCGGCTGTTACCGTTCAATATTATCCTTGCCATAACCGCCGAGGAGGAGGTGGGGGGCGAAAACGGTATGCGGTCATTTCTGCCAATGTTGGCGGAACGTGGGTTGACACCCGATATGGTGTTGGTGGGTGAGCCTACATGTATGCAGCCTGCCATAGCTGAGCGCGGGCTTGTGGTGCTTGACTGTGTGGCGCATGGCCGGGCAGGTCATGCCGCGCGGGGAGAGGGTGTGAATGCTCTTTATCGTGCCGTCGATGATATCGCCCGGCTCCGGAATCTGAAATTCCCGAAGGTGAGCCGTGAGCTTGGTCCGGTAGGAATCGCAGTGACTATGATTAATGCCGGTACGGCGCATAATGTGGTTCCGGCCGAATGTCATTTCACAGTTGATGTGCGGACTACAGATGCCTATACTAATGAACAGACTGTGGCGCTTATCAGGGAGGCTATTGAATCGGATGCCGTGCCACGCTCTACGAGGGTGAGAGCATCGGTAATTGACCGCACACACCCTATGGTACTTGCCGCAGTGGCGCTGGGGGGGGAGCCGTTTGCTTCACCTACCACATCGGATATGTCGCTGCTTCATGGCATACCGTCGCTAAAGATGGGACCCGGCGATTCGGCACGCAGTCATACTCCCGATGAATATATCACCTATGCTGAGATTGAGCAAGGGATTGCGGGATATATCGGTTTCCTGTCGCGTCTTGCTGAAATTAATAGATATTAACGAACAATCTGAAATATGAAACTTTGGAGCAAAGGCTCTGAGCCTGAAGAGATAATAGAACAGTTTACCGTAGGTAACGACCGCGAGCTTGACATGCGTCTGGCCCGCTATGATGTGCGCGGCTCGCGTGCGCATATAGCTATGCTTGAAAAAATAGGCCTGCTAACATCTGATGAACTTACCATACTTACCGAAGCACTCGATGAAATAGCCGCTGAGATAGAGCGCGGAGAGTTCACAATTGAACCCGGGGTTGAGGATGTCCACTCACAGGTGGAGTTTCTGCTTACGGCACGCCTCGGCGATGTAGGCAAGAAGATCCATTGCGGACGCTCGCGTAACGATCAGGTGCTTGTCGACCTCAAGCTCCTTGCGCTTGACGATATACGTGATATAGCCCGGGCTGTAAAGAAGCTCTTTGATACGCTTCAGAGCCGCAGTGAGCAGACCAAGGACTGCCTTATGCCGGGCTATACACACATGCAGGTGGCTATGCCGTCAAGTTTTGGCCTCTGGTTCGGAGCATATGCTGAGACGCTTGTGGATGATGCACGTATCCTTGCTGCAGCTTACGGTGTGGCCAATCAGAACCCTCTTGGCTCAGCCGCCGGCTACGGGTCGTCGTTCCCTCTTGACCGTGAGATGACCACACGGCTGCTCGGATTTGAGACGCTGCACTATAATTCCGTGGCCGCGCAGATGAGCCGTGGAAAGACTGAGCGGGCCATTGCCGCCGCCATTTCTGCCATAGCATCCACTGTGGCACGCTTGTCAATGGATGTATGTATGTTCATGTGTCAGAATTTCGGATTGGTGAGCCTGCCTGCCAGTATGACCACAGGTTCGAGCATAATGCCGCATAAGAAGAATCCTGACCTGTTTGAGATACTGCGCGGGCGCTGCAACCGTCTGCAGGCTCTGCCGGGTGAACTGGCTCTGCTCACGTCAAACCTTCCGCTCGGTTACAACCGTGACCTTCAGTTGATGAAGGATATTCTATTCCCGGCGGTGACTGACATGATAGAGTGCCTCGAAATGTGCGATTACGCCATTGAGCGACTTCAGGTCAACGGTAATGCCATAGATGCGTCATTATATGACTATCTCTTTACCGTTGAGGAGGTAAACCGCAGGGTGATGAAGGGAGAGCCTTTCCGCGATGCCTATCGTGCGGTAGGGCTCGAAGTGGAGGCCGGTACTTTCCATGCCGAGCGCTCAGCCGCCGGATATACCCATGCAGGAAGCATAGGATGTCTGTGCACCGAAGAAATTCGCGGTAAAATGATGAATGTTCTGAGGGATATAGATGGTGTTTTGTGAAAAAATAGCTATCTTTGAGCATCATTAACCAAAAATACTAACCATGGAAAATCAACTTTTTTGGCTCGTGCCGGTGTCCTCGATCGTGGCATTGGTGTTTGCCTGGTATTTCTACCGCTCCATGAAAGGAGAAAGTGAGGGTACGCCCCGCATGAAGCAGATTGCCGAATATGTGCGTCGGGGTGCCATGTCGTATCTCAAACAGCAGTATAAGATAGTGGGCATCGTGTTTGCCGCGCTGGTAGTGCTGTTCTCAGTTATGGCTTATGGATTTGACCTACAGAACCATTGGGTGCCAGTAGCATTCCTTACAGGCGGTTTCTTCTCAGGTCTTGCCGGCTTCCTCGGAATGAAGACGGCTACTGCCGCCTCGGCCCGTACCGCTGCTGCAGCTCGCGAGGGACTTAACCGTGGACTGCGTGTGGCGTTCCGCAGTGGAGCCGTGATGGGGCTTGTCGTAGTAGGTCTCGGCCTGTTTGACATATCGTTCTGGTATGTTCTGCTTCAGTACTGCGTGGACAATGCAAGCCCTCTTGAAAAGATGTGTATGATAACCACCACTATGCTTACCTTCGGCATGGGTGCCAGCACACAGGCTCTGTTCGCACGTGTAGGCGGTGGTATATATACCAAGGCTGCCGACGTAGGTGCTGACCTTGTAGGTAAGGTTGAAGCCGGTATTCCGGAGGATGACCCCCGCAATCCCGCCACTATTGCTGACAATGTAGGCGACAATGTAGGTGACGTAGCCGGTATGGGTGCTGACCTTTATGAAAGCTATTGCGGCTCTATTCTGGCCACTGCCGCCCTCGGAGCATCAGCCTATATGCTTACCGGAGATGCTGAGATGCAGCTCAAGGCTGTAATAGCACCGATGCTTATCGCGGCTGTGGGTATCCTGCTTTCAATCATAGGAATTTTCGCTGTGCGTACACGTGAGGATGCTACCATGAAGCAGCTTCTTGGCTCTCTGTCGCTCGGAACGAACCTGAGCTCGATTCTGATAGTTGGAGCTACGTTCCTTATTCTCTGGCTGCTTCAGATCCAGAACTGGGCCCTTATCGGATGTTCGGTTGTGGTAGGTCTTGTAGTAGGCATAGTGATAGGTCAGAGCACCGAATACTACACATCACAGTCCTATAAGCCCACAAAGAAGCTTGCTGAAAGCGGCACTACCGGTCCCGCTACAGTCATCATATCAGGTGTTGGCCTCGGCATGGTTTCAACCGCTGTTCCGGTTATCGCCGTAGTAGTAGGTATTATTCTCAGCTATTGGTTTGCTGCCGGATTTGATTTCGCCAATATCGGCATGGGACTTTATGGCATAGGTATCGCAGCCGTAGGTATGCTCTCGACACTCGGTATAACTCTTGCCACTGACGCTTATGGCCCGATAGCTGACAACGCCGGAGGCAATGCTGAAATGAGCGGCCTCGGAGCCGAGGTGCGCAAGCGTACCGATGCTCTTGACTCGCTCGGCAACACTACCGCCGCCACAGGCAAGGGTTTTGCCATCGGTTCTGCCGCGCTTACCGGACTTGCCCTTCTCGCTTCATATATCGAGGAGATTCGTATCGGACTGTCACGTCTTGGTGAAACTATGATTCAGATAGGCGATAAGGCAATTCCTATCCACGAGGCTTCGTTTACTGATTTCATGGCATTCTACGAAGTGAATCTTATGAGTCCGAAAGTGCTTTCGGGTATGTTTATCGGTGCGATGATGGCATTCCTGTTCTGCGGTCTGACAATGAACGCCGTAGGGCGTGCAGCCGCACACATGGTTGACGAGGTTCGCCGCCAGTTCCGTGAAATCAAGGGAATCCTTACCGGCGAAGCTGAACCGGACTATGCACGCTGCGTGGCTATCTCTACCAAGGGTGCCCAGCGTGAGATGGTGTTCCCCTCGGTTCTTGCCATTGTAGCTCCGATTCTGACCGGTCTTGTATTTGGTGTTCCCGGAGTGATAGGGCTGCTTGTTGGTGGTCTGTCGGCCGGTTTTGTGCTCGCGATATTTATGGCTAACGCAGGTGGTGCCTGGGACAATGCCAAGAAATATATTGAGGAGGGCAATTTCGGCGGCAAGGGAAGTGAAGTACATAAGGCTACCGTGGTGGGTGACACCGTGGGCGACCCCTTCAAGGATACTTCCGGTCCGAGCCTCAACATCCTCATTAAGCTTATGTCAATGGTGTCAATTGTCATGGCCGGCCTGACAGTAAGCTGGAGCTTGTTCTGATTAGATAGCTTAAATCAATTAGAAATATAAAAGCGCCCCATACGTTGCAGACGTATGGGGCACTTCTGTATAGAGGGTGATAATACTTTTATACCAGATGTCCTACAAGCTTCTCACGGTCGCCGGGGAGCAGGTCGATTACAGGTATTTCGATCATTGTGTAGGCACCAGGCTTCTGAAGCATTGAAGCGCGGGCCACACCGACGAGTATCTGTGCTGTAAGAGCGGGATTGTTGATGCTCATGTTGAATTCGAAGCGCTGATTCTGTGTAGTGCCGCTGACACCTTTGCGCACCATGTTCACACCATGGCCCATATCCTTGAGTTCATCTACTGAAGGTACAGCCATCACGTGTGTTTCATCGGATGCGAAGTAGGGGTCGGCTTTGACAGCTTTTGCCACTTCGTCAATCGAAGCGCCCTCTTCAAGTTCCACATACACCATGCGGCGGTGTATGCCGGTGCCGAGAGGTATGGTCATTGACAGAGCATCTTTGACGCCCGGTTTTGACTTGACGCAAACGGTGTGTCCCATGCTCATGCCGGGGCCGAAGTTGGTGTATGTGACACCTTTCGGAGCTGCGGCTTGCAGGAGAGTGCGCACCACTGAGTCGCTGCCCGGATCCCATCCGGCTGAAATGATGGCTACAGTGCCGTTTTCGCGGGCCACTTTGCCAAGATTGCGGCGAAGCTCAACTATCGATGTATGTATGTCGAAGCTGTCAACGGTGTTGATACCCATGGCAAGATACTCTGTGGCGTATTTCTCCACCTCACGTGTTGGGGTGCAGAGGATGGCCACATCCACCTTGCCAAGTTCCTTGATGTCAGTCACCACCTTGTAGGGGCGCAGACGTTCAGGGATGTCGGTTACTTTGCGGCGCACAACACCGGCCACTTCGAAGTCGGCGGCGGTTTCAAGTGCGTCAAGCACAAAATGACCTATGTTGCCATAGCCTACTATGGCTGCTTTGATTTTGTTCATTTTTTCAGGTTTGATACGATCTCGCGAGTGTCGCGGGCTATCATCAGCTCCTCGTCAGTGGGGATAACCACGACACGGACGCGTGAATCAGGGGTTGATATTTCGGTTTCGGTACCGCGGGTGCGGTTGTTGAGTTCAGTGTCAATCTTCACACCCATGAAGGCAAGAGGAGCGCATACATTCTCACGTACGCCTGTCTGGTTCTCACCTACGCCACCGGTGAATACAATCACGTCGAGGCCGCCCATTTCAGCTGCATAAGCACCTACATATTTGATGATACGCTGTTCGTACATGTCGAGGGCCAGTTTGGCACGTTCGTTTCCGGCGTTTACAGCAGCTTCGATTTCGCGCATGTCGCTTGAAATCTCTGACACACCTGCAACGCCGCTCTCCTTGTTGATGATCTTCTGAAGCTGGTCGACAGTCAGGCCATGCTTTGTCATGATGAAAGTGAGCGCTCCGGGATCTACATCGCCTACGCGGGTGCCCATCATAAGGCCTTCGGTGGGGGTGAGTCCCATTGAAGTGTCAACGCTACGTCCGCCGTCAACGGCTGTGATCGAGCCGCCGTTGCCTATGTGGCATGTAACGATTTTCTGCTTCTTGATGTCAAGATTCAGGAATTCGCATGCGCGCTGTGACACGTAGCGGTGGCTTGTGCCGTGGAATCCGTAGCGGCGCACGTCGTCCTCCTTGTAGAAGCGGTAGGGGAGTGCGTACATGTATGATTTGGCCGGCATGGTCTGGTGGAAAGCTGTGTCGAACACACCTACCTGAGGTACTGAGGGCATAAGTGAGGTTATGGCCTCGATACCGGTGATGTTGGCCGGATTGTGGAGGGGAGCCAGGTCATAGCAGTCCTTCACCTGCTGGATAACTTCATCGGTGATCAGGACACTTGAGTTGAACTTGTCGCCTCCATGTACCACACGGTGGCCTACGGCATCAATTTCATCGTAGCTCTTGATGCAACCCTCTTTGTCATCGGTCAGGATGTTGAGGATTGCCTGTACGGCACCTTTATGGTCGGTCAGGCCGAGGTCAACTATCTCTTTTGATCCGTCGGGACGCTTGAATTTGAGAAATCCGTCGGCGAGGCCTATCTTTTCCACTCCGCCTTCGGCCATTGTGGTGTCGTTGTCTGTGTCAATGAGCTTATACTTAACGGAACTGCTGCCGCAGTTGAGCACTAATATCTTCATGGTCGGGTATGATTGATTTTATGGTTATGAACTGATCAGTTGTTTTTAAGTCCTATGGCCTGGTTGCAGGTCATGATGATGGTCTTGTAGATATCCTCGGGGAAGCATCCGCGTGACAGGTCGTTGACGGGAGCTGCAAGTCCCTGCAGAACCGGACCTACTGCTTCTACGCCACCCAGACGCTGAACAAGCTTGTAGGCGATGTTGCCCACTTCGAGTGAGGGGAACACAAGTACATTGGCGCGTCCGCTGAGCGGGCTGTTGGGAGCCTTGTTCTGGGCTACGCCGGGCACTATGGCGGCATCGCTCTGGAGTTCGCCGTCGATTATCAGAGCCGGATCAAGCTTGCGTGCTATCTCAACGGCTTCGATCACCTTGTCGATGCGTTCATGCTTGGCGCTGCCCTTTGTTGAGAAGCTGAGCATGGCTACGCGCGGTTCAATTCCGGCTATGTCGCGGGCTGTACGTCCGGCTGATACTGCTATCTGGGCAAGTTCGGCAGCTGTCGGATCAGGCACTACGGCGCAGTCGGCAAATACCATTATGCCGTTTGTGCCGAAGGGGAGCCCTTCGGGCAGAAGCATCAGGAATGCGCCTGATACAACCTCGATGCCGGGCTGGGTCTTGATTACCTGGAACGCTGCGCGGAGCACATTGCCGGTGGTGTTCATGGCGCCGGCCACCTGACCGTCGGCATCACCTGCTTTCACCATAAGGCAGCCGAGATAGAGCGGGTTGGCTGTGGTGAGGCGTGCCTCTTCCATGGTGATTCCTTTTTTCTTACGCAGTTCGAAGAAGAGAGGAGCATATCGGTCGATTACCTTTTCATCGGCGGGGTCCACGATTGTGGCCTTTTCAATATTCTCAAGTTTCAGTTCCTGAGCCATTCCGAGTATGTCGCTGCGGTGGCCTATCAGGATCACTTCAGCTAGGCCGTCGGCTATGATGCGGTTGGCTGCTGTAAGTGTGCGGGGTTCTGTACCTTCAGGAAGCACTATGCGCTGAGGGTGCTTTTGGGCGTTTGCTTTAAGCTTTTCAAAGAGTTCCATATATATTATAGAATATTGGTTAATGGCACATGTAATTATAGAGCTTGAAGCATTGCACTCCATGCTCACTGCAAATTTACACCCTTATTCCGAAAAATTCAATCATTAATCCGCTTTTTTTCCAAACTTGGAACATCTGCGGCTATTGCTGCGTTGTATTTACATATTACTAATGTATAGAGAATATGAGTATGGAAAAGAAAAAATCAAACACATCGCTCTGGATTGCCATAGGAGCAGTGGTTCTCATCATTTTACTGATCGTATGGCTTACAATGGCTGATCTTTGGGGCGACACTGACGTGGCCGCCAGCATCCTTCCCCTGATGCACATCTGATAAGCAAACACACATATATAATATATAACAGTTATGGAAAGTACAGCAATAGGCGCAAGCACCTACCTCGTATGGGCCCTTATAGGGCTGATAGGCGGGTATATGAATGGCCGTATGCGGCAGCTTGGCGGTGGCTACACATTTATCAGTGTAGTGGTCGGTATTGTGGCAGCTATGGCCGGAGGTTGGCTCTACATAGTGCTGTTCGGCCCCGGAGGACAGAATCCGTATATATCGCTTATATCATCAGTGGCTGTCTGTGCCATAGGATTGTGGATTCTGAGTCTTACAGGCCGTAAGCGTGGACCTGACGATACGGATGATTCAGAATAGAATCAGTGGATGTCGGCTGACATCCGGAAAAACTACAGCAGATATTTAATGCCCGGTTCAGAGCCGGGCATTTTTTTATGATGGCATCTTGTGTTGCATTTCGGTTACATTACGTGGGTTGGTCATATCTTTTCTGTTGCTGCGGTGTTGTCCCGCTCCATTGCTGTAGAATCAGCACATTATCTGTGAAAAAATTTAACGTATGAGTGTTATTATTAATTTTTATTTAATTAATAGTTGCATATTTAAATACTTTTATGCTATCTTTGGCCACCGGTAATTAACCAAATCGTGTGTTTACCAATTGATACAATTAACCTTAGCAAATCTAATTTGCACTTTAAACAACATGCTTAAACCATGAAGCTGAAGTATTTAAACTTGAAGATGTGGACCGTCTGTGCGGCAATGGCTGCAGGACCGGGCATGGCTTTAGCCTCCACAAGTGGTGAGCAGGCTCCCTCTGCACTGCAGCAGGCGCCTCAGAGCTCCAAGTGTACAGGCGTGGTTTCCGATGATGATGGCGAGCCTCTCATCGGAGCTACCGTGTCAGTAGTTGGTACGAAAGTATCGGCAGCAACCAACATTGACGGTCGTTTCACCCTCTCAAATGTCAAGCCCGGCGCTACACTGCGCGTCACCTATGTGGGCTACAAACCGACAGAAGTGAAATGGACCGGTTCAGAATTGAACATAACCATGGTGTCATCATCTACCGAACTCGACGAAGTGGTAGTGGTGGGTTATGGCGTACAGAAGAAAGTCAACCTTACAGGTGCTGTTTCGCAGGTGAAAGGCGATGACCTGAAGTACCATCCTGTGGCCGACGCAGCCCAGATGCTTCAGGGTATGGTACCCGGTCTTAACGTGGCAAACGGCAATGCCGGCCGTCCCGGCGGTAGCGCCACTCTGCAGCTCCGTGGTCAGGGTAACCTTTCTGGTACAGGTACACCTTATGTACTTGTCGACGGTGTTGAAATGTCACTTTCCGACGTTAACCCCAACGACATCGAAAGCATCTCCGTGCTGAAGGACGCAGGTGCCAGCGCCATCTACGGTGCGCGTGCCGCCTACGGTGTGATTCTCGTTACCACTAAGCGTGGTGAAGAGGGCAAGATGCGCATCAGCTATCAGGGTACTGTAGGTTGGAACGCTCCTACCAAGCTTCCTGAAATGGCCGATGGTGTCCAGTTTGCCGAATACTGGAACGAAGGTAACCGCAATGCCGGTGCCGGACGTTTCTATTCAGATGAAAAGATCGAGCTCCTCCGTCAGTTCCGCGACAATCCCGGAAGCGTTGACCCCTGGTTCGAACTTCCCAAAAATTCACTTATGAACCCCGCCTTTGAAAACTCGGAGTCAGGTGTCGGTAACACCAACTACTTCGACCTCCACTACAAGGACTGGGCGTTCAAGCAGAACCATAATATCAGCGCCAGCGGCGGTGGTAAACGTGCGCAGTACTATCTGTCGCTCGGTTACTACGATGAAGATGGTATCCTCCGCTATGCCGACATGGGTTATACCCGCTACAACTTCGCTGCCAACATCCGTTCGGAAGTTACCAAGTGGCTCCGTCTGCGTGCCAATACAAAGTTCATGCACTCTGACACTGACACTCCTTTCGGCAACGGCGGTCTGAGCGAAGGTTTCTATCATTCACTCGCGCGTTTCCGTCCTACGGTTCATTATCTTGACCCGAACGGCAACTTCACCGAGCTGACCATGATTCCTTATCTTCAGAGCGGTACATATACCAAGACTAAGCGTGACCGCATGAACATAACCATCGGTGCTGAGATCGAACCCATCAAGGATTGGAAAATCAATGTTGACTACACCTACCGCTATGTCGGTCTGGAATATGAAGCCCTCAACAAGGCTCCTGACATCATCGCTGCCGATGGTGTGACAACATCGAAGGGCAATCGTGGTGAAATGGGCGTAGTTGCTAACGGTCAGTGGTTCCGTCAGAATGCCGTGACCCGTTATCAGACATTCAATGCCTATACCAACTACAATATCACAGTTGCTGAGGATCACAACTTCGGTATCATGGCCGGTTTCCAGTCAGAAGAGAACCGCTACTCGTTGCTCTCAGCATACGTACGTGGCCTGTACTCAACAGCCAATCCCGGTCTGACACTCGGTGACGGCGATGTTACTCCCGGGGATACCCGTCAGAGCTGGGCTACCCGTGGCTTCTACGGTCGTTTCAACTACGACTACGCAGGCAAGTACCTCCTTGAAGTCAATATGCGTTATGACGGTACCTCACGTTTCTCAAAGAACAATCGCTGGGGCTTCTTCCCCTCTGTATCTGCAGGTTGGAACATAGCCCGTGAAAACTTCATGGAATCACTCCGTCCAACTCTGAACAACCTCAAGCTCCGTGTTTCTTATGGTAAGATGGGCAACCAGGCCGGTGCAGCTCTCTATACATTTGCATCGACAATGGGTATTACTACCAAGGGTAACTACTGGTTCGGTGACAGCCGCGACGGTTATATCAATGCTCCCGGTGTAATTGACCCCACTGTAACATGGGAAAAGGTTGAGAGCAAGAACCTCGGTCTTGACTTCGGATTGTTCAACAATGCTCTTACCGGTACATTCGAGATATTCCAGCGTGATACCAAGGATATGCTCGGCCCGGGATATAAATTCCCGGATTATTTCGGAGCATCAGCTCCTCAGGCCAATAATGCCAACATGCGCAACCGCGGATGGGAACTTCAGATCAACTGGAACGGCCGTATCGGTAATGATATCGTGTACAGCGTAGGTGGTTCAGTATCTGATGCTAATGCTGTTGTTACAGCTTATTCTAATCTTGATATGTCCGACAAAGATACACGTGCCGGTCTTAATCCTATTACTTCCTGGTATCCCGGACGTCCTGTCGGTGATATCTGGGGCCTTAAGTCAGATGGTCTTATCCAGAATCAGGCAGAAGCTGATGCATTTAACGCGCTTGACCGTTCATACCTCAATGGTGGCACATGGACTCCAGGCGACGTCCGTTATGTAGACCTGAATGGTGACGGTAAGATTGACCGTGGTAAAAGCAACATAGATGATATGGGCGACTATACCGTTATCGGTAACACTACTCCCCGTTATGAATTCACATTCAACGGTATGATAGCCTGGAAGGGACTAAGCCTTAACGTGATGTTCCAGGGCGTAGGTAAGCGTGACTGGAATCCCGGTTCACAGCCTTACTTCTGGGGCTGGGGTTCATACGCTCAGGCTACTGTGTTCACACAGCATCTTGACTACTGGACCGAATCAAATCCGGGCGCTTACTATCCGAAGCCTTATCTGCACACTGTAAGTGGTATACCAACTTATCAGAACCGTAATATGCAGACTTCAAGCCGTTATATTCAGAACGCAGCTTATATCCGTCTGAAGAACCTGACCGTGGCTTATGAACTTCCCAAGGCATGGGTAAATCATATCGGTCTGCAGAAAGTACAGGTGTTCTTCACCGGCGAAAACCTATGGACAGGCACCAAGCTTGCTAAGATGTATGATCCTGAAGGCGTATTCACCGGAGCTTCTTACGGTGGTGAAGCCGGTAAGAACTATCCTATGAACAAGGTCCTTTCATGTGGTCTTACTGTTAACCTCTAAATTCGAAATCAACCAATGAAAAAGATATCTATTTTAGCTCTGGCAGCGGGAATGGCAATGACCGTTTCCTCCTGCTATGATCTTAATCGTGAGCCGGAAGGAGTGTTGTCATCCTCAACACCTTTCAAGACTGCTGCAGAGATGACGAGCTATGTCAATCAGTTTTATCAGAGTGCAGTTCGTGCTCAGGATTTTATGGCTGGCGGTGGTTCTGCTATTGCAGGATACGATGTGTATAGTGATAATATGAGTGGAAACTCAATTGTTCCACGTCTGCTCGGCAATACTTCGGCCGGAAACGGAAATTCGTTAGGGGAGTATTCATACATTCGCAGAGTCAATTTCCTGCTGACCAACCTTGATAATTGTGAAGGCAAGGGCGGTGCTGCATATAATCAGGCAGTAGGTGAGGCATACTATTTCCGTGCTTGGTACTACTATCAGATGCTTATCAATTTTGGTGGTGTAGCGTGGGTTGATACGCCTCTTGATCCTGATACAACTATAATGAAGCTTCAGCGTGAACCTCGTACGGTTATAGCTGACCATATTCTCAGTGACCTTGATAATGCTATTGAGCTGATGGCCGAGCGTAACAATTGCGCGAATTTCCGTGTACACCGCGATGTGGCGCGTGCTCTTAAGAGCGAGGTTGCTCTCTTTGAGGGTACTTGGGAAAAATATCACAAGGCTAAGAACGACCCGTTCTTTGACCCCTCTGTTACTGACGATAAGATTCGTGACTATTTCACTCAGGCCGCAGCGGCAGCAAAGGCTGTGATGGATCGCAATGTATGGCGAATCTACAATACCGGTAATCCTAATAATGACTACCGTGTGATATTCCAGACTACTGACCTCAGCACAAATCCTGAAATCCTCTGGTTCAAGAAGTATGATGGTGAAGAGATCGGTAACAGTGTGAACCGTTATCTGAACACCGGTGGTGGTTCATGCGGTGTGACAGCATCGCTTGTGGATGACTACCTTACTATCGATGGCCGTCCCTTCGTAGGCGAGGAGAAGCTCAATGCCAAGAAAGTATGGGGTCAGGAACTCCTTCCTACAGTGCGTGACCCGCGTCTGGCGCAGACAGTATGTACTCCCGGTCAGATTCTTCGTCCTGACCAAGGTGGCTATACACTTCCTCCTCTGGTGGCTACATGGGCTTGTTCTACTGGTTATTCAATCCTGAAGCATGTGCAGATTGACTATACCGGCAATCTTGACGCTGAATATAAGGGTGCTACCCCTGCTATCCAGTTCCGTTATGCTGACGTGCTTCTCAACTATGCCGAGGCTTTGGCCGAACTTGGTGGCGCTGAGAATGCTCAGGCTATTATCGATGCCCTCCATCCGCTCCGCGCCCGCGTAGGAATGCCCGATGTTGACTTCGACCGTGAGTATAACACCGATCCTTCATATCCTTTTGCAAATCTTGATAAGTATATTCAGGCCGTGCGTCGTGAACGTCGTATTGAAAAAGCTTGTGAAGGTCGTCGTTTCGAGGATATACTCCGTTGGGCAGCTGCTGAGGAATTGTTGATTGACAATGACCGTCATGGAGCTCTCTTTACTGGAAGTAATCTTGAGAATTCATACGCAGGTATCAAATATGATTTGGCTTCGGGCAACAATATTTATCTCACTGGTAAGCCTGGTGACGCACTTCGTTATTTGATTCCTGCCAATCCTGCCACTTCTGATGGTATCAAGTTCCGTCCTAATCAGGATTATCTGATAGCAATTAAGACAGATATGATCAATAAGTATAAGTGGACTCAGAATCCCGGATGGTAATCAATCAGTAGAATTGATTCTATAATATCAGCCACTCATTGCCTCGCGCAGTGGGTGGCTTCGTTTTATCTATACAAACGTATTATACGGGGTATACATAGTATCAATCTGATGCAAAAAGAAAACCGGGCCTACTGATGTAGGTCCGGCTCTTGTTCTTTGCGGTTGTAAGCCTTGGCTGCAAGTGGATTACTTGTTCACTACGCGGCGCTCTTTGATACGGGCTTTCTTGCCGGTGAGGGCGCGGAGGTAGTACAGCTTGGCGCGACGTACTTTACCGAACTTGTTGACGGTAATAGAGTCGATGAAAGGTGATTCGATGGGGAAGATACGTTCAACACCGATGTTGTCGCTCATCTTGCGAACTGTGAAACGCTTCTTAGTCCCTTCGCCCGAGATACGGATAACCACACCGCGGTACTGCTGGATACGCTCTTTGTTACCTTCTTTGATGCGGTAGGCCACGGTGATGGTGTCGCCGGGACCAAATTCGGGATGTGTCTTGCCGGTGGCGAAAGCCTCTTCGGCAACTTTAATTAAATCCATTTCTTTTGTTTATTAAAATGTTAGCACTGCCCGCAACATAACAGGCTGCATGTCCTGCCAGCGATTACGGAATCGGGTGCAAAATTACAAATATTTCCTTAGCTGTCAAAATATTTTGCTTTTATGTTGTAATTTTGCATTCGAAAAAAAATGAAATACCTGATGAAACTTCACGATATAAACATAGAGGATTATAACTATCCGCTGCCGGCGGAGCGCATAGCATCGCATCCGCTTGCCGAGCGCGACGAATGCAAGCTGCTTGTGCGCGACGGACAGGGGGTGATAACGGACCATCTGTTTACTGACCTCCCCGGACTGCTTGAGCCGGACAGCATGCTTATTTATAATAATACACGTGTCATCAACGCCAGGGTGCGTTTCCGCAAGACGAGCGGTGCGCTTATAGAGGTGTTCTGTCTGGAGCCGGTGCAGCCGGCCGACTATGAACGCTCGTTTGCTTCAACGGATGGTTGCTCGTGGCTATGCTTTGTGGGCAACTCAAAGCGCTGGAAGGATGGCGAGCTTCAGCTGGAGGTGAGTGTGGCCGATGGGACTACGGTCGTTCTGACAGCCGTCAGAGAGCAGAAGCGTGGAAATGCATCGGTAGTGCGTTTTTCATGGGATGCCGCTGCGGGCGTGACTTTTTCGCAGATAATTGACGCTGCCGGTGAGATACCGATTCCTCCATATCTCAACCGCGGGACTGAGGAAACGGACAGCTCGGACTATCAGACGGTGTACAGCCACATAGAGGGCTCGGTGGCCGCTCCGACGGCCGGACTGCATTTCACACCCCGTGTGCTCGACGGAATTGATGCCAGTGGAATTGTGCGCCGTGAATTGACGCTGCATGTCGGAGCCGGTACTTTTCAGCCGGTAAAGACGGCCACGGTCAATGAACATGAAATGCACAGCGAGTTCATCTCGGTAAGTCGTGAGCTGATAGAGGAGCTCGCACGGACTGAGAGGCGTGTGATAGCTGTCGGGACCACTTCGGTGCGTACGCTTGAAAGCATATATCATCTTGGATGCATGGCCGCTGCCGGTATGCCTCTTGACGAGGTGGGGCAGTGGTATCCGTACGATGACAATCACCCGCGGCTGTCACGTAAGGAGGCTATGGAGGCACTTGCCGCTTATCTTGACAAAGCCGGAATGGATCGCCTTGTAGCATCGACGCGCATCATCATAGTGCCTGGCTATGAATTCAAGGTTGTGGAGGGTATGGTGACCAATTTCCATCAGCCTTCATCCACGTTGCTGCTGCTCGTATCAGCGTTCACCAAAGGGGATTGGCGAGCTATGTACACCCATGCGCTTGATGGCGATTACCGCTTCCTGAGCTATGGCGATGCCTCGTTGCTGTTATGAACAGTACAGGAGGTTATTAACAGAATAGCCGTGTTATAAACATTTAACTGAATTTACCTTAACTCAACTTTTCTTATTGGCTAAAATGACCTTACTTTGCATGGTAATCAGATATTTTTCTTTATGGGAAAAATTATAGCCATAGCAAACCAGAAAGGTGGAGTGGGTAAAACCACCACAACCATTAACCTTGGTGCGAGCCTTGCCGCTGAGGGTAAAAAAGTGCTCATTGTTGACGCTGACCCGCAGGCAAACGCTACCTCCGGCTACGGAATCAAGCCTGAAGAGATGCAGTCAAGCATCTATGAATGTCTTGTTGACGACTATCCGCTTGACGGCTCTCAGGTGAGCACCTGCATGAAGGGGCTTGACCTGATAGGTTCGCGTATAGATCTGGCCGGTGCCGAACTTGAACTCATAGGGCGCCCTAACCGTGAGCGCGTCATGGCGAATGCTCTTGAAGGGGTTGCTGACAAGTACGACTATATCCTTATCGACTGTTCTCCCTCGCTCGGACTTATAACCGTAAATGCACTGACTGCGGCCAACTCCGTGATAATTCCGGTGCAGGCTGAATATTTTGCCCTTGAGGGTATTACAAAACTTATCAACACCATACGCATCATAAAGCCGAAGCTCAATCCCGGTCTGGAGATAGAGGGCTTCCTGCTTACGATGTATGACGCACGCCTGCGTCTGGCCAATCAGATATACGAGGAGCTGAAGAGCCACTTCGGCGATATGGTGTTTACCACGGTGATTCCGCGTAATATCCGCCTGAGTGAGGCTCCGTCGCACGGACTTCCGGCACTGCTCTATGATCCGGAGAGCCGCGGCGCGACATCGCACGTGAGCCTTGCCCGTGAGATTATAGCCAAGCACAAGAAAGGGACAAGGCGTAAATGACAATTCCGTAGGTACGGAGCCTGAGTTTCCTCATACTATACACACAAAATATCTCTTCTGCTATATATGCCACCGAAACGAAATGCATTAGGACGCGGCCTCGGGTCGCTGATATCAATGGATGACACGCCTGCACGCGGGTCATCTGCCATTAATGAAATATCGCTTGATCAGATTTCGCCGAATCCGGATCAGCCCCGTTCGTCATTTGACGAGGAAGCTCTTGCCGAATTGGCGTCGTCGATACGCGAACTCGGTATCATCCAGCCTTTGTCGCTGCGTAAGACAGGGCCTGATACCTATCAGATCATAGCCGGCGAGCGCCGTTACCGCGCAGCACGCATGGCCGGACTGGATTCCGTGCCGGCTTATATCCGCACAGCCAATGAGACGGAGCTTACCGAAATGGCTCTTATTGAGAATATCCAGCGCGAGGATCTCAATGCCATAGAAATAGCTCTTACGTTCCGTAAGCTGATTGACCAGTATTCGCTCACTCAGGAGCGCCTGAGCGAGCGCATTGGCAAGAAGCGCGCCACGATAGCCAACTTCCTGCGTCTGCTCAAGCTACCTGCCGAGGTTCAGCTCGGCCTGCGTGACAAGCGTGTGGATATGGGACATGCCCGTGCGCTGCTCTCTATCGACGACCCCAAACGTCAGCTCAAACTCTACTACCGTATAGTGAAGGAGGGGCTGTCGGTGCGAAAGGTCGAGGAGATAGCCAAGGCTTACCGCGAGGAGATGCAGCAATCACGTAACGCCGAAGCGCCGGTATCGTCGCGCGGACGAAACCGTGAGTTTGACATCCTGCGTGAGCATCTGTCATCACGGTTTGGCACTCCCGTACAGTTTGCCTGTGACAATCAGGGCAAGGGTAAAATCACCTTCACATTCAAGAATGAGGATGAACTTGCCAGATTAATTACTATCTTTGACGAAATAAATCAGCCGTCAGGTCCGGTATCTGAAGGCGAATAACTGTTGTGTTGGCATGCATTTCGCTGCGTGTCAATGCCTTAATGACTGTAGAAAAGAAATAGTGCGACAACTCCGAGAAAGAACGGCCCCATTGGTAAAAGTGCTTATAGGCATGGTGATAATCATGCTGTTAACACCTTTTAATGTTTTTTCGGAAAATCCAAGAAAACCTCAGCGGCCGGTTCGCCGCCCGGGAACGACTCCTGTTGTCCTGCCTCCGGATTCCATTCCGCTTGACTCGATGCTGACGTCGCCCGGAGTCGTTGTAGAGGACTCGCTGTTTGTCACTTCCGGTGGTCCGGAGCTGCAGCCTGTCGACACATTTGATATTGTTGACAGCCGTGCTGTAGACAGTCTGATGCGTGCATCATCGGACGATGAGAAATATATGCGCACATTCAATCCTGACCCCAACCGTGCGGTGTGGCTATCCGCGCTGTTCCCCGGACTGGGTCAGATCTACAACCGCCGCTACTGGAAGCTTCCACTTATTGTGGGCGGATTCATGGGGCTCGGTTACGGTGCCTCGTGGAACAACGGTATGCTTCGCGATTATACCCGTGCTTATAATGACTTGATGGACAACGACCCGTCAACCAAAAGCTATATGGACTTCTTCCCACCGACTACTAATGAATCTGATCTTGACAAAGCATGGCTGCAGCGCACCATGAAAGCCCGCAAGGACTTCTACCGCCGCAACCGTGACCTTTGTATCATCAGTATGGTGGGCGTCTATCTTGTGGCTATGGTTGACGCCTACGTTGACGCCTCGCTGGCCCATTTTGACATCTCTCCGGATCTGTCAATGCGAGTTGGACCGGCATTAATACCTGACGCCCGCAATACGCTCCCCGGAGTAGGATTGCAGTGGGCGCTAAACTTTTAACAGAACACCATGATTAAGAAATCAATTTTTGCAGCGATTTTAATAGGGTGTGCTTCTCTGACAGCTTCAGCAGCTGCCTCAATTCTGGATATCAAGCACTCCATAACTAATGAAAATGTTGTGCCCCCGGAAAGTTTTGAAACAAAAACCCAGGAGCTTGAAGAAAACTTCTATCTGAAGCATTTTACCGAGCGCTCCGCCAAGGAGGACGCTCCCAAGACAGGCACCGCCAAGGAGTATGAAGAGCTGCTCAGCCGCCTTCCTACTGAAATTGAGATGCCCTACAATCAGATAGTGGGTAAGTTCATTGACATGTATCTCGGCAAGCGTCGCCGTCTGGTATCGGACATGCTGGCCCTGCACAACTATTATGGCCCGATGTTCATCGAGGAGCTTGAGCGCGAGGGGATGCCTCTCGAACTCCAGTATCTACCCGTGATCGAATCGGCCATCAACCCTAATGCCGTGTCGCGCGCCGGTGCTGCCGGATTGTGGCAGTTCATGCCGAGCACCGCCACCGGTATGGGAATGGAGGTCAATTCGCTTGTCGATCAGCGCCGTGACCCGCGTGCATCATCAAAATCAGCTGCAAAATATTTCAAGCAATTATATGATATATATGGTGACTGGTCACTTGCCATCGCAGCCTACAACTGTGGCCCCGGCCGTGTGAACAAGGCTCTGCGCCGGGCCGGTGGCGGTAAAAAGGATTTCTGGGAAATATACAATTATCTCCCGTCCGAAACACGTGACTACGTGCCTGCATTCATAGCTGCTAACTTCGTGATGAACTATCATGACCGCTATGGCATCAATCCGACTCTTGTAAAGCGTCCGCTCGTAACGGATACGGTGCAGGTGAAAGACCGCGTGCACTTCAAGCAGATTTCCGAGGTGCTGAATATTCCTATTGAGGAAATACGAATGCTCAATCCGCAGTTCCGTAAAGATATTATCCCCGGCAATCATCATCCCTATGGCCTGACCCTTCCCAAGCAGCAGTGCCTGAGCTATATCATGAGTGAAGATGCTATCAAAAACCATGATTCCGATGCCTATGCCGTGCGTACGTATGTGGAGCCGGGCAAGCAGCGCGGTGATAAGAACGGTGATATTGCCGATACAAGCTCCAAGCAGCCCGCCACAGAGCAGTCAGTGAATGCTGACGACAATAAGGCCATCGAGCAGGAGCTTATAGGTAAGGTGGTGCGCAAGACTCACGTTGTAGGACGCGGAGAAAATATCCGTGACATAGCCAAGAAATATGGTGTGAGCGCCACTGATATCAAGAGCTGGAACAAACTCCGCCGTGGCAAGGTCAAGGAGGGGGATGAACTTATCATAGAGATGTACGAGCGTCAGGTGGCCGATGCAAGTGCCGTGCCCGCACCCCGCCAGCAGTCGCAGAAGCAGCAGACCTCCGTGCCCGAACCGCGTAAACAGGAAGCGGCAGAATCGCGCTCTGTTCCCGAACGTCAGTCAACCGATACGGCCCGCAAGCGTTACTCCACCTCGGCATCAAGTGCACGTCACAACGAACGCCGTCAGAGCGAAACCACCTCACGCTCATCCAAGAGCAGCAAGAAGCAGACAAGCAAGCAGAAGGCCAAGGCTCAGAAGCCTGTTAACTATACGGTGAAGGGTGGCGACAATCTTGAGAAGATAGCCAAGCGCAACGGTACCACTGTTGATGCTCTGCGTAAAGCCAACGGTATGGGCAAGAACGAAAGCATGCTCCGCGAAGGTCAGAAGATTAAACTTCCCGGCAAGACTACCTCAACATCCCGAAAGAGCGCAAAAAGCTCTTCGAAAAAGTCGACCGGTAAATCAAAATCAACATCATCAAAGAAAAGTTCGAAGAGGAAGCGATAAAAATACAGTCATTTGACAATTTGCTAAGCAGCCCCTTAAATTTAACTAAATTTAAGGGGCTCTTTCCGTTCTTAATATTAAATTTGCGACATAAATCTAATCAAATACCATTAAACATCAATAAAAAATGGATATTAATAAAATCATGAACTCACTTGAGGCTAAGCACCCTGGTGAGAAAGAGTATCTGCAAGCAGTTAAGGAAGTGCTTATGAGCGTAGAAGAAATCTACAATCAGCATCCTGAATTTGAAAAGGCCCGTATCATCGAGCGCCTTGTTGAGCCCGACCGTATCTTCACTTTCCGCGTTACCTGGACCGATGATAACGGTGATGTTCAGACCAACCTCGGCTATCGCGTGCAGTTTAACAATGCCATTGGCCCGTACAAGGGTGGTATCCGTTTCCATGCATCAGTAACCCCTTCAATACTTAAGTTCCTCGGTTTCGAGCAGACTTTCAAAAATGCTCTCACCACACTTCCCATGGGTGGTGCCAAGGGCGGCAGCGACTTCTCACCCCGCGGTAAGAGCGATGCTGAAATCATGCGTTTCTGCCAGGCTTTCATGCTTGAGCTCTGGAAAAACATCGGTATCGACCGCGACGTACCCGCAGGTGATATAGGTGTAGGTGGCCGCGAAGTTGGCTACATGTACGGTATGTACAAGAAGCTCCGTGGCGAATGCGACGGCTCTATGACCGGTAAGGCATTTGAATTCGGCGGTTCACGCATGCGTCCTGAAGCTACAGGTTTCGGCGCTCTCTACTTTGTTGAGAATATGCTTGCCAAGAAGGGTGATGACATCAAGGGCAAGACCGTTGCTATCTCCGGATTCGGCAATGTGGCATGGGGCGCAGCTCTCAAGGCTTCAGAACTCGGTGCCAAGGTTGTCACCATCTCAGGTCCTGACGGATATATCTATGATCCCGAAGGTATCACCGGCGACAAGATTGAATATATGCTCTATCTCCGCGCTACCGGCGACGACATTGTAGCTCCCTATGCTGAGAAGTATCCCGGCGCTCAGTTCTTCGCAGGCCGCAAGCCCTGGGAACAGAAGGTGGACATCGCTCTTCCCTGCGCTACCCAGAACGAGCTTAACGGCGACGATGCCAAGCTGCTTGTTGAAAATGGCGTGAAGATGGTGGCTGAAGTGTCCAACATGGGCTGCACACCTGAAGCTATCGATACATTCATCAACGCACGTATCACCTACGCTCCCGGTAAGGCTGTCAACGCCGGCGGTGTTGCTACATCAGGCCTCGAAATGAGCCAGGATGCCATGCACCTGCAGTGGAGCGCTGAGGAAGTTGATGCCAAGCTCCACACTATCATGAGCGACATCCACGAACAGTGCGTCAAGTACGGTCAGGAACCTGACGGTTACCTCAACTATATGAAGGGTGCCAACATTGCAGGCTTCATGAAGGTAGCTAACGCCATGATGGGTCAGGGTATCATCTGATAAAGTAAATCCCCAATAAAAGTAATCGGGCGACCTCTGTCACAGAGATCGCCCGATTTTCTTATAGAAGCTGTTTGAAAAGTATTTATAGAAGCTGTTTTTCCCTTTGTTTGTCAGAAGCTTATGGCTCCTCCGGATGATTTGCTCTTTGAAACATTGTCAGCTTTCAGTCCGGATGCATTTACGGCTCCGCCGCTTGATGCGCTCAGATTGGCAACTTTTGCAGCACCGTTGATTGAAAGTGCTGCTCCGCTTGAAGCGTTGATTCTGGCTGAAGTAGCTTTTACATCGCTTAATGATATTGCTGCGCCGCTTGACGCATCGGCTTCAACCGTTTTTGCTGTGAGTCCGTTTATTTTAGCGGCTGCTCCGCTTGAAGCATCTAAATCCAACGAACCTGCTGTAAGCGATGCTATGGAGATTGCTCCTCCACTTGATATGTCGATATCCATCGAAGAGTCTTTCATGTTTATAGGCGCCTGAGCCACGAAGCTTCCTCCGCTTGATACGTCGATATCTGTCAGTCCGGGCGATGATACGGTGACTGTGATGTTGACACCGCGCATGCTTTTGGTGAAGCTGTTGCTTTTGCGGATGCATTCCAGCTCACCGTCCTTGGCTGTTACGGTTATGTATTTTAGCATATTGGCCGGAGCTGTCAGTGTGACACTCGTATTCTTGGCCTGAGTATAGATAACCTTTATACCAGTAGCGGTGTCTATCTTGCGGACATCCTTGGCAGGAATGGTCTGGGTTATCATTTCTGTCGATGTGCGGCTGTTGTCATCAGAGTCCGATGCGTAGCTCTCATTTGTGCGGCAAGAGCTGAGTGTGGTAAGGGCAATTGCCGCGGTCAGTAAAAACGGTCTGTAAGTCATGTTTCTTTAAGTTCTTTTTCCTATTAGACGTAGTTCGGGTCCGATTTGTTACAGATTGGACAAATTTTTTTATCTTTGCCACATGAAGCGGACCCTATTTGCCATATTATTATCATGTTTTGTCCTACAGATAGCTGTGGGGCAAAATGAGATTCCTGGTCTTGGCGGTGGAGTCCCTGACCGTGATGTGCAGGCCGACCCGCTTCCGTCAGGAGCAGATGGTGAGCGTCTGCCCATGTCGCTGTTCTCCATTCCGGAGTTCTATGCCCCGGGGCAAACACCCGACTGGGGGCGTCCGCTGCGCTATCAGCCCTTCGTGTTCGCGTCAAATCCTGTTACTGTCAATGCCGCAGGTGCCGTAATGCCTTTAGTATGGAAGGGAGGCGGTATACTTGCCATGGGGTCGCGCACATCCTATTCCGGATTGATGGGTGTGGAGCAGGGGGAGCTGCTTGCCACGCATACCATGGGGCGTCTCACGCTTACCGGAGGAGTATCGGCTGAGAAATACGGTTATTACCGCGGATTGCAGACTGTCTACGGTCTGACCGGAGTGGCCGTATGGCGATTCTCGGACAATCTTGCGCTGACGGTGTTCGGCTCGTGGTATTCGCGTACCGGTTTTACCGGCCCGGCCATGATGCCGTATATCAGTACATCCTCTTTCGGAGGGTATCTCAGCTGGGATTTTGCCGAGCATTTCGGTGTCGATGCCGGAGCGCAGACTCAATACAACAATTACACGCGCCGGTGGGAGACTCGTCCCATAGTCCGGCCATATTATAAATTCAGTGACGGCAATAAGATAGGTATCGATTTAGGAGGCATGATTTATGACGCCGTGGATTCGCGTCGTGCCCGTCGGTCAAACCCTACTATGGGTCCGCCTATCCCTATGGGACCGCCACCAGTAAGAGTTGACAGATGAAAAATATACGTATAGGATTTATTGGCCGCATTGTCATAGCAATAGCCGCCGGTATCGGGTTCGGGTGTATCACGCCCATGTGGGGTGCGCGTATCTGCGCCACGTTCAATGACATTTTCAGTCAGTTTCTCGGGTTTGTAATACCGCTGATTATCATCGGATTTGTAGCGCCGGCCATTGCCGATATAGGTAAGCAGGCCGGGAAGATGCTGCTCGCCACGGTGCTTATAGCCTATTTTGCCACACTTATATCCGGATTTGCGTCCTACATTACCGGTGAGGCGCTGTTTCCCCAGATGCTTGCCTCCGATGAAGTGAGGCAGACGCTCTCCGCGTCAGAAGCGCAGGAGATTGCTCCCTATTTCACCGTAGGTATGCCACCTATCATGCCTGTCATGACAGCTCTGGTATTTGCCTTTATGGCCGGATTGGGTATAGCTTTCGCCGACGGCACAGCACTACGGCGCGGATTCGGGGAGCTGAGGGAAATAGTGGCGCGCACCATTGAGCGTGTCATTGTTCCGCTGCTCCCGATCTATATATTCGGAATATTCGTCAATATGACTGTTGCCGGGCAAGTGGCACCCGTCCTCGGGGCTTTTATCAAGATAATCGTTGTCATTTTCGCCCTTCACATAGGCATACTGCTGCTGCAGTACTGCATAGCAGCCTGCTTCTCCGGACGCAATCCGCTCACTATGCTCCGCACCATGATGCCGGCCTATCTTACGGCACTCGGCACTTCATCATCGGCCGCCACTATCCCTGTCACGTTGGCACAGGCGGTTAAGATGGGGGTGAGGCAGAATGTGGCCGGATTCGTGATACCTCTATGTGCCACTATACACATGTCGGGCAGTATGCTCAAGATGGTGGCCTGCTCGCTGGCCATAATGATTATGGATGGTATGCCTTACGACATGGGGCTGTACACCCACTTCATCGCCCTTCTGGGCATTACTATTGTGGCGGCCCCCGGTATTCCCGGTGGGGTGATAATGGCATCGCTCGGGGTGCTCTCGTCGGTGCTCGGGTTCAACGACGCGCAGTGCGGACTCATGATAGCGCTCTACATAGCCATGGACAGCTTCGGCACGGCATGCAACGTCACCGGCGATGGTGCCATTGCCACGGTTATTGACCGCCTGTTCCGAAAAAAATCTGTACCCGGATGTGATTTTTCGGTACCGGAAGCGACAAATTAGTATATGGAAACTATTCTTAAGGTAAATAATGTCACCAAGCAATACGGTAGCCATCTGGCTCTCAGCGATGTGAGCCTTGAGGTGCCGCGTGGTACGGTGTACGGGCTTCTCGGACCCAACGGTGCGGGCAAGACCACACTTATTCGAATCATCAATCACATTACCGCTCCCGATAGCGGAAGTGTGGAGTTTGACGGGCACAAGCTCTCGGCGGCCGATGTGGCACATATCGGCTATCTGCCTGAGGAGCGCGGCCTCTACAAGAAAATGAAAGTAGGGGAGCAGGCTCTATTTTTTGCCCGCCTGAAAGGGCTCGGCTCGCGCGAGGCCACAGCTGCCCTGCGCGAATGGTTTGACCGCTTTGAGATATCATCGTGGTGGAACCGCAAGGTCGAGGAGCTTTCAAAAGGTATGGCTCAGAAGGTACAGTTCATAGTCACGGTGCTTCATAAGCCCAAGTTGCTTATCTTCGACGAGCCTTTCTCCGGTTTCGACCCCATCAACGCCAATCTGCTCCGCGATGAAATCCTGCGCCTGAAAAACGAAGGGGCTACGGTGATTTTCTCTACCCACAATATGGCTTCCGTTGAGGAGATATGCGATAACATCACCCTTATCAATGGTGGACGCAATATCCTGTCGGGCAATGTCGATGAACTCCGCCGCCGGTTTACTGACGGACGCTACTCGCTGACATTCCGCGGCGATGCACGTGCCGTCATGGAGCGGCTTCTGCCGCTGATGGCCACCAACACTCTTACCGAGGTGGCTCCTGACGTGCATAAGCTTGACCTCCTGCTTGCTCCCGATGCATCGCTGCGTCAGGTGATAGCCGAGGCCAATGAAGCGGCCGAGCTCCGTTCAGTCAACGAAGCAATGACCTCGATGAACGATATTTTCATACAGACAGTAAATAACAGCAATAACCCGACGCTACAGCAATGAATTCAAAGACAGCCCTTATAATACGGCGCGAATACATGGAACGCGTCAAGAAGAAAAGCTTCATCATCACCACTATCCTGATGCCTCTGCTTATGCTCGGGCTTATGAGCATGCCGGCTCTTATCATGGAATTTGCCGGTACTGACATGCGTACGGTCAGTGTGGTCGATGACTCTCATCTCATTGCAGACAGTCTGCACAACACATCGGAGGTCAACTTCACCTCATCGCCTCTGCCCCTCGAAGAGCTGATGAAACAGGATGATGTCGATGCCGTGCTCTACATACCTGCCGATGTCATGGAGCCGGGCAAGAGCGTTAGCCTCTACACCTCCGGCGCGTCATCGATGAATCTGGAGTCGGAGGTGCGCGATCAGGTCAACTCTATCATTGAGACACACCGCCTCGGCGCCTATCACATAGCCGACCTTGACCGCATAATGGCCCAGGTGCACAGCGATATATCTCTGTCAAGCTACCGCATTGATGCCGAGCAAGGCTCTAAGGAAACATCTACCGTGGTAAGCTATCTGCTCGGTATAGTGCTGACAATGCTTCTCTACATGTGTCTGCTCATGTACGGACAGATGGTAATGACCTCGATAATAGAGGAGAAGAACAACCGTGTGCTTGAGATAGTGGTGTCAAGCGTCAAGCCCGCGCAGCTTATGCTTGGCAAGATATGCGGCATAGGTCTGGTGGCGCTTACCCAGATAGTGATATGGGGTGTGCTTATGTCAGTGATGTCAGCCTTTGTGCTTCCGGCGCTTCTTCCGCAGTCAGTGGCCGCTGATGTGGCAGCCATGAATGCCGGCAGTGTCGATGTCGCCACTCTTACTACTGATTCTGATCTGCTTGGAGCCATAGCCGTGCTTGGCAATGTAGGGTATATCATTCAGCTCTTCGGATTGCTGATACTCTTCCTTGTAGGCGGATTTCTGCTTTATTCGGCCATATTCGCAGCTATCGGTTCGGCTGTGGATAATATTCAGGATGCCGGTCAGCTTCAGAGCGTCATCATCATACCTATCATACTTGGTATAATGTTCGGCATGATGGCGGCCAATGACCCGACGTCGCAGCTCTCGCTATGGATGTCGATGATTCCGTTCACCTCACCGATGGTGATGATGGCGCGTGTGCCGTTCGGAATCCCCGGCTGGGAGATTGCCGTGTCGCTTGTGGTGCTCTATCTGTCGTTCCTGTGCATGGTGTGGCTCGCCGCCAAGATTTACCGTGTGGGCATTTTCATGTACGGCAAGAAACCAACCCTCAAGGAGCTTATCCGCTGGGCGCGGTATAAATAACAATAGTTAAATCATTGATGCGGGGCGCCATAAAGGTGCCCCGCATGTTATATATACAATGATATGGCAATACTTATGTATCTCCGCAGTGTCATTTATGTATGATAGGAGGGGATAAGTGTAAAATTTAATAAATACCCGCGTTAAATACAAAATATTTTTTGTAATTTTGCACGCTAATCTCACAGAACGCAGATGAGACAACTAAAAATCACAAAATCAATTACTAACCGCGAAAGCGCGTCGCTTGACAAATACCTTCAGGAGATAGGCCGTGAAGAGCTTATCTCAGTTGACGAGGAGGTAGAACTCGCGCAGCGCATTCGCCAGGGCGATGAAAGAGCTCTCGAAAAACTCACGCGTGCCAATCTTCGCTTCGTTGTATCAGTGGCAAAGCAGTACCAGAACCAGGGACTCAGCCTGCCCGACCTTATCAACGAAGGTAATCTCGGCTTGATAAAAGCAGCACAGAAGTTTGATGAGACACGAGGCTTCAAATTCATCTCCTACGCCGTATGGTGGATTCGTCAGTCCATCCTGCAGGCATTGGCTGAACAGAGCCGCATAGTGCGTCTGCCCCTGAATCAGGTAGGCTCACTCAATAAAATCAGCAAGGCGCTCTCAAAATTTGAGCAGGAGCATGAACGCCGTCCGTCGCCTGAGGAACTTGCCGAAAAGCTTGACGTGCCGGTAGATAAGATCAGCGATACCCTCAAGGTATCCGGCCGACATATTTCGGTTGACGCTCCGTTTGTTGACGGTGAGGACAATAGTCTTCTTGACGTGCTCACCAACGACGATTCACCTATGGCTGACTCCACACTGACCCAGGAGTCGCTTTCAAAGGAGGTTGACCGCGCACTGCGTCAGCTCCATGAACGTGAACGTGAAATCCTAAAGATGTTCTTCGGCATAGGATGTCAGGAGATGACACTTGAAGAAATCGGCGCCAAATTTGACCTTACGCGCGAACGCGTGCGTCAGATTAAGGAGAAGGCCATCCGCCGTCTCAAAGGTCAGAAGAGCAAACTGCTCAAGCCTTATCTCGGCCAGTAAAAGATTCACAATTCAAGAATTCAAACAGAGGCGTTGCCTATCCCCGGTCAGGGGTGAGGCA